>WBZU01002549.1_pt2 | contig 10412 bp, 7 predicted proteins | sample 5204311 | NCBI WGS metagenome assembly WBZU01 (sample SAMN12344359, study PRJNA552823) | activated sludge metagenome | biome: Activated sludge suspended growth; feature: Nitrification reactor; material: Wastewater; isolation source: activated sludge from nitrification reactor of wastewater treatment... | reverse complement strand
CGATCCTGCTCGGCGCGCTGGCGCTCGTGCTGGAAACGCCGACGCCGGCGCGCTGGCTCGTCTACGCCGTGTTGGTGATCGATCTGCTGGTCAAGCTGCACTATGAGGAGCAGTTGCTGAGTGCGGCTTTTCCGCCTTATGCAGCCTATCGTGAAGTCAGCAAGCGCCTGATTCCGTTCATCTATTGAACCCAAACCTTGCTTTCTCCGCTGTGAAGAGCGAGAGGAGAGCCCGCCTATGATAGCGGCCTGGACGCTGAGCGCCGCTGCCGTCGTTTCCGGCGCCATCTATATCTGGACGACCTACGCCGGCACGCAAGCGCAGCGCTATCTATTCAAACCGTTGACGACGGGATTGATCCTGCTGGTGGCGCTGACGCTGCCTGACCCGGTGTCGGCGCTCTATCGCGGGCTGGTGGCGGCGGGCATCGTCTTGTCGCTGGCGGGCGATGTCTTTCTCATGCTGCCGGGGAATACCTTTGTGTGGGGGCTGGCCAGCTTTCTGGTCGCGCATCTCTTCTACCTCAGCGCATATGTCTCGCGCGGTGGCTTTGGATTTCATTGGTTCTTGCTGCTGCCCTTTGCGCTCTACGGCGCCGGTCTGCTCTATCTGCTCTGGCCGCACATCGGCGAGTTCCGCATCCCGGTGATCGTCTACGCCGTCGTGCTCATGGCCATGGGCTGGCAGGCGGCCGAACTGTGGTGGGGCGTGCGCGATACGGCGGCGCTGCTGGCTATGATCGGCGCCATCCTCTTCCTGGCGTCCGACTCGATCCTGGCCCTGAACAAGTTCCGCAGCCCGCTGCCGCAGCATGACCTGTTGATCATGAGCACCTACTACGCCGCCCAATTGCTCATTGCCTGGTCGGTGCATCGGTTCGTGCGGTTCTGACAAGGAGGCTTGCATGACATTACTCACCCCGCGGATGGAGCGCCTGCTCTTCGAAAATAAGCTCTCGCAGACCGCCATGCGCGCCGCCCTGACGCAGATGCTGGACCTGCCCTCCGGCCCGCTCCAGGTCACGGTGACGCGCGGGCTGCGCGTGCCCATGCGTGACGGCATCGCCCTCATTGCCGACCACTGGATCCCGGTGGGTGTCGAGGTTGGGCCGGCCGTGCTCGTGCGTACGCCCTACGGACGCGGCGGTCCCAGCCGCGCCATGTGGGAGCTTGCGGCCGAGAAGTTTGCCTCGCATGGCTATCACGTCATCGCGCAGGATGTACGCGGGCGCTTCGACTCGGAAGGGAAGTTCACTGCCTTTGTGAACGAGACCGACGACGGCGTCGATTCGCTGGAATGGATGGCCATACAACCGTGGTGCGACGGCAACATCGGCATGTGGGGGCCGAGTTATCTGGGCTACGTGCAGTGGGCGGCCGCGGCCGGTGGCTCGCCTTATCTCAAGGCGCTTGTTCCCATCATCGCCCACTCGCACCTCATGCAATATCACGAAAATGGCTTCCCACTCGACCTGCTCGTGCGCTGGATGTTCCAGCTTTCTTCCATGGATGATGGCGAACTGGGGCCGATCGAACGCATGCGCCGCGTGACCGACGCCGCCGTGCAGGATCGCCACCTGGCCGGCGCCTTCACCCACCTGCCGTTGATGACCGCGGACGAACTTGCCATCGGCAAGGTCGACCCGCTCTACCGCGAGATGAGCGAGTCGGGGCCGGATGATCCAGCCTGGCAGGCGGTCGACCACAGTACGGCCGTCGCCAAGGGGCCGCCCGCCCTCTTTGTCAGCGGCTGGTACGATCTCTTCCTGGATGGCCTGCTGGAGGATTACGCCACGCAGGTGCGGGCGGGATTGGAACCGCGACTCACCGTCGGACCGTGGACACACATGCAGACCGGCTACATCCCTGTCTCGTTCCGCGAGGGGCTGCGCTGGTACGCCGAACACCTGCGCGGCGAGCCCGCCTCACCCGACGAGAAGCCGGTCCACCTGTATGTCATGGGCGCCAACCGCTGGCGGCAATTCGAGCAGTGGCCGCCGCCCAGCCAGCCGCTGCGCCTCTTCCTGCACGGCAACGGCGCCGCCAAGACGGGACGACTCTTTACGCCGACGCCGCCTGCAGGCGCGGCGCCCGATACCTACACCTACAACCCTGCCGACCCGACGCCCAACCTCGGCGGGCCCAAGCTGGCGAGCGACGCCGGTCCCGTCGACAATCGGCCGCTGGAACGGCGCGCCGACGTTCTCGTCTTCTCGTCGATCCCGCTGCGCGAGGATGTGGAGTTCGCCGGCCCCGTGCAACTCGAACTCTACGTGAAGTCTAGCCGGCCGACCACCGACTTCTTTGGCCGCCTCTGTGTCGTGGACAAGACGGGGCGCTCCACCAACATCTGCGACGGTAATTTCCGCATCGAGCCGGGACGTGGCGAACCGCAGCCGGATGGCAGCGTGCGCATCACCGTTGCGCTCTCGGCAACGGCCTATCGCGTGCGGGCTGGACATCGACTGCGCGTGATTGTGGCCAGCGGCGCCCATCCCCGCTTTGCGCGCAACCTGGGCATCCTAGAAAACCAGGCTACCGCCATCGATATGCTACCCGCCGAGCAGACCGTCTTCCACGATGCCGCCCACCCGTCAGCGTTGGTGCTGCCGCTGCTGGATGCGCAGATGTCGTAAGGAAAAAGATGTAGCATTTGTCGGACGATTCGGTGCCGCTACTCTGCTACACTGAGGATACTCCTTTCGCATGTAGGCCATTTGTAGAGATCGAAGAAGCCGGGGTCAAGACCCCGGCTTCTTCGATCGGTAGCAGTCTGGGTTTCCTACAAATCCTGGGGACCTCTATCTGGCTGCTGCGCGCGCCAGCGCAGCAGGGCGAAGGCCTGACTCTTGCGCCAGGCGAAGTGGTCGGCGGCGGCTTCCAGCGCGGCCAGTTCGGCGCGTTCGGACGCGTTGAGCGCGCGGTCCACGTTCTTCTCCTGCAGGCCCTCGTGGCGCGTCACTTCACCTGCGCTGCGCTCGCTCTGTGCAACTTCCGCCAACTCGGCGTCGTCCAGGGCATGCAGCGCGGCCAGTTCTGCCTGTAGTTCAGCCGGCGCCTGTGTCCAGTCCGGCGGTGCGCCGGTGCGCAGGATCTGCACCAGCAGGTCGGGCAGCGGCTGGTTGGCGGCTTGTGCCACGCGTTGCAGGTGGTCGTAAAGGTCTTGGGGCAGTGACAGGGATACTTCGATCATGTTCATCAGGATTTGCAGTCTCTTCTATGCGGCGGGCCTGCGCAATTCTCCTCAGAGATTGCGCAGGCATGTTTACGCAGTATATGCGAGCGAATGGCAAACCGCAATCCTTTCTGCGGCGTGCGAAAGCGGTGCCCCGATTGACCCGAGCGATCGATCGTTACCTTGGTCTCCTGCGCGCTTGGTGGTTTAATAGCGATCATCATGAGCGACGTTGTCAATCCCGCCGAACGCCCTACCTTTGTGCCGCGCCCGGCCCAGGAACGCATCCTGGCCTATACCGGCGGGCCCATGGGCATCAGCGCGGTGCCGGGCAGCGGCAAGACCTTCACGCTGAGCCTGCTGGCGGCGCGGCTGGTGGAGCGGCTGGCCGCCGAAGGCCGCGTCGACGACCGCGAGGTGCTCATCGTCACCTTCACTAACAGCGCAGTGGCAAACTTCCGCGGGCGCATCGGCAGCTTCCTGCACCAGGAGCGCGGCCTGCTGCCCGGCGTCGGCTATCGCGTGCGCACGCTGCACGGCCTGGCTCACGACATTGTACGCGAGCGGCCGGGGCTGGTGGGGCTCAGCGAGGATTTCGACATCATCGACGACCGCACCGCGGGAGACATCAAGCGTGACGCAGTGACGGCCTATCTCCACTCGAACCCCGACGCCTTCGTGCCCTACATCAAGCCGGATCTGCTGTCGAACCCGCGGCGCTATGAACGCGCCCTGGTCGACGATGCCGTTGATCTGGCCAATGCCGTCATCCGCATCGCCAAGGAGATGCAGGCGCCGCCGCACGAGTTGCGTGCGTTGCTCGACCGCCAGTCCGGCACGTGGCCGCTGCTGGAGTTCGGGCTGAACATCTACGCCCTCTACGAACGCAGTCTGACCGTGCGCGGCGCCGTCGACTTCGACGACCTGATCATGCTGGCGTTGCGCGCGCTGCGGGCCGACGAGGGGTATCTCTTGCGCCTTCAGACCCGCTGGCCCTACGTGCTGGAGGACGAGGCGCAGGATTCGAGCCTGGCCCAGGAGACGATGCTGCGCCTGCTCACCAGCGGCCACGGCAACTGGGTGCGCGTCGGCGACCCGAACCAGGCGATCAACACCACCTTCACCAGCGCCGACACGCGCTTTCTGCAAAAGTTCCTCCAGGAATACCCGGAGCAGGCGCGCGACCTACCCAACTCCGGCCGCAGCGCGCTGCCCATCATCGAACTGGCCAACACGCTCATCGGCTGGTCGCGGGCCGAGCATCCGGCCATCACCCTGGACCTGGCGCTGACCGAACCGTACATCGAGCCGACGCCGCTGGGCGACCCGCAGCCCAACCCGCCGCCCGGGCGCCCGGCCGTCTACTTTCACGAGAAGACGCTGCCGCCGGCACGCGAGACGGAGATGGTCGTGCGCAGCCTCCAGCGCTGGCTGCCGGAAAATGGCGACCGCACCGTGGCCGTGCTCGTGCCGGACAACGCGCGCGGCTTCGCTCTGGTCGATGCGCTGAAGCAGGCCGAGCTGCCGCTGGACGACAACCTGCTGCGCACCGATAACAGCACGCGCGTCACCGCGCGCATGCTGGCCATCGTCGTCGGCTACGTGGCGGACCCGCAGTCGGCGCCGCTCTTGCAGAGCCTGTGGAACGACGTCTGGTATCCGCGGGCGGCGGCGCGCCAGGCTGGGCAGGGTGACGGCGAGGCCGAGACGCTGCCCGCCGGCAAAGTGCCCGAACCCGTGCGCACCTTTGGCGCCGCGCTGGGCAAGCTGCGCGAACCGGAGAGCTTTGTCTTCCCGGAGCGTCGCGACTTTCTCGACGGCCTGGCGTGGCTGGATGGCATGGACGCGTTTCGCCAGATGATCCAGGAATTCCGCACGACGGTGCAGCGCTGGGCCAAAGCCGTGGTGCTGCCCGTCGACGAACTGCTGCTCACCATCGGCAACGATCTCTTTGACGAGCCGGCCGACCTGGCGCTGACGCACCGGCTGGCCGTGCTGCTGGCCAAGCTGGCCAATGAGAATCCCGACCTGCGTCTGCCGGATCTGGCGGGCGAATTGGAGAACATCGCCCAGAACAAGCGGCGCATGCTGGGCTTCACCGAGGACAGCCAGGGCTATATGGCTAAACCGGGCGTGATCACCGTCGCTACTATGCACGCGGCCAAGGGGTTGGAGTGGGACCGCGTCTACCTGACTGCGGTCAACACCTTCAGCTTCCCCAGCGGGCTGCCGGAGGAGCAGTATCGCAGCGAACGCTGGTACGTGCGCGACGACCTCAATCTCGTGGCAGAGGCGGAGGCGCAGTTGCGCCAGCTTCGCATGGGTACGCTCGATGACTACCGGCCCGGCGCCGCCAGCATGCAGGCGCGGCTCGATCTGGCAGCCGAACGCCTGCGCCTCTTTTACGTGGGCATCACACGCGCGCGGCGCGAACTGATCGTCACCTACAACACGGGCCGGCGCCATGAGAGCGACCCGCTGGGGCCCGCGCTGCCGTTTTTGGCATTAGCGCGAACGGTGGCACCGGTGGCAAACTAGGGGCGTGCAATCGTACGAAAGAAATGGTAAGGCATTGAATGGGTGAAGTGCGCAAGAAGGCCTTTGTCAGCGGCTGTTTCGACATGCTGCACAGCGGCCACGTCGAGTTCCTTCAGCGCGCGGCGGAGTACGGCGATCTCTACGTCGCGCTCGGCTCGGACCAGACGGTCTTCGGCCTGAAGGGGCGGCCGCCGGTCAACAGCGAGGACGAGCGCCGCTTCATGATGAGCAACGTCGCCTGCGTGCATGAGGCGGTCGTCTCGCGCGGCTCGGGCTATCTCGACTTCGAGCCGGAACTGCGGGCGATCCAGCCCGACGTCTTCGTGGTCAACGAGGATGGCAACACGCCGGCCAAGCGTGCCCTGTGCGAGCGCCTGGGCATCGAGTACGTCGTGCTAGCGCGCGATCCCCATCCCGGGCTGGCCGCGCGGTCGACCACCGCCCTGCGCACCGTGCAGCAGATGCCCTATCGCATCGACCTGGCCGGTGGCTGGCTGGACCAGCCCTTTGTCTCCAAGCACCACCCCGGCTCGGTCATCACCGTCTCGCTGGAGCCGACGCTGGAGTTCAACGAGCGCAGCGGCATGGCGACGAGCACGCGGCGCACGGCCATCAAGCTGTGGGGCAACAAACTGCCGGCCGATCGCTATGACAAGGTGGCCTGGACGCTCTTCTGCTGCGACAACCCGCCCGGCAAGACCGAGATCTCGGGCGCGCAGGATTCCATCGGCATCGTGTTTCCGGGTCTGGCCCGTTCGGATTACAATGGGACGTACTGGCCGGCGCACATCGAACACGTACTGGACGAGGAGACGCTGCGCTTCGTGGAGCGGCATCTCTACCTGATGCCGCTCGGCCCGCGCGAGGATGGCTTCGCTGTGCTGGCGGACACGCACATCACGCCCGCCGGCGCGCAGGCCCTGGCCGAAGCCACCGACGCCTGCTGGTCGGCCATCCTGGCGCATGACGTGCAGGGCTTTGGCCGGGCCGTGCGGGCCTCCTTCGAGGCGCAGATCGCCATGTTCCCGAACATGGTCACGCCGGGCGTGCGCGACCTCATCGACCGCCATTGTGAGCAGGCGCTGGGCTGGAAAATTTCGGGCGCGGGCGGCGGGGGGTATGTGATCCTGGTGGCGGAGCAGGCGATCGAGCATGCGGTGCGGTGTGTGGTGCGGCGGGGGTTGGAGTAGTGATGTATTTTTGACTGTCGTCCCATACAGTTGGTTCGGAGCACGAGACTGTCAGCAACGCAGAAATGGTCTGTCTGCGCATGAATGCTCCTGGTCCTATCAAGTTAACCTCACTCGTAGGAATGTCTTCCGGACAACAACAATTATGGATCTGCTGCGCTGTTCTCTGTGACCGATCAGTCATCCCATTCCAAGCCTACAGATACGTCATCAGCGAATGATGAGCAAGGTGCTCCGACAACGTCTGACGTCAGAGCGTTGCCGCTCAAAGAAACGTCAGACGTCGATATTGAAACATCGGTGCCACTAGCTTTCCGAGCGGTTCGTGGTGGCATGTGGTTGCTTGGCAGTTCCTATTGGTCACTTGCATTTGGTTTCGTGGCAAATATCTTCTTGATGCGACTGCTCACGCCACAAATTTACGGTGAGTTTGCCTTGGGGATGTTCTTTTACAGCCTGTTTCAGTTGCGCGGCAAACTAGGACTCAACTATGCCTTTGCGCAACAAAAAGCCATCAATGGAGAGACAATCGGCACCCTGTTTACGCTAGATGTGTTGTTGGGGCTCGGTGGCCTGTGCCTGACACTGGCAGCCACGCCGTTCCTACTGTATTTTGGTTATTCACAGAGCGTGCTGACCATCGCGGTGATGATGGCTTTGCTTGCTTTCTTTGAAAGCTTTCTGGCCGTTTTTGGTGTCGTGCTGGAGACAAACCTACACTTCAAGCCGGGGAGCATTATCAGTAGTGTGGTTATGCCTGTCTCCTACATCCCGGCGTTTCTATTGGCATTGAGGGGTGAAGGACAATACAGTCTGCTTGCTCAAGCCGCTTCATTTTCGATTCTTTCGCAGCTTGTCGGGATGGTCTATATTGTCTATGCGCTCCGCCGACTATTCAGGCTACGTTGGCAGTATCGGCCCGTTCTGGCTGCGACTTACATTCGATTTGGCGCCACGACTGGAATCGGCAATTTTATCGCCGGGCAGGTGACGCAGATCGACAATTTCATTCTGGGAACGCTTTCTGGCACCACAGCATTAGGTTACTATGATCGCGCTTATAGGATCGCGCAGTGGCCCGCTTTGCTCCTCAACGCCGTGATCGGACGGGCGGCTGTGTTCACCTACAGCCAGTTGCGAGATGATCGCGAGCGGCTGCAGCGTTCGTCCACGATGATGTTGTGGATATCGGCAAATGTGGCGGTGCCGGTCGCGCTGGCGCTGTTTTTGAGTGCACCTGATTTGGTGCCGCTGCTGTTTGGTGCGCAGTGGTTACCCGTAGTCCCGATTCTGCGGATTCTGCTAATTGTATCTGTAATGCGTCCGCTATGGGAGAACATAGGTGCGCTGTTTATTAGTGTAGGAAAACCGCGCCGGATTATCGAGGTCTCACTAGTTCAACTTGCGGTGCTGGCTATCGCAGGGGTGTTGATGGCGTACAGTGCTGGTGCAGTTGGCATGGCGATTGCCGTGGTTCACTCTACCCTGATCGGGTTGCTTGTTGCCTATATGATGCTGCGTCGGTTGTTCAGTTTACCACTTCGGGACACCTTCGCCGGGCCGATCCTGGCAGCGGGCTTGACGCTGGTTCTTTATTGGATCTTGGTACGTGTTGTCGGCAGTGAACTGCCGCTCTGGCTTGCTGCGACATGGAAGATAGCCTATGCATTTCTCGGATTTGTGCTGTTTTCGGCGCTTGTGCAGCCGGTGCAATTCCGCAGCCGTCTGGCGTATATCCTGCGTTTGGCGCGCAAGCAAGCTGCGTAAGACATCTGAGGCAAGAATAGCTTGATGCAACATCTGGAGAACGCGGTATGAGAGTTGTGATCCTGGCGGGTGGTCTGGGCACGCGTCTTGCTGAGGAGACGTCTGTGCGCCCCAAACCGATGGTAGAGATCGGGGGGCGTCCGATCTTGACGTATATCATGGGCTGGTACGCTGCGCATGGCTTCAATGAATTTGTCGTTGCGCTTGGCTACAAGGGCGAAATGATCAAACAATACTTCATGCACTACTACGCCTTGAACAGCGATATCACCGTGGCGCTGGCAACAGGTCAACTGACTGTGCATGATAGCCCGCACAACGACTGGGTTGTACACCTGGTTGACACCGGTGCGCACACCATGACAGGCGGCCGCTTGCTGCGGTTGCGCGGATGGCTGCCAGACGAGACATTCATGATGACTTACGGCGATGGATTGTCCAATGTCGACCTGAAGGCGCTGTACGCGTTTCACACGCGCCACGGTCGCCTGGCTACGGTGACAGCGGCGCGCCCGCCGGCCCGATTTGGTAATATCCAGATCGATGGCAATCAAGTTATGCGCTTTGCAGAGAAACCGCAGGCTGGTGAAGGGTGGATCAATGCCGGTTTCTTCGTCCTCAACCGCAACGTGCTCGACTATGTCGAAGGCGATGAAGTAATCTGGGAGCGCACTCCTCTGGAGCGTCTTGCGCAGGACGGCCAACTGATGGCTTATCAACATGAAGGTTTCTGGCAGCCGATGGACACACTCCGGGAAAAACAGTACCTGGAAGAACTCTGGCAGAGTGGAGAAGCGCCGTGGCAGGTGCATTCGTGAGCAGTTTCTGGCGCGATCGACCGGTCTTTGTGACCGGCGCCACGGGCCTGGTTGGCGGTTGGCTGGTTCAGCGGCTGCTGGCGGCTGAAGCCGATGTGGTCTGCCTCGTGCGCGACTGGGTGCCGCAATGCGAGCTAGTGCGCACGAATGCAATCGCCAAAGTGAAGGTCGTGCGCGGCGATGTGCGCGATCAGGCATTGCTGGAGCGTATCCTGGGCGAGTACGAGATCGACACCGTGCTGCATCTCGCCGCCCAGACGATCGTCGGGATTGCCAATCGCAACCCGATCTCTACGTTCGAGACAAACATACAGGGTACATGGGCGATGCTGGAGGCATGCCAGCGAAGCCCGCTCGTCAAACAGATCGTTGTAGCGTCATCTGACAAAGCGTATGGCGACCAGGACGTGCTGCCCTATGACGAGACGACGTCGCTACAGGGAAAACATCCCTACGATGTCAGCAAGTCGTGCGCCGACCTAATCGCCCACACTTATGCCGCAAGCTATGGGCTTCCGGTGACGATCACGCGTTGTGGGAATTTTTATGGCGGCGGCGACCTGAATTGGAATCGGATTGTGCCAGGCACAATCCGATCGATTCTGCGTGGACAGTACCCCGTCATTCGTTCCGATGGGCATTCCATTCGCGATTATTTTTACGCCGAAGATGGCGCAGCGGCGTACATGCTGTTGGCTGAGCGGCTGGCGAGTCAGCCCGAACTGAGGGGTGAAGCCTTCAACTTTTCCAATGAGCTACAGATTTCTGTACTGGACCTTGTGCGCTCCATCCTGAACATCATGGGTTCAGGGCTGACGCCAGATATCCGTAACGAGGCCACCAATGAGATTCGCCACCAATATCTCAGCGCTGCCAAAGCCCGCCGTGTGCTTGGTTGGAAGCCATTATTTACGCTAGAGGAAGG
>WBZU01002040.1_pt1 | contig 10412 bp, 10 predicted proteins | sample 5204311 | NCBI WGS metagenome assembly WBZU01 (sample SAMN12344359, study PRJNA552823) | activated sludge metagenome | biome: Activated sludge suspended growth; feature: Nitrification reactor; material: Wastewater; isolation source: activated sludge from nitrification reactor of wastewater... | reverse complement strand
CATAGGCGAGCTCACTTGCCCGGTAGCGGTAGTTGACGTTCACCGGCGCGCAGACGGCCTTGTACGCGCCGAGCATCCCTTCGAGGTACTCGTTGCCGTTGTGGAGGTAGAGCGCGACGTGGTCCTGGGTCGACTCCCAGCCGTCCGATCCGGCGAACGGGCGGGTGCGGCCGAGCCCCGCGGCTTGGAGGATCGCCGCGAGCCGATCGGTGCGGTCGGCGACGTCGGCCCAGGTCAGCCGCCGGTCCCGGAAGATCAGGCACTCGCGCTCCGGGTAGGCCCCGGCGAGCGCGTCGCAGATGTCGGCGATGTTCAGTTCCATCGAGACCGTCCCACGGCCGGTCAGCATGGCAGGCTGGCCCGATGGCAGACGAACCCACCGAGTCCACCGTCCTTCTCGACACCGTCGAGCCGGGCATCACTCGCATCACGCTCAACCGTCCGTCGTCGCTGAACTCGATGAACCGGCAGTTGATCGACGAGTTGCACTCGGCGTTCGACGTCGTCGACGCCGACCCCGACGTCCGGGTGGTGCTGCTCACCGGCGCCGGCCGAGGGTTCTGTGCCGGGCTCGACCTCCGTGACCCCACGCTCCTCATGGGCCGCAACGACCCCGAGGGTCCAGGGGTGCCGCAGTCGGGCATGGCGCTGCAGCAGCGGATCGCGTCGCTGATCCCGAAGATGCGTCGGCTCCGGGTGCCGATCATCGCCGCCGTCAACGGACCGGCCACGGGCGGGGGTCTGGCGCTTGCACTCGGCTCTGACGTGCGCATCGCCGCGGAGACCGCTCGGTTCGGGGTGGCGTTCATCCGCATCGGCCTCAGCGCGTGCGACATCGGGGTGAGCTGGGCGCTGCCGCGACTCGTCGGGGCGTCTCGTGCGCACGAGCTGATGCTCACGGGCCGGGTGTTCGACTCGGCCGAGGCCGAGCGCATCGGGCTGGTCACGTCGGTGGTGCCCGACGACGCACTGATCGAGGCCACCCTCGAAACGGCCCGCCTGATCGCCGCGAACTCGCCGTTCGGCGTCTGGATGACCAAGGAGGTGATGTGGAGCAACCTCGAGACGCCATCGCAAATGGCTGCGATCGACCTCGAGAACCGCACCCAGATCCTCAGCAGCTTCACCGAGGACGTCGGCGAGGCGGTCGGTGCCTTCTTCGGAAAGCGCCCGCCCCACTATCGAAACCGGTGAGCAAGAACCGGTGACGCCACCGGTTCTGTCCTGCCGATTCGCCCTCCTGGGGGCGGATCGGCAGGACAGAACTAGTGAGGGATGGCGGCGGCGATGGCCGCGGCGAAGCGGTCGGCCGAACCGGGAGCGCGCCGGAGGAACAGTTCGGGTTCGACCAGCTCGAGCTCCATGACCACCGGGCCGGCCAGATCGACGAGGTCGACGCGGGCGTAGAGGGGGAGGAGTCCGGTCTCGTTCGTGGCGACCATCAGCGCGTCTCGGGCGACGGCCAGCTCGGCCGACGTCGGCTCGTGGTCGACGACCGTGCCGCCGTGGTGGTCCTGCACCCGGAAGTCGCCCGTGGCCGGGACCTTGCGGACGGCGTGGCTGTACTCGCCGCCGAGGTGCACGATCGAGACCTCGCCGCGTTCGGCGACCGAGGGGATCATCGGTTGGATGAGGACGTCGCCGAGCATCGCCAGGGCCTCGAGGTGGGCGAACGCCTCCGTGGTCGTTTCATCATCGGTGCCGACCTCGAGTCGGGCCGCGCCGAAGGCCCCGATCCCAATCGCCGGCTTGATGACGACCTCGCCATCGGATCGTCGGAGCGCAGCTCGCTGGTAGGGGAACGGCGCGTGCTGCGCGACCATGCGCGTCGGCACGATCGGGACGGCAGCGGCCTCGAGATCGAACAGGTACCGCTTGTGGAGGTTCCAGGTCACCATCGTCGGCGGGTTGAGCACGGTCGTCACGGCGGCTGCCTGCGCCATCCAGGCGGCGAAGTCATCGAAGCGGTCGACGTAGTCCCACGGCGTGCGGAGGACGACCAGGTCGAACGACGACCAGTCGACATCGGCGTCCCACGCCGTCCGCCGGGCCTCGACCCCGACCGCGGCCAGCGCCTCGAGGAGCACCGGCTCGTCGAGATCGGGCTTGGGCATGTCACGGCAGGTCACGAGCGCCACTGTCACCGCTGCATCGTAGGGCGAGCTCCGGAGGCGCTCGGCCCGGGAAGGACAGCTCATTGGTCGGCGAAGCCGACAGCGCAGGGAGTCACCGACGTGAGTGTCAGCGCGCACCTCTACGATCAACGCATGGCCCGCCAGCGCGCAGTACTGCTCGACGCCCACACGCACCTCGACGGTCGCGACCCCGTCCTCGACCTGCTGATGGCGACCCACGGCCCGGCGCGGCTCCCGTCGCCCGCACCGTCCAACCGTCGCTTCCACGACCTCGCCGAATCGATCGCCTACCAGCAGCTCAACGGCACCGCCGCTGCGACGATCTGGGGCCGGGTGCGCGCCGCTGCCGGCGAGGAGATCGTGACCCCGCAGCGGTTGCTCGACCTCGGCACCGACCCGCTGCGGGCCGCGGGCCTCTCGGGCTCGAAGACCCGGTCCATGCTCGACCTGTCCCAGCACGTGGTGTCCGGGCAGATCACGCTCGACCGCATCGGTCGGCTGCCCGACGAGGAGGTCATCGCGCAGCTCGTCCCGGTGTGGGGCATCGGTCGGTGGACGGCCCAGATGTTCCTCATGTTCACCCTCGGGCGTCTCGACGTGTGGCCGGTCGGCGATTACGGCGTGCGGGCCGGGTACGGCAAGGCGTGGGGCCTGGCCGAGATGCCCAAGGAGAAGGAGATGGAGGCGCTGGGCCTGCCCTTCGAGGGAGCGCGTTCACTGGTCGCCTGGTACTGCTGGCGCGCCGCCGACTCCGGGGAGTCCGGCCGCAGCTGAGCCCAGACGACGTGGAACCCGCGCCACGCGGGTTTCCCGTCGGGAGAACGAAACCGCTGCCCGAGCCGCCCTCAGACGCCGGCGGCTTGGATGGCGGCGAACTCAGACGCCGGCGGCTTGGATGGCGGCGAACTCAGACGCCGGCGGCTTGGATGGCGGCGAACTCGACGGGCGTCTCGGCCAGCGGGAAGTGGCACGCCACGTAATGGCCCGGGGCGCCGTCGCTCACCGGGGTCATCTGCGGTTCGACGGTGGTGCAGATGTCCTGGGCCATGGGGCAGCGGGTGCGGAACCGGCAGCCGGTCGGCGGGTTGAGCGGCGACGGCAGGTCACCTTCGAGTCGCCACGTGTGGTCGAGCGGCACGTTCGGGTCGGGATGGGGGATCGCAGAGATCAGCGCCCGCGTGTAGGGGTGCGCCGGTCGGGCGAACAACGAGTCGGGGGTACCGATCTCGCACATCTTCCCGAGGTACATGACGGCGATGCGGTCGGAGATGTTCTTCACGACCGCCAGGTCGTGGGCGATGAACACCATCGTCAGGCCGTACCGGGCCTTCATGTCCTCCAACAGGTTGAGCACCTGCGCCTGCACCGACACGTCGAGGGCCGACACCGGCTCGTCGCAGATGATCAGCTTCGGGTCGGTCACCACCGCACGGGCGATCGAGATGCGCTGGCACTGACCGCCGGAGAACTCGTGGGGCCGACGTGACGCGGCTGCGGCCGGATCGACACCCACCGCTTCGAGCACCTCGTCGACCTTCGCCGAGCGCTCCGAGTCCGAGCCCCGCTTCCAGATCTTCAAGGGTTCGCCGACGATCTGGGTGATCGTCCGCCGCGGGTTGAGCGACGAGATCGGGTCCTGGAAGATCATCTGGAGCTTCGGGCGCGTGGCCCGCAGGGCTTCGCCCTTGAGCGCCGTGAGGTTCGTGCCGTCGAAGGTGACCGACCCCGACGTCGGCGCCGGGAGCTGCATGATCGCCTTGCCCGTGGTGGACTTGCCACAACCCGACTCGCCCACGAGGCCCAGCGTCTCGCCGTCGGCGACGTCGAAGCTGATGTTCGACACCGCTTGGACCCGCTGGCGCGTGCCCTTCACGGGGAACTCCATCACGAGGTTCTCGACCCGCAGGATCGAGTTCTCGCGGAGATGAGCGGTTCCGCTGCCGGCCATCAGTTGACTCCTTCGACCGCGGGTGCGGCGTTGATGAGGCCCCCACGGGCAGCGGCGGCGGCCCGCACGGACACGGCGTGCTCGGAATCGACCGGGTAGAAGCACGCGAACAGGTGACCGGGATCGGCGGGATCCTGGTAGAGCGGTGGCCGCTCCTCGACACAACGGGGCTGGGCGTACGCGCACCGGGCGGCGAAGGCACATCCCGTCGGCGGGCTGATGAGGTTGGGCGGAGCGCCACCGATCGCGTCGAGGCGGGTGTGGCTCGCGCTCGACAGCTTCGGGATCGACTTGAGCAGCGCCTCGGTGTACGGGTGCTTCATGTGGCCGAACAACGACCGGGTCGATGCCCGCTCGACGATGCGGCCGGCGTACATGACCGCGATCTCGTCGGCTCGTCCGGCCACGACGCCGAGGTCGTGGGTCACGAGCACCATGGCCATGTAGCGATCGCGTTGCTGGTCGGCGAGCAGGTCGAGGATCTGGGCCTGCACCGTCACGTCGAGCGCCGTCGTGGGTTCGTCCGCGAACAGCAGTTTCGGGCCGCACGCCAGCGCCACCGCGATGACAACCCGTTGGCGCATGCCGCCCGACAGCTGGCCGGGGTACTCGCCGAAGCGCTTCTCGGGCGCCGGGATCTTGACGGCGCCGAGCAGGCCGATCGCCGTGTCCTTGGCAGTCTGGCGGTCCATGTCGAGGTTCAGCTGCAGCGATTCGGTGATCTGCTTGCCGATCTTCATGACCGGGTTGAGCGACGTCATCGGGTCCTGGAACACCATGCCCATTTCGGTGCCCCACAGCGGCCGGTACTCCGCGCCGCTCAGCCCCGCGATCTCGCGGCCCTCGTAGCGGATGCTCCCCTCGATGCGACGACCCTGCCGGGGCAGGAGCCCCATGATCGCCTTCGACGTCACCGACTTGCCCGAGCCCGACTCACCGACGATGCCGAGGGTGCGGCCGCGGGCGAGCGTGAACGAGATGTCGTCGACCGACCGCACGGTGCCCCGCGACGTGTCGAAGAACACCGAGAGGTTGTTGACCTCGAGCAGGTTGCCGGTGTTCGGCGTTCCCGCGTGGCCCCCGTCGGTGCTCGCTCCGCTCATGGTGCTGTCGCTGCTCGATTCGCTCACAGTGCACTCTCCCGGACGTCGAACTTCTTTCGCAGTGCGTCACCGAGGAAGTTCAGGCAGCACACGGTGATCACGATCGGCACGCTGGGCACGAAGACCAGGTGGGGGAAGTTGCGGAAGTCGGCGCCGCCCTGGGCGACGACCGAACCCCAGCTGACGGTGTCGTCGGGGACGCCGAGCCCGATGAGCGCCAGGCTCGACTCGGTCACGATGGCGATGCCGATGCCGAGCATGGCGATCGACATCATCGCCGGCGCAACGTTCGGCAGGACCTCGCGGAAGATGATGCGGGCCGGTTTGGCGCCGAGGGCCTTGGCCGCCATGACGAACTCACGCTGCGACCACGTCAGGGTCGACACCCGGGCGATGCGACCGAGGATCGGCGTGGCCACCACCGTCAGGGCGATGATGATCGCCGGTACCCGTCTCGTGTCCTCGTCGCCGGCGAAGTTGAGCACCAGGAGCAAGGCCAGGATCAGCGGCGGGAACGCGATCATCACGTCGAAGAGCGTGCTGACCACCGTGTCGACGCGCCCTCGGAAGTAGCCCGACAGCAGACCGAACAGGCCACCGAGCAGCGTTGCGAGGACGATCGACACTACGCCGATGATGAGCGTGGTCCGGGTGCCGAGCAGCGTGCGGCTGAACACGTCGCGACCGGCGGAGTCGACACCGGCCACGTGCGTGACGGCGCCTTCGGCGTTGCCGTCCTTGCGCTGGTTGCGCACCGCCTCGCGGTCACGACAGCCGAGCGGCTCGTAGATCGGCAGACCAGACCCGTCGCCGCAGGCACGAACCGAACGGGTGCCCTCGGTGGTCGGGGAGGAGACGAGCAGCGGGGCCACGATCGAGATGACGACGATCAGGATCAACCACGACGCGGCGATCCACCCGCCGAGCCCGAGCTTCCGCTTGGTGGCGCCGGCGCCCTTGGGCTGGGGGCCCGACGGTGCGGGCGACAGCGCCTCGACGGTCGCTGCGGTGGAGGCCGAAGAGATCTCAGGCATGTCGGATCCTCGGATCGAGCACCGTGTACAGGAAGTCCACGAGGAAGTTGATGAGCACGAACAGGATGCCGATGACGGCGATGAAGCTCTGGGCCGCCACGTACTCCCGGCTGAGCACGGCTCGCACGAGCTTGAGGCCCATGCCGTCGATGCCGTAGATCTGCTCGACGATGACGGCGCTCGAGATGAGCGTGCCGACGTTGAGGCCGGCGACGGTGAGCAACGTCAACGACGACGGCCGCAGCGCGTGACGGAACAGGATTCGGCCCGGCTTGAGGCCCTTGGCCCGGGCCATGGTGATGAAGTCCTCCTGGAGCGTGCCGATCATGTCGCTGCGCAGCAGTCGGAAGTACACGGCGATCTGGGCGATCACGAGCGTCGCGACGGGCAGGATCGCCGATTTGAGGTGCCCGCTGACGCTGTCGGAGAGCGGGACCCAGCCCCGCTCGGGTAACCAGTCGAGCTGGAACACGAACACTTGTTTCAAGAGGAACCCGACGACGAATGCCGGGATCGACAACCCGAGGAACGCCAGGATGTTCGCGCCCTTGTCGAACACGCTGTTCGCCTTGTAAGCGGTGAACACGCCGAGCGGGATGGCGATCAGCAGGGCGACGAGCTGGGTGTAGAGCATGAGCTGGAGCGACACCGGCAGCGACGTCTTCACGTCGTCGGTCGGGTTGCCCGCGGCCCGGTAGTACTTGCCGAAGTCACCGGTGACGAAGTCGCCGGCCCACATGCCGTATTGCTTCACGACCGGTTCGCGAAGCCCCAGGTCGACGCGGATCTCCTCGACCTTGGCCTTGTCGGCGCCGAAGCCGAGCAGCTCGGCGGGATCGCCGGGGAGCAGCCGGATCGAGAAGAACGCGACAACGGACAGAAGGAAGAGGACCACGACGAGCTGGATGACTCGCCTGCTCAGGTTTCTCATCGGAGCACCCCTCGGTGGTGGGTTCGGCGGTGGTTCGGTGGTTGCATCAGCAGCGGAAACGATCGGGGGTCAGAGCGACGACGGGGAGCCGCCGTCGCCGGCAGTCGGAACTGCGAGGCGATGACGACTCCCCATCGGGCGGAGAGGGTGTGGTTACTGGTCGACCCAGGCTTCGGTCAGCAGGTGCCAACCCCAGGTCATCCCGGCGCCCGGCGAGTTGTCCGGAAGGGTGGCGCCGGTCAGGTTGTGGACCGACTTGTAGGAGCCGATGCCCCATTCGGTGTACCAGTTCCACTGGTTGTAGGCGCCCGTTGCGAACGCCCGGCTGAGGTCCTGGTAGATCGTCTTGCGCTTGGCGGGATCGATCTCGGAGCGACCCTCGTCGAGGAGGCGGTCGATCTCGGGATCGTTGATCTTGCCGAAGTTCACCGGCGAGCCCGAGTGCCACCAGTTGTACTGGGTGTCGGGATCGGCGCCGGGGTGGTTGCGCCAGAGCAGGATGTTGAAGTCGCCGCCGAGGGCCTGGTTGATGAGCGTCGCCTGGTCCTTGTCGGTGATGTTCACCGTCACGCCGACCTCGTTGAGCTCGGCCTTGACCTCTTCGGCGATGGCCTTCGTGGTGGGATCAGTGGCGTACGCCAGCTTGACCTCGAGGTTCTTGCCCTCGAAGAAGGCGGCAGCGGCGTCGGGGTCGTAGGCGATCGTCTCGACGTCGTCCACGTACCCGATCACGCCGGTGTCGAAGGGCTGGTCGGCGACCTTGAACTTGCCCTCGGAGTTGATGTCGTTCAGCGTCTCACGGTCGATGGCCATGGCCATGTGCTTGCGCACCTCGATGTCGTCGAGCGGTGCCTTGGCGACGTTGACGAGGCCGTACGCGACCTCCTTGTGGCCCTCCGCCTCGGCGGTGAGCTGGAAGCGGTCATCCTCTTGGATCTGGGTGAAGATCGTGCCCGTGCTCCAATGGCCGGCCTGGATCGTGTTGCCGTCGAGGGCGTCGAACCGGGCGGGGCCGCCCTCGATCGGCTTGAAGTTCAGCTTGTCGAGGTAGGGGAGCTGCACGCCGTCGGCGTCCTTGCGCCAGTAGTTCGGGTTCTTCGAGAGCTTCATCTCGACGTTCGGCGTCCAGCTGTCGACCTTGAACGGCCCGGTGCCGTTGAACTGGTCCTTGCAGCCGTCGGTGCCGGCCATCAGCTGGGACATGCCGACGATGCCGTTGCGGCCGCTCGCCAGGAACTCGGGCAGCGCCGGCCACGGCACCTTGGTGTTGATCACCACGGTGGAGTCGTCGGGTGCGTCGATGCTGGCGATGTTCTGGAACACGAAGATGAACAGGAGCGGCGACAGGCCGGTCTTCGCGGTGGCCTCGGCGTCGCCGCGGCTGACGTCGAGGTTCAGCTTGACGATCTCGGCGTTGAGCGGGGTGCCGTCGTGGAACGTGATGCCCTGGCGCAGCTTGATGGTGAGCGACGTGTACTCGGGGTTCCAGCTCGACGACTCGGCCAGGTACGGCGTGGCCTTGAAGTCCTTGTCGAACACGAACAGCGAGTCGTAGACGGCGTTGGCGATCTGGATGCCGCCGGCGGCGAGCTGCGCGGTCGGGAGGCAGTAGCCACCGGACGCGTCGGCCTCGACCGAGTAGGTCAGTTCGCCGCCCGGGGTCGGCTTGCCGGCCGGAGCGTCGGTGGTCGGCACCGTGGTGTCGGGCCCCTCCTCGTCGGACTTCTTGTCGTCCCCACCGCAGGCGCCTGCGGTCAGGGCGAGTGCGAGTCCGAATGCGGCGAATTTGACCCACCCACGCCGCCCGTAGGGGACGGCTGCGCCGGCTGTACTCAGCCCCGCCTTAGAACGTCGTTGCACGATGACTTCTCCATGGTTCCGAGCCGCTGGACGGCTTCGATCAAGTGGGAGGGGAGTCGTGAAAACGCTTACCTGTGACCCCCGACACACGGTTTGCCGCAGCACTGTAGCGCTTGATCAGTTGGCGTTCGTCCCATGTCACGAGTTCGTGATGCGGGAATCGGCGGCGGCCCGCAGCCCTACGATCTCGGCGTGACCGACGTGATCGTGGTGCTCGTCCTGATCAGTGGGTTCTTCGTCGCCGTGGCGGTCCAACGACGACGCAAGGCCGAGCGGCGGGCGCGGGCCACCACCGTCGAGCTCGTCATCGACGGGGACCAGGTGCGGCGTCGACTGGGCGACGGCCGGGAGGAATCGGCGCGCTGGGCCGAGGTGATCAGCGTCGAGGTCGTGTGCACCCCGGTACGGACCGCAGACGGGGCGACGGCGTTCGTGCTGATCGCGGAGGGTGCCGAGTCGGGGTGCCTGGTGCCGTTGGGCGTCGGCCACGACGACGCGCTGGTCCAGCAGCTGAGCCGCCTCCGCGGTTTCCGCACGGAGCAGTTCGTGGCGGCGACGGAGCACAAGCCGCCCCGCCGGACCATGGTGTGGGAGCGCCAGGGGTAGCAGTCAGTTCGACGGTGCCGCGACGGGATCGGGCACCGGCAGCGCCTGGTACCCCTTGGCCCGCCCCAACACCTTTTCGACGTAGTCGTCGCTGCGGTTGTACGCGAAGTACGCCTTCCGCAGACCCTCGTCGGTGTCGAGCGCCGGCGCCGAGCTGCACAGGAGCTTGCCCGACGCGAGCGCGGCGTCGTAGATGTTCTGGGGGTCGGCGACCTTGTCGCCCGACTCGTCCTCCGCCCAGCGCTTCCAGGTGCCGGGGAGGAACTGCATGACCCCGACGGCGCGGTCGAGTTCGGGGTCGAGGTCGAGCGCACCCCGATCGGTGTCGGTGATACGGCGGGTCCCGCTGGTGCCGTCGAGCGGGATGCCGTACACCGGCACCGACGCCGTGCCGTCGGGCGCCGGCTGGCCACCGCTCGATCGACCGTGGTTCGACTCGGAGCGCCCGATGCCGGCGAGCGCCCACCAGGCGATCCCGCAGGCGGGCCGGGTCCGCCGCAGGTCGTTCGCGGCCCGCCAGTACGCGTCGAGCGCGATGAGGGGAAGGTCGCTGCCGGCGACGACGGTCATCGGCCGGGCGTTGCGGAGCTCTTCCTCGGCACCCACGATCGATGCCGTGGCGATCTCGGCGTCGGAACGGGCACGGGTGAGCTCGCGGGTCGCGGTTGCGGTGTCGTCCTCGTTGGCCTGCAGGCGCTCCTCCCACCCCGAGAGCGAGGCGGCGGCTCGGGCCTGCGCCGTCTGGACCGAGTCGGCCTGGCGTTCGACGGTGGCCTCGGCCTCACCGGCGAGTTT
>WBZU01001979.1_pt1 | contig 10414 bp, 8 predicted proteins | sample 5204311 | NCBI WGS metagenome assembly WBZU01 (sample SAMN12344359, study PRJNA552823) | activated sludge metagenome | biome: Activated sludge suspended growth; feature: Nitrification reactor; material: Wastewater; isolation source: activated sludge from nitrification reactor of wastewater treatment... | reverse complement strand
ACATCTGGTCAACTGCTGAAGCATTATGACATCAGCAAGCCGCTTCAGAGCTTTCATATCTTCAACGAACACCAGGTGGCTGATAAACTCATCGAACGCATGAAGGGCGGAGAAGTATTTGCCCTGGTGAGCGATGCGGGCACACCCGGCATTTCCGATCCCGGATTCCTGTTGGTACGGGCTTGTCTCGGTGCCGGACTAACGGCCGAATGCCTGCCCGGTGCCACGGCACTGATTCCGGCGTTGGTGCATTCAGGGTTTCCAACAGACCGGTTTTTGTTCGAAGGATTTCTTCCACACAAGAAGGGCAAGCAAACCGTGCTGAAGCAAATCGCAGAAGAGGAACGAACCGTGATTGTATATGAATCACCGCACCGGCTTCTCAAGAGCCTGGAGCAACTGATGGAGATTACCGGACCCGAACGAAGGGTCTCGGTGTCCCGGGAACTCACCAAATTGCATGAAGAGACGCGCACAGGTACAATTGCCGAGGTGCTTGCCCATTTCCAATCCAAAGAAGTGAAGGGTGAAATTGTAATTGTAATAGATGGCAAAAGAAGCTAGTTATCATCCCGCTTTGCTGGTGCTGGCGGGAGGCTTATTGACCTCCGGTGCCTGGCTGATGGGCCCGTTCCCGTTGCTGATATTTATCGGACTTGCACCCATCATTGCGTTGACCGACCGCGCCCAAAACACGGCAACCGTGTGGGAAACCATGGAGTGGCCGTTGATCGGGCTATCGATCTTTTTTTTGGCGGCACGCCACTTTGACTTCTCCTATATCGTATCCTCACTGGCATTGGCCATAGCATTTACCCTCACCCTGGTGGCCCATGTTTGGGTTCGACACACCCTGGGTCCCCGGGCCGGGAAACTGACCATACTCCTTTTCTGGCTGGCCCTCGAGTATGTATTGCTCAAAACATTCCCAGATCACGCCATCTTTTTAGGCGATACACTTAAGCTGGTGCCGCATTGGATGCGCTGGAATACCCATACCGGCTTTTTGGGCGGGTCCTTGTGGATCCTGCTTACCAACCTGGCTGTATATCAGGCCGTAATGTCCAAAGAGCCGTTCCAATGGCCGTGGATCGCCAGTGCCGTTATTTGCCTGACAGCACCATTTGCCTACTCGTATGGATTGAAAACGTCGCCGCTCACCCACGATGATATGATGAATTTCTACACCACCTCCGGCGCCGTTACCGATCTTACGTATCTTGCGCGCGGAGAATTTGTGGTGCGGACTGCCGCCTGGGTGTCAACCCTCGTTCTCCTGTTTACGTTTGTTAAGCATCAAACTTCAAAGTGATGGTGAACCTGAGAACCCTGGAACAGCATGTTACTGACTTGTGCAGTGAGGTGGGTGGTTTTATCGATAAGGAAGGTTCACACTTCGACACCTCAAGGATTGAACAAAAGGAAGGCTTCAATAACCTGGTCTCCTACGTAGACAAAGAATCCGAAAAAATGCTGGTCAAGGGATTGTCCGCCATTCTTCCCGGATCAGGCTTCATCGGTGAAGAGGGAACTGACATTAATGGTACCACGGGCTACCGCTGGATCATTGACCCGCTGGATGGCACAACCAATTTTACCCATGGTATGCCCTTGTTTGCCATCAGCATCGGCCTTGCCTATCATGACAAAGTGGTACTGGGCGTGGTGTATGAAATCAATAAAAAAGAAATGTTTCATACCGTGGAAGGAAGTCCGGCATATTGCAACGGACGGGAGATTCACGTATCAAGAACAAAGTCGCTCAACGAGAGTTTGCTGGCCACCGGCTTCCCTTATTACGAGTTTGAAAAGATGGAGGCTTACCTCGGAATTATCCGTGATTTCCTCCGCCATTCTCATGGTGTAAGGCGGTTGGGCAGCGCAGCGACCGACCTGGCCTATGTTGCCTGCGGTAGGTTTGAAGGTTTCTTTGAATACAACCTCAACGCCTGGGATGTAGCAGCGGGTGCCTTTTTGGTACAACAGGCCGGGGGAACAGTTACAGATTTTTCCGGTGGCAACAACTTCCTGTTTGGACGGGAGTTGATCGCCGGCTGCCCCATTCACGGGGCCATGCTTGACATTATCCGTGGAGCCTGGGGCAAATAAGCACCCGGCTCCCCGTCCTTTTCAATAACCATTTACCATGAAACACTATTTCCTGTTCATCATGCTGCTGGCCATTTCGCTGGTCAGCCAGGCGCAAGTCAACATTAATGATCCGCTGCCCATTGCTCCCGAGATCAAGAAAGGAGTGCTGTCCAACGGACTCACATTCTTCATCCGAAAAAATAACAGACCTGAACAAAAAGCAGAGCTGCGTCTGGTGATCAAAGCCGGATCCATCCTGGAAAGTGACGACCAGCAGGGACTGGCACACTTTACCGAACATATGGCATTTAACGGCAGTAGCCACTTCAGGAAAAATGAATTGGTGTCTTTCCTCCAATCTATCGGCGTAAAATTCGGCGCCGACCTGAATGCCTACACGAGTTTTGATGAGACCGTTTACATTCTGCCCATTCCGACTGACAAACCCGAAAATCTTGAAAAGGCATTTCTCGTCCTGGAAGATTGGGCAAACGGAATTGCCTTTGAGCCTGCTGAAATCGATAAGGAACGCGGTGTAGTACTGGAGGAAGAACGCCTTGGCAAAGGCGCTCAGGAAAGGATGCAGAAGAAAACACTTCCTTACATTCTGGAAGGTTCGCTTTATGCCAAACGGTTGCCCATTGGTCAAACCGAGGTGCTCAAGAACTTTAAACCCGAATCCATCACCCGATATTATCGCGACTGGTATCGTCCTGATCTGATGGCCGTGATTGTGGTGGGCGACATCGATCCGGCACAGGCCGAAACCATGATCAAACGTCATTTTGAAAAACTAAAGAATCCCGCCAAAGAACGGGCACGCAGCTATGCAACGGTCCCTACCCGCACCACCTCAACCGGCCTGGTAGTTACCGATGCGGAAGCCACCAACCATATTGTTCAGATTTTTTATCCCACCCAAAAGTCAACGGTTCAGACAACCATCGGCGACTATCGCGGCGGGATGGTGCGCAGCCTGGTGAGCAGTATGCTGAGCCAGCGCATGCAGGAGCTCACCCAAAAGGCAGAGCCTCCGTTCATCGCTGGCGGCAGCGGTCGTGGGGAATTTGTACATGGCTACGAATCATACTTTGCGGCAGCGCTTCTGGGCAAAGCGGGTATCAAAGCAGCCATCGATGCACTGATCCAGGAAAATGAACGGGCCCGTCAATTCGGCTTTAGTGCCAATGAACTTGACCGGTCGCGTAAGTCCATGCTCCGCAGTATGGAACGGGCCTACAATGAGCGCGATAAATCCGAATCAGACAATTTCGCTGATGAATACATCCGACATTTTCTTAACCAGGAACCAATCCCGGGGATTGAGAACGAATTCACGTACCATCAACAGCTGCTCAGCACCATTACCCTGGAAGAAATAAATGCATACACGGCCAAGCTCATTCCTTCCGCTGCGGAAAAGAAGTTGGTAATTCTGCAAGGTCCGGATAAAGCCGATTTCACCCTCCCCACCAATGATGAGCTGCTGGCCTTGGTAGCCGCAGCTGAAAAGACTCCGGTGACGCCTTACGTGGAGAAAGCGATTGCCACCACCCTGATGGCTGAAGCACCCACCGGCGGTCGAATCATGTTTGATAAGAAAAATACTGAATTGGGTTATTCAGAGCTTACATTGGGCAATGGGGTTAAGGTGATCGTGAAGCCCACCGACTTCAAGAACGATGAAGTAATACTGACCGGATTCCGGTTTGGCGGGCAGTCCCTCTATGACGATGTTGATTGGTTCAACGGGCAATATGCAGCCACCCTTGTGAACCAAATGGGTATCGGCGAATTTTCGCCCACCGACCTGCGCAAGGCACTCGCCGGCAAATCCGTTTCAGTGAGTCCGCGGTTGAGTAACCTGTCGGAAGGCATTTCGGGCCAATCCGGTACTGCCGACGTGGAGACCATGCTGCAAATGGTTCACCTCTATTTCACCAAGCCACGCAAAGACGAGGTGCTTTTCAAGTCATTTATTTCCAAGCAACAGGGTGTGGTTAAGAATATGCTAAGTGATCCGCGGACCGTGTTCCAGGATTCAACCCAGCGTATGCTGTACCAAAACCATCTGCGGGGACCCCGCATGCCACGCACGACTGATTTTGATAAGATCAACCTGGACCGGGCACTTCAGATATATAGCGAGCGCTTTGGCAATGCACGTGGCTGGACATTCTATATTGTTGGCAGTGTTGACCTCGCCAAAATAAAGCCAATGATTGCAGCCTACCTGGGCACGCTACCCGGATCAACCCCTGTGGTGTCTGCTTACAAAGACCGCGGAGTGCGCCCGGTGCAGGGCGTACTGAAAAAAGAAATTCGCAAAGGTCATGAGCCGCAGAGCCTCATTGTGATGACATATACCGGTGAGGCGACGTATTCAGAAGAAGAGCACCTTCAACTGCAAGCGCTTATTGAATTGATGAACATCAAACTGATCGAAACCCTTCGTGAGGAGCTGAGCGGTATCTATGGTGGCGGCATGAACGGCACCCTCAACAAGAATCCGTATGGCAATTATACCATCAATGTCACCTTGCCCTGTGGTCCGGAAAACGTAGACAAGCTCATCAAGGCTACCCTTGCCGAGATTCGGAAGATTCAGGACCAGGGTCCCGGTGTGGAAGACCTCAACAAAGTGAAAGAGGAGTTTTCCAAGGAGTACAAAGAAGACTTGCGCGACAACGGGTATTGGGCAAGTCGATTGCAGCGGAGCGCCGAAACCGGAATTGCAGCCACCGGTATCCTCACTTTCGAAGAACGGCTCAAAGCCATTACGCCCCGGCAATTGCAGGATGCAGCCAAAAAGTACCTGAATCAAAAGAATTTCTTCCAGTCTGTGCTCTTGCCGGAGAAATAGCCCTGTGACGAATTGCTACCTTTGGCATTCTGAAAACACGATGCGCAACCTGATTGTACTTTTGCTCACCGCCAGCCTGTTTGGCAGCTGCACCAAGGATGTGAAGAACATGGCGCCTGCCTCCGGCGGAGTCGGTGATATTTTTGTGGTGATGGACTCCCTACAGTGGCGCGGACCTCTGGGTCGGACCATGGATTCAATATTCAATGCTGAAATGCCCGGACTGCCACGCAAGGAGACTCGGTTCAAGATGCGGTGGATTGATCCACGTAAACTCAATTTCGTATTGAAACAGAGCCGGAACCTGATTTTTGTTTTTACACTGGATCAGCGCACGGCAGGCTCCAATATCCTTCGAAGCATGTTTACTCCGGAGTCCATCGACAAAATCAACTCGCAACCTGATGACTTTTTTACTACAGCGAAGAACGTCTACGCCAAGAATCAGGAAGTGGTCTACCTCACGAGCCCAAAAGAACACCACTTGCTTTCGATGGTGAAAGCCAATGCAGCAAAATTGGCGTATCATTTTGATCTCCGGGAACGCGAACGCCTGAGCATCTCCCTGTTCAAATCAGGTCAGGTGTCAGGCGTAAGTAACGTGTTGAAGAAAGACTACCAATGCTATCTGAAGGTCCCTTTCGGATACAAGTTAGCTGACAAGCAGCCTGATTTCGTCTGGTTGCGACAGATCAATCCCAAAGACGACAAGGATATCTTTATCGCCAGAAAAAAATATACCACGCCGGCAGCATTTGAGCTTGAGAGCCTGGTGCGTTTCCGCGACGATGTGCTAAGGCACTACATCTATGAAGATCCGGAGATTCCCGATACCTACTTCGTCACGGAACGGGCCGTACCATTTATTCCGGTTACCGCCGATACGATAAATTTCAACAATCATTTTGCCGTTCAACTTCGCGGAATATGGCGAAGCAATAATTTTGGCATGGGCGGACCCTTCCAGGGTTATGCATTGGTGGATGAGGCCAATCAACAGTTTTACTACATAGAGGGTTTTACGTTCAGCCCCGGCAGGAATCAGCGGGAAATCATGCGCGAACTGGAGACCATTCTTCACACCTTCCGCACCAGCAGCGAGTTACCAAAACCCTGAGGCACAGCGTGCCACCAAGCCTGTAAAACTTTCCGCCGAAAGATCACCGTTTGGCGCGAATACCGTAACTTGGGAGGCTTATCCCTGATACCCCATGGCTATCAAAATCAGAAAAGAAGATGCCCTAAACTACCACAGTATGGGCAAACCTGGTAAACTCGAAGTAGTCCCTACCAAAGTCCTCAGCTCACAACACGACCTCGCCCTCGCCTACTCCCCCGGAGTAGCAGAGCCTTGCATGGAAATTCATGCCAACAAGGAAGATGTGTACAAGTACACTGCGAAGGGAAATCTGGTCGCGGTAATCTCCAACGGCACGGCCGTATTGGGACTGGGTAACATCGGTCCCGAAGCCGCAAAGCCGGTGATGGAAGGCAAGGCCGTACTCTTCAAGAAGTATGCAGGCATTGACAGCTTCGACATTGAAATCAACGAAGAAGATCCTGAAGCATTTATCAAGATTGTCAAATCACTCGAGCCCACCTTCGGCGGGATCAACCTGGAAGACATTAAGGCACCGGAGTGCTTCAGGATCGAACAGGTACTGCGGGAGCAAATGAAAATTCCGATCATGCACGACGATCAGCATGGTACGGCCATTATTTCCAGTGCTGCCCTCATCAATGCGCTCGAAATCATCGGCAAGAAAATCGATCAGGTTGTTATGGTTATGAATGGAGCCGGTGCCGCAGCCGTTTCATGCTCTAAACTATATTTCGCCCTCGGACTTAAACCCGAAAACCTGATCATGTGCGACAGCAAAGGGGTGCTGAACAGCGATCGCAAGGACCTCGATGCCACTAAAAAAGAATTTGTCACCAGCAGAAAAGTAAAAACCCTTCAGGAAGCTATTAAGGGTGCTGATATTTTCGTTGGCCTCTCCAAGGCAGATGTCCTGACCCCAGAAGATGTCATGAACATGGCCAAAGATCCGATTGTGTTTGCCTTGGCTAACCCCAACCCGGAGATTGCCTATGACCTGGCCATGCGCACACGTCCGGACCTCATTATGGCAACCGGTCGATCCGATCATCCCAATCAGGTGAACAACGTATTGGGCTTCCCTTACATTTTCCGCGGTGCTCTTGATGTGCGCGCCACCGGCATCAACGAAGCGATGAAACTCGCAGCTGTTCGCGCCCTTTCGATGTTGGCCAAAGAGCCGGTACCTGATAGCGTACTCCTTGCCTATGGCAGTGCTACCCTGGAATTTGGTCGCGAGTGTCTTATCCCCAAGCCCCTCGATTATCGTTTGATCACCACCGTGGCTCCGGCCGTTGCAAAGGCGGCCATGGACTCCGGCGTAGCCAAGAAGCCAATAACCGATTGGGCTGCCTACAACCAGGAGCTGCAAAAAAGAATTGGCATTGATCAAAAACTGATCACCACCGTCATTGACCGCGCCAAAAAGTCGCCCAAACGGGTCGTGTTTGCTGAAGCCGATAATCCTAAAATCCTCAAGGCCGCGCAAGTATTGGTGGATGAGGGAATTGCACATCCCATTCTCCTGGGCAACCGGACAGAGATTGAACGGTTGATCAAAGAATACAAACTGGAGTTGAGTGAGTGTACCATTATCGATCCACGCGAAGACAAGGCACGTGATGAGAAGTTCTCGGCATCCTATTACGCCAAGCGTCAACGCAAGGGGTCTACCCTCGCAGATGCATACCGGGCTATGCGCGATCGCAATGCTTTTGGTGCGATGATGGTAGAACTGGGAGAAGCGGATGCCCTGATTTCGGGTTTGACCAGAGACTATTCAAAAACCATTCTTCCTTCCTTGCAAATTATCGGTATGCGGCCCGGCGTACAGCGTGTAGCCGGCATGTATATCATTCTCAATAAAAAAGGCACCTTCTTCTTCGCTGATTGTACGGTTAATGTTGATCCCACGCCGGAAGAACTGGTAGGAATCATTGGTCTCACTGCCCGGGGCGCGCGCTTCTTTGAGGCAGAACCCCGCGTGGCGGTTCTTTCATACTCCAACTTTGGATCCAGCAAGGGAGAAATTCCGGAGAAAACACAAAAGGCGGTAAAGCTCGCTAAAGAGAAATATCCCAACATGGTCATCGAGGGTGATATTCAAGCCAACGTGGCCCTGGATGTTGAACTGCAACGCGAGTTGTATCCGTTTAGTGCCCTGTCGAAAGAAGGGGCTAACACCCTCATATTCCCGAACCTGGCCTCTGCCAACATTGCTTATAAATTGTTGATGGAAATCGGTGGCGCAGAAACCATCGGCCCGATTTTGCTGGGCATGAAAAAGCCAGTGCACATCTTGCAACTGGGAAGTTCTATTCGCGAAATCGTAAACATGACAGCCATTGCCGTTGTGGATGCGCAATTACAACAAGAGATCGAGTCAGGCAAAAAGTAAGCGGGCATGATCGCATACCTGAAGGGCAAGCTGGTTCACAAAGAGCCAACCCACGTGATAGTGGAAGTAGGCGGTGTGGGTTATCAGGCTTCCATATCTTTTAATACTTTCTCCGATATCAAAGACCGGGAAGATATTCGCTTGTCGACATATCTGCATGTCCGTGAAGACGCCCACGTGTTGTTTGGCTTCTCCACAGAGGCCGAGAAATCCATGTTTCTCAACCTGATTTCAGTAAACGGCGTAGGCCCGAATACAGCCATGGTGGTGTTATCGTCATTGCCCCCTGAGGAACTCAAATCTGCCATCCTGAGGGAGGATGCCGCAACACTCCAGGCTGTGAAAGGAATAGGCGGAAAAACCGCCCAGCGGCTCATTTTGGAGCTCCGGGACAAGCTTCGCAAGTCCAGCCCGAATGAAATTCCAACTTTAGGCGGCAGCCCAAACAATACCACCCGGCACGAGGCGTTAACTGCTTTACTGACTCTTGGAATTCCTCGCGCGGCGGCAGAGAAAAGTATCGAAACCGTCCTGAAAAAATCAGGAAATACCATTAGCTTGGAAGACTTGGTAAAGCAGGCACTGAAAAACGCTTAGAGTACGTTTGAACTACCGAACCTGGACAAAGCAGTTCACCCCCGGACTGGTCGTGATCGCAATATCATGCCTGGTGTCCATTCCCAGTAAGGCACAATTTCGAACCGCCCGACAGGATACCACGCGACAAGACACGATTGAATACAAGCCTCTCTATCGCCCTACCTTCACACCTGTCGATCGATACGGAGATCCCTTTTCGAACAACACCACGCAATCACCGCTTTTTCTCAAAGATCCCAAATCGATGAAACTGGAGGTCCTTCCCGACACGGGAAAGACCTACTCCATCTACGAAAAACTGGGACGTATTAATTTCCGCTCTCCGTCATTCATGACCTTCCAGGAGGTGAATCAACTGCAGAACCAGTCGATCATCAAAGACTATTGGAAAACGCGCAGCAAAGCACTTGATGGAGAAAGTGCGGTGAGCAGCAGAAACCTTCTGCCCAAACTTTATGTAAGCCCGGTACTCGACCGGATATTCGGGGGCAGCTACGTTGAACTTATCCCCAAAGGATATGTCACCCTGGACTTTGGCGGGCAATGGCAAAAAATACAAAACCCTTCGATACCCATTCGCCAGCAACGTAACGGCGGATTCGAATTTGACCAACAAATCAGTCTTCAGGTGCAGGGTAAGGTCGGTGAGAAACTCAAGATCACCACCAACTTTGATAACAACAATTCTTTCGACTTTCAGAATCAAATGAAAGTCGAATACACGGGCTTCAAGGAGGATATTCTCAAAAAGCTGGAGATCGGCAACGTAAGTCTTCCCCTCAACAACAGTCTGATAACCGGCGCACAAAACCTATTTGGTGTTAAAGCACAAATGCAGTTTGGTAAACTGTTTGTGACATCCATCGCCACGACGCAACGCGGCAAGCAATCCGTAATCAACATAGCAGGAAGCACCGGCGGGGCAGCCCAGGGTCGCCCGTTTGACATCGTCGGCTCCAACTACGACGAGAACCGCCATTTTTTTCTGGGACAATTCTTCCGCGATAACTTTGAAAAGTGGCTCAGCACCTTGCCGCAGATTACCTCCGGCGTGAACATCACCCGGGTTGAGGTGTACCTGCTCAACCGCAACAACGACACCCAGACCCTTCGCGATGTTATCGGCCTCATGGACCTGGGTGAATCTGATAAGGCTTACCGCAAGTTGTATTACAACACGGTGGTTCCGGATGGATCCCCTACCAACAACGAGAACAACAATCTTTATGATCTGGTTAGCAAGCTGCCGGCAGGATCAGACGGAATCAATCAGCAACTCGAAGGGCTCTTCGCAGGCAAGCCATTTGAAAATGGTACCGACTTTGAAAAAATCACCAGTGCCAGAAAACTGGCCGTTACTGAA
>WBZU01002739.1_pt1 | contig 10415 bp, 14 predicted proteins | sample 5204311 | NCBI WGS metagenome assembly WBZU01 (sample SAMN12344359, study PRJNA552823) | activated sludge metagenome | biome: Activated sludge suspended growth; feature: Nitrification reactor; material: Wastewater; isolation source: activated sludge from nitrification reactor of wastewater... | reverse complement strand
CAATAATTTCGGCTATTGCGCGTTTACCTCCTACGGTTGCTTCTGGATATCACTGGCCCTGATTCTCATTGGCAATCACTTCAATATCTACGTTTCCAGCAAAACCGACATTGGCTGGTTTCTGGTCGCCTGGACTGCGTTCAGCACAATTCTCTGGATCGGATCGATGCGTATCAGCAGCGCGTTGGCGCTGACGTTCACGCTCCTTATGATCGGCTTCGTGCTGCTGGATTTTGCTCACTTCGGATACCCGGAACTGACCGTGGTGGCCGGCTACGAATTGATGGCCTGTGCAGCGATGGCCTGGTACATCATGGCTCACCTGATATTTGCGGACCTCTTTGGTCGCGACGTGCTGCCGGTCGGAAAGCCCTGGATCTAGACGGGGTGTCACTGCCTGCCGATTGCTCAATGCTGTGAGCGGTTTGGCGATCGTTCGAATCATTTGGAAGGAAACAAGATGCTGCTGATCCGGAATTTTGCGTTGACGTTGCTGGCCTCATTAGTCGCTGGCGTGACCATTGCAGCCCCTGCGGTCGATGAGGTTGCCACCCCAGAGGAGGCGATTACCAAGGTGTGGTCTGCCGCCAGGTTCCTTCAGGACAAAGGGGTATCGGGGGTTGCTTCACTGAATAGCAAGGATGGCCCTTGGGTATGGAAGGATAGCTACGTATTTGCCTTTGACTGCCGACTGGATCGAATGGTCGCCCATCCGATGCGTCCCGATCTCGTTGGCCGGTCCATACTGCAAATTACCGATAACAATGGAAAGTACATTTTCAAGGATCTGTGCAAGGTCGGCTCACAGCCTCATGGTGGCTGGGTTGAATATGTATGGACCCGACCAGGCGCTGGCCGCGTATCGCGCAAGCTGACCTATTCAACGACGGCCGAAATCGCTTTTTCGACCGGCATTCAGGTGGCTGCCGGGGTTTACGATGACAAGCTGTCCATCCCCGAATTGAACAAGGTTGCCGAGAGAATGGCCGACCCGGCGAAATACCCAGCCCACTGAGCGGTCTGCGTTTCAGGGTGCATTTGTTGGTTTGACCACAATCGGCATCGGCAAGCCTGGGCCTTATTGAGGGCAGGGGTGACATTCGCCACCCCTTCTTTGGTCCAAGCCATGGGTGCCCGCTGATGAGGCGGATTACGCCAGGGGGGATTCACCGGGCATAGGCTTCAAAGCCTGAGACAACGTCAAATAATTCTTCGTCAATGGCACTTTGACGCAGACGATGGAACTCACTGCCAAGACTTTCCAGTAACTCGCCAATGTTTTTTTCGGCACGCTGCATGGCAGCCAGACGGCTGGCGTTTTCGCTGGCCAACGATTCAGCGCAGGCACGAAACAGTGAAACAAAGAGATATTCCCGGATAAAGGTGAACAAGGTCTGTTCTTCATCGGGCATGACTTCTGGCAGCTTATTGGTTGGCCAGGGTTGGTTTGCCAATGCCTTCTGCCACGTTTCATCAAGGGGTAACAGGCGCTGACAGCACGGTTCGTAGATGTCGCCGGACTTGGGGCGATTGTGAAACAGGTAAACCGGCCCGATTTCGCCACCTTCCCGGTGACTTTCAATGTCCATGAGTATTTGACCGACCAGTTGCGTAATTGCACCGATCGCGTTGGGCAGCGGAAAACGCTTGCTGGTTTCAAATGGGCTTCCAACAAGCCGCGACTGTATGCGCTCCCCCACCGCCCAGACCATTTTTTTGCCGGGCAACTGGCCCAGTTTTTCGGTCACGAAATTGACGAGAAGATCGTTAAATTGACCCACCAAACCTTGGTCAGAACCGAATACAAGCGCACAGACCGTTTCCTCGTCGCTGCGCTTCCGTGTTGCCGCCGCCGCTGGACGTGCTTGCCGGAAGCAAGCAAGCAGACCCAGCTGCACTGTCCGATCATAGACATCCAACGAGCGCACGGCATGCTCGTATTGGCTGATACTGGATGCCGCCATTGCCTTCATCGTTCGTACCACTGATTCAAGATCGCCAGCCGTGGAGATCTTTCTGCTCAAATTGGCGGCGGTGTTGCTCATGGCTCACCCTTGGCGCGCGCTGGTGGAACAAGGCCGGCCAACGCCTGCGTGGCAAGTTCGATGATCTGTGCCCGATCCACGTCACTCAGCTTGTCGGCGGTCGAGAATCGCTCCACCACGTCAGCCGGCATATTGGCTGCAGCGGCCCAGACGGCCTGCTCGGCTTCGGCCATCCGTGCCAGGGGCACCTGATCGAACAATCCTGCGGTCAACGCCAATAAAACCGTAATTTGCACCGGCATTGGCAACGGAGAAAATTCGTGCTGCTTGAGGCAGGCGCGGATTCGCCGACCGTGCTCGATCAACTGGCGGGTGGCTTCATCGAGGCGGGCGCCGAAGCGCGAGAAGGTTTCGAGTTCCTCGAATTGCGCATAGGCCAGTTTGAGGTCACCGGCCACCGCACGGTAGGCCGCAAGCTGCGCCTTGCCACCAACGCGGGAGACTGATTTGCCGACATCGACGGCAGGCAGCACACCGAGTTCGAAGAGGCTGGGCGACAGGTAAATCTGGCCATCGGTAATCGAAATCAGGTTGGTCGGGATGTAGGCGGAAATATCCTGCGCTTCGGTTTCGATGATCGGCAAGGCGGTCAGCGAACCGCCCCCAAGCTCAGGGCGCAGGTGGGTCGCCCGTTCGAGCAGGCGTGAGTGGATGTAGAAAATGTCGCCGGGAAAGGCTTCGCGGCCGGGGGGGCGACGCAGCAACAACGATAGCTCGCGGTAGGCACGGGCATGGTGGGTCAGGTCGTCGTAGACCACCAGAACATCGCGCCCCTGTTCCATGAAATGCTCGGCTATGCTGGTCGCAGCGTAGGGCGCGATGTAGGCCAAGCCTGGCGGATCGTTGCCTTCGGTAACGACGACCACGGTGTAGGCCAGGGCGCCCTTGTCACGCAATGTGGCGATCACCTTGGCGACGCCCGAGGCGCGCTGGCCGATCGCGCAGTAGACGCAGATGACGTTCTTGTCGCGCTGGTTGAGAATAGTGTCGAGGGCAATTGCCGTCTTGCCGGTTTGCCGATCGCCCAGGATTAGTTCGCGCTGGCCGCGGCCGACCGGAATCAGCGCATCGATGACCTTGATGCCGGTCTGCAAGGGCACGGTGACAGGCGCCCGGTCCATGATGTGGGCAGCCGGACGCTCCACCGGCAAACGTTTACCGGCCGAAAGCGGCCCTAGGCCGTCAAGGGGCCGACCGGTCGGATCGATAACCCGACCGAGCAGGCGTTCACCCACCGGTACGTCAACGACATGTCCACCGCGTTCGGCCGGGTCGCCGGCCTGCAACTTCCAGTAGTTGCCGAGCAGCACCACGCCGATTTCGTCTGCGTCGACATTGAAGGCGATGCCCTCGATGCCGCCTGGAAACTTCAGCACTTCTTCGAAGCCAATCCCAGGCAGACCGGATACCTTGGCAATGCCGGCGGCGATGCTGGCGATGTGGCCAACCTCGCGCGGCTGCAACTGCGGCACAAATGCCTGCCGTGCCTGGCCGATGCCGACGAACGTTTTTTCGAGAACGTCCTGAAGCCGTTCAACGGGCATCGGTTGTGGCCGTTTCGGGGGCTTCGTGTTCAGGTGCCTTGGCTTTGAGCAGTTCGCCGATAGAGTTTTCCAGATCCGTCAGGTAGCCGTCGATTGTCCATGCCACTTTGTGCCCGTCGCTGCTCAGTTCAATGCCGCTGACCTCATCGGCGGCTGTCGTGAATCGAATTTCAGTTTCATGCCCGAGCAAGGCCTGTATCGCCTTGGTGACCGATGCGTGGTCGGCCGGCGCCAGATCGAGACCGGTGCGTACGACGACAGATCGACCTTCGGCTTGCAGCGCCATTACCAGGGTCTGTTGTTCATCGGGGCTCAAGCCTTGCAGGCGGTCGATGAATACCGCGACCATGCGCTCTTCCAGCGTCGCCCCGGCCAGATCGCCCAATGCCTTGCGGGCGATGGCGAAAACTTCCTGTTGTGTTCGGCGGCTGATTTCCTGATGCAGCATTTTCGCTTCCTGCTGCAGGTTTTCCTGACGCTTGGCTGCGAGTTCAGCGGCCTCCAGCCGGGCCGCATCGAGCAGGCGCTGACGTTCGGCATTGGCTGCTGCCGACGCCTCGGCGAGCAGGCCCGCCTTTTCCTTGTCGAAGGTGGCGTTCTTCTGCACAAAATCGGCGCGCTCTTTTGCAGCTTCCGCCTTTTTTGCATCGGCATCCGCCAGTTCCCTGGCAACATGGGCTTCTCGGGCATCAATGGCATCGAGAATCGGGCGATAGAGAAAGCGCTTCAACAACCAGACCAGAATCAGGAAATTAAGCACTTGCGCGCCGACGGTGAACCAGTCGATGAGCATGATCTACTTTCCGGCCACCTGAGCGATGGCATGGTTCCAGAACGGGTTGGCGAAGAGCAGGATCATCGAGACGACGAAGCAGTAAATCGCCACAGATTCAACCATGGCCAGGCCCACGAACAGCGTGCGGGTGATGGTTGCTGACGCATCGGGTTGTTGCGCCAGCGAAGTCAGTGCCGTTGCCACTGCCTTGCCTTCGCCGAGGGCCGGGCCGATGCTGCCAATGGCGATGGTCAAGCCTGCCGTAATGATCGACACCACCGCAATGATGGTCATGCTATCCATGGTTATTCCTTTCGTGATTTATCTGGTTCGGGCGCATTCGATGCACCGGGCGGTTTGCGCGAGCGTGTGGCGGCCGCGATGTAGACCGCCGCCAGGACGCTAAAAATATAGGCCTGCACCATGCCGGTCAGCAGCCCCAGCGCACTCAGGGCAATGGGAAAAAGGAAGGGCGTGATGGTCAGCAGGATGGCGAGGATCATTGTGCCGCTCATCATGTTGCCGAACAGTCGCGCTGCCAGCGCCAGGGTGCGCGACAATTCGCTGACGATGTTGAAGGGCAGCATGATGACCGTCGGCTTCAGATACGCTTTGAGGTATTCACCCACGCCGCATTCACTGATGCCGAACAGGGGTACGGCGATGAAGACGCAGATGGCCAGTGCGGTTGTGGTCGATAGCGAACCGGTCGGCGGCTCGTATCCAGGAAGAATGGTGAACAGACTGGCCGTCCCGACGAACAAAAACAGCGTTCCGAGAAAGCCGAGATATTCACGCGGCCTGGTCAAGCCAACTTCGCCAATCTGGGTGACGATGCCGGTCACGACAATTTCCAGCAAATTCTGCCAGCGGCTACGCTCCAATCCTTTCGACAGACCCCGCGTAACGAGATATGACCCGATTGCCAGCACGGCCATCAAGCCCCAGGTGTAGGTAATGGTGGCGTTGATCTTGAACCAGCCGATTTGCCAGAAGACGATGTGGTCAGGGCTGAGATGCATGATTGCCCTCCAAAATATCGTCTGACGGGCGAATCAAGCGGGTGACGACGAATCGCGCCACGACAAAGCCGAGCAAGGCAGCCAGCCAGCGCTGCCAGTCGTCGCCGCAGGCCAGATAAAAGCCCCCCAGCGTGATGCCGGACCGCAACACCAGGCTGGTGAAGAACCACAGCGCTACGCGCCGGGAATTCATCGCCCGTTGCACCGTCCACCACAAGCCACCAAAGAACACGGCGCCGACAACCATGCCGACCAGCAGCGGCACCAGAAGTCTGGGGTCAAGCATCGTCAGCCTCCTGTTCGCGAATTTCGCGTCCCTCTTTGGCTATCCAGTGCCAGGCATTGAAACAGCCGAGCGCCAGCCCGGCGGCCAGCAGGGCCAGCGTCCACGAATGGCCGCCTGGATACCGGCCATCCAGCCACAGGCCGAGCGCCGCGCCAAGCAAGGTGGGCATTGCCACCGACCAGCCGACCAAGCCCATCATGCCGAGGCCGGACCATACCGTTTGCGTCACATGGCGCTGTGCCTTCAGTTTGCGTGCCGCCTTGGTGCCGATCTGCTGGCCGAAATCGCTTTTAGCCGTGGGAGGTTTGTCGTTCGGCTCATTCATGGCTGAATTCCGCAAATCGACGGATAAAGCCGCTTTCCAGCTTGGCCAGGACCGAACGCACGCTTTTTTCCTGCTCGTCCAGATTCAGAAATTCCCGCTCAATGGCTTGATGCAGTTCACCCAGGTCCATGCCACCAATGGCATTGCGTACGGACACCAGTACTTCGTTGCCGGTTTTGACCAGGACACCCTCATCAACGGCAAGACTGACCTCGCCCTCGTCCCTGGTTTCATAGGTCAGGATGCCCGGCACGAGCGCTGCGGCGCAGTCCAGCCGATTCGGCAGCAGCCCGAAGGCGCCGCTGCGCGATTCGGCCACGATGCGCAGGACATCCTGCTTTTCAGCAAAAACCTTGAAGGGCAGCAATATCTTAAGCTGCATGCTCGCTGACGGCATTTTGGTCCTCCACGGCTTTGGGCGCCGCTTTCGCCAAGGCCTCGCCAATGGCGCCGATCATGTACAGCGCGTTTTCTGGCACATCCTTGAACTCGTCGCGCAGGATGCGCTCGCAGCCCTCAAGTGCATCATCCAGGCTGACCAGCTTGCCCTTGAGGCCAGTGAATTGCTCAGTGGTGAAAAACGGCTGTGTCAGGAAACGTTCCAGCCGCCGCGCCCGAGCTACCACCTTGCGGTCGTCGCTGGAGAGTTGCTCCAAACCGAGCATGGCGATGATGTCCTTGAGGTTGGCGTATTGCGCCAATGTCCGGCGGATTTCCTGAGCCAGCGCGTAATGCCGTTCGCCAATTACCCCCGGAGTCGCCATTTTGGAATTCGACTGTAGCGGGTCGATGGCCGGGTACAGCCCCTCGCTGGCCCGCTTGCGTGACAGTACCAAGGAGGCCGACAGGTGCGAGAAGGTATGTACCGCGGCCGGATCGGTGAAATCGTCAGCCGGTACATAGACCGCTTGAATCGAGGTGATGGCGCCGGTATCGGTATTGGCGATGCGCTCTTCGAGTTGTGCCAACTCGGTGCCCATGGTCGGCTGATAGCCCAGCCGTGCCGGCATTTGGCCCATCAGTCCGGAAACCTCCATACCGGCCTGGATGAAGCGGAATATGTTGTCGACCAGCAGCAGTACGTCGCGATGTTCGTCGTCGCGGAAATATTCGGCCATGGTCAGCGCCGCGTGACCGACACGGAAACGGGCGCCCGGCGGCTCGTTCATCTGGCCAAAGACCATTACCATGTTGTCGAGTACACCGGCCGCCTTCATGTCGCGATACAACTCTTCACCCTCCCGGCAGCGCTCACCGATGCCGCAGAAAATGCTGACGCCTTCGTGCTGGCCGACCATGTTATGGATCATCTCGGTCAGCAGCACTGTCTTGCCGACGCCGGCACCCCCAAACAAGCCTGCCTTGCCACCGCGCTCCAGCGGCATCAGCACATCGATGACCTTGATGCCGGTCGCAAAGACTTCGGATCGGGTTGAGCGGTGAGTCAGTGCGGGTGGCGCCCGATGGACGCTTCGCCAATGAACGTCAGGGGCTGGCAGGCGGTCGATGGCATTGCCGAATACGTCAAACATTCTGGACAGAATTCCCTGGCCTACCGGGGCCATCAACGGGCCCCCGCTATCCTGAACCGTCATGCCACGGGCAATGCCCTGGGTGGGTGTCAGCGCGATGCAGCGCACATGCTGTGCGTCAAGCTGGGAAAGGACTTCAACAGAAACCTCGCTGTTGTTCCCGGTATGCAGCAAGGAATGTATCGGAGGCAACAGGGACTGAAAGCGAATATCGACGATGCTACCACGCACTGAAACGATCACGCCAGTGTTTGGCAAAGTGGTGCTGCCGGTCATGCGTCTCCCTTCTGTCATTACCCAGTCTAGTACACTAAGGGAGGTTTTGTGCCATTGAATGGATCTGATGTCGATATCAGCTGACGCCGGTGGTCGTTCAAGGCCTTTCAAGGCATGCTCCGCCTAGAGAACTGCCCAGACATTCAGCGGGCGTACCTTCGCTTTTGCATTCCACGGGATTCGACCGTGCCATTAGTGGCCAATGTTTCTCAAGCGCGCTGTCAGGAAGGATAGGGGTCGTATTGACTCATGAAGCGCCGATCAATCCAATCCTTCCATATCCAGGCCCAATGGCCTTTTGCGGAAAAACCGCCCCAGGACATGATGGCCTCCCTCGGGCCGGTGGCGAGCAGGTACAGGCTACGTTTTTGCGGGTGATAACGCATGGGCGCGTGTCCCGTCAGTACGCGGTTCAGATTGCTTGCCAGGACTGGGCCGGCACGAACGGCATAAACACCTGATTTGGCATGTGGGGCGTCGATGCGCGACGCTATGTCGCCTGCCGCGAAGACTTCCGGGTGAGAGACGCTCTGCTGGCCGTCCCTGACGGCAACGAATCCGTCCTCTGCCAATGCCAGATTCGATGCAGCGAGCCAGGGAGATGGGCTGACGCCGGTGGCGGCGATGATGCAATCCGCCGTGATCACGTTTCCATCGCGCAATCGAAGCCCCTGTGTGCATCCGGATGCATAATCCCTAATCACGTCAATCCTGCGTTGCGTCAGGGTGTCAGTTACCTGAGACACGATACTGGGGCCGTGGCCGGGCAGCAGTCCCGAGCCGGCGATCAAGGTGACTTGGACATTCGCGTTGCCCAGTTCAAGTGCCAGGCGATAATCGGCTGCCAGGGCCAGTTCAACGCCCGCAGCGCCGCCGCCAACGACTGCCAGACTGGCTTTTCCCTGTTTTTTGAAAACGTCGACCTGCCGTACCCAGTCGACGACGAAACTTTCCAGAGGACGGATCGCCAATAATGGGGCGCCGGTTGCTGTCAGGCCGGAGGCGTCGACCTGGGCACCGGTATCCAAAGACAAAGCGTCATAGGTGACATCGCCGGACAGCATCGTATGAACGATTCGTCGATTGGCGTTCAGACCAGTGACACTGTCCTGAATGAAGCGAACCCTGCCGGCTTTGAGCAGCGGGTCAAGTGCCGCTGCGCATTGCTCCAGGCTGTAGTGTCCCGCCATCCATCCCGGAACCATGCCGGAATAGATTTGGCGTGGGTAGGGCGATATCAGTGTGACCTCAATACCCGGCCATTGCGCCGCAGCCAATGATTTCAGAATGTGCAGATGCGCATGGCCGCCGCCGGCCAGAACCAGGTGTTTCATGCGCCAGCCACCTTTTGCGGGGCAAGGATCAGGGCATCCGGGAAAATCTCTGTCAATCGTTCGAAATCTTCCTGGCGGTCGATATCCCATAGCGGGGGGAATTCGCGCCACCGCCAATTCATTGCCATCAGGCGCGCGCGGGTCTGCACGATGACTTGGTCAGTACTCCAGTTAACGGCCTGAAACAGCTGTCCCTCTGCTTGCCGCGTGCCAATCAGTACATAGCCACCGTCTTCAGCCGGAATGACAACGGCGTCATGGTACTGGAGGGTCTCAGCGGCTTGCCGCAACAAGTCGGAGGTCAGTGCTGGGCAATCGGTGCCGATCACCAGCGTGCCGTCGCAGCTTGGTGATTCGGCGATCGCAACATGCATTCGTTCACCAAGATCACCCTCGGGTTGGCAGCGGAGTTCAATGGCGCCGAATGCCTTGCATGCGGCAAACTCGGGGTGATGAACATCCGGGGTGCACCACAGGGTAACCGGCCCAAGCCCGGCGCCGACCGCCGTGGCGACCGTGCGCTGCAATAGCCAGCGTTGCAGGGCAGCAGCCCCGTCAGCGCCCAGATGCGGAATCAGGCGTGTCTTGGCCAGACCGGCAACAGGTGCCTTGGCCAGGATCGCCACCCTTACATCGAACGGATGTTCAGTTTTTCTGGGGAACATATCCATAGGCCTTGGCCAGATCGTCCGGGTTCGCCCCACAATAAAATCGAAGGCGCAGCCACCACATCGTCAGGATGGTGCGCAGAAGGCCATGCTTTTCCCAGCGCCGGCCCGAGGTCGTGACCGTTTCCTTGAGACAGGCTGGCGGCGATTCCTTGCGCAGGCCATCTGAAAAAACGATGTCTTCCATCAGGGGAATAACCGGAAAGCCGCTGCGGGCCTCGAATGCCTCGCGCGTGACGAAGATTGCTTGATCCCCGGTGGCGATGCCGGTCAGGCGAGAGCGCCAATTCATCATGAACGCTACCATGCCAAGTCCGTGGATCGAGCCTTCAATTTCAATGTTGAAGCGTCCCCAGCGAGCGCCGTTGCTGATGGCGTTCCTGATCGAACTCAGTGCGGAGGGCGGCAGACGCGTGTCGGCGTGAAGAAACAGGAATATGTCGCCGGAGGCCCGTGCTGCCCCGATGTTCATCTGCCGCCCCCTGCCGGGTAGGGACATGGCCAGCCCGTCCGTCAGGGCACTGGCGCGCTCGGCGCTACCGTCGCTGCTCCCACCATCAACCACGATGATTTCAGCGCCTTGGGCCCGAAAATCTTGCAGACGGGCG
>WBZU01003278.1_pt2 | contig 10416 bp, 9 predicted proteins | sample 5204311 | NCBI WGS metagenome assembly WBZU01 (sample SAMN12344359, study PRJNA552823) | activated sludge metagenome | biome: Activated sludge suspended growth; feature: Nitrification reactor; material: Wastewater; isolation source: activated sludge from nitrification reactor of wastewater treatment... | reverse complement strand
GGAAAATCCCTGGCTTCTGATGTCAGCCTTATTGTTTTTTGCATTTGTACCTGTAGAGCTTTATACTTCTTATATTGATCTTAAATTTGTTTTACTCTTTGATAAAAGACCTGCAAACCACGACCGGCTGCTCGAGCTCTTCGGGGAAAGGATAGGATTTCTGAGGGGAGTTCCGTGGATAGCTGTTATGAGCTATTATACCATAGTATGGCTTTCTGTTTTCAAACCAATGAAAAAGTCAATGGCTCAGATTGAAGAAGAAGAAAAATTAACAGAGGATACTCATGGATATAAATATATCTTTCACGAAGATGATGACCTGATACTTGAAGATCTCAATAAGAACTAATTTTGAAACCTTTGTGATTGTCAAATAATATCAACTTTTAACTTTCAACATATAACCTTTAGCTTTCAACTTTTAACTTTTAACTTTTAACATTCAACTTTTAACTTTTTTGTGGCAAAGATAATCAAGAAAGCTGTCAAACCTGTAAACGATGAAAAGAAAGAACTTATGATAAATGAGCTCATAGAGGTTCTGGATAAACTGGGATATTCGGTAAGAATAGAGAAAGGGATTTTCAAAGGCGGATTCTGTCTGCTCAGAGAGCAGAAATTATTTCTCCTTAACAAAACCCTTGAGCAGGACAGAAAGATAAATATTCTTGTGAAGAGTATTGCAGGGATCGGCGCAGAAGGGATATTTTTAAAACCAAACATCCGTGAACTTGTGGAAAAAGAAAGCGGAACGGAAAATTTATTTAAAGAATAATAAAACACAGGTAGTTAAATGAAGGTAACTATTCTTGGCACCGGAACTTCTCAGGGCATACCCGTAATAGGCTGCGGTTGCGAAACCTGTCTGTCCGTTAATTCAAAAGATAAGAGATTAAGGACATCTGCTTTTATCAATATAAACGGCAGGAATATCCTGATTGATACATCAATCGATTTCAGACAGCAGATGCTGAAGAATAAGCTTGATGATGTCGATGATGTACTTTATACACATCATCATGTTGATCATATCAACGGAATGGATGATCTTCGTCAGATTACACAAAAGCATAAGAAGTTTGTTGAACTGTACGGAAACAAGACTACAATTGATGAGCTGAAGTTATCATTCCGTTATGTCTTTGACGAAGAACTGATAAAGCACCACGCGGTTCCTCTTGTGAGATTTAATTATATAGATAATAATGAATTTTTTCTTGGAGATGTTAAAATAATTCCTGTCGAGTGCATGCACGGTAATATGAAAATATTCGGATACAGAATAGAAAATTTCGCTTACATCACTGACTGCAGCGCAATATCAGAAACGGAGATGAAAAAACTTGAGGGACTGAAAGTACTTGTTATAAACGCTCTGCGTATCAGACCTCATCCGTCACATTTTAATCTTCAGCAGGCGATCGAAGTAGCAATGAAAGTAAAGCCAAAGAAGACATATTTGACACATCTTACTCACGATATTCTTCATGACAAAATCAATTCCACCCTTCCAAAAGGAATTGAGCTTGGGTATGACGGTTTAGAATTCAAATTATAAAAAAGCAATGAAGAATACATTAATCAAAGCAGCGCTTGAATCCGGAAAAATACTTAAGGAGAATTTCGGTGGGAATTATAAAATTTCGAGTAAGGAAGTTCTGTCAAATCTTGTAACTGAGATTGACAAGAAATCAGAAGAAAAGATATTTGAAATTATAAGAAAAGATTTTCCCGGAGATTATATTCTTTCTGAAGAAGCAGGAGCTTTGATACAGGATTCAGAAATTAAGTGGATAATTGATCCAATCGACGGTACAGTAAACTATGCTCACTCAATTCCGCTGACTTGTGTATCTATCGCAGTAGAAAGGAGAGGAGAGATCATTATGGGAGTTGTTTATAATCCTATTTCCGGAGAGTTTTTCTTTTCTGAAAAAGGTCAGGGAGCATTTCTTAACAATGACAGGATCTCAGTTTCTGATTGTAATGATCTGAGGCGCGCATTGCTTGTTACCGGATTTCCTTATGACTCCAGCAGTTACGATCCGGATCCTGTGGCAGTGTTCAAAAAATTCATAATGAAGGATGTCCCTATAAGAAGACTCGGCTCAGCAGCTCTGGACCTTTGCTGGACTGCCTGCGGCAGATTTGAAGGATTCTGGGAATATAATCTGAACTCTTGGGATGTGGCTGCGGGATATCTAATTTTAAAGGAAGCAGGCGGGATAGTCACTAAATTATCCGGAGAGGAATTTTCTATTTACGGAAAGGAAATTCTTGCAGTCAATAATAAGGAGATACAGAAAGCAATGATTGAAATAATAAACGGAAATTAACTGGTGACCGGAATATGAATACACAGAGAATGTGGATAATCATCAGCGGTATAATGGGATTTTTAGGAGTTGCTACAGGGGCATTCGGTGCTCATATTCTGAAATCACAGCTTAGCGCTGAAATGCTGGAAATATTTAAAACCGGAGTGTTGTATCAGCTTATACATTCAGCTGTGATGCTTTCAATTGCCCTGTCAGGAATACAAAAGTATTTGAAGTCTGAAATATTCTTTCTTACAGGAATAATATTATTTTCATTTTCATTGTATCTTTATTCAGCAACAGGCATCAAGTTTTTTGCAATGGTCACACCTGTCGGAGGTATCTTCTTCCTCGCAGGCTGGATAATGCTGATCCTGAAAGCTTTAAAACAACAGTAATTATACCAAAAGTGAAAACCAGATTTATATAAAAGATAATAAAGATGGAAAGCGAAAAATTTTTTATCGGAAACGAATTTGTTGCTTCGGCTGAAACAGTTGAAATCAGGAATCCATTTACAAATGAAGTTGTAAAGTCAGTTTACAGATCTGACAGGGATCATATAAACACTTCTTTGAATTATTTAACACAGGTTTTTTCAATTTACAAAACCACGCCGGTATATTTAAAATCGGAACTTTTGGAAAAGATTTCAAAAAAAATATCAGAGCGAAAAGAAGAGCTTTCGCTTCTGATCACATCCGAAACAGGAAAGCCGCTGAAATTCTCAAGGATAGAAACAGAAAGGGCTGTACTGACTTTTAAGCTTGGAAGCGAAGAGGCAAAGAGAATTGAAGGAGAAGTTATGGATCTTGATCTGCTCAGAGGTTCTGAAAATGTAACAGGAATAATCAGGCGATTTCCTGTCGGACTGATCCTTGCGATCACTCCCTGGAATTTTCCTTTGAATTTAGTTGCTCATAAAATAGCGCCGGCACTGGCTTCAGGCAATGTGGTCCTTTTGAAACCTGCTTCGGCTTCGCTTACCTGCGGATTAGAGATCGTAAAGATCATTAAAGAAAGCTGTGATGAGTTAAATATGGATTACTGTCCTGTCAATGTTGTGACTTCTTCCGGAAGTGAGATCGAAAATTTTATATCGGATGACAGGATAAAGATGATCAGCTTTACAGGCAGCTCGGTCGTAGGATGGGACCTGAAGCGAAAGATCAACAGACAAAAGATATCCCTGGAGCTTGGCGGAAATGCCGGAGTAATAGTTGATGATAGCGCAGATATAAAAAATGCAGTTGCAAAAATAATAGTAGGCGGATTCGGGCAGGCAGGACAGAGCTGTATCTCTGTACAGAGAGTTTTTGTACATGAAAAAATTTACGGAGAATTTGAAAAAGTTTTAGTTGAAGAAACAAAAAAAATCAAAGTCGGTGATCCTTTCGATGGAGAAACTGATTTAGCCTCAATGATAACGGAAAAGGATGCAGTAAAAATTGAGAAGTGGATAAATGATGCTCTGGAAGGAGGAGCAAAACTAATTGCCGGAGGTAAAAGGAAAAAAGCTGTTCTTGAGGCTACAATACTTACAGGTACAAATAAAAACATGAACGTGAACTGCAGTGAGGTTTTTGCGCCGCTTATCACACTTACAAAGTTCAGTGATTTTAAAACTGCGGTTGAGAGTGTGAATGATTCTCTTTACGGACTGCAGGCAGGTGTTTTTACTGAGAACATTTCTAATGCTTTTTATGCATTCAATAATATTGAAGCCGGTGGAGTGATTATTAATAATGTTTCAACTTACAGAATGGATTCAATGCCGTATGGAGGGGTGAAAGATTCCGGTAATTCAAGAGAAGGTGTTAAGTATGCGATTGAAGAGATGACAGAGAGGAAGGTGATGGTGATCTCTCACGCTAGACTCTAGACGTGAGACGTGAGACGATTTTAGTCAAATGTCAAAAGTGAAACGTCAAACGTATTATTGAATAAGAAAATGATTTAAATTATATTGTACTGGTTTTTAACTTAGATGGATAAAAGGAGATTACGATGCTAAATTTAAATCATAAGAAACCAGAAGTATGGAAACTGAGTGTGGATTTAATTAAGTTAACCTATAAAACCATAGAAAATTTCCCCGGATCAGAATTATTCGGAGTAACAAATCAACTTAGGAGGGCTTCAGTTTCAATAGCTTCAATTCTGGCTGAAGGTTGCGCGAGAAAATCGTTATTAGAAAGGAAAAGATTTTTTGAAATTTCAAGATCATCACTTGCTGAAGTTGATACACAATTGGAAATAAGCAGAGAACTAAATTTTATTTCAGAATCTGCCATTGTCAAATTTGATCAACTTCTGAATATATTGTTTGCAAAACTCTCTAACCTGATTATGAAAGCAAATTAGAAACAGGTTCTTTAAATAACTCAATAATTTAATATAATTAAGTATATCAGTTTAATATTCACCCGGAAAATAATTTTCTTAAAAATTAATTATAATGTAATTTCAGCGTTTGACATTTGACATTTGACATCTGACGTTTGACATTTGACAATAAAATCTAAATGAACATAGAAAACAAGATCGCCGTCTTCGGCGGAACGGGAATGCTCGGAAGCTCAATCAAAAGGCAGCTTCAGAAAAAAGGTTATGAAAACATACTTACTCCTTCCAGAAAGGAAGGATTTGATCTTCTGAAAAAAGAAGATGTAGATAAATTCTTCAGGGATGAACAGCCTGACAATGTATTTATGGTAGCAGGACTTGTAGGCGGAATACTTGCCAACAATACGAGACAGGCGGACTTTCTCTATCAGAATTCAATGATGATACTTAATGTAATTGAAGCCTTAAAGAATTTTTCTCCGAAAACAAAAATTCTATATACCGGCTCGACTTGTATCTATCCTAAAGAAAATCCACAGCCGATAAATGAAAATCGTTTCATGCACGGTCCGCTAGAGGAAACGAACAAAGGATATGCTGTTGCCAAAGGTATGGGGATAATCGCGTGCCAGCTTTACAGACAGCAGTATGGTATAAATGCGATCGCTGCTATGCCGACAAATCTATACGGTCCGAATGATAATTATGATCTGACCAACAGCCACTTCATCGCTGCGATGGTTCAGAAATTTGTCAATGCACAGCGTGACGGATCAGAACTTGTTTTCTGGGGAAGCGGCAAGCCGAGACGTGAAGCGCTTTATGTGGATGACTGCGCCGATGCCTGCATATATCTTATGGAAAATTATGACAAGCCGGAGATCGTTAATATCGGAACAGGATTTGATCATTCCATTAAGGAATATATTGAGATAGCTGAAAAAGTATTTGAGTTTGATAAACCTATAAAGTGGGATTCAACAAAACCTGACGGAATGTATGAAAAGAGAACCGATATTAATTATCTGAAAAGCCTTATGCCGGAATATAAACCGAGACCGTTTGAAGAAGGATTGAAGGAAGTTCTGAAAATTGACTTCGGGGTTGAGGTTTAGTGATTTGGGATTTCGAATTTAGGATATATTAAGATACAATGTGATAACTGTTAATTTTTATTTTAAACGATTGTCAGTCTTTTAAAAGAAATACATTATTCTTAATATCAGTATCAATTAAGATTAAGAACGGATCGACAGCAACTTTTGAGGGCTTACTATCTGTGATGACAGAAATAACATTATGTACAATATTGATCCTGTGTTTTTTAGAATAGATAAGATCTTCAACCGTCATACCTGAATTTTTCTGACCGGAAAAAATGCATATCTCTATATAATCTTTCAGAGGTAAAGATGAGATCTGACCACCTGTTTCTGCGGAAGTATAAGCTGGCGCTTCTCCCGGATTGTCCTCGTAAATTATGATTCCATTTTCATTGATCCTGTGTTTACTTATCACAAATTCAATATCAGTTTTATATCTGCCGTCATTTAACTGTGATGATGCAACATTTAAAATCCTGTTATCATAAAAGGTAACTGTCTCAAACATATCTTTGATAAGATACTTTAAAGAATCCGGAGTAACCTCAATTATAAATTCAATCATTTCCGCGGGTGTAGAATATGGAGCTTCCTTTAGTTTTTCTTTTTCGAAGTATTTTTTCAAAGCCCCGTTAAGTATATCTTCACCTAAGTATTCGCTTAATGCATTGAAAACAATAGAACCTTTCTGATACGGTATATAACTTTTACTCAGACCTGAATTATACATCAATGGCTTTTCTGTATCCGTCTCTGAATTTCTTTTCACGAGATAAATATCCAGAGCCTTTTTCAGAAATAATACAGATTTATTTTTTCCGTACATATGTTCAAGGGCTTTAAGTGAAACATATTCAGCCATGCTTTCAGTGATCATTCTTACACCGTTAACATTTGCAGGGATCACCTGAAGACCCCACCATTGATGTGAAAGTTCGTGTGCAGATCCCAGAAACGGGGTGTTAAGACTGTTTTCTCTGCTATCATCAATATCCATTACAAAGTTTGATTCCGAATATGGTATCGTATTTGCAAAGGACATTGCGAAGTTTCCGTTTGATCTGGAATATTCTATAATGCGCGCCTGCCGGTGCTGATACAGACCGAAATATTTTTCATTGTAATCAAGCGCCGCCTTCATTCCAAGCATTAGATTTTCAAGATTAAATTCGTGTCCTTTATGATAATAGATCTCCAGATCAACATCATTCCACTTATCTTTACTAATTTCATATTTGCCTGAAAGAAATACATAATCATTCGTTACTTTATCTGCTGATTTATATTTGAAATATCTTCTGCCGTTATCAGTCCATTCTTTTTCCAGGTAACCCGGAGCAATTGCTGTCTGATCTGCTGAAGTGCTGACAATTGCTTCGAAATCAATGAAGTCTGAATCTATTGAACGGTAATGATTTCTCAAAACAGAACTGTCAGAAACATCTGTAAAAGAATTTCCGGAATAATATCCGAGTCCCGGATATATTTCTGAAGTAATGAAGGTTCCGTTTTTTTCAACAGGTGAGTTTTTATATAATACGCTGTTCGGAATATTTTTAATTTCAAATAAAAAATTTAAACTGTCTCCGGGAGCAAGACCTTCATTCAATAAAATAATATCAAAATGAGCTGAAGAATCTCTGCTGATAAAGACAGATCCTTTATCTAAGCTGTATTTAGTTCTGACATCAAATCCATAATTAACAAGCAATGTATCAATAGACTGACCGGATTTGTTGACTATTGAATATACACCTTCAGAACTGAAGCTAAGCGATTCCGGATACAGGTTCATATTTAATTTTACCGAAACTATACGGGGCTGAATTCTCAGACGATACTTTTCATATTTCTTATCGGCTTCAGAAGTTATTTTTTCCTTCTCTTCTTCAGGAAGAATCCTTTCAAAGGCAGTATCAATTTTATTTATCCGGAAGGCAAGACTGAAGAACAGAATAAGACTTACAGCCAAAGAGATTTTTAATCCTGTTCTGCCTTTTAACCGTGACATTAATGTTGAGGTTCTTTCTTTCAGAGACTGGGACAATCCTCTTTGCCAGAACAAGAGTGTTGCAGTAAATAAAAACACTCCGAAAATCATCCAATATGTTTTGTATGTAAAGTAAGGTGAAAGCGAGTGACTATAATTGCTCATGTCTGAATACTTCAGGAAGAAGTTCGGTTCAGGATTTTGATTGAATCTGAAAATAAATCTTTCAATTCCAATTCTTGGAAATTGTGAGATAAGGAAAGAGCCGCCAATTAATAATAACAGACTTAAGTATTGATTTGAAAATAAGCTTTGAATGAATAAGGCTGCAAACGTCCAGATTATAAATTCTGGCAGATGAATGCAGAAGAGGTCAAACAGATAATGAACGAACTCAAAATTATAATATCCTTTATATATCTGCACACTTAATCCTGCAATCATTAGTCCGGACAGCAGCAGCAACTGCATTTTTAAGAGTGCAAGAAATTTCGAAAAAAGAAATACCCGGTCAGGGATAGGAGAAATATCAGTGAGCTCATTTATTCGTGAAGCTCTGTCACGGTGTATTAAAACTCCGGCAAAAAGAAAGATCATGAGATTGATTACAGAAGAAAAGAAGAATACAGGAAAACCAAGCATTACCCAGGTAAGAGGAAGTAATCGGTTATCATATTGCGGATTCATCTGAAGCAGAATGACCAAGACAAGCAGAGAGCCTGCAATCAGAATACTAATAAAAGATCCGCCGGAAATTATAAACTTAAATTCTGAACCGGATAATTTCCAGGCGATTTTAAGCTGTTGTACAAAACCAAACCGGAGATTTACTACAGGCAAATTAATTTTTCCAATTCCTCCAAAATTATTCTTAGTGAATCGTTCAGGATCAGTTCTTTTAATTTTAAAAGAAGCGGCTTTCAGGCTGAATGAAAAGTTTCTGTAAACACTGAAAAGAATTAATGCCGATATGGAAATCCATAAAAGTCTGTTATAAAAAATGAAAGTTCCGGAAGGTATATCGATCAGATTCATTTGTGCAGCGGAATACGTTGCGGCATAAAAATACGTGGCTGATTCACAGAAAGGATCTGTAAGCAGATAAGCCAATCCGCTGCCGGTACCTCCAGTAAGTTTCATTACAACTTCCCGTACTATCAGCAAAACAATTACCGTAATAAAGCCTGCATAAATATTTCTTGAAAAAACAACAACTGCAAAAACAACAGCACTGAATATCAGCAGATTTGGAATCAGGTAGATGAAATAGATCTGAATGTAAACCATAGGATCGAACGGTATAATCAATGAATCTATTACCCCAGGCAAATTTGTTCCGGTAATAAATCCTAAAATAACCATTGAAGCGATCAGGCATACAATAAGAAAAGAGCTTAAAAATTTTCCAGCCAGATAATCAATCTTAGTAAACGGATAAGAATACAGTAAACTATGCGCGTTGCTTTTGAAGTCTCTGTACACTGAATGTCCTATGACAGCCGGCAGAATGAATAAAAGAATTTTGTTAAAGAAATTCATCAGAGAGAAAATACTCATCGGCGAATTTGATATCATACCTCCGGAAACTGAGTCTTCTCCGAATACACCTGAAGTTGCAGCTATTGTCAGGGTTGCAGGAATGAGAACAGCCGACAGATAGATATAAAAGGAAATGCTTGTTAACCAGTATTTTAATTCCCTGCTGAAGATTGTTTTAAACATAATCTCTTATATTAAATACTGTCATTTTTTAATGAGATGAAATAAACATCTTCCAGCTGAGGTTCGGCTTGAATAAAATCTTCAGAAGGGAGATTATCCGAAAGAACCCTGATGTTCACTGTGTTATCGGAATTATATTTTGAAGAAAGGACAATGAATTTTGATTCGCATTCTTCAAGAGCTTCCCTGAAGATATTATTTGTCCAGATCTTATTTCTGATTTCCTGTGATGCTTCCGAAGGAGTAGATTGCTTCAGAATTTTTCCTCCGTTCATAATGGCCATTTCCGAACAGAGATCTTTAACATCCTCTACAATGTGAGTTGAAAATATCACAGTGTTCTCAGTACCGATCTCACGAAGAACATTTAAAAATCGGTTACGTTCTGCAGGATCCAGACCTGCCGTCGGCTCATCTACAATAATAAGTTCAGGATCATTCAAAAGAAGCTGTGCAATTCCGAATCTCTGCTTCATCCCGCCGGAAAAACCATCAACATTTTTCTTTCTGACATCATATAAATTTGTAATTTCAAGAACCTCCTTAATAAGTTTAGCCCGGTCAGATTTTGAAGCGACTCCTTTCAAAGCTGCGAAGTAGTCTAAAAGCTCTTCTGCAGAAATTCTCTGATAGACGCCAAACTCCTGCGGAAGATACCCGAGTATTTTGCGCAGACTCAAGGGTTCTTTCAAAACATTTATGTCATTAAAATAAATACTTCCAGTGTCAGGACTTTGAAGAGTAGCGATCGTTCTCATCAGAGTAGACTTGCCGGCACCGTTAGGACCGAGTAAACCGAACATGCCCGGGCCAATTTCAAGGCTGATATTATCGAGTGCTTTTACGCCGTTGCTGTAGGTCTTTGATAAATTGTTAATAGATAATTTCATATTCAGATTCAGACTTTTTAAGACGCAGTAATGTCAGTAAAAGTTGC
>WBZU01003409.1_pt1 | contig 10417 bp, 8 predicted proteins | sample 5204311 | NCBI WGS metagenome assembly WBZU01 (sample SAMN12344359, study PRJNA552823) | activated sludge metagenome | biome: Activated sludge suspended growth; feature: Nitrification reactor; material: Wastewater; isolation source: activated sludge from nitrification reactor of wastewater treatment... | reverse complement strand
GATCGTGCGTATCTGCCGACGATGCGCGGCTTCGATCACCAGTATGGGCTCTATTTCGGCATGATCGATTACTTCACCCACATGCGAGGCGACTCGCATGACTGGCATCGGGATGATGTGGAGGTGAAGGAGGAAGGCTACACCACGCACCTCATTGCGAGGGAGGCATGTCGGTTGATTCAGCAGCGTGACAAAGGCAAGCCTATGTTTCTCTACGTGCCGTTCAATGGCGTGCACAGCCCCATGCAGGTTCCGGATGATTATCTGAAGCCCTATGGTGCGCTCAAGGGAGCGCGACAGAAGCTGGCGGGCATGCTCGCCGCCATGGATGAGGCGATCGCACAAATCGTGGCCGCCATCGAAGTGGCGGGAATGCGCGATAACACCCTCATCATTTTCTCCAGCGACAATGGCGGGCCGCCTCCTGGAGACAACGCCCCGCTGCGCGGCTTTAAAGGCTCCATCTTTGAAGGTGGCGTGCGCGGTTGCGCTTTCGCTTGCTGGCCTGGGCACGTTCCGTCAGGAGTTCGCATCAAGGAGCCGATGCATGTGATTGACTGGTTCCCTACACTGCTCGGTCTCGCCGGGGGTTCGCTGGATCAAAAACTGCCTGTCGATGGCAAGGATGTCTGGCCGATGATTACCCAGGGCGCCAAGTCCCCGCATGACGCCATTCTTTGCGTGCAGTCTCCTGACCGCGCCGCGGTGCGCATGGGCGACTGGAAACTCCTCATGAATGCGACTGACTCGGTTGGTTCCGAGGAGGAGGGCGCCGCTCCGAAGGCCGCGCGCAAAGGAAAAGCGAAGGCGAAAGGCAAAGCTCCTGCCGCACCGGGAAGAATTACTCTCTACAATCTGTCCGATGACGTCGGCGAACAGACCGACCTGGCCGCGAAGCAGCCGGAGCGTGTGGCCGTCATGAAGGCCCGCCTGGAGGCCTTACTGAAGGATGCGGTCGCGCCGGGCCAGTTGGGCCATGAAGATACCGCCATAGGGGGCAAGTAGCTGGGTGTCCGTTACCAAGGGAATGCTGTCTGTCTCAGCACAAGTTTCCTGCGGGCTATCGGACGCGTTCCGTCTACTGCAGCAAGCTAGGAAGCTCCTTCTTCAACTCGCCCAGACCTTGCATGAATCGCGTTCTATTCATTCTTATCGCCTTTGCGTTTTGCGTCGCGATCACGCTTGCTGGCCGCTGGAATTCCGGCGGACGCAAGCCAGTCGCTGCGGGCGGATGCATCGTATGTGCAGTGCCTCATGTCCTGCAACGCGAAGCGGCACCGCCATTGCAGGCTCCCGTCGCGCCGGCAGACAAGTGAAGGGGCTTCCTGCTTCGGTGTCTCTTTTACAGCTTTGGGGAGGTGCGTTCTATTTGCCGCGCCGTTGACGCAGCTTCTGCGTGTGCCGCGCTCTTGATCCGGGGCGGGTTTTGCCTGCAGGATGTTGTTCGGCAGGTGCCGGGCCTTCGTGGTCGAAGCCTCGGGCGCGATCTCTTCCAGCGGCGGGGCTGGCTGGCTTGGAGCGGGGCGCTGGCGGGCTCGCTTTGCCGGCAGACTTCGGCTTGAGCGGAGGCGGAGCGATGATGTCGTCATCATCGGGCGCGGCATTTTTTGAAGTCCGCTTGGCCGCTGGCCGCCGGAGAGTGCGGGCGGCAGTTTTACGTGGCTTGAGGTGGCGCGCGATTTCGGCCTCCGTCAGCTGACGCCACGAGCCTTTTGCGAGACCCTTGAGCCAGAGGCCGCCGATTCGAATTCGAACCAGCCGCTCGACTTCGTGGCCCAGAACATAGAACATTTCACGAATCTGGCGCTTGAGGCCCTGTTTGAGAACGACGTGCACGAGCCAGGGATTTTCAAGCCATGCACGCTCGGCCCTGGCGAATCCCTCCTTGGTGGTCACGCCGCGCGTCAACTTGATCAGCAGGGATGGGTCAAACTTCTCTTCCACGCGGACTTCGTATTCTTTGTCGACGCCCTGGCTGGGATGCAGGAGTTGCTGGGAGAGGTCTCCCTGGTTCGTCAGTAAAAGCAGGCCTTCGCTGTCCTGGTCGAGCCGGCCCACGTGATGCAGGGTGTGATACTCGTCCGGCAGCAGATCGTAAATCGTAGATCGCCCGTGTGTGTCCTCCCGGGTGCAAAGATACCCCTTCGGCTTGTTCAGCGCGATGGTAACGGGCTGCTTGGCCTCCACCCGCCTGCCATCCACCGCCACGGTGGCTCCGGTTTCGACTTGGGTGGCGAGATCAGTCACCCGTCGACCATTAATGGCAACGTGCCCCTGGAGGATCAATTCCTCACATCCCCGGCGCGAACCGAGACCACACAGGCTCAGGAAGCGATTCAGACGCACGGCGCAGCTGGATCACTCCGGCTTGGTCTTCGGCAAATTGGTCGGCAGGCGGCCTTCCGGCCACTGGCCACGCGATTTGAGCAGCTTGATGCGTTCGCCACGCTTCAGCACGGAGCGCTTGGAACCGATGGAGCCGGTGGAACGGAGACTGCGATGGAGTGACATGAGACGGGCGGGCTAGGGTTTGAAAAAGGGGGCGGAGAATACGGGCGAACAGCCCCTTCGCAAGGATGTTTTTAATGTGGAAAGGCGGGATCGCATCGATTCGACCACCGCGGGACGGGCCGCGACCTCCGGACAGCAAAAGGCCCGATGGAACCCAACCAAATTCCACCGGGCCAAGGGTCTCTAGCAGCCTCCAACCAAAGCGACTACCAGAGAGGTTGTATATCTAGCCGACTAGAAATTGACGGTGAGTGCGACACCGCCGTAGACCTGCGAGTCGACACCGATGTCGTCGCTCAGGCTGTCGATAGGCAGATTGCCAGCGATGTAAGGAGCGATAACCGCGTTTTTGCAGAGCTGATAAGGTGCGCTCAGCTTGAGCATCACGTGGTTGAAACCCTTCACGCCGTAGTATTTCTCGCCATAGCTGACGCGCACTTCGGGCACGAGGCTGAGCTTCTCACACACCTTGATGGTGTAGTTCGCGCCAGCTTCGAAATACCAGCCCGAGTCACCGTCCTTGGCACCCACGATGTCACCGCCGTCGGCGTTCACATCAAGATAGGCACCGGCGAAGATGTTCAGGTTGCCGATTGCTTTGCTAATGGTGATGTTCGGCTCGCTGGTGTTCCAGCTGCTGAACGGGAAGTAATACCAAGTGTAGCCCAGGCCGATGGTGGCAAAGCCAGCGTCGTAGGACAGGCCTGCGACGAGGTCGAGTTCATCGTAGTCGCCGGAGGGAGTGTCGGCGTCGATGAGGTTGCCATACCAAGGGGCGAAGGTGAACGTCAGCTTGTCCGTGAGCTTGATGGGCATTGACAGTCCGACGGAGACCAGATGGTCTCCCCACGGATATCCGCGGAAGACGTAGGATGAGTCGTAGCCGATCGTCGCGCTGAAGCCGAGGGAATCATCGGCAGGCGTGACCACGGGGGATACGGGATTTTTTGCTGGCTTGGTGCCGGCGTTGGCGACGGCGGCGCAGGCGAGCATGATGCACAGAATGGCTTTCTTCATGGGTGGGTGATGACGGGTTCGGGTTGTGTTGTTGTTCAGGTGGTAGCGCAGTGCCGTCAGGCCGGTTGGGCGGTCTGGGACAGGATGCGATGCACGAGGCAGGGGAAGCAGGTAGCGGGCCAACTTTCTCCAACCTCGTGTTGCCACACCTAATCCCTGCGCAGATCAGGCGTTGCCGCCAGTTGTATTTTGTCCGGATGCCCTGGCGTGATCAGATCCCCCTGTCTCGCTCGCGGCAGGGCTGCGCATCACGCAAAAAAAAGGCCGGGTGCTCCAAGCACCCGGCCTTCGCGTTTTGGTCTAGAACTCAGGCTTTGCCGTCGGATTTCGAGCGGGCTCCGAGTTCTTCCATCAGTTTCAGTCCCAGCAGGCCGGACAAAGCACCACCGCTGTCGCCCTGACCACCCCCGGTGATGAGGATGTCCGGGATGATCTTGACCTTGTCGCGCGCAATGGTCTCCGCGATTTTGGTGCGAGTGAAGTTGTCGCCGCCCATGGCCTTGACCTGCAATTCGTAGGCTTCGGCGTTGGCGCGTCCGATGGCGAGAATCTTCTCGGCCTCGGCATTGCCGGTCATCTGGATGCGCTGGGCTTCCGCGCCGGCAACGAGCTTGGTGCGCTCGGCCTCGGCGGCGGCGTTCAGCTTTACACTGGCGGCGTCGCCCTCGGCCTTCTTCACCGCGGCGTTCGCGATGCGCTCGGCGATGCCCACGCCCTGGTCGGCTTCGACGATCTGCTTCTGCATGTCGGCGATGGCCGTCTGTTTCTCCAGCGTCTGGCGCGTCTCTTGCGCCATGCGCTGGGTGTCATACGTGACCTTCTGCTCCTCGGCGAGCTTGCGGTCCGTCAGCGTCTTCATCAGTGATTCCGGCGGCACAATGTCGCCAATCAGCGTGTCCACGCCGTTCACGTTGTATTGTTCGAGCACGCGATTGATGTGCTCGCGGGCGCTGGCCTGACGTTCCTTGCGCGTGCTGAGGAAGGCGATCACGTCGCTGTCCTGCGCGCTGTTGCGGAAGTAGTTGCCGATCGTCGGCTCCAGCACCTGGGACACCAGGTTGTTCATGTTGCCGAAGCGCGCGATCACCTTGCTCGCCTCCGTCATCGGGATGTGGATGATTTGCGAGACGTCCAGGTTGAACGGGAAGCCGTCCTTTGAGCGCACGGTGATCGTGGACAAATGCTTGTCGAGCTGGTGCGCCTCGCTGCGAGCATTCGCCCAGTTCAAAACAAGGTTTGTTGTGGGCACCATCTCCACGCGGAGGATGTAGGTGTTCAGCGGATACTTGCCGGGGCCGAGCGGTTCATACCACACGCCTTTGTAGCCTTTCTGCACGATGTTGCCGTGCTTGAAGTCGACGCCGGTCACGTCCGTGCCCTCCTCGCCGTAGTAGCTGATCACCACGCCGACGTAGCCGATGGGAATCTCCGTCATCGGAATCTCCTCCACATGCACGAACCACGTGTTCAGGAAGTAAGAACCAGCGAGGATGACATGCGGCTGCAGACCGCGGCTGCCGCCACCGGCCAGGAAGGCATCCGCATCCTGGAAGTTCTTGTGACCATCGATCATGCGGCCCGCGATCTGGCCCTCGGGCAGCGGCGCGCCGTCCATGGTGGTGACGATGCCGACCATGTTCTCTTTGATCTGCGTCACTTTCGAGAGCGACACATCAAACAGGAAGGTATTGATGCGGTAAGTGCCCGGCGTCAGATAGGCGACCTGGCGTCCCTTTTGGCCGCCGTTTTTCAAGAAGGCCTCGGCATTTTGGAACATGTCGCTCTCCACGCGCCGGGCCAGCACCGCACCGGCGGGCAGTTCGCAACCGTCCTTGGCCATTACCAGGCCGATAGCACCGTCCGGGATCACCACGAACGGCTGCAGACGCACTTCATACTGCCAGATCCACTTCCAGAAGTAGATGCCGGGTGCCAGCGTTTGTGCTTGGAAGCCGGCCTCGCCGCGCGTGGCGATGATACGACCAGCCGGAATCTCCTTGTTCGCACCAACGAGAACAAACTTTTTCGTTACGAGTCCGATTCGGTCTTGCGGGATGATGACAATCCCCAGGAGTTGAATGACTTGTCGGAAGAAGACGAAGAACATCAGCGCGGCCAGGCCGAGCCAGAGCCAGAATTTATACGGAGCGAAGGCGTCATAGATCGAAGCCTCGCCCAACACCGGGAGTAATAGCGTTTTCATAACGGCGGCACCTGTAGCGGGCACAAGGTGACTCCTGCCATTGTTTTCGGAACATCCGTTTGGAATGTCATCACAGGGCATCACGTAATGAACCGCATGACCCGCCGCGATCTCATTCAGCGTATGGCCTTTGCCGCCGGCACCTCACTGGCACAGACGACAATCGGCCAGATTCCCGGCGACCGCCCCCAGAGCAGCGACGGCGTCACTGTGCTGAATCCCCGCACGCGCGTCCCTGTGGGTCTGATCATTGATGATTCCACGTGCTTGGTGAACCTGAACCACTTTGCCGTGCCACAGTTCGCCCATGTGCAGGGCCGGCTGAGCCAGCACGCGCAACTGCCCTGGCGCGAATGGCCGGCGGAAATACCGGACGCGTTTGTGCGCAAGTTCGGCGAGTGGGCCGCCGCCACCGGCGTTAAGGGCAAATACAGCATCGTGCCTTATCCCGCGTGCGTGGGCCGGCTCGATCGGATGCTCCCTGGCTGGACGCAGCGCGAACTGGAGGAAAGCATCGACCTCGTGCGCACGCTCATGGTGCCGAACTGGGACATTCACCCCGAGATGGTCACCCATACGCGCGTGATCGACCTGAAGACCGGCGCGCCGTATCCCGAGTTCACCACCAAGTTCATGGAGAACTGGGACTGGTGCACCGGTCGCAGCGCGGACGAACTCGGCAGCTACACAGCCTATGCGCTGAGCATCCTGAAGGACATCGGGCTCAACTGCGAAGGCATCACCACGCCGGGCGGATTTGGCAGCAAGGCGCGCGCCTCGCTCGCGCAGGGCACCTTCGAAGCCGTGCGCTCCGTTTTTAAGGCCGACGTGCCGCATTACTTCCGTGACGTGTTCGCCGAGGGCGATCAAAGCGTCGCGCCCCTCGTGCAGAATGCCGCCGATCTCGACACCGACGATCCGAAGTGCGTCGTTCACATCATCGCCTGCACGGGCGACTGGACCGGCGGCTGGGATGCAACCGAACCCGCAGGCGCGGACAAATTCATCACCGCTGACGGCAAGGCTGGACGCATGGTGGACGTCATCACGCGCGGAGAGCCTGCGATGATGCTCGCGCACTGGACTGGCATCTACCACAACGGCAAGGAACTCGGCTTCCAGATCATGCAGGAAGTGGTCAAGCGCCTGCACGCGCACTACGACCACCTGCACTGGATGAAGCTCTGCGACCTCGCGCGCTACTGGGCGGCGAAGGAACTCACCCGGGTTGAGGTCGATGCATCAGGGGTGAAGCTCCACGCACCATTCGCCTGCGGTGAGTTCACGGTGAAATGGAAAACCACCACATCGAAAGCCCCGGCGCTGGTAAATGCCACGACCCGGACAGAACTGAAGGAGGTGAACGCGCCCCTGAAGCTCACGCCAAACTCATGGTGCCGGGATGGCGACAGCGTGATCGCCTGCATCGCCATGCCAAAAGGAAGTTCATCGCTGATGGTCGTCTGAGGAAAGTCACTCCGCCGGCAGGCTTTTCGCGGCATTACCCCACGCTGCCTTCCATCTCCAAATCAATGAGCCGCTTCAGCTCGACGCTGTATTCCATGGGGAATTCCTTGGCGAGGTCGTTGATGAAGCCGTTGACGGACAAGCTCATGGCTTCGGCTTCGCTGAGGCCCCGCTGCATGAGGTAGAAGATCTGGTCAGCGCTGACCTGGCTCACGCTCGCTTCGTGCTGCGTGGCGTGGTCATTGCCGCGCACGCTGATGGCGGGATAGGTGTCGGTGCGGCTGTTGCTGTTGATGAGCAAGGCATCGCACTCGGTGTTGTTCTTGCAGCCCTTCAGATGCTTCGGGATGTGCACGAGGCCACGATAGGTGCTGCGGCCCTGGCCGATGGAGATGGACTTGGAGATGACGTTGCTCGTCGTGTTGTTCGCGGCGTGGATCATCTTCGCGCCGGTGTCTTGGTGCTGGCCGTTGTTCGCCAGCGCGATGCTGATGACTTCACCACGGGCGCGTTCGCCCTTCATGACGACACCGGGATACTTCATCGTCAGGCGGCTGCCGATGTTGCAGTCGATCCAGCGGATCTCCGCGTCTTCCATCGCGACACCGCGCTTGGTGACGAGGTTGAAGACGTTGCTGCTCCAGTTCTGCACGGTCACGTATTGGATCTTCGCGCCCTTGAGCGCGACGAGTTCCACCACGGCGCTGTGCAGCGTGGCGGTATCGAACTTCGGCGCTGTGCAGCCTTCCATATACATGATTTCGCTGCCTTCATCGGCAATGATCAGCGTGCGCTCGAACTGGCCGAACTGCTCGGAGTTGATGCGGAAGTAGGCTTGCAGCGGGTGTTTCACCTTCACGCCGGGCGGCACGTAGATGAAGGAACCGCCGGAGAACACGGCGCTGTTGAGCGCGCTGAACTTGTTGTCGCCGGTGGGGATGACTTTGCCGAACCACTTGCGGAAGATCTCGGGATGCTTGTGCAGGCCCTCGGTGCTGTTGACGAAGATCACGCCTTGTTCCGAGACGGCGGCCTTGATGTTCGAGTAGGCGGCTTCGCTGTCGTATTGTGCTTCGACGCCGGCGAGGAACTTCCTTTCCTGCTCGGGGATGCCGAGTCGCTCGAAGGTCTTCTTTACTTCGTCGGGCACCTCGTCCCATGACTTCTTCGGCTTGCGATCGCCGGCGAGGTAGTAGCGGAACTCATCGAAGTGGATGCTCTCCAGGTCCTTCGTTGCCCAATGCGTAGGCATGGGCTTTTCGTTGAAGACCTTCAGTGCCTTCTTGCGGAACTCGCGAATCCAGTCGGGATCGCCTTTGACATCGCAGATGTAGTCGATGGTTTTCTCGGACAAGCCGCGACCGGCATCATAGACGTTGTTCTCCGGGAAGGTGAAGTCGCCCACGCTGTCAATCTTGATGTCGGAGATCGAGGCGGCTTCGTCGAGATGTTCTTGGCGTTCGGACATGGCCTTGGTGGCGTTGAAGGTTAGGCTGCCGCAGGCAGCGCCTCCGGTTGAATCCAGTCGTAGCCCTTGGCTTCGAGTTCGTGAGCAAGATCAGGGCCGCCAGTCATGACGATCCTGCCCTCCATGAGCACGTGGACAACATCGGGTTTGATGTAGTCGAGCAGGCGCTGGTAGTGCGTGATGACGAGAAAGCCGCGGTCTTCGCTGCGCATCGCGTTGACACCACGGGAAACGATCTTGAGCGCGTCGATGTCGAGGCCGGAGTCGGTTTCATCGAGAATGGAATACTTGGGTTCCAGCATCATGAGCTGAAGGATTTCGTTGCGCTTCTTTTCGCCGCCGGAGAAGCCTTCATTCACGCTGCGGCTGGTGAAGCTGCGATCCATCTCGAGCTGGTCCATGCGGGCGTAGAGCTGCTTGTAGAACTTCACGGCATCGAGGTCTTCGCCTTCGGCCAGGCGGGCTTTCAGCGCGGCGCGGATGAAGTTGGCGTTGCTCACGCCGGGGATCTCGTGGGGATACTGGAAGGCGAGGAACAAGCCTGCGCGTGCGCGGGCATCGACTGCCATCTCGAGAATGTTCTGCCCGTCCAGTTCGATCGTGCCGCCGGTCACTTCGTAATCTTCGTGGCCGCAGAGCACCTTGCTCAGCGTGCTTTTGCCGGAGCCGTTGGGGCCCATGATGGCATGAACCTTGCCGGGCTCGACGGTGAGCGTGAGGCCTTTCAGGATTTCGCGGTCGGGGATTTTCGCGTGGAGGTTGTTGATGACGAGGGACATGAAACTTTCGAGGACGAGTAGGAGGACGAGGACGACTGAAGCGTGCGGAGTGAGGGTGCGGGGATCAGCGCTGAGCACAGCGGGGGCAGAGGCCGTGGATGGCGACTTCTTTGCGGGTGATTCGGGCTCCGGCGGGCAGCTGCCAGAATTTGGCGGGATCGAAGTCGCCATTCGGGTGGGCGTCCGTGACGGTGCCGCACTTCTCGCAGTGAAAGTGCACGTGCTCGTGAAGATTTGCGCAGTAGCGTGAATGGCCGCGCTCGAGATGCACCTGCTTGATCAGCCCGTGGCTGGTGAGGTGTTCGAGGCAGTTGTAAACGGTGGCGAGGGAGATGCCGGCTGATCGGCCTTTGAGCCGGTCAAAGATGTCCGCGGCGGTGGGGTGATCAGTGGAGGCCGCCAGGACATCGAACACGTCCCGGCGATGAGGCGTAAGGCGCAGGTCCGTGCCCAACACAGCGAGACGGCAGCCCAGACCGCTGGGCTGTTTCGCGGGGGGCTTGGATGAACGGGTGCGAGCCATGGCAGGGTGCGGGAATTAGAATTGGAATGATTCTAAATGACCGGGATACGCCTGCCGCGCAAGGCTGGTTTGGATTTTCTTTGGCGGCTAATTCCCGGACAAGCATGGCCACCTGTGGGGTTGCTCTCCCTTGGTGACCAAGCTGCGGTGGGGACATTCTATTTGAGAATGAGCCTGTCACCGTCGCGCAAGCACGATCTAGACCGTCCCTGCAGGCCACCATGGTTCGGCGAGGTTCGTATCAATCGCGCCTCCGGCGGCGGGCTTTGAATTGCCCATAGCTGCGGATCGAGTGCGCACGAGGTGATCGCTGCTGCTCCGGGTCACGGCTCCTCCTCTTGCGGTGAACTGCCCGATCAGAGTCCGGTTTAGGGCTTGAGCACCACTTTGAGCAGGCCGTTGCCGGGTTGCACGGCTTTGTGGAACCACTCGCCGCCCTCGGAGAGAGG
>WBZU01003407.1_pt1 | contig 10422 bp, 1 predicted proteins | sample 5204311 | NCBI WGS metagenome assembly WBZU01 (sample SAMN12344359, study PRJNA552823) | activated sludge metagenome | biome: Activated sludge suspended growth; feature: Nitrification reactor; material: Wastewater; isolation source: activated sludge from nitrification reactor of wastewater treatment... | reverse complement strand
GAGCGACGCTGTGGCGTGCGGGGTGACGCAGGCCGCCCAGGAGCCGCTGTCGACCTTGCATTCGAAGGTGCTGGACCCCTCCGTGCTGGTGAACGTGAAGTCGGCGGTCGGGTCGTTCGTGAACGCTGCGGGCTGGCCGGTGATCGTCGTGTTCGGGGCTGCGGTGTCGACCGTGAACGAGTAGCTGGCGGGGGTGGCGTCGGTGTTGCCGGCCGGGTCGGTGGCGCGCACGTAGAACGTGTGGGCGCCGTCGGCGAGGCTGGCGGTCGCGTGCGGCGTCGTGCAGGCCGCCCAGGAGCCGCTGTCCACCTTGCATTCGAAGGTGCTGGACCCCTCGGTGGATGTGAACGTGAAGTCGGCGGTCGGGTCGTTCGTGAACGCCGGCGGGTTCGCGGTGATCGTGGTGTTCGGAGCCGTGGTGTCGACCGTCCAGGTGTAGGTGGCGGGGGTCGGGTCGTAGTTGTCGTAGAGGTCGTTGGCGCGGACGTCGAACGTGTGGCTGCCGTCGGCCAGGCCGGTGTAGTTCTGGCCGCTGGTGCAGGTGCTCCAGGCGCCCGCGTCGATGCGGCATTCGAACGTGACGGCGCTGGCGTCGGTGCCGGTGAAGCTGAACGTGGCGGAGGTGCTCTGCGTGAACAGGGCCGGGCTGGCGGTGATGGAAGTGTCCGGCGCGGCGGTGTCGCCGCCGTTGGTCCAGGTGCCGGAGACTTCCCCGGCGGTCAGGGCGCGGTTGTAGAACGCGAGCTCGTCCAGGCCGCCGTTCCACGGGTCGGCGCCTTCGTAGCCGCCGACCCGCAGATGCCAGGCGCCGTTGTTCGCGGCGCCGGCGTACGGCGTGATGGCGGCCAGCGTGCCGTTGCGGTACAGCTTGACGTTGGCGCCGTCGTAGGTGCCGACGACGTGGTAGATCTTGCCGGTCTTCGCCGTTGCGGTGTCGGTGGCGGTGCGCCAGGCGCCGCCGGCATAGACCTGGAACTCGAGCTGGTCGGCGGCGTTCAGGCGCAGATTGAACGTGTTGGCTTCGCTGGCGATGACCCGGACGGTCCCGGCGCCGCCGGCGGGCTTGACCCAGGCTTCGAAGCTGGGAGTGGCCGACCATTTCGTGAACGGGGCTCCGTCGGGGCTGTACGTGAACTGGTCGGTGTTGCCGGCGGAGTTCTGGGCGACGCCGTTGAGCAGGCCCGCCTGCCCGTAGGACAGTGTGTCGGTCCAGAACGGGTTGATGGCGGCGCCGTCCTGGGCGCCGGCGGCGGCCGCGTCGAGCTTCCAGTAGCTGATCAGGCCGTTGAAGCCCCGAATGCGCGCTGCGTAGGTGGTGTCGGCGGGCGCCACGGTGAAGCTGCGGCTGGCCGGAGTGGGATCCGCATAGGCGCCGTCGGTCGCCCGGACGTCGACGGTGTGGGCGCCGGCGGCCAGTGCCCCGGGCGCCCAGGTGCCGCCGTTGCAGGCCGTCCATGATCCTCCGTCAAGGCGGCATTCGAACGTGGCGCCGCCCTTGCTGGACTTGAACGTCCACGCGGGGCTTGCGTTGGTTTCGGTGCCGAACGGCCCGGACGTGAAGTACGTGGCCGGGTAGGCCCCGGCGGTGTAGCGGCTGGTGACGGCGGCCTGGTTGAGCGTGGAACTGTAGAAGGAGACGTCGTCCAAGGCGGCATCCGAGTAGACGGTGCCGTCGGTGGCGAACTTGACCGCGGCGCTGTTGGTGTTGTTGGCGTAGGCGGTGCTGCCGTTCCAGTACTGCTTGACGCCGTCCACGTACCAGATCGCCTTATCAGGAGCGGCGGCGGAATCGTAGGCCAGGACGTAGTGGCGCCAGCGGCCGGGGACGGCCAGTCCGCCGGGGCTGACCGGGACGTCGACGTTGTCGCGCCGGTAGGTGACCTGGCCGTAGTGGTCGTAGAAGATCGTCCAGCCGCCGGTTCCGGACACGTTGCCGGGGCCTTTGCTGATGACGGTCCGGGTGTTGCCGGCAGACGGCAGCGACGTCGGGTTCAGCCAGAACTCCGTCGACCAGTTCGCGCCGTTGAGGCGCAGCGCGGCGGTGTCCGGGACGGTGGCGTAGTCGTTGGCTCCGTCAAAGCCGGCGGCGGCGTCGGCGGGGCTGCCTTCGACGGCGCCGGGGTTCTGCTGGGCGGCTCCGTTCTGGTAGCTGCCGTTGTTGGAGCCCTTCGAGTCGTACAGGACCGTGAACGGGGACCCTTCGTTGAGCCGGTAGTAATGCTGCAGGCTGGCGGTGCCTGACACGACCGCCTGGTACGCGTTGTCGGCGCCGGCGATGCGTGCGGTCTGGTCGGAGTCCGCTGAGGCGGTGGCGCCTCCGGAGAATCCGGAGTTGTCGGCGGTGACGCGCACGCGGATGGTCGCTCCGACGTCAGCGCCGGTGAGAGCATAGGTGCTGGAGGTCGCCCCGCCGATGTTCGCGCAGCCGCTGCCGGAGGCGTCGCAGCGCCGCCACTGATAGGAGTAGGTGAGGCTGGTGCCTTCCCATGTGCCGGAGGTGGTGCTGAGCACCTGGCCTTCCTTGCCGGTGCCGGTGACCGACGGCAGCGCGAAGTTCACCGGAGGCTGCGCCTGCACGACCGCGGACGCGGCGGAATCAGCGAAGGCGGACCCGCCGCCCGGCAGCGTGCCGTTTGAGGCGGTGACGCGCACCCGCAGGGTGGAGCCCAGGTCTGCGAGCACAAGCGGGTAGCTGCTGGATGTCGCGCCGGCGATGTCGGCGCAGCTGCCGCCGCCGGCGTCGCAGCGCCTCCACTGGTAGGTGTAGGTGATCGGAACCGATCCGGTCCAGGATCCGCGTGAGCCGCCGGGGGCGCCGTAGTGGGCCTTGGCCTGGGCGGTGCTCAGCGCCGAGGAGTAGATCTGGAAGTCGTCGATGGTGGCGGCGGTGTACTGCCCGATCGTTCCGCGGTTGTTGATCGCGCCGATCGCCATCGGGTACTGGAAGTTTGAGGTGGTGTTCCAGGTTCCGGCGTTCAGCCAGCTGACGAGCTGCTGGACGCCGTCGACGTACATGCGGAACGGGCCGGGAACGGAAGGCCACGGAGTGGCCGGGTCGTCCATGACCATGACGACGTGGTGAGGCTGGTTGTCGTAGATGTTGGCGGTCATCGCGCCGGAGACCGTGGCTCCGTTGTCGGCGCGCATCCACAGGTTCGTGGTGCCGGCCTGGTAGGTCCCGGCGGCGGTGCGGTTGGCGTAGGCGACCAGGGCGGTGGCGGTGCCGTTGTTGACTGTCCCGAACAGGGCGGTGGTAGCCGCGGTGCTCGAGGTCTTGATCCAGAACTCGTAGCTCTTGTATCCGAGGCTGGCGCTGGAGCCGAACCCGCCGAGGGTGGTGCCGGTTGCGTAGCCGGTCGTGCCGTTGAACGTCACGGCGGTGTCGGCGTCGCCGGCGACCAGGCCGGCAACGCCCTTGGTGACGCCGGCGCCGCTGTAGGTGCCGTCGTAGGCGGCGGTGTCGTCGGCCATGGTGGCTCCGGCGTCGCCCATCCGCCAGTACGCGTACGGGCCGGTGGCGCGCACCGCCGTGGCGTACCCGTCAGCGCTGAAGGTCTGCCCGACGCGGGCGGCGCCGCCGATCACCGGGATCGCGCCGTTGGACGGCGTCAGGGCCTGCACGACGCCGGTCTGGGCGCTGGTGGCGTTGGCGGTGCCGCCGCCGGGCAGCGCCGTGTTGGAGGCGGTGACCACGACGCGGATGGTCTGTCCGGCGACAGTGACGTCGGAGCTGGTGGCCGTGTAGGTGCTGGCGGTCTCCCCGGCGATGTCGGCGCAGCCGGCTCCGGCCGCGTTGCAGCGCCGCCACTGGTAGGAGTAGGTGAGCGGCGTGGAGCCGGTCCAGGTCCCAGGATTGGCGGTGAGGACCTGCCCCTGCTGGGCGGTGCCTGAGATCGACGGCAGGACCGAGTTGGCGGGGGTGATCGCCTGCACGACGCCGGTCTGGGCGCTGGTGGCGTTCGCTGACCCCAGCGAGTTCGTGCCGGTGACCACGACGCGGATGGTCTGGCCGGCGGCGGTCACGTCGGAGTTCGTGAGCGTGTACGTGCTGGCGGTTTCCCCGGCGATGTCGGCGCAGCCGGCGCCGGCTGCGTTGCAGCGCCGCCACTGGTAGGTGTAGGCCGGGGCGGGGCTGCCGGTCCATGTGCCCGGACTGGCGGTCAGGACCTGCCCCTGCTGGGCGGTGCCTGAGATCGACGGCAAGACCGAGTTGGCCGGGACGGTCCCGACGTACCAGGTGTAGGTGGCGGGGGTCGGGTCGTAGTTGTCGTAGAGGTCGTTGGCGCGGACGTCGAAGGTGTGGGATCCGACGGTCAGGCCGGCGTAGCTCTGGCCGCTGGTGCAGGTGCTCCAGGCGCCCGCGTCGATGCGGCATTCGTAGGTGACCGTCCCGATCGGGTTGCCGCTGTCAGAGCCGGTGAACGTGAACGTGCCGGTGGTGCTGGTGGTCGGGTCCGCGGGCTGGCCGGTGATCGTGGTGTCCGGCGCCGTTGTGTCGCCGCCCTTGGACCAGTTCGCGCTGACTTCGCCGCCGGTCAGCGCGGATGCGTACAGCGCGACTTCGTCCATCTGGCCGCCCCAGCTGGTCGCCGCGATTGGTGACAGGCTGCCCCAGTACAGGCGGTTGGGAGTGTTGGTGGCCGCTCCGGCGTAAGCGGTGGTGCCGACGAGCGCGCCGTTGCGGTACAGCCGCAGATTGGCGCCGTCGTAGGTGCCGACGACGTGATAGATCTTGCCGGACTTGACGGCGGTCGGGTCGGTGACAGTCCTCCATGCGCCGCCGGCGTACACCTGCCATTGCAGCTTGTCAGCGGCGGTGATCTGCATGCCGTAGGTCTGGTTGCGGCCGCCGAGGGCGCGGGCTGATCCCATCTGCCCGGCTGATGGCTTGATCCACAGCTCCATGGATGGCGTGGCGCTGTAGAGCGTGTTCTCCTGGTTGTTGTAGGTGGTGACGCCTTCACTGGCGGCGGCAGCGTCCGTGACAGCCTGGCCGGTTCCGTCGGCAAGCAGCGACGTGACGTTCCAGGTCGCGTCCGTCCAGATGCTGTCGTTGATGGCAGCCTGGTCGATGGACTGGGCTTGCACGCCGGGGTACTGGTCTGCGTTGTCGAGCTTCCAGTAAGAGATCAGCTTGTCGTAGCCGCGGATGAGCGCGGCGTAGGACGTGTCGGCGGGGGCGACCGTGAACGTCCTTGACGCCGGTGTGAGGTCCGTGAAGCCGCCGCTGATCGCCTGCACGTCAACGGTGTGGGATCCGTTGGCCAGGGCGCCCGGGGAGTAGGAGCCCGAGTCGCAGTCCGTCCAGGCGCCGGCGTCAATGCGGCACTGGAATTTCGTTCCGGCTTTGGTGGACTTGAACGTCCAGGTCGGACTGGCGTTCACTTCGGTCCCGGCCGGGCCGCCGGTGAAGTACGTGGCCGGGTAGGCGCCGGCGTTGTAGTGCGCCAGGACCGTCGCGGCAGGCAGGTTGGTGTCGTAGATCGCCAGGTCGTCGATGGACACCGGCGCGGCGGCCGCGCCAGTGGGAGACTGCCCGACTCGCAGGTTGGTGGCGCTGAGGTTCGTGCCCTGGCCGGCGCAGGATGAGCCCCAGGAGCCGGGCTGGCCGTCGATGTACCAGTTCAGGCTGGCGCCGTCGCAGGTGATCACGTAATGGCGGTAGCGGCCGTAGCGGATGATGCTGTTCGGCCCTGCGGTCTGGGAGTGGTTGGCGGCGCTGGGGGCGCTGTTCTTGCGCCGGAACTGCAGCAGCCCGCGGGCGGTGTCCATTTCCACCAGCCAGCCGTCGGTGGCGCCGGCGTTGAACTGGCTCATCAGCGTCACCCAGCCTGAGCCTGCGGCGTTGCGCTTGGCCCAGAACTCGACCGTCCATTTTCCGCCGGCGGTGTTCAGCTTGGAGTCGGCGTCGACCGGGAAGTCCGCGTAGTCGTTGACGCCGTCGAAGCTCGCGGCGGTGTCAGGGAGCGTGTTGCCGCCGCCGAAGTCCGTGACGTCGTTGACGGCGTTCTGATTGGTCCACAGGCCGACTTCCCCTGACGACCAGGCGGAGTCCGTGGCACCCGAGCCGATCGCCGTGCCGTTCTTGTACGCGCGCAGCTGGCTGCCGGAACGCACGAGCATGAAGACGTCGTTGACGGCGAATCCGACCGCGCCGATGGTCTCCAGGTCCGAAGCAGCGCCGGCGGTGTATTTGCGGATCTTCACGGTCCCGCTGGTGTCCATCACCAGCCCGTAGCCGTTGACCGCGGCGGTCCCTTCGCCGCTGAGGTCCAGGTAGGCGATCCAGGTGCCGCCGATCGTTCCCATCTTCGCCCACACAGCCTGGTCGGCGCCCGCGTAGGAGCGAGGAAGGTAGGCGCTGGAGGCGGCGCTGGTGCCTTGCGCGGTGGCGCCTCCGGCGGCTTGCAGGGCGGTGTCGCCGGGGAAGATCCCGGCGGTCCAGGCTTCGCCGTCGCTGGCCACCGTCAGCGGGTTCTCGGTGCGGTTGAAGTTGTCAAGCAGCGGCGTCCCTGACGAGTTCTGCGGGACGGCCGCCCCGGCGGAGCCCTGCACCGTGCCGTTGTTGTACGTGCCGTCGCTGGCGCCTTTCGCATCGTAGGCGGCGGTGAAAGCCGAGCCTTCGTTCAGACGCCAGTAGTGCTTGAGGTTGGCGTCGGCGAGCACCGCTGCCGAGTAGGCGGTGTCCGGCCCCAGGATCCGCGCGGTCTGGGCACTGGTGGCAGCGGTGGCGCCTTGGGTGTCAGTGTTCGTGACTTGCGCCCGGATGGTTGCGCCGACGTCCGCTGGAGCGATCCGGTAGGTCTGGGCGGTGGCGCCGGCGATGGCTGCGCAGGCGCCGCCGGCTGCGTTGCAGCGCTGCCACTGGTAGGTGTACGCGCGAGGGGGAGAGTCCGTCCAGGTGCCGTTGGTTGTCTGCAGCGTCTCATTCTGCTTGGCGGTGCCTGAGACCGCCGGCAGCCCGGTGTTGACCGGAGGCGCGGCGGCGGCGGCGGCCGGCAGCAGCAGCAGCGCGCCGATGGCAGCCGCCGCTACAGACAGCGCACGGCGGCGCCCCCCGGGCAGGGGCACTGTCCCACGTGCCGCCGCTCCGGAACGCATGCTCTCAAGCTACGCCCGGGCTGGCGCGCCCGACAACCTTTCCCTGCCAGGATACGCCGGATATCCGGGCTTTCTGCCGTCTTCGCCGGCCGGCCTGCCGCCCCGTCAGGGGCAGGCCGCGCACGGGGCCTTCCGGTCAGGAGCAGGCGCGGAAGGAAAAGAACCGGGGCCGGTAGGCGCCGGCGTCCGAGTACACGTCGGCGGGGTCGAAGCTGTTGACGCTGTAGGACACCGTCAGGGACCCCGGCTCGCTGGCTTCCGGATGCGCGACCGCGTTGTAGGCGAACCCCTGCGCGGCGGCGGGCTTCGGTGCGGTGTACACCGGCGCCGGGGCGCTGAACGGCCCCCACGGGGCGGGCGCGGCTGAGGCGGTGATCACCCGGCTGAACCCGTCCTGCTGGGTGACGAGCACGTATCCGGCGGCGCCGGCGGGCGTCACGCTGAACTGCGCCGAGACCGCCGGCCCGAACGGAGCGGAGTCCCGTTCGGCCGCCGACCATCCCGAGCCTGTCCAGAACTCCCAGGAGCCCAGGAGATTCCCGGACGCAGCGCGGGCGAGATGCATCCGCTTGGGGCTTGACGCCTGGACCCCGTACACGTACGTGAACGGGGTGCCTTCCACGATCGCCGCGCCCCAGTGCACGCGCCCGTCCCCGGGGCCGGAGATGACCCGCTCGAGCTTGAAGTCAGGCAGGGAGAACACGGCGATGTCCGTGCCCGATGACGCGAAATCCCAGGTGCCGGATCCGGTCGCGGCCATCCGCGAGTAGAACGCCAGCAGCCGGCCGTCCTGCACCGACGCGTCCCCCGGCCACAGCCACGCGCCGGCGCGCGTGGCAGGAGCCAGGGCCTGCGGCGCCGCGGGCGTGCCGCCGGCGAGCGTGCGCGGCGCCCCGGCGCTGGTGATCACCATGGAGTTGCGGACCATCGGCGTCGTCCTCGGCCGGGATCCATCAGGGTCGACATGGCCCAGGAAGGTGTCCCCGAAGATCCAGGCGGCGCGGCCGTCGGGCAGGGCCGCTGAGAACGCGCCGTCAGCTCCGGTCCACCCGGGCCCGGGCAGGCGCCAGGCGGCGTCCAGGGCCGGACGGGCCTGCCCGGCCTGCGGCGCGAACGCCGAGCAGGCCTGCAGGGGGCTGGGCGGCACGAACGCGCCGGCGGGCGGCGGCGTCACGCCGGCCTCGGGCCCGGGGTCAGCTGCCGGGCCCGGGCTGGCAGGCAGAGGCCAGGAGGCGGCCGCGCGGGCGGGGACGCGGCGGCCGCGGACGGTCAGGACGACCTGCCCGGCCACGGCTGACAGCACGCCGCTGCTGGCGCGCGGGGACGCCGGCAGGGCGAAGCGGGCGGCAGCAGCCCGGCCGCCGCCCACGGCCAGCAGCGCCGCGACGGCAGCGGGGCGCGGCAGGCGGGCCCATCTGACGGCGACCCGCCGTCCGGGCGCCGGCAGGGCGCGGGCGGCCACCCGCGCCGAGGCGCCGTCGCACAGGACCACGGAGGCGCCGGCTTTCAGCGCTGCCAGGCAGCGGGCCGGCAGCGGCGCGAGTGCCGCGACGGCGCCGTCGCGGCCGGAGGCCTGGGCTGGCTGGGCGGGCCGCACGCGCGCGGAGGCGCAGCCCGGGGCGGCGAGCAGCAGAATCGCAAGCAGGCAGGCGGCGGCCGGCATGGGCTCAACGTATCCTCACGCCCGCAGGCTGCCAGGGCAGCGGCGTGTTCAGGTCAGGGCTTCGCCGGCTTGGGCACTGACACGGTCACCTTGGCCTTCGCCCAGCCCTTCGCCTTGCTGGAGTCGATGACCTTCAGGCGCACGTCATAGGTCCCGGACGCCGTGTAGGCCCGGGTGAACTTCGGCCCGGACACCACCTTCGTGCGGCCGCGCTCAATGCCGATGTACCAGACGTACTTGATCAGCTTCGACGTGGCGTCCTTGGGCGGCAGGGACCCGGACGCGTCGAACGTGACGTTCGGCCCTGCCTGGGTGATCTTGATGCTGGCCCGCACCGGGTTGGGCGCCACCTTGAACGTGACGGTCTTCACGGACGTGCCCAGCAGGTTGTCCCACACCTTCAGGGAGGCCTTGTAGGTTCCGGGCTGGCTGTAGACGCGGGTGAACTTCTGGCCGGAGGCGACCTTCTTCAGGCCGCGTTCGATGCCGATCGTCCACACCCACCGGCGCAGCGTGCCGCTGTCGGAGTCCCGGGAGGCGGACCCGTCGAAGGTGACGGGCACGCCGACCTTGATGACCGGCGGCAGCGTGATCGCCGGGATGGGCAGGCCGTTGCCTTTCACGGTCACTTTCTTGCGCACGACGTAGTACTCGTACTCGTCGGCGGCGCGCAGGGTCAGGGTGTAGGTGCCGGACTTCGGGTACTTGACGGTGGCGGAAGGATTGGTGCCGGTCTGCTTCTCGTAGGCGCCGTTGCCGTCGGTGTCCCACTCGTAGGTGGCGCCGGCGGGCAGGCCCGACGCGGTGAACGTGACCGGCGCCCATCGGTCCGGGGCGAAGTTCCCTGCGATCGCCACCGGAGGCTGCGGGTAGGACGGGTCGGCGACGGCGTCCACGAGCGCCTGGTAGGCGGGCTTGGGCGCGCCGTCGGAGGTGTGCAGGCCCAGGTTGCGGTCCCAGGCGCTGGCGGACGGGGAGCTGCCGGGGATGTCAGCCCAGGTGAAGAAGATCAGCGCGTCGATGTCGGGCATCTGCGCGGCGGCCTTGTAGATGCGCGCGGTCCGCTCCGCCTGGCCTTCCGGGGTGAACGACGGATGCTTGTCGAAGTCGCCGGGGCCTTGCGTGGCAACGCCGACTTCAGTGATCCACAGGTGCCGGGCGGAGTCCTTGTTGGCGTTGCGCACGCCGCGGATGCGGTCGAGCTTGGCGCGGAAGCTGCCGATGGTCGGGCCCTGGTCCGGGTAGGGGTGGTAGCCGATGCCGTCGAAGCTGCCTTTGCCGCCTGCCTTGTAGATGCCGGCCAGGAACTTGTCGTCGCCGACCTGCCCGGCTTCGGCGGCGGCGGTCCCGGCGAGGCCGCCGGTGATCACAGGCGCGCGCGGATTGCCCTGCTTGACGCCTTTGTAGCCGGCCTTGAGGATCTCGGTGTAGCGGGCGGGATCCGGGGCCTTCCCCCAGAACTGCTGCAAGTTGGGCTCGTTCCAGATCTCGAACGCCAGCGCCTGCGGGTAGCGCTGGGCGAGCAGCTTCATGAACTCGCTGAACTGGCCGTCGTTGGCTTTGGACGGCGGGCAGGCCTGGGAGGCGCAGCCGCCCGCCCAGGCCGGGGCGGTCATGACCTGCATGACCGGGCGGATGCCGGCGCCGACCAGGGCGTT
>WBZU01003406.1_pt1 | contig 10432 bp, 13 predicted proteins | sample 5204311 | NCBI WGS metagenome assembly WBZU01 (sample SAMN12344359, study PRJNA552823) | activated sludge metagenome | biome: Activated sludge suspended growth; feature: Nitrification reactor; material: Wastewater; isolation source: activated sludge from nitrification reactor of wastewater... | reverse complement strand
AAAGGCGGAGCACTGATGCACTCCGCCTTCGCGACAAAATGAACTGGATGCTCTCGATTAGCGCTTGGAGAACTGGAAGCGCTTGCGGGCACCAGGGCGACCGGGCTTCTTACGTTCCTTCACACGTGCATCGCGGGTAAGCAGGCCGGCCTTCTTCAGAACGGGGCGCAGCTCAGGATTCTGAGCGATCAGCGCGCGGGCGATACCCAGGCGCACAGCACCCATCTGACCTGAAACACCACCGCCGTGCGCGCGGGCGCTGACATCCACGGTCTGCCGTGAGTTGGTCAGTGAAAGCGGCAGCAGGAGCTGGTTCTGCAGCGAAACAGTCGGGAAAAATTCTTCGAAATCACGGCCGTTGATCAGGATCTGGCCGCTGCCGGGGCGGACAAACACGCGGGCGATGGCTTCTTTACGACGGCCAGTCGAGGGCTTTGCGAGGGCGGTAGTGCTCATGTAGGACTTGCTTGGAGGGGGGCGGTCAGAGACGGGCTTCAATCACTCAGCGAATGGTCACTGGCTGGGGATTCTGCGCGGCATGAGGATGTTCGCCATCCGCGTAGACCTTCAACTTCTTGAGGATCGCACGACCAAGGGCGTTGTGCGGCACCATGCCCTTCACAGCAAGCTCGATCAGGCGCTCAGGCCGCTTCGAACGGATGAGCTTTGGTGTCTCCTGCCGCTGGCTACCGATATAGCCGGTGACGCGAGTGTAAATCTTCTGGGTCTCTTTGCGACCCGTCAGCACGACATCCCGCGCATTGATGACCACCACGAAGTCGCCTGTATCGACATGCGGGGTGAAAATCGGCTTGTTCTTGCCTCGGAGGATGTTGGCGGCGGTCACGGCCACCTGCCCGAGGACTTGATCCTTGGCATCAATGACGAACCACTTACGGTTCTGAGGCTGCTCGTGAGCCTTTGCGGAGAATGTCTTCATGTCGGTTGCGGAGAGTCGGACGGCGCGATTTGCTTTATGGGGTTTATGCCCCGCCCGAAAAAGGGAGCGCGATACTAGGGGCGGCTGGCACACTGTCAAACAAAAATCCCGGGCTCAAAACCTTGCAGGACGGGCCGCAGCCGCCATCATTCAGGAATGGCAAGCCAAGGTGGCAACCTCCAACGCAGCACTCCCGGCAGACTCCTGCTGGTGTGGGCCATCATGATGGCTGGTCTGGTTTTCATGGCGTGGAGGCTGTGGGCCATGCGTGATGTCTACACGTGGAACGAGTGGCCCACCGGCCTGGGCGATCGTGACTACTATTCAGCGCTTTCGGCCAATGACTATTACACTCCCGCGTTGGTGCTGCCGGGTCACGACAAAGGTTTGTTCCGCCGGACTATCAAGCCCGCCACCCACGCCGACGGCCGGATGGAGCGCCTCACACGCGACGCCTCGGGGCGAGTGTGGGTTTATCGTGATTCTGCCCATCCGGAAAAGGCCATGTTCCTGAAAGCCGCGGACGATCAATATGTGGAGTTCGGTGAGAGGAAGTTCTGGCCGGAGTATGAGCCGCCGAAAGCTATTCTCGTGAGTCCCCAATGACATCGCTCTGCGCTCCAGCCGGCATTTGACTGGTCCACAGCAGCGAGGCATGTGCCGCCATGGCTTCTTTTACAGACAGCTTTGAGGTATCCACCAAAGGCAAGGGCACTTATGAGATCACCGACGCTTGCGCCCGAATCATCGCAGCAAGCGGAGTGCGCAGCGGCATCGCGACCATCTTCGTGCAGCACACCAGTTGCAGCCTCGTGATTTATGAGAACGCAGACCCGTCCGCGCGGGTTGATCTGCATGCATTCTTCGAGCGTCTGGTTCGTGAAGATGATCCGCTTCTCGTTCACACCCATGAAGGAGCGGATGATTCCACCAGTCATTTGCGCATGGCGCTCACCCGCACCTCGGAGACGGTGCCCATCCTGAAAGGCAGGCTGGCGCTCGGCACCTGGCAGGGAATCTATCTGTTCGAACACCGCCGGGCACCACATCGGCGCACCATCGTAGTGGCGGTGGTGGGGGGCTGACTCGACTCAAATCATGGAGCCGCGTGGGGAGCAGGTGCATTCCCCTCAATGAACTTCGTCTCCGTCACCTTCCAGCTCTTCGCATCGGGTCCCGGCACGGCATGATAGATTCGGCGGTCAAAGTAGCCTTTGTAGGCCCATGCGCCTTCCACATCATAAGCTCCGTCGGGCAGCCGGTGCATGGTCCGAAGTTGCAGCAGATAGGGCGACAAACCCGTGATGGGGTGAATCGGAAAGTGGGTGTCCGCCTGCTCGATCAACACATCGCGATTCACAAACGTCAGATTCAGGTCCGCAAACCGCTTTGTGAAATCAGGATCCACTGCCCGCAAGTCGAGCGCCTTGATGATGCAGTATTGCTTGGACAGGCCGCTGGAAACATCCGGCATGGTCTTCAGCAGGTGGCGCACCACTGCCTCGCCTGCATCGCACTCATAGTCTCCCAGCCGGACAAAACCCGGATCACCACCGCCGCATCCGGCCAGCATCAGCACCAGGGCGCAAAGCCCTATCGTCGTTCGCATCATCCTCCCCACTTGGCATCTCTTTCGCGCTCACGCAATCCTTTGCCGTATTCCCTCCGCCGTTCTAAGATCACCGATGTTCGATGTTCGTGAGAAGCCAAAGAAAGTGGAGCGTGCGTTGCTGGTGGGAGCTTGTTTTGACAAGCGCGAAGCACCGGAGGCGCGCGATCTGCTGAATGAACTGCGCGAGCTGGTGGAGACTCTTCATATTGGAATCGCCGCCACCGAGTGCGTGCATGTCAGGGAAATCAACCCCCGCTACCTGGTCGGCAAGGGCAAGGCGCAGGAACTGATCGATCAGGCTCGCCTCCTGGAGTGTGATTGCATCATCTTCGACAATGAACTAAGCCCCGCGCAGCAACGCGCCTGGGAGAAGGACTCCAATCTGTGCGTGATCGACCGGCACGAAGTCATCCTCGACATCTTCGCCATGCGTGCCCGCACCAATGAGGCGCGGCTGCAGGTCGAACTGGCCCGCCTGGAGTATTCCCTGCCCAGGCTGACACGCATGTGGTCCCACCTCGATCGCCAGGGCGGTAGCGGCGGCGGCGCAGGCGGTGGTGCGGCCCGCGGCGAAGGGGAGTCCCAGCTGGAAATCGACCGGCGGCTCGCTGCCGCCCGCGTGGACAAAGTCAAAGCCGAACTGGAGGAAGTGCGGCGGAACCGGGAAAACATGCGCAAGGAGCGCACACGCACCGCCGTGCCTCACGGCGCGATCGTCGGCTACACCAATGCGGGCAAGTCCTCGCTGCTCAAGCACCTGACCGGCGCGGACGTGCTGGTGGAAGACAAGCTCTTTGCCACCCTCGACACCACCACGCGCCGCCTGGACCTGCCCGATGGCCAGCATCTGCTGCTGACGGACACCGTCGGGTTCGTGCGAAGGCTGCCGCATGATCTGGTGCAAAGTTTCCGCGCCACGCTGGAGGAGGCGCTGCAGGCGGACTTCTTGATTCACGTCGTGGATGCCAGCGATGCACGTGCCATTGAATTCTACAAGACCACGTCCAGCGTCCTCGCTGAACTGGGCGCTGGCGACAAACGCGTCATTGTCGTTCTGAACAAGATCGACCGAATCGAGGATCGATCATTGCTCGATCAACTCATCACGCGATTTCCGGATGCCGTGCCGGTGTCCGTCCTGACCGGCGAAGGGATGGATGCGCTCATGGCCCGCGTGCATACCTTGCTGCTCGATCGCGTCGTGCGCCTGGATGTGGTGCTGCCAATGCAGCGCATGGATCTCGTGAATCTCGCCCACACGGAAGGCAAGGTGCTGCTGGAGGAATACAAGGAGCACGGCATCGAAATGCAGTGCGTGATGCCCAAACGCTGGGAATCCCGATTCGCAGCGTATCGTCGCACGTGAAGCCCGCCTATTTCTGCCCGTAGTAGGCCGATGGACCGTGTTTCCGCTGATGATGCTTTGCCAGGATGTAGTCCGGGATCGCATCCAGCTCCCGCTGCAATTGCAGCGAACCCATCGCCATCTGGGCGCACATCTCCAGGGCGATGCTGTTGTTGAGCGATTCGCGTGCGCTCTTTCCGAATGTAAAAGGCGCATGGTGCGCCTGCAGCACAGCTGGCATCTCGATGGGATTCAGCCCCAGTTCGCGCAGGCACTCCACAATCGCCACACCCGTGAAGTGCTCGTAGTCCTGCTCAACTTCCTCTGGCGTCAGCGCGCGCACCACGGGCACCGTGCCGTGAAAATGATCCGCATGAGTCGTGCCATAGCAGGGCAGGTCATGCCCCGCCTGAGCAAACATCGTCGCGTAAGGGCTGTGCGTGTGGGTGATGCCGCCGATGTCTGGAAACTCGCGATAAAGCACCAGGTGCGTCCTTGTGTCGGAGGACGGTCGCAAGGTCCCTTCGATCACCTGCCCATCCAGGTCGAGCACAACCATGTCGGCAGGCTGGAGCGCCGAGTAATCCACGCCGCTCGGCTTGATGCACCACAGCCCAGACGCACGATCGATTCCGCTGACATTGCCCCAGGTGAGCTTGACCAGCCCGCTGCTTTCGAGCCGGCGATTCGCCTCACACACTTCGTCCTTCAATGAGTCAATCATGCTGTGGTTAATCCGCGTAGAGCTTCACGTCGATGATGATCCAGCGATCATCCTGATTCTTGGTCATGATCAGCTCGATGCTGCCGCCCTCATAGTAGATGTGCGTGTTATCCATCAGTCGCAGCGTGTCATTTGATCCAGCCTTCGAACTCCATGCCAGCTTGTCCAGCGCCTGCTTGGACGCCACCGACTGCGCCGCGCGCCGGTCATGCAATTTGTAGGCATCAAAGAAAAGCTGTGCGACCTGTGCCTGAGTTTTGCCACCATCGGGTTCCACATCCAGCTCGCGCGCAGGCGCGGCCTTGTCGCCCTTCGGTTTGTCTTTGGGCTTCGTTCGCTCCTGGGGAGGCGGAGCGGGTGGCGGCGCATCAGCGGTTCCAGAGTCCGGCAGCCGCAGTTTGAGCTGCTCGATGCGCTCCATGGTCAAGCGGGCAATCGTGCCTGAATACAGCATCGGTGCCATGCTGCCACCGCGCGCCTCATCGGCGGCGAACGCAGCTTCAGCGTCGCGATAAGCGATCCACGCACGCTGCGAAACTTTCAGCTTCTGCACGCCTTCATCATCCAGTCCAGCGAGGACCTTCTTGTAGATCACATTCAGTTCCTTGTCCGCCCGGGCCGCATTCCGTGCGGCTTCCTGATTCATCTCACTTTGGGACTGGGCGATGGCGACAGTGGCAGCGAGGCAACTGCTGCAGATGGCAAACAGAAAGCTTTTCATGTCGGAGGTCACTTTTTGGCCTGCATCTGCGCCTGGGCGCGACCTGCGAGGTCGAGCGTTGAAAGCGCGACTTTGTAAACCGTGCCGGTCTCCGCCTCCAGCACCACCGAGTCATCCTCCAGGCGGACAAACTTGGCGCGCAGTTTTCTGCCCTCCGTGTTGGTCCAGTTCATGAACTGCTTCGGCAGCGTTCGCGTGGTCTCTGCCATGCGTTTGGCAATATCGATGCCGGGGACGTTTGCACCCTCCTGAATCCAGGTTTTGAGGATTTCGATCTCTTTGTCGCTCAGATGCCCCTTGCCCTCGGGCGGCATGAGCTTCTTGCCACTCTGGCCGCTCACCACACCAATCAAATCACTGTCCTCGATATTCCCCGGCACGATGATCAGGCCGCGCCCAATGTTTTTGGCCAGGCGTTCCGGCTTGTCGAACACGAATCCGCCCTTCTCCTTTTTCCGGACCTCGCTGTGACATTCGTAGCAGTGTTTGGAAAAGATAGGTTTCACCTTGCTCGTGAAATCCACCGTGGGTTTTGCACCCGCGGAGAGCTGGGCACGCGCGACAGAGGCGGTGGATAGCAGGACTAGGACGGCAAAAACAAAGCGATGCATGGCGGCAGGAGAAACGCAGCAGAGTCATCGTTCTTGGGCGCGCAGTTGCAAGCCCGCGATTCGCCACCCGCACAGCGTCCAACCCGCTACCCGTAACCAGTTGCCATCCCCCGCCCCGCCCGTTATGCACTGCGCGCTCAATTCTCCCGAATCCCATGCCCCATCACATCCTCATCGCCTGCGGCGGCACCGGCGGTCACCTGTTCCCAGGGATCGCGGTGGGTGAGACGCTGTCCGCGCGCGGGCACGATGTCACTTTGCTTATCAGCGAAAAGAAGATCGACAGCCTCGCCGCATCAGGTCACGCGAACCTGCGCTTCGAAAAGATGCCCTTCCTGGCCATGCCGCGTCCGTGGTCGCCGAAGATGATCCCCTTCCTGCGCGGCTTGTGGAAAGGCCGCAACGACTGCCGGGCCTTGATTCAGAAGCACCAGGTCAAAGTGGTGCTTGGCATGGGAGGCTTCACCTCGCTCGCACCGCTCGTCGCGGGACGGAAGGAGCAATGCAAAACGCTGATCCACGAATCGAATGCGATCCCAGGCAAAGCCAACCGCCTGAACGCGCGCTTCTGCGATGTCGTGCTCTGCGGCCTGCAAGCCTGCGTGCCGCACTTTGAAAAGAACAAGAAGAACAAAGACATCCGCGTGGTCGGCACCCCCGTGCGTGCGAGCATGACGCAGCCAGTCACCGAGGACGCGCACGCCTTCTTCAAGCTGCGAAAAGATTTGAAGACGCTGCTCATCATGGGCGGCAGCCAGGGTGCGCGCGGCGTCAATCGCGCGGTCGGGCTCGCGCTCAAAGATCTCTTCGCCGCCGGTTATCAGATTCTGCACATCACCGGCCCGGGCGACTATCAAGAGGTGCGCGACTCGTATGCGAAGTTCGCCGACATGCCGCACAGCGTCGTGGCCTTCTGCCATCGCATGGAGCTGGCCTACAGCGTGGCCGATCTCGCGCTGGCGCGGTCAGGCGCCTCATCGCTCACCGAGCTGGCCTACTTTGGCCTGCCCAGCCTGCTGGTGCCGTATCCCTTCGCTGCCGACGATCATCAAACCCGCAACGCCGAAATCTACGACAGGGCTGGTGCCGCGAAGCTGATGCCGGAAAGCGAATTGAATGCGACTACGCTGCTGGCAGCTGTGAACTCGATTTTGAAAGATCCCAAACGCACCGCCGCGATGAAGGCCGCCGCGCAGAAGCTCGCCGTCAGGGACTCAGCGGCAAAGATCGCCGGGATCGTGGAGGATCTGGCAGCCCGATAAGCTCGGCGGCATCAGCCAGCCGGTTGCATCATGGCGCCGCCACATCATCATGCGTCATCGTGCCCGACTTCACCACCAGCCTCAATACCGATGAACTCCGCCGCTACGCGCGGCATCTCGCGATTCCGGAGTTCGGGCTCGCCGCGCAGGAGAAGCTGAAATCGGCGCGCGTGCTCATGATTGGCACGGGCGGGCTCGGTTCGCCAGCGGCCTTGTATCTGGCGGCGGCGGGCGTGGGGACGCTGGGACTCGTGGATGCGGATGTAGTAGATGTGTCGAACTTGCAGAGACAAATCCTGCACGGCACGAAGGACATCGGCCGCAGCAAACTCGACTCCGCCGCGGATCGTTTGCGGGATGTGAACCCGCACGTGCAGCTCGAATTGCATCGCGATGTGTTCTGCGCGTCCAATGCGATGCGCATCGCGCAGGGCTATGATTTGATCCTCGATGGCACGGACAATTTTCCCACGCGCTACTTGAGCAACGACGTCGCCGTGTGGCTGCGCATCCCGAATGTGTATGGCAGCATCCTGCGCTTCGAGGGCCAGGTGAGCGTGTTTGCGCCGCATCTGGGTGGACCGTGTTATCGCTGCATGTCGCCGCAACCGCCACCGCCGGGACTGGTGCCCACCTGCGCGGAGGGCGGCGTGCTCGGTGTGCTGCCGGGCATCGTCGGATCACTACAGGCGCTGGAGGCGATCAAGCTTCTCTGCGGCATCGGCGAACCTTTGATCGGCCGCTTGCTGCATGTGGACACGCTGGGCATGAACTTCCGCACGTTCAAACTCCGCCGCGATGACGAATGCTGCGTCTGCGGCCCGCACCCCACGGTCACGGAACCGATTGACTACCAGGGCTTCTGCGGCCTGCCTGCATCGAATCAAACCATGAGCACAGTCTCCGTTCCCACCGTCACCGTCCATGAATTGAAGTCCATGCGCGACTGCTGCGCGCCGCACGTGCTGCTGGACGTGCGCGAGCCGCACGAGATCGCCGTCGGCTCGATCGAAGGATCCGTGCGCATCCCGCTGGGCGAAGTGCCGGCGCGCTTCGCCGAGCTGCCGCGCGATCAGAAGCTGATCGTGCACTGCAAGGCCGGGGGCCGCAGTGCCAAGGCCGTGGGCTTCCTCTTGCAACAGGGCTTCACGGACGTGTGGAACGTGGAAGGCGGCCTCACCGCCTGGGCGCGCGAGATCGACTGCGCGGTGACCGTGGCATGAACTCGATCACGCAGGACATGAATTCCACGGACTGGCTCGCAGACTTCCTGCCAAAGCTGCGCTGTCCGCGCACGCTTGAGCCTTTGTCCCGGAGCGATGATGGTCTGTCCCTGATCAATGCGAGCCGCTCGTTCGCGTATCCGATCATCGATGGCATCCCGCATCTGCTGCCCGACAGCGCACGTCCGCTGCAAGATGCCGCCGGTGCCTCCAAGTAATCTGAATCACCGCCACATCATCGACTCACGCTCATGCTCACCTCTGAATCCCGCCTGCGCGATTTCCCATCTCTGGCCAGCATGGCCTACCTGAACACGGCGGCGGAAAGCATCCCGCCGGCATGCGTGCGGGAGGCCGTGAACGAATACCTCGATCACAAATCGCTCGGCATGAAGGGCCGCGATCATCACTTCGCACGCGTCGAATCCTGCCGCGAGATCGCCGCGCGCACGATCGGCATGGCACCGGAGGAGGTGGCCTTTTGCTCGTGCAGTTCGGAGGCTTACAACCTGCTCGCCAGCGCGCTCGCCCTGCGCGAGGGCGATGAAGTCGTGGTCACCGATCTCGACTTTCCCGCCGGCGCCACGCCGTGGCTGACAGCGCGCGAACGGCCTGTGCTAAAGCTTTGGCAGCATCGCGATGGAGCGCTGGAAGTGTCCGACCTGCCCGCGCTGCTGAACGAGCGCACGCGCTTGGTGCAGGTGTCGCTGATCAGCTTCTACAACGGCTTCCGCATGCCGTGGTGTGCGTTCGCCGACGCTGTTCGCAAGCATGCGCCGAACGCGCTGATCTCCGTGGATGTCACGCAGGCGCTTGGCCGCGTGGCGCTGGATTGCAGCGATGCGGACGTCATCATCTCCAGCACGCACAAGTGGTCGCTGGCTCTGCACGGCGGCTGCATTGTGGGAATCGCAAAGAGGGCCGCTGATCGACTCACCACGCACGCAGGCGGCTGGTTCCACATCTCGAATGCATTCGATGCGGACCGCTTCACCGAGGCGCGCGTGAAGCACGGCGCGGCGAGCTTTGCCGTCGGCATGCCGAACTTCGCCACGATCTACGCGCTGAACGCCTCCCTGCGCTATCTGGAAAGCATCGGCGTCGATGCGATCGAAGCGCACGCGAATCCTCTCGTGGAGCAGGCGGCCAAAGGTCTGCGCGCGGCAGGGATCACGCTGATGGCACCGCTCGATCAACGCGCGAATCCCACCGGCATCATCGCCTTCCAGCATGCGGAGAGCGCGCGCCTGCACGACACCTTGCAAGCCGCGAGCGTGCACGTGATGCACCACGCCGGGCGCATTCGTGTCGCCGTGCACGGCTACAACACCGCAGAGGACATCCAGCGACTGACAGAAGTCGTGCGCGATTCGCTGCGGCTCTACGCTTGAACCGTGCACGCTGCTTCCTGGCCTGGATGCTGCTTTCCGCCGATTGACTCCCCTCACCTTGTTCCTACTCTCCGCCCCATCTCATGAGCACCGAAGCCACGCACGCGAAGCCCGTTTACAACGTCAAGAACCCCTTCATCGCCCGCGTCCGCAAGGCGTTTGATCTCTCCGGTCCGGGTTCGCCGAAGAACACCCGCCACTATGAAATCGACCTGCGCGGCTCCGGTCTCGAATACACGCCCGGAGATTCGCTGGCCGTGCAACCAACCAACGATCCCAAGCTGGTGGATGAAACCATCGCAGCCCTCGGATTGACCGGTGCCGAGATCGTGAAGCATCCGAAGCGGCCCGAACAAGAAGTGACGCTTCGGCAGGCTTTGCTCGAAGCGAGTTCCATCACTGAAGTGGATGGCAAGCTGATCAAAGCCGTGGCCGCGAAGGCTGGCAACGCCACGCTGGACGCGCTTACCGCACCCGAACAGAAGGAAGAGTTGAAGAAGTATCTGTGGGGCCGCTTTGTGATCGATGTGCTCGTGGAAAATCCCTCGGCGAAGTTCGAGGCGCAGGAGTTTGTGAGCTGCCTGAAGAAGCTGAACATCCGGC
>WBZU01003405.1_pt1 | contig 10432 bp, 12 predicted proteins | sample 5204311 | NCBI WGS metagenome assembly WBZU01 (sample SAMN12344359, study PRJNA552823) | activated sludge metagenome | biome: Activated sludge suspended growth; feature: Nitrification reactor; material: Wastewater; isolation source: activated sludge from nitrification reactor of wastewater... | reverse complement strand
CACGCCGTTCTGGGCGAGGCGCTCCATTTCATTGAGCGATGTGGTGCCGCAATCCAGCGCGATGAAAAGCTGAGGCTGGCCGAATTCCTCAAACACGCGGGCGATGCCGTCGTGGCTGACGCCGTATCCCTCCTCCAGCCGGTGTGGCAGGAACAGGCTGGCCTCCAGTCCATAGGCTTTGAGCGTGAGATAGGTGATGGACATCGAAGTCACGCCATCCACATCGTAGTCGCCGTAGAGCACCACCTTCTCACGGTTGTCGATTGCCTGGAAGATGCGCTTCACGGCATCGCTCATGCCATCCAGCTCAAATGGATCGCCGAGACTCGCCAGCTTGGGGGCCAGGAATTCCTGGACCGCAGCCTCGTCGTGGAATCCGCGCTGCCCCAGGAGCCTTGCGATTAGCGGCGACAGGGGGCGTCCGTTCACCAGCGTTGGTGCGGCAGGCGGGGCAGGGGGCTTGAGCACCCAGACGGCGCGTGGCACTGAAAACGTGGTGGAACTGTTCGACATGAAAGCGAAAACGGGAAGCGTGGAGCATAGGCCAGACCCGGCCTGTTCGTCAAAGCATGGATCATCTCTCGCAAAATACGCCCCGGCCTGCGCGGCACGGCTCCTGGTGGCTGGTGTTCCTCGGCAGCGTGCTGGCCGCTATGGGCGCAGTGTTTGCCGGCGTGCTGTGGACAGCGTGGCAACGGGCGGAGGAAACGCGTCGCTGGACAGCGGCTCCGTGCAAGGTGGTGTATTCCCAGCTGCGGCCCGAACAGGCTTCCATGAACTCGCCCGTGAAGTATCGCGTCCTGGTTCGCTATGAATACGAAGCGGCCGGGCAGCATCGCTCCAGCGAACGCATTCATCGTGTGGATGGTGCCATGGGTGACCGCGATGACGCGGAGGCGGTGCGCGAACGCTACGTTCCGGGGCAGCAGCTATCATGCTACGTGAATCCCGCTGATCCGGGCTTCGCGGTGCTGGAGCATGATACGCGAGCGGCGCTCTACACCATCTGGTTCCCGCTGCTATTCGTCTTTGGCGGCCTGAAGATGGCGTGGGCCGCGCTCAGGCGGTGAAGGCTATTCCAGCTCGACAAAGTAGCGCGGCAGCGAGGCATCGATCTCCGTGCTGTAGGCATTGATGCCGCCGGCGAGACACTTCGTTTGACCGAACCCGTGACCGATAAAGTAAGTCGCCGCGTCGAGCGCGCGGGTGCCCATGTGATCGTAGATCAGCACCGTGCGGGTCCTGTCCCAGGTCGAGAAGATGGTCTGAATCAGATCCTGCGTCACCAGCTGCGCGCCCGGAATGTGCACAGCGTCAAATTCCTCCCGCGTGCGCACATCCAGCACGGGCACGTCAGGCTGCTGCGTCCGCAGCGCCGCGAAGTCCTGCGGGCTGATCTGGATCTTCACGTCGGATTCGTGGCTGTCCCGCACGTGTGAGAGCACCTCGCCCACATCCAGGTTCTCGTTCCGCGCGCAAACCTGGGCGACGGTTTCATTCGGGCTGAAGCCGCAGCTGCTGCAGCCACCGATATGATACTTCGCAAACAACGCCCGCTGCGCGCCAGGATACGCCTGGAGCAGTTCGCTCATGGTGGAATCGCCGCTGATCTCGCTCATGGGCGGGATGGTGCGCGCGGGGCAGTGCAGCGCAAGCCCGCACATCATCAATCCAGCATCCCCAAATACGAATACGGCTTGTAGCCCTGATCGCGCAGCCACTTCGCCTCGATCGGATGGCTCATGACTTTCCACGTGGGCGGGCAGCCGGTCTCGAAGCAGAGGAAGTTGATCTTCTTCGCATCCAGCCAGCCCGCGAAAAGGAGGCAGTGCGCGTTGTGTGTGTTGAGGATGTCTCCGGGCTTCAGTTCATCCCACGAGACTTCTTTGCAAAGCAACGGCAGCTCGCGGGTGGAATACGTGCGCGGCAGCTTCCAGCATCGCGAGATCAGCCCCGAGCAATCAATGCCCACGGCATCCGCGCTGACCGCATCATCCAGCAGCGCGCGCTTCATGCCGGTATAGACATCGCCTGCGGCCTTGCCGGCTGCGATGCCGGCATCGAACTCCGCCAGCGTGGAGAAGCCGCCCCACTGGTAGGGCACGCCTTCGTTGGAGGCACCGGGTTCCCACCAGCCGGGCACCGCGTTCCCGCCTGGTTGATAGCCAACGTCAGGCGTGTCCACGCGCACCCCCTTGGAATCCTTGCCATGCAGCACATTCCGCGCGGTGGGCCGCCAGGTATGCTGCCGGTAGCTGTCGGCGATCTTGATGCACTCCGCGCGCGACACGTGCGATACCGTGGGCAGAGGCGGCAGGGCTTTGCGCACATGCGCACCACCCAGGTGCTCACAGGCAGCGAGGGCAGTCAGGAGCGGCAGATACAACCAGTGGCAGACACGTGCGAGCGGATGCGGTGAGGGCATGAGGGCGCGTATTGGATCGCGAACGACCGCTTGCGCAACCTCGCAGTGAGCCCTCGCCGCGGACCTCTACTTCGCACCCACGCAGAACAGGTGCTTGTGCCCGCGAATGAACAGGTGGCCGTCCGCTACGGCGATGCTGCCGATGACCTTTTCGCCCATGGAGTTGGTGGCCAGCAGCTCAAACGTGGGGCTGGCCTTGAACACGAAGGCATCGCCGCCCTGGTTGACCGCAAAGCACCTGCCATCGCTGATCACGATCGATGACCAGTTCTGCCCGGTGGGTCCTGGACCCTTCAGCCGCTCCTCCCACACGATGTTCCCCGTTTTCAGCTCGATGCAGTGCGCGATCCCCGGGTCATTAAGAATGTAGATATGCCCATCGTGAATCGCTCCCGAACCAATGCGCTGCGGGTTCTTGGGCCGATGCCACAGCCGATGCGTCTCCGTGACGTCGCCGCTGCCGCCCGCTTTCACAGCCAGCGCCGCGCCGCCGTAGCCGCCCATGCCGATCACGATCCCGTCCGCATAGAGCGGCGAAGTGTAAACCAGCGGGTTCAGTCCCCCGCAGGTCCAGAAATCCTTCCCCGTGCGGGGATCGATCGAGCAGACACGATACGGCCACGACATCAGCAGCTCCGCGCGGCCGTTCACCATGCGCGGCAAAGGATCGCTCCACGACCCGTAGAAGCCCCGCGCCCCGTCTTTGTCGCCCTCACGAATGGGCTCCGCACGCTCCCAGATCGTCTTGCCCGTCTTCTTGTCCATGGCCACCAGCCGCGTGGCCGCACCGGGCCCATGATTCAGGATGCAGAGATCGCCGATCAGAACCGGGGACGAACCATTCCCCCAGATATGCGTCTGGGGGCCGAGATCGCGCTTCCACCGCTCGTGACCGTTCACATCGTAGCAAAACACCCCTGCCGACCCGAAGGACACCACCACGCGCTCGCCGTCCGTGGCGGGTGAGGCGGAGCAGTAGGGATTGGTCCCGTGAGTGGTTTCCGGCTCCTTCCACTCGGTGCCCGCCTCCCAGAGCTTGCGGCCAGACTTCCTGTCAAAGCACAGCAGCAGGCGCTTGCCCTCCTTCTCGATCGCCTGCGTCACAAAGACCCTGTCACCCCAGATGACCGGCGTGGAGTTGCCGCGATCCGGCAGCTCGACCTTCCAGGCGATGTTCTCCGAATCACTCCACACCGTCGGCAGACCCGTTTCATCGCAAGTGCCATCACCATGCGGTCCCCGCCACGCAGGCCAGTTCGCAGCACCCGCGGACGACGACACCAGCACCACCAGCAGGGACAAAGCGATCGATCTCATCATGCAGCACGCAACGCACCATCCCGCCGCAATCTAGCCAGCGCACCCCATTAACCCGGGAGAGAAGCAGCGTGGCATGATCACCTGCTGGCGACCCATCGCACAGCAGGCAGTAGTCGAACGCAGGCAACGGCTTGAATGGCATCTATCGTGTCATCAACACTTGCCGCCTCGTCGCCTGATCCGTAGCGTCAGACCACTCGAACGCGCAAATCAGACAACACACCATGAACACAAAAATCGGAACCCTGTTCGCCACCATCGTCGCACTTGCATTGCTTGTCTCCTGCTCGGACAAGAGTTCGATTGTCGGGAAGTGGCAAGGGACTGGCGGTGACGAGACGTTGGAATTCTTCAAGGACGGCACTGTCAGCGCCGTTTCCAAAGGCATGCCCCTCGGCGGCAACTATAGCTTCGTTGAGAGCGACCGCATCAAGATGGAGTTTGGCGGCATCGGAGCCTTGGCTGGTCCGATGATAATGACCATTTCGTTTTCTGGCGGCGATTTGAGCCTGACCGATCCGACGGGCAAGTCCTCACGATACAAAAGGATGTGATGCCACCGCAGCCTAACAGTGGAGGGTGGAGGGCTGCGAGCGCAGCGGTATGCTGGCGCGGTGGACTCTGTTCGAGCCAGCAACGGCACCCCTGGTTGAGCTTGTCCGGCTTGGTGTGCCGATTGCTGGTTAGGTAACTGCTGGCGGCACTTGATGAGAGGGTGATGGCGTCGGCGGTCGGGTATGATGGTTGGCTGCAGAGAACGGTTCGGAGGCAAGTTTGATCTTGTTCAGGGGCACGCAATCACCTAAAACTTAGGGCGCAAATTAGCCCGCCGAAGTCATGAAGCTCCGCCCGCTCAAGACGCCCACGCCCCCCCCCGCCGCGCAGCGGCTAAGTTCAACGGCAACAGAGCGTGGCTCTGTGCAGTATCTCAGCCATTCCTCATTCATAGGTCTTTCCCTCCGGTTCAGTTTTACCGCCCCCGCTCTGTGCCTCAGCTAGGTCGTTTGCCAAGTGCAAAGACAGTCCCGTCCTCAGCAAAACGAAAAAGGCCAGCGCCGAAAAGCTAGTAACGTTAATACAACACCAACACCAAATGAGTGCCACCAATGATTCACCCCCCGACGCCGAAGCGCAGTTTAAGATTGGCTGTGAACTCATGCGCCACCACAAAGAAACGGAGGCGTTGCCGCATCTTCAGGTCGCCGCAGAACTGGGTCACACCAAAGCCAAGAGCATGCTGGGAGTAGCGCTGATTAACTCGGACCTAGACCCCGACTACAAGTGGGAAGCGGCTTTCAAATGGATTAAGGAGGCGGCTAACGAAGGAGATTCTGCCGCTATGGCCAATCGTGATGCGATCCAGCGGAAAATCAATAACGGAGGCCAAGGGGCCATGCTCATCCAGTATAGTTGGTGATGCTTAGTGCCAAGCCAGCCACTCAAACGTCCGTTTTCTCTAACCAGGGGCGGGCAAGCGTGTGGAGGAAACCGCTCGTAGCTCGCCCGTCAGCAATCCATGTCTTCCGCTCGCGGTTCCCTCACGCTTGACGTTGATATGGCTCCGGTTTTGGCAAGTGGGAATGTGGGTTCGCTGTCATTTTCATGACCTTCTCTTTGGGATGTTCTTCTCACCTCAGAAGCAGACTGACCGACCAGGGTGACGCTTATCACTTCGGTGGTTATGCTGACATTCGCGACTGCCATGCCGCGTGAGCGGCAATCCGAATGCGAAGCCTGGATGCAGGTCGTGAGCGAAGCGAAGGACAACTGGTTAACGCATTTCTTTTGTTCACCGCGGCCTTGATTCTCACAGTCTCGACTCGAGCGCTCAAGTGGCCTTGCAGCCTCTCTTATCTCATAACGTCTCTCGTGTGCTGGCCTCCGCGTCGATCAGTCTGGTTCTAAGGTGTGAAGGTTTTCTGTTTCAGGTTGGTTGCTTGCGGTTGTTCGGTTCTATGACGGCTTCTTCACGCGTTTCCGTGTCTCACCTCGCCTTTAAGGTATAGTTGCGGCCCTTTTTCTTCTTTGCTGGTTTGGCGCTCTCCACAGCCTTGGTGGCCCGCGCCGGGCTCTCTGCATGGGTGCCGTCGGCCAGCGGGGTGGTGATGCGCATGAGTTCCCACACGAAGGCGGAGAGTTCTCGCGCCATGGCGATCTGCACCTTTTGCCGTGTCTTGCCTCGGGCGGCCAGCTTGCGGCCCTTCTCATGCAGCCGGTTCTGACAGCGCCAGGAGAGTTCCTGCACCTGGCGGCGATGCACCTTGGGGATGGCTTCCTGCCGGGTGGTGAGTTCCTGGCTGACCTTCGGCGGCAGGCGGTAGTGCTGCGCGCATTCGTTGAAGATCCAGCGCAGGTGGCCGTTGCCGCATTTGGTGATGGATCCCTGGGCGCGGCTTCCTCCGCTGCTGCTCTCGCTTGGCACCAAGCCCAGATACGCCATAAGCTGGCGCGGATGGGCGAAGCGATGGATGTCACCGATTTGACTCACCCGCCGCCCCACGGCGGGTTCGCCCTTCGGGCTTGGCTTCGCTCCGTCTATCTCGCTCCGCTCGGTTCGCTCACGGTGATCATGGCAGCGACGGTTTGATAGCCTCGGAACCCCATCAAGGCTTTCACCACGGGGGCGAGGTGCCACTCTTCCAGCAGTGCCTTCATATGCACCTCCAGCCGTTCAATGCGTTCGTTCGCCGCATCAATGCACTGCAGATACTCTTCCAGCACGATCTTCATCGCTGGATGCGGCAGCACCAGCTCTCGCAGGTAGCGCATGTGTGCCACGCCCCACGAGGTCTTCTCGCCGTAGCGGTAACCGTTGCGCAGGAGGAAGGCTTTGAGTTGATGGTGCCCGCTGCGCAGATCTTGCACGGCATCCGTGCGCGCGCGACACAGATCGCGGATGGCCTCATCGCGCTCATCGGAGATGTGAACGGCGGTTAGCTCACCCGCACGGTGAAGGCGTGCTAACATGCGCGCATCACGCCTGTCGGTTTTGATCTTGTCGCCCGAGCCCTTCGGTGTGAGCGAGGGTGCGACGACATCACAGGCGATGCCCCATTGCTTGATGCGACGAGCCAGCACGAAGCCGCAGGGACCTGCCTCGTAGCACACGCGCAGCTCCTTGTGCGGATGGCCCAGCCTGCGCAGCACTTTCTCAACGTTCTGCAGATCGCTGGAGATGCTCCCGTAGCTCCTGACTTCGCCGTCGCGCTCAGGCTCGGCGATGGCCACGGCGATATTTTGATGATGCCACCGCCTCACGGCGGCATCACCCCTGCGGGGCTGCCGGCGGCAGTCTATCTCGGCCCCTCCCCAGGGGCCTCGGTTCAGCATGGACATCAAGGCCCAAATACAATAGTTCTTTGTTCATCTTTATATGTGGTGTGTTGGTTGCTCTCTACTTGGTTCGTCCGGCAGCGGCTCAACACCGCTCCCCGAACATGCGGATAGGCTTCGCCAGAAGCAGCCCGCGATTCACCTGCGGCCAGCACACCACGCCTTTTTCAATCAGCCGTGCTGCACTTCCGGTTCGCTTGCGCCCGCCGGCCCGCAGCCATAAGGTCTCGGCCAACAAATAGAGTCTATCGACATGCGAATAAGCGCCTACTTTTCAGCCCTGCTTGCTGCATTGCTGGTTTCGCTGCTTGGTTGCGGGAAGCCTGCCATCCCCACTACTACCCACCCAAACGCCCAGCCTACCATGAGCTATATTCTCGACATTTGTGGAGATCGTCAGATTTCATCTCCAACTATGGATCAGATTAGAGACGCTGTCATGACATTAGACACCAAGAAGGGAGACGCATTTCTTGTTTTGGGATTGGCGACAGATGAGAGCACCTACATTCAGACGAGCGGAGATCAGCGCATTGGTTTTGACCTTGAACACCAGAACGGAAGTCTGAAGGATCATTACCGGGCTGAGGGTGAGTTCACTGCCGAGAAGATTGTTGAGGCGCTGACTTCATACATGAGCGGCACCGAACTCTGGCGTGCCGGGAAGAACTGGACACGGATTGATCTATGAACCGAAGCCATCACGCCGCAACGAAGCTGAACAAGAAGGATGCAGGCAACGGCTCGAAGGCGATCTGTCGTGTCAGCAACGTCTTGCGCTCGCCGTCGTCTGATACGGGGCGTTCGGCCAAGAAACGGAATCACTCGCCAATCCACGTAGACACTCTAACCACCAACACCACGCCATGCACTCATCCATTGTTGTGCCCATCAGCTTGATTGTTGTCGGACTCGTTGGCATCGGTCTTTCGATTCCGATGCTCCTGAACAGGATTCCACGCAATCAGGTTTACGGACTCAGAACGAGACTCACGCTCTCATCCGATGAGATATGGTATCCGGCGAACCGCTTTGCCGCCAAGCTCCTGATAGCTTGGGGAATCGTCAATGTGTTGATTGCGATTCCAGCCTTTCGGATGCTTCCCCTGTCTGACACAGCTCAGTTCATGCTCTGTATTCCGCCATTGAGCATTGTAGCCATTTGTTTGTTTGGGATACGGTGGGTGAACAAGAAATACGGCCGCCACACAACCGAATGACCAGCCCACAACCCACCAACGAGGTCGAACAAAACGGATGCAGGCAACGGCTCGAAAGCGATCTGTCGTATCAGCAACGTCTTGCGCTCGCCGTCGCCTGATCCGGGACGTTCGCCGCACTGTCGAGCGCCAGCGGCCGATTGGAAACCAGCGATTCTCAGCCATGGACATCACCAAGCTCCCCTTTAACCAGTTCATTGGCGTTGAGCACTCGAAGCGAGAGGGCTATGTGCTTAGCCTTCCCTCGGGCGACCGTTACACAAACCACCTCGGGACTGTTCACGCCAGTGCATTGATGTCTCTTGCCGAGGCCGCCAGCGGTGAGGTCTTGCTCAGAGCAATCGGGCACGTCGCAGATTCCATCGTCCCCGTCGTGCGGCGTTTCGACTGCAAGTTCCGCAAGCCTGCCAGTGGCTCAATTGCAGCCCGTGCCGCCATCTCGGACGTCGCGCGCGATCAGCTTCTGGCCGACATTAGCACGATGCGACGCGGGAGTATTGAGATCACCGTGGACATTCATGATGAGACTGATCTACACTGCCTTTCAGCCACGGTGGACTGGTTCATTGCGCAGCGTTGATCACCGCCAAACGCCAAACGTCAGCATGGCCACCGCGGATCAGTCCACAGACCAACCCAGGCCGCACACAACGGATGCCGGCAGCGGCTCGTCTGGCATCTGTTGTGGCATCGACGGTTGCCAGCGCCGCCCTCCGGGTCGTGTTTGACGAGCGATGTCGGTTGATGCGAGCCCCCGTGCGCACCCTTCGGGCAACATTCAGTTGCCTAGCGCACTTCGTTCGGTTCGCTCCATTCCCGCTCGCCATCGCCTGATCCGATGGCGGCAGGCGTCGCTAGCCGTCCCGCATGAGTGAAGCTTTTTCAATACGTCTTGCGCGAGAGGATGATATCCAGGCTTTGGAGATCCTCATTCCTCTTTCCGTGCGCGCCTTGCAGGCACCTTTCTACACATCCGCGCAGATGGAGGCAGCACTCGGCCCCGTCTTCGGCGTGGATCGCCAGCTTATCAGCGACGGCACCTACTTCGTCGTCGAGCATTCCGGGCGCATCGTTGGTTGCGGCGGCTGGAGTCGTCGCCGCGCTGTCTTTGGCGGTGACCGCGCTCGACTGGTAGAGGACGACGTTCTCGACCCAGCTCATGATCCGGCTCGCATCCGCGCCTTTTTCGTTCATCCCGATTGGGCGCGTCGCGGGATCGGTCGTTCCCTTCTTGGCGCCTGTGAGTCAGCTTTCTGTGTCGCTGGCTTCCGCAACGCCGTGCTTGTTGCCACGCTCGCAGGCGAGCCGCTGTATGCATCGTTCGGTTACACCGTCGCAGAGCGTTACGAGGTTCCGCTCTCCGACGGTCTCACGCTCCCGGTGGTGCGGATGGCCAAGAGCTTCCATCCACATGACGTCAACGCCTAACAACGCGCTGACGCCAGCCGTTGGCAGCGCATTCCGTTATGCCGGGCGGAGAAGCACCGCGGGCGGGCGGAGGCTCAGCGTTTGTCCGTTGATCATCATCACGCACCATGAGCAAAATCCAATCTCCTCAGCAAAAGAAGCAGGCGGCTTATGCGCGCGATCACAACGCGAAGAGCAAGTATGACAAGGCTCGGAACGGCTGGCGCATCAAGAAGCAAAAGGCGCGGCGTTCCCATCGTCACGCTGTTGACTCGTTGACGAAAGCCGCAGCTCTGGACGGCGAATCCGATTCGAAGATCCCCGCCGTTCCCCGACGTCGGGTCCGCCGATGGTCGGTTCCGTCTTTGGGAGAACAGGTCGCGCACAAGCTGGAGAAGCGGGCTCGTGGCCATGGCGCAAGGAAGCAGCGACGCCAGAAGCGTCAGCAGGGAGCATGACGGCGACCTCTGGACCGTCGTGCTTGATGGCTGCGACCGAACGGAGCGGAGTGCTGGGACTCACGCTGCTTTCTTTGCGGGGCGCGCGGGATCTTTAGCTTTGGGCGCGGGCTTGGGATCGAGGTTCTTCTCCAGGTCAGCGGGTGTCACCACGGATTCCACGCCGTTCGCCGGGACGGCGGCTTTGGCGGTCCAGAGGATGGCGTTGAGCATGAGCTTGCGTTGATCGGCATTGCCCCAGCCGGTGTGGAAGTGTCCGCCCGTGAAGC
>WBZU01003403.1_pt1 | contig 10433 bp, 9 predicted proteins | sample 5204311 | NCBI WGS metagenome assembly WBZU01 (sample SAMN12344359, study PRJNA552823) | activated sludge metagenome | biome: Activated sludge suspended growth; feature: Nitrification reactor; material: Wastewater; isolation source: activated sludge from nitrification reactor of wastewater treatment... | reverse complement strand
GTCATAATCCAGTAACTGGCGCTGCCGCTTCGCGAGTTGATAGGCCCGCTGAAGCTTGCCGAGCGCTTCCAGATGATCCGCAAAATGGGAAAACTCATCCAGCACAATTTCTTCCAGCCCGCGCAAGGTGTTTTCACACTTGCTGTAAATCTCCGCGATCGTGCCCTTGCGAGGAAACCGCTTGTCCTTCTCGTTCAACCCCAGCTGGGCGCGCAACAGCGCGATCAAATCCTCGGCGTCGCCGCGATCCATAATGGTGAATCCCGGCTCGATCCCCAGCGCTCTTCCGTATCGCCGTAGCAACATATTGGCGACCGAATGGAACGTGCCGCCGCAGACCCGCTGACTGCGTGAGCCGATCAGGGCGCCGACGCGCTCCAGCATTTCCTCCGCCGACTTGCGGGTGAAGGTCAACAGCAGAATGTGGGACGGGTCCACGCCGGAATCGATCAGGTAGGCGACCCGGTGCACGAGGGTCCGCGTCTTCCCGCTCCCCGCCCCAGCAATCACGAGCGCAGGCCCGTCTGCCGCGGTCACCGCCGCATACTGTTGTGCATTGAGCTCTTTGGCATAGTCCAGGGAGAGCGTTCGCGGATGATCCTGATCAGGAGTCCGTTTGAGAATATATGGTTTGACGTTTCGGTCCATGTTGGCATCCGGCTGGGCGGTGAGGCGCAAGACGGGAGCGGTCGCGCTGTATAACATACCATCCGAGGCCTTGCAACGACAGAGCCCCCTTTGCATCCTCTGCTCATACAGGATGCGAGGAAGACTTGGACCTGTAAATTGAGTCGTATATAATGCCGACCGAGTAAAGGACCCACGACTATGCCGACTACACCACATCCCTTCGCGCAACAGATGCAGACCGTCGCGGAGCTTATGCTTGCTGTCTCGGGAGAGTCCGTCTCCGTGATCAAACGGGCGGCCCCGGAGCAGGCCTTGAAGCTGAAGCGCCAGGACGAATGGAGCATCTATCTCGAATTCTTACGAGCCATGTTCAATCTCACCGATCGAGTGTCGGCGCTCCACATTCCCCTGAAAGAGCAGCCGCAATTTATGGATGAGTTGACCGACACCGTGATCGATCAACTGAAAAAAGCGCTGGAGCCGGCGTTTGGGGCCGGCAGCGATCAAACGGAAATCGTCCTGACGATCGGAACGGCCGTATCTGAAAGTCGGCAGACCTACGAACGGTACCGGTTTTTGGTCACGGAAGACAGCAAAGCCAAGAACGAGATGTATCAGGACTTCAGTGATCGCGTTGCGCGTGCGGCCGGGGCTCCCGGTGATGCCAAAGTCACCGCCGCCGCCACGCTTTGCATTGCCGCGGTCATCCCCGCCCTCACGGGAATCTTCGAGGGACAGGCGCCGCCGGTCGCCGCCGGCGCCACAGCCGGTTCCGCTGCCGCCGGGTCAAGCGCGTCCCCGAGAGGGGCCACGGGCGCCGACATCAAACTCGTCAGTGTCATGTCCAGCATCAAGGGCGAAGAAGTCGAAACGCGCTGGGGACTCCATCCGCGTTTTCGCCAAGACTTGACCCAGGAAGAGGCGAAACAGCTGACGGCGAGCATGAATCGGGTGGCCAAGATTCTCGGAGAGCGCTACGCCGCCGTGGCCTTTTCAGACCAGTGGGCATCCTGGCACAAAGCCGGCCATGCCTGACGGAGCAGTCAGAAGCGACACCCGTCGGTTCCTTCCTTACCCATTGCTCATCACTCCATGGAGGCGTCGTGCAAGCACCTGATCACATTCAGCCCCCTCAAGATACGGTTCCTCAGAACCTGCACCGGTTGGGCGAACTGGCCCGGAATCTCTGGTGGAGTTGGAATCAACCCGCACGGCAACTCTTCGAATCCATCGATCCGACGCTGTGGTTTCTCACGCACCATAATCCTGTGCAACTGCTCGCCGGCGTCAAACCGGAACGCTTCGCCGCGTTGGCGAACGATCCCAATTTCGTGCGGCAATATTCTGCCGTCCTTCGCAGCTTCGATCAGTACATGAGCAACCAGGGCACCTGGGCCGCCACGGAGTTTCCCGCCCTGCAGAACTCACCCATTGCCTATTTCTCGGCAGAATTTGGTCTTCATATCTCCATCCCGATCTACAGCGGAGGCCTGGGTATTCTCGCCGGGGACCATTGCAAAGAGGCCAGCGACCTGGGCATCCCGCTCGTCGGGATCGGTTTCATGTATCCGCAAGGGTACTTCAAACAACGGATCAATCCGGAGGGATGGCAAGAAGCCACCTATGTCCCGTTCAATCGGCACGATTCCCCGATTCATCAGGCGCTGACACCGGCCGGAGTCCCTTGCACCATCAAGGTGGAAATCGGCCATCGTCAGGTGACGGTGCTCGTGTGGCAAGTGCGCACCGGTCGCATGTCCCTCTATCTCATTGACACCGATGTTCCCGACAACACCCCGGAGGATCGTGCCCTTTCTGCCCGCCTCTACGGCGGCGATCAGGAAATCCGGCTCTGCCAGGAGTTTCTCTTGGGCATCGGCGGTGTGCGGATTCTTCGCGCGCTCGGCATCAATCCCGCGGTGTGGCATTGCAATGAAGGCCATTCCGCTTTTCTGACGCTGGAGCGCATCCGCGAGTTCGTCACGAAAGGCCACGGCCACGCCGAAGCGAGCGACCTCATCCGACAGAGCACGGTCTTCACCACTCACACGCCGGTTCCGGCGGGGCATGACATCTTTCCGTTTCACTTGATGGACCGCTACTTCCACAACTACTGGGGCCAACTCGGTTTGTCGCGCGAAGAATTCCTTCGTCTCGGCGAAACACCGGAGAGTGCCGGGCAGGGTTTCAACATGACCGCGCTCGCCATGCGCCTATCCGCGCATGTGAACGGCGTGAGCCGTGAGCACGGTCGCGTTTCGCGGCAAATGTGGCAACACCTGTGGCCCGGTCTGGCGCAGGACCTCGTTCCCATCAGAAGCCTCACCAACGGGATTCACGCTCCCACCTGGATTTCTCCGGAAGCCAACTCCCTATACGCGAAGTATCTCAGCCCAGAATGGGCCGAGCGAATCGATGATCCCACCATCTGGCAACGAGTCACCGACCTGCCGGACGATGCGCTGTGGGCTGTCCGCCAAACGACCAGGCGAAAGCTGATGCGGTTTATTCGCGAGCGCGCAAGGGACGGCTGGATCCGTGGCCATCTCCAACCTATGCAAGCGATTGCCAGAGGGACACTGCTGGATCCTGAAGCCCTGACAATCGGGTTTGCCAGGCGATTTGCCACCTACAAACGGGCAACGTTACTGTTCCGCGACCTCGAACGGCTCAAACAACTCCTCCACAACCGGTGGCGGCCGGTTCAGATCATCTTTGCCGGCAAAGCTCACCCTGCCGACGAGCCGGGACGGTATTTCATCCATGAAGTCCTGAACTTTTGTAATGACCATAAACTGGGTGGGCATATCGCCTTCCTGGAAGACTATGACATGCACATGGCCAAATACTTAGTCCAAGGCGTCGACGTGTGGCTCAATACGCCGAGGGCGCCACTGGAAGCAAGCGGAACCAGCGGGCAGAAGGCGGCTCTCAATGGCGTCATTAACCTCAGCGTCCTGGATGGCTGGTGGCAGGAAGGGTACAACGGCGCGAACGGCTGGGGCATTCAACCGCTGCCTGAAGGGCAGGATGCCCACGATGCCGAACAGCTGTTTCGCTTACTGGAACAAGAAGTCGTCCCGCTGTTCTACCAGCGCGATCTCGATGGCATTCCGCGGGGCTGGCTCCACATTGTGAAAGAAAGTATCAAGACCGTGGCTCCGCAATTTTGCACCAAGCGGATGGTCAAAGAGTACATGAAGCAGCTCTATGCACCGGCCACTGCGCGCACTCCGAGCAAGTGGTAGCATGATCATCCGGGGCCCGCTCGTTCCACACCGTCGCGACCTGGTGCTTCGTGGACTTCCCATTGGCGTGTTGCTGCTCACCTTGAGCCACGCAGTCCCGTGCGCGGCTGCAGCCATACCCCCAAAGCCCTCTCCCACTCCGATAGAACGAGAGGCCATGACGCGGTACCGCGCTGCGGAGTACAACCGCGTGCTAGAGCTGCTTCAACAGACCCCTGGCGGCCAGGAGCCCAGCCTCGAGGTCATCAAATATGCGCTTCTGAGCCAGCTCAAGCTAGGAAAGCCCGAGGAAGCCTGGAAACTCTATCCGAAACTCGTCGCGGCAAATCGCCCTGACGACCCAGCCTTGCTGCGTGACATTGCTCGTGGATTCGTCGTCTCCCGCGTCCGGGATCCTCAGGAACATATTCGAATCGCCGCCTATACCGCTTTGGCTGAAATGAGCGAGGGCGAGACGTTGCCCCTTCTCGAAGATGGGCTCCTGGATTCATCGGCGCTTGTGCGTGCACGAGCGGCAGAAGCCATCGGTCGGGCCGGACTCGCGGGACGATCGGCCGCCCTCAAACGATCACTTCGAGATGAGGCTCCCGGGGTGCGCATCGCGGCGATCAATGCCCTCAGTGACGCCAAAGTCTCCGGCATCACCGATCAACTGACGGACATCGCGCGTGTCGACGAAGGGCCCGAATCGATTTTTGCCCTCGCGGGCCTCTACAAGCTTGGACGAACTGATGTGCTGACCGACATCTCCAGCGCCGTGACCTTACCGGACCCGGAGGTGCGTATGGCTGCCCTGGGGGTGCTGGGGCGACTTCATCGGCCGGCAAGCCTTTCGATTTTGAGTCAGGCCGTCTACGATCCTCATCCGGCCGTCCGGGCATTCGCCGCGGGAGCCCTGGGAGAATTCGGCAGCGTGGAGGGCGTGGCGCCACTGACACATGCCCTCGGTGATGAAAACCCGCGAGTGCGTGCCGTTGCCCTCTCCAGCCTGGGCCGGTTGCGGGTCGCCGATACCAGACATGTCATTCAACCGTTGCTGCGAGACGCTGATGAACATGTTCGGGTCAGTGCGGTGGAAGCCCTGTTTCGATTAGGTGAGGCCAGCGCTGTATTGAACGCGGCGGATCTCGCGCGGCACCCGGACCCATCCGTGCGTGGCGATGTCGCGCACGCCCTCGGCATCGCCACGGCGCCAAATGCACTTTCCCTCTTGGAGACGCTCCTCCGGGATCAACAGCCGCTTCCACGCCTCATGGCTGCACGAGCTTTGGGGAAATCTCCGCTCAAATCAATTGTGCCTGCCCTGAAGATCGGCCTACAGGACTCAGATGCTGCGGTGCGAGTGACATCGGCCGGAAGCCTGGTCCACGTCCTGTCACGCAAAGAACCATCCGAGAAGCGTTAGGAGCCGGGACGTTGCTGGAGATTCCCCGCGGGATTGATGCAGGTAGGCTCAATTCCTCAAGAGGGCAAGCGTCGAGTGGTGCGAGAACACACGGACCAGATGCATGGGAACTCGTGGTAGTGTCTCTGGGAGACGTGGCGGAGCAGGCAGATGGAACAATGCGCGAGGTAATGGACAGGCGATTCGAAATCGGCACGAAGCGCGAACGAACGTTGCGTGGCAGAGGATGAAGGACGTCTTGAGGACTGAACCCTACTGGAAGATCGGCCCCATTGAATCTCTCTTCAATCGAGAGACGCCGGCTACACCGTCGCCGGTTGCTTCTTCCACTTCGCAAGAATGCGTTCAACCCGCATCTTGACGACCATATCACTGTCCTTCAACAAGGGCTTGATCGCTTCACGACCACGCTCATCACCAATGGCTTCGAGCGCTGCCGCCGCCGTGAGGCGGGTGAACCAATCTTTATTTTGCAACATCTCGATCAGGGGATCGATGGCTTCGGGCGACTTGATTCGGCCCAACGCGATGACCGCCTGCTTCCGGACTAACTCTTCCTTATCCTTCAATGCTTTGATCAGCCCGGGCAAGGCGGGCTCGCCGAGGTGGACCAAGGCGTCCGTCGCATCCTCCATGAACTCGTCGTTCCGGAGTTGCTGCATCAGCGGTTCCAGGACTCGCTCATCGCGAATTTTTCCCAGAGCCATGATCGCAGACTTTCGTACATCCCAGTCGCGAAGAAGCTTGAGCAGGACTTCGACAGCAGGAGATCCAATCTGCCCTATTCCTTCGATCGCAACTTCCCGTACCTGCCAGTCACCGTCACGAAGGGCTGCCGCGAGGGGTTCCACGCATCGCTCATCGCCCATTTCCCCGAGCGTAATTGCGGCTTCCCGCCTGACGACCCAGTCAGGATCCTTGAGAAGATCGATCTGAATATCGATCTCGTCTTTGACCTTCTCTTCCTCGAGCACGACCTCCTGCATGGGATCGGCAAGTTCATGCCCACCCGGTGACGATTCCAAGGACGCGGCAAGTTCGTCTGAGACCTGATCTGTCAATGCCTCATCCGAAACTTGACCGACAGGGGAAACAGCCTGGGCCTGTTCTTCGTTTTCACCAGCATGTTCCATGTTGAGTATTCCTTGTTCCGCAGGAGTGTCTTCGAGCGTCAATGATTGGAATCGAGAATCAGATTACGATTTCGTTTCCGTCTGCTTTCCAGCCGCATGCTTTTTTCGCAGTGCGACTGCCCGTCGTTTACGCTGGGTTCGCTTGAGCCGCTTTCGCAGCGAACGCAAGGCGGAATCTCCAGAAACACTCGTATCCTTTGTCCGCGCAGCCACTTTTTTCTTGAGTCGGGTCTCGTCTGATTCACCAGCCGGTTTCTTTGCCATGCAGCTCAAACCTCCAACAATTAAGGTCGACAACTCTCTCAAAGCGGGGAAGCAACTGATCGCCACTTCAGACCGAGCAGTCTAATCAAGTGCGGGAGGATGTGTCAACTGAGAGGGTGCCGATTCGCGGGTCTACGACACGATCAACACGGGAATGATATTGTGAGCCGAATGGTCTGCGGCCAACAGGCTCCCGATTCGCCGCTCACGTCGAACGTACAGCGCCTCCTGCGGCATCATCCTCGGAGGAACGGCAGGGATTTCAAGGCCGGAATCCTGGCGGGTTGGGGGCTTGGTTGCATGAAGATCGGTATTCAAAACGGTGCCCGCGAGGGAGGGGACTTTCGAGGGTGGGATCGGTGCGACGGGACGGTGGCTTCCGATAACTTCGATTTGCACCACTGACGTGCCGGCCTCAACCATCTCCAATTCCACCGCCGCAGCGTGCGAAAGGTCCAACATTCTGCCTGGGATATAGGGACCTCGATCTGTGATTCTGACTTGTACCGATCTTCCGTTAGTCAAATTCACGACTCGCACCACGCTTCCAAGCGGAAGTTTCCGATGCGCCGCCGTATACGCGGTCATATCAAACACTTCGCCATTGGCTGCGAGCTTCCCGTGAAAATCTTTTCCATACCATGAAGCAACTCCGCGATCCTTGATTCCGAGATCGAGAGAAAGTTCGCCTTTGGGAAGGGCGGAACAGGCACTGAGAAGAGAGAAGACCAGGAGGGGAAGGGCAGCGTATCCGGGCTTTCGAGAAATCAGGGTCCGGAAATTCCTATCCATAGAAGCACCTCGTGTGTAAGCCTGTCCATCACCGTCTGCATGAGCACTCTTCAGGAAGGTGATCGTAGGCTACGAAACATTTCCCATCGCGACAATACCGTCTGGGTAGGAAAGGCCCCTACAAATGGAGAGCGGCTTTCCTTGCCCCCCAGGCTTCTGGGTCGGACGATAGGGCCAACCGACGAGACTGAACGGCGTCCACCTCTACGAATAGGATCGGGACATCAACCACTTACATCGAAACAGGCCCAGGCTCATGACCAGGCCTCCTCCTCGTTGCCGCGGCAGTATATGTGAGCCGCGGCAACCAGGAAATCACATTTTTTACCGGAACCGGATCGACCGATCCTCAAACCGGGTATTCACCACGAACCGCTCAAAGTTCTTCTCAAGCACTTCTGACAAGATGTCTTCACCATCCTGCGGGTCAAACCAGAACACGTTGTCATGATTGCCGGAATGCGCGTCGGTTCTCACGATCGAACTTTCGTCTTCCCGATTCTTCGCCTGAATCACCAACTTCGATCTGGCTTCAATGTCAGTCAGCAGAACCCCTCGTTTGGCATCGACGGCCAACTCCAGAATCTTGCCCGACAGCACCACGTCAGGGCCACCCTCTCCCGCTGTCGGAGCACCCTTGGCGTACTGAGCTTGCCAGCCTTTACGCTTGAGGTAGTCCGCGAAGGCCTGGGCCGTCTCTTCCCCCGCACTTCCGCTTGAGACATTGAAGTCGGTCTCCCCGCCCCAGAACGAAGTACGACTTCCCACCTTGGCGCGATCGGCCCGCGCATCTTCGAACGGAATCACGGCCACTCGCGGCCCCGGCATCGGCCTCACCGAGTGAACGGACCCGGCGGCGTTGGTGCCGGGCTTTGGGGTGAGGTTCATCGGAATAATGTCGCCTTTTCCAGAGCAGCCCAACAAGAACAGCAACCCGACGGCCATCGGCGCAGTGACTCCCCGCACCACATGCTGGCGAATCATAAAATCTTTCTACCTCCTTGTGAAGAACACCATCATCGATCAATCGTTGATCGTCGCGTCAGTTAACGATGCAGGACAATCGAGCGGACAGTCAGCCCTTCTCGCGTCTTGATATATTTCAGCGTCACTTTGTCCCCGGCACGAATATGACCAAGGCCGATCCGCTTCTTTCCCCTTACAATGCTGGCACCCTGTTGGACCACCGCCCCGACCACCACGCCTTCGCTCGAGCCGTACTGCCCCTTCACGACAATGACGGGAGGATCCTCTCCAGCACCGATGCTTTCGACTGTCCCTTTCATCTCGTACAGGGTGTTGTTGGCGGCGTAGACGGAGGTGAGGAAGCTTCCAAGGCCGGCAAGGGCCACGCAGAGGACCGCGCCGATCACGAGCACTCCGAGCAGGCTCAGTCGAGGTTGATTGATCTCATTCGACATCCCAGGACACCTCATCTCGCTGCATCGACAGAAACATCGGCCGGACAAAAGTCGCGGAACTGTAGCAGTTACGCCGCTGCCTGTAAAGACACGAACGGCGGTTCCCCCCTTCACCAGCCTCTACCATTCCGCTTGTCCATCTCTTGACTGCATTACAGACGGTCGGTAATATCACGCTCGATTTGCCACACCACGTGCCGCATACACGACCAACAGGACTCACACCCATCCAGCCGTCAATCCCGACTGCATGATCGAAGTTCGTAACATCACCAAGCGGTACGGTCATCTCACCGCCATTGATCGCGTCACTTTTCGTGTCGAGAAGGGGGAGGTGTTGGCATTTCTCGGGCCCAACGGCGCGGGAAAAACAACCACGATGCGCATCCTCACCTCCTTCATTCCCGCAACAGAAGGAACCGCACAGGTGGCGGGCTTCGATTGCGCCGAACAGCCGGAAGAGGTGAAGAAGCGAATTGGATACCTTCCGGAAACGCCGCCGGTGTACCAGGAGTTGACGGTCGCCGAATATCTGTCCTTTGTGGGGAAGCTTCGCGGGCTGAGCGGGACGGACCTTACAAAATCCATGACTCGCGTGACCGAGCGGCTGGCTCTGGGCACGGTGCAACACCGGCTCATCGCGAACCTCTCGCGCGGCTATCGGCAGCGGGTCGGGCTGGCCCAAGTGTTGATTCACGATCCTCCCGTCCTCATCCTGGACGAACCCACGGTGGGTCTCGACCCGAAGCAGATCATTGAAATCCGTGAATTGATCAAGAGCCTGGCCGGCTCGCACTCCGTGATTCTGAGCACACATATCCTGCCGGAAGCCACCGCGGTCTGTCAGCGCGTCGTGATCATCAATGGAGGGCAGATCGTCGCGGAAGATACCCCCGACCAACTGTCCGCCCGCCTCCGGAAGTCGGAAAAGATCAGCGTCACCCTGAAAGCTCCGCCGATCAATGTGGCGGACCGGTTTCGCGAGGTCCCAGGAGTAGAACATGTGCTGACCACGGGCGACCCCAAAACGGTCCTGATCGAATGCGCCCTGGGCCGCGATATCCGGGAAGACGTGGCGCGCTTCGCCGTCGGGCAAAGCTGGGGGCTGTTAGAAATGAAACCCGTCTCGATGACACTGGAAGATGTCTTCCTGAAGCTGACTCAGCGGGAAGACGAATTGCCGAAGTCGAACGATACGACCGTAGGCGAGCAACCGTAAGCGATGCCACCCGTCCAAGCAATCATCAGAAAAGAGTTACGCTCCTACTTCGTCTCGCCGATCGTGTATGTCGTCGGCGGAGTCTTCCTCCTGACTTTCGGGTTCCTCGCCTATCTCTACATTGTCTTTACGGGAGCCCAAGCCATCCAACTCACACAAATGCAGGGCGGCCCGGCGCAAATCAACCTGAACGATCTCGTATTCCGCAACCTCTTTGCCAGCATGCGGTTCGTCCTGCTGTTGATCCTTCCGATCCTCACCATGCGGCTACTGGCCGAAGAACGGAAGCTCCGGACCTTTGAATTCCTGATGACCGCCCCC
>WBZU01003400.1_pt1 | contig 10440 bp, 7 predicted proteins | sample 5204311 | NCBI WGS metagenome assembly WBZU01 (sample SAMN12344359, study PRJNA552823) | activated sludge metagenome | biome: Activated sludge suspended growth; feature: Nitrification reactor; material: Wastewater; isolation source: activated sludge from nitrification reactor of wastewater treatment... | reverse complement strand
GCGGAGCGGAGCGCACGACCATCGAGCAAATCTGCCTCGACAAACGCCGCTTCGGTCATCACCGATTCGCGATGACCTTTCGACAAATCGTCGTACACAATGGCTTCGTGCCCATCTTTGATGAGCTCTTCCGTGACGACGCTCCCAATATACCCCGCACCACCGGTCACCATGACGCGCATGTGCCCCTCCCTTGCATAACGCTATTTCCGGCATCGGAAATGGCGCGCTCCGACATGTATGTCGTCAACGAATCATCGAGCGACGGCAATAACGTGCCGCGTTCGCTTCCCAATGCACAATAAGCCGGACGTCGGGCTCGCCATCCGAGCGCGCTCGACGAGCATGCCACCAATCCTTTGGTATCGACATCGGCGATTTTCGCGCTTCGTCGCGCCAATTCAAACCACGAAACGGCTCCTCGATTGGCCAGATGCCATAACCCCGATTCGGCATCGATCAACAAATCCAAAGCCGCATGCACGAGATCCGGCACGTAGGTCGGCGAAACGACGGAATCTTCGGCAGCCAGAAATCGCCCTTGCGTGCTCAACGCGCGCAACGCCTGAAATACGAAATTATGCTCGTCCCACGGACCGAAAAACGCCGCCGTGCGAATCACGAGCGCGTTGGGATTCGCCGCAATGACCAGCCTTTCGGCGAGGGCCTTTACTTTGCCGTAAATACCCAGCGGCCCGACGCTGTCGCTTTCGACATAAGGTTGTCCCTGCAGACCATTGAAAACCAGATCCGATGAAAACGTCACCAAGCGAATGGATCGCTCACGACAGGCCCGCGCCAGAACACTCGGACCCACGACATTTTCCCGCCGACAGCGCTCGGGCTCGTGTTCGGCATCGTCGACGCGTGCATATCCCGCCGCATTGATCACCGCCCAAGGCGACACATCATCCAGCATCCGATGCACGGAAATCGGGTCGGCAATATCCATTTCTTTCCGTGTCACCAGCCGACTGGGTATACCTCGTGCCGCCGCAATACGCCCGAACGCAGCGCCCAATGTGCCATTTGCGCCCGTGACGAGCACGAACCGTGGAACTTTCATGGCCGGCTTATCGTCGACGATTTGCGCCGCGGGACGACCGGACTCCATACCATACAATGCGCGCTCGGGCCGATGCCACCAGCCCGGCACATCGAGCACGGGATGCTCGGGCTCGCGCCCAAAAACAAGCGTACGCGCCATTTTTGCGATCGCCGTCGGACGAGGACAAGGCGCGCGAACATCGAATGCTCCAGGTTCGTAATGCCCCCCGTCGCCCATGACGAGTTTGTCCCAATCAAAAGTACCGAGCATCGCCCAGGCCGTCACCGCACGAACATCGATATTTTCTGCATACGCCGCTCGAGTGGCCCGGTATGCTTCGACAAACCAGCGGAGTTGCTCATCGCGTGTCCCTCCAAGATGCACTTCCGTAATGGCCAATGGGATTTGATAACGTCTCCACAACGACCGCAAAATCTCCAAATGCCCCGTGAGCGATTGTCCGGCCACACGCACCGTCTCGACATCCGCATACGCGTGTCGGCCATTTCCACCGCGGCAATGCTCGGGGTACCGATCGACATGTTCGTCCAAATAGCGATCACTCGTCACGTAATAATTGACGCCCAGCATATCCGGCGCGCACGAATGCTCGCGAAAATAGGCCAACGTTTCTTCGTTCACGCCGTGTTGCACGATGAGGTCGTACAGCGGATGGCGCGCGTCGACAAACCCCAGCAACAAATCAATGCCCAAACATCGCCGATGATTCTCGTGTTCGGCTTGATACGCCAGCGCGGGCGTGCTTTTCGTTTGCCCGAAGTCTTCGGTTTGCACGAGAATGGCCGCCGGTTGAATGGCGCGTATGGCACGCATGGCCCGGACGGTGGCGAGGCATTGGGTCACGAGCGCACACAGGAAACTCGCCATACTGCGATGGTGCGGGTACCAAAAACCATAAAGAGCACCAAAACGCGCGGTCGTGAGCGGTTCATTGACGGGCGTATACGCATCGATCCACGGATACCGCTCGGCAACGGCGCGAGCGAATTCTTCGAGCCCCTCGACAAAGGACGTTTCGAGCAAATTCGTATGCCTCGGGCCACTGCCGTGATGACATAACCCCACAATGGGCCGAATCCCCAGTTCACGCAGTTTTCCCAGCCGTTCATCAACCCATGTCCAGCGCGCTTTATCGATTCCTTCCGGCGCGATCGCTTCCCAAAGAACGGGATAACGCACGGTGCGAATGCCCAAATTCGCAATACGGTCCAAGTCCTCGATGCGGTAGGCATGACCATTACGCCCGAGCTGCTCGAAATAAACGTCCCCCACGCGATTGATGGTGCATTCGATCCCAGCCCAGATTTCAGGGTTTGTCGACATGGATTCCTTGGTCATGCGGCTCGGGCGAACGAGCTCTCTTTTCGCGGCGTTCCCATGATTTTGGCATACAGCGTGAGCGCCTGCGCGATGACCTGATCCATGTTGTAATACTTGTACGTCGCCAGTCGACCCACGAAATGCACGTTGGGTATGGCTTGCGTGAGCGCCTCGTATTTCCGATACAAGTCGGCATTTTCGGGGCGCGGAATCGGATAATAAGGATCGCCGTCGCCTCGCGGGTATTCATACACGACGCTCGTCTTGCCGTGCTCCTGCCCCGTGAGGTATTTGAATTCGGTCACCCGCGTGTAGGCATGTTCATTCGGGTAATTGATGACCGGAGCGGCTTGCGCCTGCTCCACGCTTCGCGTTTCAAAACGAAACTCGAGCGACCGATACGGCAATTTCCCATAACAATGGTCGAAATACGCGTCAATCGGGCCGGTGTAAATCAGTCCGGCGTGCGGAATCACGCGCTCGATTTCGCGATAATCGGTTCCCAGCAAAATGTTGATATTGGGGTGATCGAGCATTCTGTCGAAAAGCCGAGTGTACCCATGGAGCGGCATGACCTGAAACGTATCGGAGAAATACCGATCGTCGCGGTTGGTCCGAATCGGAATACGCGCCGTCACCGACGCATCGAGCTCCGAAGGATCGAGGTCCCATTGTTTGCGTGTATATCCGCGGAAAAACTTTTCGTACAGGTCGCGACCGACCTTGGTGACAATGACGTCTTCAGAGGTTTTCACTCGCTCGATTTTCTCGGCACGGGCCGCGAAAAACGCCTCCAATTCGAATGAACTCAACGACAAGTTGTAAAGCTTGTTCACCGTATCCAAATTGATCGGCATCGGTACGAGCTGCCCGTCGACCGAAGCGAGGACGCGGTGCTGATACGACCGCCATTGCGTGAATTGCGACAGATAATCGAACACTTCCCGCGAATTCGTATGAAAAATATGCGGACCATAACGATGGACCAGGATCCCATCGCCGTCGTAATGATCGAACGCATTTCCCCCGATGTGTCGGCGTTTGTCTACGAGGAGAACACGTTTTCCCGCACCTCGAGCCAAACGTTCGGCGAGCACACTGCCGGCAAAACCCGCCCCGACAATCATGTAATCGAACATGTCGACCTCCTCAGACGGAAATGCACGATTGCAGTAAATTCTCGATTCGATCGTAGGTGGAATCCCATGACATCCGCGCCAAAAGTCCATCGGCTCGAGCTTTGCGCTGTTCGCGGTCTGCGCTGTCTTCCTCGAGGCACGCCGCAATTGCCCCAATGAAGTCATCGGCCGAATCGGCAATACGCACGAGGCCGAGTTCGCCATAAGGTCGCACGACATCGCGAATCGAAGTGGAAACCACGGGTTTTCCCGCGGCGAGATATTCCGGCGTCTTCGTCGGACTGATGAATCGCGTCGCTTCATTGCGCGCAAATGGCAAGAGCGCCACGTCCCACCCCGCCAAGTACGTTGGCAATTCGTCGTATTTTTTCATCCCGAGCCAATGAATGTTCGGTTTCCGCGGCAGCACCGATGGATCGATTTTCACGACGGGACCAAGCATGACGATATGCCAATCGGGCCGCGCCTCGGCAACGGCAGACACGAGGTTCACGTCCAATCGTTCATCCATGACGCCGAAAAAACCAAGACGCGGATGCGCAATCCCCGCTTGATCAGCCGGTTCGGAGCGTTCATTCTCGCGCGCTCGAACGAAATGCGCGACATCGACGCTGCTGGGCAATGGGTGAATGTTGCGGTGAAAACGTCGCTTTGCTTCGTAAAGGCTATGCCCCCCGGTCAGGACGACATGCGCACGCCGAAAGAGCTCCTGCTCGCGCTCCCGCAACGATACCGGCGCATGGGCAAACGCCGATAACTCGTCCATGCAATCGTAGACGACGACCATCGGCTCGAGGTGATTGGTAAAACCGAGCGCCATGGGCGTGTAATACCAAAGGATGAACTCTTCAATGGCTTCGGCGGTGAATAACTTCGCCAACAGCGAACGCTGAAGAGCCTCGATTTCGCCCGTCGTGAGCCCCGGCGGCAGGTGCGGAACGACGACGCACACGCCCTGCTCCGTGCATTCCACCGATAACCGCGGCGAGCCTTGTTCAATGATGGGTTCTTCGAAAAAAAACACGCGACGACGCGCAGCACAACGCGAGAGCAAATGTTGCGGCCTTTGATAAACGAAATTCCAGCGCAGATGCGACAAACACACGACATCTGGATTGCGTTGTTTTGGCAATTCCTGCAACGGTGCCTCCCGCAGCATAGCCGCACTTCGGATGTTCATGACGTCACCTCCGAAAGGCGGATTGTTCAATTGTCATGCCAAGCTTGGGCCTGAGCGTGTTTTTCCCTATTGACCGGACGAACGCACGCAGATCACGGCGATACCGGTAAAACCACAGCCGGAGTTTTTCCCGTCCGCCGGGCATATTCACCCGCGATCCGCGCCGCCGCCCCATGAGCACGCCCGCGTTTGGCCACCATCACGACGGATCCGCCAAACCCTCCCCCCGTGAGTCGCGCCCCGAAAACGTCGGGCTCGGTCTCAGCCAAGCTGACGAGCGTGTCGATTTCCGCGGTCGAGACTTCGTAATCATCCCGCATGGACGCATGCGAAGCATGAAACAATCGGCCGAGCGCCGGGAGATCATCGGCCCGCATGCACGCCACAGCCTCGAGCACACGCGCATTTTCCGTCAGCACGTGCCGCACGCGTTTGGCGAGTAAATCGGGCAATCTCTCCATTTGCGCCGAATCGAATTCGATGTCGCACAGATACTCGACACCGAGCAACGTCGCCGCGCGCTCGCATTCCGCCCGTCGCGTGCGATATTCTCCGCCTGCGTGGCGATGCGTGATCCCTGAATCGATGACGATGATCTCCCCGCTCGGCGGAAACGCAACGAATTCATAATGGAGGCTCCGCGTATCGAGGAATAACGCCGCGTCCGTACTCGCCAAACTCGAGGCCATTGGGTCCATGATTCCGACGGGAGCACCCACGAAATCGTTTTCGACCCGTCGGCTCAACACCGCGATCCCGACATCGTCGATAGGCAATTGAAAAAGGCGCCGCAAACCTCGCAAAAGCGCCACTTCGAGCGCCGCGCTCGACGACAAACCACTCCCCATCGGAACTGCCGACGTGATTCGCACGTCGAATCCCGACAAGGTATGTCCCTCCTCCGCGAGGATCCGCGTGACACCTTGAATGTAATCCAACCAAGTACCTTGACGTTTTTCTTGACCGACGACGAACGATTGCGGATCGTTATGAAGCATATCGCTCCGCGCTCGAACGCTCCGATCACTGCGCCGAGCAAACGCGACAAACGTTTCCAACGGTAGGGCGATCGGAAGGACGAACCCGCCATTGTAATCGGTATGCTCGCCGATGAGGTTCACGCGACCTGGTGCATGCGCGGTGACCTCGGGCAAACGCCCGAAGACGTCATCGAAACCGTGCAGGAGTTCGTCCGTATCCACTAGTCTTCCACCTCGTCCACGCGCATCTGAGGAATGGGGATTTCGCCATTTTGAGGATGCAAGCCATCGTCGAGCATGTCCGGGGTCATGCCCTCTTGCCTGGGGCCTTGATGCGCCAATTGCTCGAATAAATCCGGAAGCTCCCACGGTCGAGCGTGACCGCGCGTGGCGCGGGCGATCATTTCGATGGGGATTTTCGGCGTGCGATCGGCATACAACAAGCCGTTGGCTTCTTGATAGGTATCTGCAAATTGAGTATAACAAAATCCGGAAAATATTTCGACGGATCGCACGACGGTCAACAATGCGTCATACGCACCGGCAAACGATTCGGCAGTGGTACAACGGGAATAGCCCCACGTGGTTTTTTCTTCCGCGGAAGGGGCGAATGCAATTCCGCCGAATTCCGACAATACAATCGGATGTTCGGCATCGGGGGAGCCGGCGAGCACCAAAATACGCCCGCCGGGTCTTTCGCGCCGCAACAACCTGGGACGAGCCTCGGGGGTGTGATAACGACGTGCAATTCGTTCCGCGTCGACGTCGTAATCGTGAATGCCGATGATATCGGTCGCCACGCTCTCCCAGCCGTCATTTCCGATGACCGGGCGCGACGGATCCAGCGTCTTGGTCAAGTGATACAGCGCCGTGACGTAATGCCGTTCCGCCTCGTTCGCAGGCAGATTCGGCACGCCCCAGGATTCATTAAAAGGAACCCACGCCACGATGCACGGATGGCTGTAATCGCGCTCCATGGCCGCCAACCATTCCCGCGTCAAACGCTCGATCGATTGGACGGTAAAACGGTACGCGCTCGGCATCTCGGCCCACACGAGTAATCCCAGCCGATCGGCCCAATACATATATCGTGGATCCTCGATTTTCTGATGCTTGCGGACGCCATTGAAGCCCATCCTGCGCACCAATTCGACATCCCGGCACAATGCCGCGTCGTCCGGAGGCGTCATTCCCGTTTCCGGCCAATATCCCTGATCGAGCACCATACGCAGCGGATAAGGCCGACCATTGAAGACGATGTGTTCACCTTGCAACGCAATGCTGCGCAAAGCGGTGTAACTCTCGACGTGATCGACCACCGTTCCATCGGCCCGGACAAGGTCCAGCTCCGCTTCGATGAGCGTCGGCGAGCCCGGCCGCCAGAGCAGTTCATTGCGATAATCGTCAATGCCCGGATCGGAGAGAGCGATCCGGCGATGAACTTCCCCGGAAACCACGGCGTATTTATCTTCTACGAGCGATTTACCTTGCGCCCGAAGTTGCAATCGCAGCTCGAGTTGCTCGCCGCGAAACCCATCGATTTTCGCGAGCATTTCAATTTCCCACCGATCGAGGCTCGACATCCACCGCAAGCTTCGAATGTGGCATAACGGAACTCGTTCGAGCCACACGGTTTGCCAAATACCCGTCGTACGCGGATACCAGATTGAATGAGGTTCGCGCTGCCAATCCTGTTTGCCACGCGGTTTGGTCAAATCCAAAGGATCATCGAATGCGCGCACGACAATCTCAATCGGCTCAGCCGACGTCAGATGGTCGGTAATATCCACGCTGAACGGCGTATACCCTCCCTCGTGACAACCCACGACGGAACGATTCGCCCACACGGTTGCTTCGTGATCAACCGCTCCGAAATGCAAAATGAGCCGTTCGTCTTTGCCCAACTGCGGCGGCGTGACGAGCGATCGATACCAACACGCGTCGAAAAACCCGGTTTCGCCAATACCACTTCGCAACGTCTCGGGCGCAAACGGGACGATAATCGTCCGATCCCAACTCACTTGCTCGGGCCGCAACCAATGCGCATGCATATCGAGCGCAAATTCCCACGCTCCATTCAGCGGCAACCAGCCGGCCCGGCGAAGCTGCGGCCGCGGATAGCCGTGCGCTCGAGATCGACGCATACGATGCTCTTAGTGTGGTTTGCCTGGACCGCAACGACGATCCACTCCGCGCAGCGTTCTTTCTCATTTCAGGGCACGATTGCGCATCGTCGAATTCGATCGCCGGCTCGATATCGATGAGGCGGCTCGCGAACTCGTTTGTTGTCCCGTTTCCGAGCCAAATAGACGGCTCGTGGAGATATCGACAACGTTGGAAGAAAGAGCTGGGAACTCGTCGACATTTACGCTACGGTCCCGCCACCATGAACCACGAGCCACACAGCGCCACCGTCGACCTCATCCTGCGCCCGCATACGCGCGATCTTGGAGCCTTCAGCGTGCGTCGCTCCTTGCCCGCGATGGAGCGGCGGTCCGTCGGACCGTTCGTTTTTTTCGATCACCTCGGCCCCGCAATGCTCGAAGCAAACCACCCCATCAACGTCCGACCGCATCCCCATATTGGTCTCGGCACGGTCACGTATTTGTTCGAGGGTGAAATCATGCATCGCGATAGCCTCGGTTTTGCGCAGGTCATTCGTCCGGGTGCGGTCAATTGGATGATTGCGGGTCGCGGCATCGTACATTCGGAACGCGGAACGGACGAACAACGCGACAAAGGCGGCCCGATTCACGGCATTCAGCTTTGGCTGGGTTTGCCCAAGGCGTTCGAAGAAGCCGAGCCGAAATTCGTCCACCATCCCGCCGATACATTACCTTCGTCATCCTTGCCGGGCGTCTATTTACGCGTCGTTTTGGGCCGAGCGTATGGCCTGACCTCTCCCGTCGAGGTTTTGTCGCCGATGCATTACGTCGAAGCTTGTTTGGAAGTGAACGCCGAATTGGATGTTCCGGACGAACACGAAGAGCGCGCCGCGTACGTGACCAATGGATCCATTTCCGTGGACGACACGACGATCGAATCGGGCACGATGGTGGTCTTTCGTCCCGGGGTCAAAGCGCAAATCAAAGCGCTCGAACCCGCGCGCGTCATGCTCCTCGGCGGTGCTCCGCTCGACGGCGAACGGCATATTTTTTGGAATTTCGTCTCGAGTTCCAAGGAACGTATCGAACGGGCCAAAGCCGATTGGCGCGAAGGGCGTTTTGCCAAAGTCCCGGGTGACGAAGTGGAATTCATTCCGCTGCCGGAATGAATCGAATTGCGCAATGGGCAACGCTCACCGCTCGAACGCCGCTTGAATCGCCTCACGCGTGGGATGTTCGAGCCGCACGTTCCCTCGACCGCCCCAGAATTCCAAACCGTCGAGATGCCGAAATGCCTCGGCCCGGTCCACGAGCTGTGGCAATTGCAGGCTGTCTTCCCGAAACGACAACCGCAACGTGCTCAGTTTTTTCAAAACAACCGAATCCGCAATCATCTCGACCCACGCATCCGGCTCGGCTTCCGCTTCTTCGTCTTCCTCCAATTCGAGCCGCTGATCTTCATCGATATCCAGCTCGACGAGGACAAGATGCTTCAATCGCGGAAACCCTTTCGATCGCAGCAGTGCCCGAGCGGCTTTGAATCGAAGTTCAGGCTCCCAATAAACATATTGCTCGAGCTCGAGCCGTTCGAGCATGGGCAACTTCGCTCGGGACAATTCTTTCAAGTTTTTCGCGCTCACTTCATTGTGCAAAAAAAGCTCGCGCAGCTTCGGCAAGTCCATTTTGCCCAAAGCCCTGCAACCGCCGATGGCGAGTTCCACGATATTCGAGAGTTTGGGCAGCAGCGGGGTCAAGTCAGTTATTGCGTAATACCCCAAGTCTCCGGAATTGGAAATCGGCCCGACACGAGCAAAATCCAGCCGTTCGAGGTTTGGCGGTAATCCCGCCCGAGCCAAAAGGTCGACGGCATCGCCCAAAAGTTGCGAATTCTTGAATTCCTCACAAGCGACATTGCCCACCACGAGACATCGAATCGACTCCGCCTCCGGTCGCTTCAACAAATCTTGATACACCCGAGCGCTGACCTGGCCAAGCGGCGTATCGTCATCGTAACTTTCAAATACCACCTTATGCAGCGTGCCATCCTGCCATATAAAATTGACTGGCAACGCCAAACGATTCTCGACGATGGGCACACACTCGCGCCGCCATGATTCTTCGGCCAACATGACGTCCAATTCGGCCGCCGTGGGGAGCAATTCGAGAAACGACGCTTTGAATGATTCCGCTTTGTCCACCGACATTCGGCCATGATTCCGAACATGCAGCCGAAAGTCAAGCGCATTGATTCCATCCTCAGCCGCGGGAAGCCTTGCGCGAGGTAAAACCAATGCCCCCCAAAGCTCCTCGTATTTCTTGCGGCTCCCCAAGCGCATGGCGCAACGCGGTCTCGGTCGCCACTTGAAACGCTCGTCGATGACTGTCGACGGGGTGCTCGATGCCGTGCACCCAGCGAATTTCGATTCCTCCCAAAGATCCTGCCGGGTCACCGATCAATGCCCGAATACCATCCTCGACGCCTGCGCGAAAAACCCAAAGCTCCGGATCTTCAACCAGACAAACCAAGGTCACCCCGGGAGAAGCCACCGGAACCAGCTCGAACCCGACTTCGGCGAAACTCGACGGGCACGAGGATTGCCGGACAAACCTGCCCCAACACGACACGGGCAGCTGCGCCGGTCCCACG
>WBZU01002544.1_pt2 | contig 10441 bp, 11 predicted proteins | sample 5204311 | NCBI WGS metagenome assembly WBZU01 (sample SAMN12344359, study PRJNA552823) | activated sludge metagenome | biome: Activated sludge suspended growth; feature: Nitrification reactor; material: Wastewater; isolation source: activated sludge from nitrification reactor of wastewater... | reverse complement strand
GGATGATTTTATACCACCTTCATAAGTTAAAATCATAAATAAATTATCTATTGAGTTTGTCTTTACAAATGCTGGAGTAATTATGGAAGAGAAGACTGCCCCGGTATCTGTAGTAACTAAACTAATTTGACTTTCAGAAAGAGCTTTCATTTGATTTATTTTATTAATATCATTAAATCCAATTATAACTGAAACTTGGCTGTAAGTATTATCACTTGGATATTTTTCAACCTTAAAACCCTTAATGAAAGTAGTTGTTGATTTAAAATATTCTTCAGCTTTTTCATTCAAAAAAGGAAAACTTCCTACCATTGAATTTTTATCTTTCACTATACTTTCTTTTTCCCAATAAGTTAACTTTAAAATCCCTGATCCATCTTTATTTAAAGTAACTAACTGGTTCATATTCATTGCATTGAGTAAAACTGGAGAAAATGCAAATATAGCTACGATAATTAATTTTATTGCTTTTGAATTCATAAATAACAATTTCCTTTCTTAATTTTTTATAAAAATAACTTATTAATAATACAATTTCAATTATCAAATTTAAAAAGAAAAAATGATTTTAACTTTTAAAATATAAATTTCGCAACTAAAAATATGTATTGGTTCACCGGAAACAGGAATTTTGTAAAAAATATTATGGTATAAATTAGACTGCATTTCTCAATTCAATTCTGATTTTTCTTGCTTGGGTTAATTTGTTTTCTCTTACTTTTAATTTCTCTTTCATTCTTCCAAGCTTAAAATCTTCAGGTGTTAAGTATAATAATGAACTGTGTAATCTTTTAATATTATAAAATTCCACATATTCTGCAATCTGCTTTCTTGCATCTTCTAAATTTATAAATGATGCCTTAGATAAACATTCCTCTCCGGCTGTCCTGTGATATCGTTCGATCTTACCGTTACTCTGGGGATAAGCTATAGAAGTTCTAATATGCTGTAAACCCTCAAACCTCATGTACTGTGCAAAGTCCTTACAGATGAACTGTGATCCGTTATCAGAGATTATTCTCGGTTTGTAAGCAGGATATTTTTCTAACGCTTTCCGGATAGTCAGCTGGACATCATATTCCTGCATAGACATTCTTAACTCATGATGAACATTATACCTGCTGTAACCATCAATCACTGAGATCAAAAATAAAAATGTTCCTTTGAAATTTACATATTTAATATCAACATGCCAATGCTGATTAGGTCCCAATGGCTGAATAAAACCGGTTCCTTTGGAGTTTGTTTTTGTTACATTCCATCTGTTGAGAAGCCCTGCTGATCTAAGCACTCTGTATGTGGAAGAAGGACTGACTGCAACTATATCTTCATCCATAATCATGTATGTAAGTCTCCTGTAACCTTCACCCAAATGAGATTTTGCGTAATTAATAATAGCTTCCTTTTCTCAGTCCAATAACCAATTCTGTTTCGGGATCTTTCCGTTATGAAAATTCGGTAATCCTTCTCTTGCTGACCAGGAATAATATTTACCAGAATCTATGTCTATCTGTTTCAACACGTTTTTTACTTTAATTTCAGTTTTTTTGGTAATTATGGATATAAAGTTTAATATGTCATCACGAGTATCCGGTTCAACCCAAAGTCCTCTTAATCTTCCCCATTTATGTTTTTTTTTAATTCAATTGTTTCAGTTACAAGATAAGTAATTGGTTCTTCTCTGTTCTTAAGCTTCTCCTCAAGTATCTCTATCTTCTTTTCAGCTGCGGAAACAGTTTGCTTGTCACTTTTAAAAGTAAAGATATCTGCAGCTGATTCGAATAGTTTCTTCTTCCAGTTATAAATATCGTTAACATGTATATTGTATTTCTCAGCAAGCTGGTTTATCGGTACATTATTCTCAAGCAGTTCCCTGAGAATCATTACTTTTTGTTCGGCGGTATGACGTTTTCTTTCTGACATTTTCGGAATCTCCTTTTATTTTAAGTTTACTAAAATAATTATTTTGAAATTCCTTTTCCAGTTGAAGCATTACAAATATTCAATATTAAATTTTTTGTCATTTATTTCCCCATTAATACCATTAGTCTTTTTTTGAATAAAAAGTGTAATTCCCAAATTGTTTTTTATTAAACCTACTTTCATTAAACCAATTTTTATTTTTTTGGATAAATTTATCAGTTAAACCATCGAAGATCAACAAATTATTGATATCGGGGTATTGTTTTGAAGAATCTATAATACGAAACTGATTTTCCTCTAAAAATTTATTAGAAACTTCTATTCTTTTTTTTAGAAATGACGGATCTGAAAATAATTTCCCTAGTTTATCAACTTTCACTAGGTCATATTTGTAATCCCTTGGATCATCTAAATAATCAAGATATAAATCAATTGAATATATATCGTAAAAATTTAATACTGGATCAAAAACAAGCAAAAGATCTTTGTCTTTATCTTGAATAATAGTTTCTACCAAATCTGTAGTGGCTCTACATTTTTTAGAAAAATTGGAAATTGAGGGTAATGTAACTGTTTGTAATTCTAAAAATATATAAAATATTATAGCTGTTAAATATAAAATTTTAATAAAAAACGATATTGTCTTACTTTCGAATATTATTTTAATAATATAAGTTAATAAAAATGAGAATCCCATAAAAAACGGTAAAAAATATCTTCCGATAAAACCAGTTTTGTAATAAAGTATAAACTGAGGTATTATAACAATTAACATAAAAAGAAAAGTAATTAATAAAGATTTTATATTCCTTTTAATATATATTGAGGATAACTTATTATTCTGTAATTCATTTTCAAAAAAAATAAATATTCCCAGCAATGAAAATAAGAAAATGTTTGTATTGAATACTAAAAAAATAAAGTCTGAAATAGTCTTATCTGAAAACAAATTAATATCCACCCCCGAATAAGATCTATCCTGATTAATTCCTATTAATTTAATTATGGTTATAAATATTATTAATGTAAATAAAGAGGCTAATAATATTATCAAATAGTTTTGTTTCAAGGATTTAATAATACTGATTTCGTTTTTAATGCTGTAAATCCATACATATAAGAATAATATTGCAGGAGTAAAAATTAAAAAGCTTTCTTTGCATAAACATGTAAATAATAGAAAAACAATAAAACCTACTTTGTATAAAATTTTGTGTTTATCAGAATAAATACTTTTAGAAAGCAAAAACAATGTAATGGACAACATAAACATTCCCATTATTTCAGCATCTGGGGGACGGCTATACATTATGGTTGCTGGACCTATCATAGTTAGTAAAGCAAATAAAAATGATTGTATATGAGAAAATCCTATGTTTTTGGAAAACTTATAAAGTAGGAAAGAAGTACAGATACAAAGAAAAACAATATAAATATTAATTAATAGTAAGTTTGCACCAAACATTTCTACAGTTGAAATCAGATAAATTACCCAAATAGGTCGAAATCTTTTTAAAGAGTTCAATTCAGCTCTCATTAGTTGTTCAAAAACTGATCCAAAAGATTTTAATTCTAAAGAATTACTGGTTGTTATAAATGCATGATCTTCGGTTATGTCATAACCGTGATTGAATGAATCTGAATATCTAAAAATTCCATAAAAAATCAGAAGAAAAAGAATGAAAATAAATACATCACTTTTAAAAATCTTTTTAATAGTCATTAAAATTTAGGAGTTTTCTAAAATCGTTTTTAAATAAATAGACTTGTAAAAATTAAACAAATTATAAGAGCAAAAGAAATTAAATTATAAAACATAATTTCGAATCTAAAGTCCAAAAACTTAAAATTATTAAAATAGAATTATTTTTATTTTAATGAATTTAGTTAATTTAAAGATTTTTAGATGAATTCATTTTACGGATTATTTCTTTAATGTAAAATGTTCCCTTGTAGAAATACAAAAATCTGAAATACAATTCTTTCTTTATCGCCATTATTTACTCTTCGATTTATTAATCTTTTTCCAGGTTAATTTGGTTTTCATTGAATAATACATCAATTAATAACTGAATAGAGTCATTTTGAATAATTTGATATTGAAATGAGAATTTTAATATAAAACGTATCCGAGATGGCAAAATACTAAGAATTTACTTTTTTTTGTCAATATGAAATAAAGGTATGATTTTAATTTATTATTGAAGTAAGAGTGATATAAATTCTTAAGAGATATATCAAATGAGGAAACATATAAGCAATGTATAGAGATCATATTTGGTATATATAATATCCTGTAAATTTTATCATAACTTGGGATCTAAAGAATTTGTAAATTATTAAAAGAAAAACAATAAAGTTATGATTATTCAAAATTGGAGTGAATTTTATATCCAATAATTGTATCTTTATAATTAATAAAAGCCCTTTCTATTTAATTAACAAGCTGCTAATAGTTTACACTTTAAATAAAATAATACCTAGGTAAATGATAGAAAGTGTCGATAAAACAAATGTAAGTATTGTAATACCATGTTATAATGAAGAAGGAAATGTTGAGATTTTATATAAAAAAATAAAGGAAACACTTAAAGATTATAATGTAGAATATGTATTTGTAGATGATAATAGCAATGATAAAACATTAAAAATCATAGAAAATCTTTCATATTTAGACCCAAAAGTTAAGTATGTTTCCTTTTCTCGTAATTTTGGACATCAAAGCGCATTACGCGCCGGATTAGAGTTTTCAACGGGTGATTGTGTGATAAGTATGGATGGGGATATGCAACACCCACCTGAACTGTTATTAGACATGATTAATAAGTGGAAAGAGGGCTTTGAAATTGTATACACTGTTAGAAAAGATGTTGAGAATGTGTCAAAGTTCAAGAAAGTAACCGCTTCTCTGTTTTATAATCTGATTAACAATCTTTCTGATATAGAAATAAAACAAGGAGCTGCCGATTTTCGTTTACTGGATAAAAAAATTGTCAGAATACTCGTTGATGATATTACAGAGTATCATTTATTTTACAGGGGACTCATAAGCTGGATTGGATACAAGCAAACATATCTTGAATATATTCCAAATAAAAGATTTTCCGGCACGACTAAATATTCATTGTGGAAAATGATCAATTTTGCAACCGAAGGAATTACTTCATTTTCAATCAGACCTCTAAAATTAGCAATTTTATTAGGAATGTCATTATCTTTTTTCTCATCAATTTATGGAGCTTATGTAATATGGATGGCTATTTTCACCGATGAAACTTTGAAGGGGTGGGCTTCGGTCCTTGTAAGCATACTGTTTATAGGAGGTATAAATATGATACTTCTCGGAATAGTTGGGGAATATATCGGCAAACTATATATGCAAAGCAAAAAACGACCTTATTTTTTAATTAAAAAAACTAATGTATAATATGGATAAAGAAAAATTTTACGATACCATTGCGGATGATTTTGATTCCATAATGAATATGTATGATACTAACCGGCGTATTGAAGTGATTTTTGATGATTTTCTGGGAAGTGAAGACCTGAAAAATAAAACACTTCTTGACGGCGGCTGCGGTACAGGATTATTTACGAAAAAAGCTATTGAAAGAGGAGCAAAAGTTACTTCTCTGGATATTGCCCCGAAATTAGTGGAACTTACTATAAAGAAAAATCCGACTGCTATAGGAATAGAAGGTTCACTACTGGATCTACCTTTTGGAGTTGATACTTTCGATTATGTGATATCTTCAGATGTAATAGAACATACACCAGATCCATTTGCTGCTGTGAAAGAATTGATAAGGGTATTAAAACCCGGCGGAAAAATTTGTATTACTGTTCCTAATAGAACTTTTTGGTTCTTTTCGGTGAAGATAGCAGAAAAGTTGAAATTAAGAGATTATCAGGGATTTGAGAATTGGGTTCACTACAATGAATTAAAAAGTTTTTTAGAGCACAATGATGTAACCATAAATAAATTTAAAGGTATTCATTTGTTTCCTTTCTTAATCCCGGCTTTGAATTCGACACTTTACAAAATTGATAAGAAGACAGATAAAAAACTGGGGAAGTTTATGGTGAATATTGCAGCATTTGGAACAAAAAAATAGAGATTTTTATAGTTTCTAAAAAAATATTATTTTCTAAATTGTGATATATGATTAATAAAAGCAACTTTTCTTATGAAAATATTTTTGATTTTTCAACAAATACTAATTTTTCTAACAAAATATCAATCCTAATTATTGGATAAATATTGAAAAGATTCATATCCTATTTAATTCTTCTAATCCTTCCTCTATTATTCTCCCTATTTTTATATAAGCACAAAAGCTCATATGGCGAATATTATTTAAGCAGAAACTATGACCCGGCTTATCCATATCTGATAAATTCACTTAATCTTGCTCAGTTCAGCGGTTATGGAGTGGGTTTGATAAATCATCCCGGAACTACAGTTCAGGAGCTGGGTGCAGTAGTTATACTTATATCCCATATTTTTAGACCGGGAAGCTGTGATTTGGTAACTGATGTTTTTGAAGAACCCGAATATTATCTACATAAGATATTTCTGACATTCCTTTTTATGTATTTTAGTGCATTGTTTGTACTAGGAATTTCAGTTTTCAAAACAATTAAAAACCTGAAAACAGCATTATTTATTCAGTTGACACCTTTTTCTTTTTACGCTGAAGATGTCTTATTCCAGATGACAAATATTTGCGTGGAACCGTTACTTGTAATTTCTATATTATTATTGATTTCTCTGATTTTTATTTACATTCACAAAAATAAACTGACCGGTAATTCCATTACTTATCCCTTAATATTCGGACTGCTCTGCGGATTTAGTCTGGCTACTAAAATTTCCTTTTTTCCGGTAATGTTCATTCCATTGTTTATTTTAAATCGCCTGAAATACAAAGGAATATTTTTACTCAGTACTGTAATCACTTTTTTGATTTTTGTTTCACCTGCTTTTTCTTTGGCTAATACCGAAGAGTTTATTATCTGGGTTAAAGATCTTGTTACTCACAGTGGAAAATACGGAACCGGAAGTGAAAACATAGTTGAAACTTCATATTACCTTGAAAATATTAAGATAATATTTACCGGCAACTTGATTTTCAGTTTAACTTATATAATAATTCTGAGCTTATTAATTCTGCAGTTTATCGATAAATATAAACTGAATATCAGGAAGGAAAATTATTTTTATTTGATGACCGGAATCTTCACGGCTATGACAGTACAGGTACTGATAGTTGCCAAGCATTTTTCATTCTACTACATGATACCTGTATTTATGTTTAGTATTTTAGGATTATATATAACCAATTGTATTTTCCGGAATGTATTTCCTGAATTTTTTAAAGTAAAATTTAAAAGTAATTCCTACATAGCAGTTGCATCATTAGTAATATTGTTAATATTTATTTTCCAGTATAAACCTGTTAGAAAAAAAATCTCACATATAGGAAACGGCAGAAATGAAGCAAGGGAAATTGTAAATAAAATTGAAACTGATTATAAAAATTCTATTGTAATCAGCACTTATGAATGCTCTAATAAAGAATTTGCATTATATCTCGGCTTTTTTTATGCCGGAACGCAGAGAGACCGGTATATGAATATTTTAAAAAATAAATATCCTAAAAGTTATTATTATAACAGATGGGATAACCGTTTTTATGAAGTATGGGATGATAACTATATCCGTTCTCAACTACAGAAGGAAAACAAATTTTATTTTCAGGGATTTAAAGAAGATGTTGTATCTGATTTTATGAAAAAAATTAAAGAAATGACCAATAGTCGGGATGCTACCTTTAGAAAAATCATGTCCAATTATACCGGAGAATCTCTGTATGAAATTGATCTTAAATGATAATTCATGAAAATTTTTGAACTATCTGCGTTTAAATTCCTGTAATAGAAAGATTTCTATGATTCTACAATTCAATTATATAAGCTTTCCAAACACTGTTTCGGGTTAATTTACCTTATTCAAGATTCCAAATTTCAATGTGGATTCTGTTAAAATTTATTTTAAATTCAGGGAGTATTATTAAATTCCAAATCTATTTTTTTCTTTTTCTGTATATCCCGGAAAATATTAACCCGGAAAATATTATTACCGGTAATTCAATTGATAATACCCCGCAGGATTTAGGTTTTCCGACTTGCTGATCAGCATCTTCCGATTTATTATTCCCGCTTGATTTTACTTCCGGCTCTGCGGTAGTCTTTGCCGTTGTACTATTGCCCTCGGTTTTTTCAACTGTCGTTATAAAATATGCTCCTCCGGGATTCATTTTATCAGCGAAAATATACCAGTTGCAGTTATTTTCCTTTATCACTCCATTTGATGATCTGATCTTATCTTCAAATGAAAGTATAAACTGATATGTGTCAATTAAATTTGTCTTAACAAATGAAACAGGTACAAGCCAGGTGAAAACCATCCCTGTATCACTTTTCATCCAGTGCGTTTTAAAATTTTCTAATCCTTTAATTTCGGAAATTTTGTTAATATCTCTCACTTCAATATCAACAGTTACACTGCTTATACTTTTATCAGTAGGATCTATATAAACAAGACTCTTTTTAATTTCAGAATCCGGAGAATAAAAAAACTTTCTTACGTCTTCAATAACAAAAGGAAGATTCCCGGCCATATTATCTTTTAAATCGGATTCTTTTGCGCTGTAAGTAAATGTCATTATAATTGAACCGTTGTCTTTAACTTTGCTTGACTGATAAAATTTAACTGCAGAGTATGAAATACCGGATTGTAAAAATATAAAAGAAATAATTATATATTTCAGAATTTCTGATTTTGATCCCATTTTTGTAATTTGAATTAAAATTAGATATGGCATTTTTATCTATCAAGTCACATATATCTCATTTTATTAGTGACACTACAGATGAAACTAAAATCATATCTTTTCTATCACCACATAACACCTGAACGCCAAAAGCGTACTCAACGGAGAAAGTATTTTTTCAAATATCTGAAAAGGCTGGATAAGCGAATCAGGTATCATTGCCTTATTCTCAAATCCTCCCGATGCAGGATATAAAATAAAACTAAGCTTTTCTCTTTCAATTATTTTAAACTTTTCTCCGAATATGTCATTATATTTTTCTTTGTGTTTAAAGAAGATCAGATACGGTATCGCCTGATTTGAATCCCAGGGATCTTTATCCTGCACATCTGTCTTTGAAAAATAATCCACATCAAATATGAACGGTTCGGGATGGAATCTTTTATAGATCTGAAGAGAGAAAGGCGAGGGAAATGGTTCGAGCATTACCACCCTCCCGCCTTTTTTTAATACCCTGTCTGCTTCGTGAAGGAATTTTACGGGATTGGAAAGATGATGCAGAACGTCTATCATTACTATGTTCGCGAGACTGTCATTCTCAAAAGGCATTTCGTGCGCATCAAAACACATATCAAGCCAGTCGCATTTGTCTATATCAGCAGAAATAACTTCCGGCATGTAATCCTTGAAATTCCCGCTGCCGGCTCCGAGCTCCACAGTCTTGCCTTCGACCTTGCTTAAGCTGCCGATTATTTTTTTATACCACTCTTCATAAATCACTCTGAGTATCTTTTTCTCTTCCCAGGTCTTTTTATGCTTTTCTAATATGTTTTCCATCCATTTGATTCGTAAGATTTATAAGATTCGTAAGATTCGTAACATTACGTAAATTTAAATTTCCTCATCGCAAAGAACGTGATCTGCAGAAGCATCCAGCCGTGCTTGAATCTTGAAATATTAGTTGAACCGTAGATCCTTGCCTTATATCTGACCGGTATCTCCGCGAATTTTAAATTTAGCTTTGATGACCCGAGAATAAGATCAAAATCTCCGAACGGATCGAAGTCACCGAGAAATTTTTTTGCTTCTTTAAGCTTCTCATAATTATCTTTAGTAAGAACCTTTGTTCCGCATAGAGTATCTTTGATCCTCTGGCTTAATATCCAGGTGAACATCATCGAAAAGAATTTATTTCCCATAATATTCAAAGTTCGCATTGCGTCTTTCTCCATCGGATATACAAGGCGTGAACCGTTTATGTATTCTCCTTTACCGGTATGAATGGCTTCATAGAATTTCGGAAGATCTTCCGGAGGAACGGTCATATCCGCATCGAGTATCATCAGTATTTTACACTGAGCCATTTCAAATCCTTTTCTCACTGCATCGGCTTTTCCTTTACCGTCCTGCTGTGCATATTTCAGATCGTATTCGGAAGAATATTTTTCGCAGATAAGTTTTATTTCTTCAAAAGTATTGTCTGTTGAATTTCCTTCCACAAAAATGATCTCAGTGTGTCTGCCCATCTGAGGAATTCTCTTTACGATCTGCTCTATGTTTCCTTTTTCATTTCTTGCCGGAACAATCACGCTTACTGTATCCGGTGAATTTTCCAGAACGGATTTCTTTGCTATTATGAATTTTGTAAGGCACAGCTTATTCAGCAATGGAAGATTGGCGAC
>WBZU01003396.1_pt1 | contig 10451 bp, 6 predicted proteins | sample 5204311 | NCBI WGS metagenome assembly WBZU01 (sample SAMN12344359, study PRJNA552823) | activated sludge metagenome | biome: Activated sludge suspended growth; feature: Nitrification reactor; material: Wastewater; isolation source: activated sludge from nitrification reactor of wastewater treatment... | reverse complement strand
ATCGGTAAGGTCTAAATGAAATTCTGCATGCCAGGTTGAATTAAAAGAATTTCCGTAAGCCGTAATAAAACGCGCTATTTCCATGTCTTTTGAAACAGATGCAACACCACCTAATCGGCGAATATATACCCAATCAATATAGTCCCACTCGCCGCAAGCCATACCCGATGGGCATTTGTAATTGATGTTTAAAATAACCTTTCGGTAATCGGTTCCGACAGCAGGAAATACCCCCCATGCTTTGTAAGGGTTATTACCGGTGTTAGGATTAGTAACCATGGTTTGCTGGTTGTGTGTCATTACATGGGTTGTATCGCCAATTCCGGCAAAGGAATTCAGGGTTAAACCCAACACTAAAAAACTAACTGTGAGCAAGGAGTAAAGCGTATTTTTCATACTGATTAAAATGAGTTTTGGTTTATGAGATTTTTAGGTTTTAAAAATAATTAAAATATTTGCTAGGTTTTCTAACTAATATTAGGGGTGCTATAATTCTCAAAAACCTTGGTCTTAAATTGTTTTCTAAGAAATTTATCCCAACTTACATGATGCTACAAAAAAAGCGACCAACTTTTAAGTTTTTTTGATACTGAGTTTGAGTTGGACCACATCAATTAGAATCGTTGTTAAAACAGCTCAAAACTTAATTAAGTTTAGAATAATAATTAAACTGTTGTAAGGTAAATATAGCAGCTAGTTTCATGCTAAGTACTCTTGTTAAGCAATTTTTTATGCTACACTACGACCTTTCTTTTTTACGTTAAAAATTTACAAAATTCACATATAAGTCAAAGAATATTTTTGAGATTGTAAGGTAGCTTTTACTTTTGTCGCAAAATTCCAAGTCACCAACCAATTTGGGAAATTAAGATTATGAAAACATTTTTCACGCGCCTTACTGCATGCTTCATAGGGTTTTTAATTTCGATGCAGTTTACATCAAAAGGAGCGATTCCACAGGTGCCTTCCAATGCAACTAATGATACAAATAGTAAGTTTGTTTACTTTCCTGCTACTGATAACATTGATTTTATTCTGTTTTCATTTTTATTTGATGAAGAGGAAAGTGAAGAGGAAATTTTACAAAGTGTTCACTTCGAAGCTTTAAAAAATAATACTTGGGGCGATAGTGAATTTATTCCGCAATTTCGTTGGCTTAAAAAAATTCAAGTTCCCAACTCGTCATTAAGTGCTTGTTTTCAAACAAAAACTCCTTTCTTTATTCTTTACCATTCGGTAAAAATATATTTTTCATAAGTGCGATTTAGCTCAGAGTTTATTTAGTACACCTGAATAAACCCCCTCCGCATTTTATAGAACGCGGTTTAGGTAAATTTTTCTATTTATTTATTTTTTAACAACTCAACTCATGAATGGGAATAACATTATTTTATTCATTGCTATTGGTATTAGTTTAGTTTCATGCTCTCATAAAGTAGAAGAAACCGAAGACCAAACAGAATTTTTGGTAGCTACTCCTTTACAAAAGGACACATTAATTTATAAAGAATATGTGGCGCAAATTCACTCTGCCAACCATATTGAATTACGATCACAAGAAAAGGGATACTTAGAAAAAATTTATGTTGACGAAGGGCAGCCAGTAAAAAAGGGCCAACTGATGTTTAAGCTTTTGCCAACTATGTATGAAGCTGAAGTTGAAAAAGCAAAAGCAGAAAGGAGTTTTGCACAAATTGAATACAACAATGCAAGAGGTTTGGCCGATAAAAAAATTATCTCCGAAAGCGAGTTGGCGATGGCTAAATCTAAATTAGATAAGGCTAATGCCGAATTAATGCTTGCCGAAACGCATTTGTCGTTTACCGAAATTCACGCTCCATTTTCAGGTATTATGGACCGCTTTTATACCCGTTTAGGAAGTTTGGTTGAAGAGGGTGAACTGCTTACCAACTTGGATGATAACAGTAAAATGTGGGTTTATTACAATGTTAGTGAGACTGAATATCTCGATTACTGCAAAAAAAAGGAAAATGAGCGAACACTCAATGTTCAACTAAAAATGGCCAACAATGAATTATACGATCAAATAGGTAAAGTAGAAACTATAGAAGCCGACTTTAATAACGAAACGGGAACTATTCCATTTAGGGCAACTTTTCCTAATCCCAAAGGCACACTTCGCCATGGAGCTACAGGTTCCATTTTAATGCCAATTGATTTAAAAAAAGCAATCATTATTCCTCAAAAATCCACCTTCGATGTTTTGGATAGAAAGTATGTATATGTACTTGATAAAAACAACGTATTGCATTCACGCGAAATAACTGTAGCATACGAACTACCGCATATTTACATCGTTGGCGCTGGTTTAAGTTTTACCGATAAAATATTAGCCGATGGGCTGGGAAAGGTAAAAAACAATGAAAAAATTCAGTACAAAATTGTTGCTATGGAAAATCTACTAAATGCATTAAGCAAACTGCACGCAGAATAACTAGCACGAAAAAAATAAGACCTATGTTTAAAAAATTTATAAAAAGACCTGTATTGGCTATCGCCTTATCTTGCGCTTTATTATTTATGGGTGGATTAGCAATATTAAAATCGCCGATTGCCCAATTTCCCGAAATTGCGCCACCCCGTGTAAATATATTTATAGAGTTTCCAGGCGCTAATGCCGATGTGTTAGTGAAGTCTACGCTTACTATTTTGGAAAGAGCTATAAATGGAGTTCAAGGCATGCAATACATGCTTTCTGATGCAACCAGTGCTAGCGAAGCTTCAATTGAAATTGTATTTGAACCGGGTACTGATCCAACGTTAGCAGCAGTCCGTGTTAAATCGAGAGTTGACCAAGTGATGAGTAATTTGCCTCCCTTGGTTCAGCGGGAAGGTGTAATTATTTCGCCACTTCAGCCAAATATGTTGATGTACTTGAATTTATTTAGCACCGACAATAGGGTAGACGAAAAATTTTTATTCAATTATGCAAATACCTATATCCTTCCTGAAATACAACGCATCAGCGGAATTGGATTTGCACAGGCAATAGGAAGTAGGGCATTCGCAATTCGAGTTTGGTTGAATCCAGAAAGAATGAGAGCTTACAACATTTCTGCTACCGACATCTTAAAATCGATAGATGAACAGAGTGTGTTGGCCCGGCCAGGTCGAGTAGGTTTAAGTTCGGGTAAAACCGCCCAATCGCAGGAATATGTGTTTACTTACAAAGGATGGTACAATACGCCAGAGCAATATGAAAATATAATAGTACGCTCGAGTGCGGAAGGCGAGCTATTGCGATTAAAGGATGTAGCTAAAGTTGAGGTAGGAAGTGAATTTGTAGGTATTTATTCTAACAAAGATGGTTTTCCATCAGCATCCATGGTGTTTAAGCAAAACCCTGGAAGTAATGCTCAGCTTGTAATTGAGCAAGTTAAAAATAAACTCAAAGAACTGAAAAAGGATTTCCCTCCTGGTATTGATTATGAAATAAATTATGACGTTTCCAAATTTGTAGATGCATCCATCGAAAAGGTACTCCACACCTTACTTGAGGCATTTGTACTAGTAGCCATTGTTGTTTTTATATTTTTGGGTGACTGGAGATCAACGTTAATACCCATATTGGCTGTACCAGTATCCCTAATAGGAGCTTTTATATGCATGCAATATTTTGGCATTGGAATTAACTTAATAACGTTGTTTGCGTTGGTGCTTGCAATTGGAATTGTAGTGGATAATGCAATCGTTGTTGTAGAAGCCGTGCATGTTAAAATGGAAGAAGAGCACCTTGCACCATTTGGCGCTGTGAAAAAGGTAGTAAATGAAATCAGCGGTGCTATCATTGCCATCACCTTAGTTATGGCTTCAGTATTTATTCCTGTATCATTTATGTCGGGACCGGTAGGTGTGCTCTACCGGCAGTTTTCGTTAACCATGGCAAGCGCTATTGTTATATCTGGATTTGTTGCACTAACCTTAACTCCGGTGCTATGCGCTATTCTGCTTCGTAATACTGCATCACATCCCAAACGCAAAACCCCCATATCAATATTTCTTAATTGGTTTAATAATGGCTTTAATCGAATCACCGAAAAGTATGAACAATTGCTCACTCTGATAACCCATCGCAAACTATTAACCTTTGCATTTCTTGCTATTTTTGGAATTGGAGTAATCATAATAAACAGCGTACTGCCTTCGGGATTTATACCCAGTGAAGACCAGGGACAAATTTATGCCATCATTCAAACACCGCCTGGAACAACCTTAGAACGCACGAATGAAATTTCGCGAAAGCTCGAGATTCTTGCGAAGGAGGTTGAAGGAGTTTCGTCGGTTACTTCGCTTGCTGGATTTGAAATATTAACGGAAGGAAGAGGCTCAAATGCCGGAACATGTTTGATAAATTTAAAGGATTGGGCCGAGCGCAAAGCTTCGGTAAAAGAAATTATTGCTGAACTCGAAAAAAAATCAAAGGATCTTCCCGCTAATATCGAATATTTTGAACCACCGGCGGTTCCAGGTTATGGCACCTCTGATGGTTTTTCATTACGCTTAATTGACAAACATGCTGAGGTGGATTATCAAGAATTTGATAGAATTAATACAGAGTTTATGGCCGAATTGAAGAAGCGAAAGGAACTTAATAGTTTATTTTCCTTTTATTCTTCAAAATATCCACAGTACGAATTGCTCATTAATAACGACCTCGCAATGCAAAAGGGAGTTTCGTTGGGAGAGGCTATGGAAAATTTAAACATCCTAATAGGAAGTACCTATGAACAGGGTTTTATTCGCTTCAATAATTACTATAAGGTTTATACCCAAGCAGGACCCGAATTCAGAAAACAACCCTCCGATATTTTAAAACTTTTTATTAAAAATGAAAAGGGGGTAATGGTACCTTATTCTGCTTTTATGCAATTGAAAAAAACGCAAGGACCTAATGAAATTTCACGTTACAATCTCTATATTTCTTCACTCATCAATGGAATTCCTGCTAAAGGTTTTTCTTCCGGAGAAGCTATAAATGCAATTAAGGAAGTTGCTGAAAAAACTTTACCTAGAGGTTACGACATAGCCTGGGAAGGTATTTCGTATGATGAGTCAAGAAGAGGCAATGAAGCATTTTACATTTTCTTGGTTGTACTCTTTTTTGTGTACCTTATTTTATCTGCACAATACGAAAGTTTCTTATTGCCGTTTGCAGTATTGCTATCCATTATTCCTGGAATATTTGGTTCGTTTTTGTTATTGAAAGTCATGCAACTTTCAAACGATATTTATGCACAGGTTGGTTTAATTATGTTGGTTGGCTTGCTCGGAAAAAATGCTGTATTAATTGTTCAGTATGCGGTTCAAAGTCACAATAAAGGTCAAGTTATTTTAGTGGCTGCTATTGAGGGTGCAAAAGCAAGATTTCGCCCCATTTTAATGACTTCCTTCGCATTTGTTGCCGGCTTAATTCCGCTAATTCTAGCAACTGGTCCCGGCGCGGTTGGGAATCATACTATTGGCGCTTCTGCATTAGGTGGAATGTTGACGGGAACAATTTTCGGAGTACTACTGGTTCCGGGCTTATACTATGTTTTTGCAAGTTTACAAGCTGGGAAAAAACTAATTAAAGATGAAGATAATAACCCATTGACAGAAGATTTTATTGAAACGCAAGAAGATTCAAAGTTGACTCGGCAAATAAAAAATATTATCAAGCGAATTAAATCTGCAAAAAAAAACAAACAGGAAAATCAAACTCAAGCCTAACATGAAAACAACCCTCATTTATATTCAAGTCGTTTTGCTAATTTCATTTTCGGCTTGTACTTCACCGTCATTGGTGTACAAACAACCCAAACAACAAATTCCGGCAAGCTATGGTAGCGCTTTAGATACACTCAATTCAGCAACCTTTAAATGGCGTGAGTATTTTAATGATCCTTTTTTAATTGCGCTCATTGATACAGCTTTAAAAAATAATCAAGAACTCGCTGTTTTGGAACTTGAGATTGAAATGGATAAAAATGAAGTAAAGGCTAAGAAAGGTGAATACCTTCCCTTCGTTCATCTTGAAGGTACATCGGCGGTTGAAAAGGAAGGAAAGTATACTTGGAATGGAATTTCGGAGGAGGATTTAAAGGCGAATCCCGAAAAGGGACCTCGCTACATTGGGAATCAGCTGCTAGGTGCAATGGCTGATTGGGAAATTGATATCTGGAAAAAATTACGAAATCAAAAAAAATCAGCTATTATGCGCTATCTTGCAACCAATGAAGGGCGCAATTTTGCTAAAACTACTCTTATTTCAGAAATCGCAGAAGCCTACTACGAATTAATAAGTTTGGATAACCAACTGGCTGTAATCTATCAAAACATTGAGCTACAAAAAAATGCATTGCAACTAGTAAGGTACGAGAAAGAAGCCGCCAAAGTAACTCAGTTGGCTGTTAATCGGTTTGAAGCGCAATTGTTGAATACCGAAAACCTGCAATATCAAATCAAACAACGAATAGTTGAAATTCAGAACCGAATCAATTTTTTACTTGGTAGGATTCCTCAAGATGTCGCCAGAAGTACCGGTAATTTCAATAATTTACCCATTGATACAACCTATTCTGGACTACCAGCACAGTTGCTGCAGAATAGACCTGATATTCGACAAGCTGAATACGATTTATGTGCTGCTAAACTAGATGTGAAGATAGCACGCGCTAATTTTTTTCCCTCCTTTCGTATTTCTGCAGGTGTTGGTTTTAATGCATTTAATCCGGCTTTTTTATTTCAACCAGTCTCGTTGTTGTACAATTTTGGAGGTGAACTGCTTGCACCCTTAGTCAATAGAAGTGCCATTAAAGCAAGCTATAAAACTGCAAATTTAAAGCAAACAGCAGCTTTGTTTCGTTATCAACAATGTGTTTTAAATGCCTATGTAGAAGTATTAAATGATTTATCTAAGATTGAGAATAGTCGCAATAGTTTTGAAATTAAATCGAAGGAAGTAGCTATTTTGGCTGAATCGGCAGGTATTTCGGCTAATTTGTTTTCTTCGGCCCGCGCCGATTATATTGAAGTATTGCTAACCCAACGCGAAGCACTTAATTCGAAAATGGAATTGAATGAATTAAAATTAAATCAACTAGTTGCAAAAGTTAGCATGTATCGTTCTTTGGGTGGCGGTTGGAATTAAATGAACCCAAGCATATTGTAAAAAAAACGCCTCCAAGAATATGGAGGCGTTGTAGTGAATTAAGAAAACTATGTTTATGCTTTTTTTACATTCACAGCATTTAACCCTTTTTTGCCTTCTGTTACTTCAAAAGTAACTTTATCTGCTTCACGTATCTGGTCAACTAAACCTGATGCATGAACAAAAATTTCCTGATCGGAATTGTCCTCCTTAATAAAACCAAAACCTTTGGTTACATTAAAAAATTTTACGGTACCTGTTTTCATACTTGTAATGATAAATGATGATTATTAATTAATTAGCGCAAATGTATAAAAAAAACAGAGGTAGCAATACAAGTACCTCTGTTTGATTTTTATTCTATTAAATGCTTATTTTTTGTCTTCTTTAACTTCTTCAAAATCAACATCGGTAGCTTCAGCACTTGCGCCCGGGTTTGCATCACCGGTTTGCGAAGCTTCCGGTCCACCTTGCGGAGCACCTTGTGTTGCCTTGTACATTTCTTCAGAAGCTGCTGTCCAAGCCGAATTTAATTTTTCCATTGCGGCATCAACTGCAGCACTGTCTTTTGCCGCATGTGCAGCTTTTAATTCTGTTAAACCTGCTTCAATCGGAGCTTTTTTATCGGCCGGTAATTTATCGCCGTATTCTTTCAATTGTTTTTCGGTTTGAAAAATCAATGAATCTGCCTGATTCATTTTATCAATCGATTCTTTGGCTTTACGGTCGGCTTCAGCATTTGCTTCTGCTTCGTCTTTCATGCGTTTAATTTCGGCATCGCTTAATCCGCTGCTTGCTTCAATACGTATGTTTTGAGATTTTCCTGTCGCTTTGTCTTTCGCCGTTACATGTAAAATACCGTTGGCATCAATATCAAAAGTTACTTCAATTTGCGGAACACCACGCGGTGCAGGCGGAATACCATCTAAATGGAAACGTCCAATGGTACGGTTTTGATTTGCCATAGGGCGCTCACCTTGCAAAATGTGAATCTCTACCGATGGTTGATTGTCGCTTGCTGTTGAGAAAGTTTCTGATTTCTTTGATGGAATGGTTGTATTTGATTCTATCAATTTAGTCATTACTCCACCCATGGTTTCAATACCCAATGAAAGCGGAGTTACATCTAACAACAACACATCTTTTACTTCTCCGGTTAAAACACCACCTTGAATGGCAGCACCAAGTGCAACTACTTCATCCGGATTTACACCTTTTGAAGGAGCTTTTCCAAAAAACTTTTGTACAGCATCTTGTATAGCAGGAATACGGGTTGAACCTCCAACTAAAATTACTTCATCAATATCACCTATTGTATAGCCTGCATTTTTCAAAGCTTTTTCACAAGGAGCAATGGTTCGCTTAATTAAGCTATCGGCCAATTGTTCAAATTTAGCACGACTCAATTGACGAACCAAATGCTTTGGAATTCCATCAACCGGCATAATATAAGGCAAATTAATTTCGGTACTTGCTGAACTCGATAATTCGATTTTAGCTTTTTCCGCTGCCTCTTTTAAACGTTGCAAAGCCATTGGGTCTTTACGTAAATCAATACGCTCATCTTTCAAAAACTCTTCGGCTAGCCAGTCAATTATTACCTGATCAAAATCGTCACCACCCAAATGTGTATCTCCATCGGTTGATTTTACTTCAAATACACCATCTCCCAATTCCAACACTGATACGTCATGCGTTCCACCACCACAGTCGAACACCACAATCTTCATGTCTTTGTTTTTCTTGTCTAAACCATAGGCTAATGCAGCTGCTGTAGGTTCGTTAATAATACGCTTTACATTAAGTCCTGCAATTTCGCCGGCTTCTTTAGTTGCCTGACGCTGTGCATCGTTAAAGTAAGCAGGTACAGTAATCACTGCATCTTTTACTTCCATGCCCAAATAGTCTTCGGCAGTTTTTTTCATTTTTTGTAAAACGATAGCCGAAATTTCTTGTGCGGTGTATTGGCGTCCATCGATATTAACGCGTGGAGTATTATTTTCTCCTTTGGTTACTTCGTAAGGAACGCGTGAAATTTCAGAAGTCACTTTATCATAGGTTTCACCCATGAATCGTTTAATGGAGTATATTGTTTTTTTAGGATTCGTAATGGCTTGACGTTTTGCAGGGTCACCCACTTTACGTTCTCCGTTTTCAATAAATGCCACAATTGAAGGGGTTGTTCGTTTACCTTCGCTGTTGGCAATAACAACCGGCTCATTACCTTCCATTACTGAAACACAGGAGTTAGTTGTTCCTAAGTCAATTCCTATTATTTTGCTCATTTGTTTGTTTATTAATTGTTATTTTTTAAAACTGTTTTGCGCTAGTCAATAGTAATGCCACAGCAAACATTCAGTGAGAATGTTGCAAATATGACAGTAAATTGAAAAAGGCGCTGCAAAGCTGCTATCGTTTATGTCAAAACGACAGCAAAACTAGTATTGAAATTTAAGTTTGTAGGTGTATCTTCCTTCAACCAATTCTTTCAATGAAACGGTTGTAGAATTGCATAAACTTGGATTTGGAATGGTATCGTTGCAAATATACTTTATCATTGAATAGCTATTTCGGCTAGAAAATATTCCAATTCCATTATCAATATTGGTAAAAGTAGGTTTATCCTGATTTAAATCTCCAGAAGGCGCAGTAACATTAATGTAGTTGTTGAGGTCATCGGCTCCGGTGGTCATGGTAAACACAAAGTGACTGCAATGTCTTATTACATTGGCATCTTCAGGAATTACATTACCCAACAATTGATAAAATCCTTGTCCGCTCACATTTTGAATAATATTCTCTCCACCGTTAAGGGAAGCCGATTCTTTAGGCGCTTGCAACCAGTCAATATATTTAAGGGTAGTAATATTGGTAGTTAAATCTTTTTCGTTGTAGTAAAAGCGTATATTAGTTTGATAGGTTCGTGCATTGCGCTTGGTAGTCCAACCAGTTGCTAAATCAGAATATACTCCATTGGTACTTGGACTAGAGGGACTGTTCACAAAAGAAACATAATTGTTATTGGTAGCAGGCTTGGTATACTTTGTTTTTTCGAGTAATCCGGTAGATGCAGTTGCAATATTTCCGGTTTTATTATTAATTACATACAGTTTGTAAATTTTTGTAAAATCAACTGAATCTAGTGGAGCATAGGATACATAAATAATATTTTTTGCAGTAGTAAAATCGCCAGGCTTTTTAGATGCAATTACCGAATCATGAAAAGTAATGGTACGCACAACAGTACCGTTTTTAAGTTCTTCTACATACACCGATAAATCAGCAGGATTGTAATTCACAG
>WBZU01003393.1_pt1 | contig 10459 bp, 7 predicted proteins | sample 5204311 | NCBI WGS metagenome assembly WBZU01 (sample SAMN12344359, study PRJNA552823) | activated sludge metagenome | biome: Activated sludge suspended growth; feature: Nitrification reactor; material: Wastewater; isolation source: activated sludge from nitrification reactor of wastewater treatment... | reverse complement strand
CACAGATGATCCAGCCTTCGTAGCGGTGCTTCACCAGCCATTCGGTGATGCGATGGAAATCGAGTTTGCCGCTGCCCATCTGCGACCATGGTTCAGGGCCGTTGCCGCTGAAGTCCTTGTAGTGGATGTGATTGACCAAGTGCGCCCATTTGTTGAGCGTGGCGATCACGTCCATGCCGCCACGGGCAATGTGCCCCACGTCAGGCGTCCACCCCGTGACGCTCGGATCGAGACTGCTGAGAACCACATCGTAATCTTCCTGGGTGCGCACGAGCGACGGAGGTGGGCTGTTCGGGTGATACGAGCACTTCAGCCCGGCATCGGCACCGCGCTTGGACACGGCGTTCACGTTGCGCGCGACATTGAGCCGGCGGCGCTGCAAATCCTTGGCGCGTCCGCTTGGCAGCGTGACGGTGCCCAGCATCGCACCTGGAAAGTGCTTGAGGAATCCAATCGTCCAGTCGGCGGCTTCGCGCTCGGCAGGTGTCTCGGTTTCGCCATCCCAGGAGCAAACAAGTGCCAGACCAGCGAGCTGCATGCCATGCTCATCGAGCACGTCTTTGAGGCGTTTCGGATCGGTGAAGTCACCGAGCCAGTATTTCGAGCAGCCCAGCGCGCTCTGCGAGATTTCGAGCACCATGGGCTCGATGCTCTTGAATCCAGCCTGAGCAGCAATCTTGATCATGTGATCGAGCTTGTTGTCGTAGGCCTTTCCGGTTCCTTGCATAAACCAGGTGTAGACCTGGGAACCAAAACGAATGTTTGCCATGTTCGATGATGGATGGGTTGAGGTTGGGTGAGAAAATGCAGTGTGCCGGATCAATGCTGCTGGCAGAACTCTTCAAAACGATCCATGCCCGAGTTGATCACATCCAGCCCCGTGGCGTAGCTGAAGCGGATGGTGTATTCGGCACCGAAAGCGACGCCCGGCACCGCTGCGACCTTCTGCTTGCTGAGCAGTTTCTCGGCGAAGTTCACGCTCTTGATGCCCATGGGCTCGATGTTCACCAGGAAGTAAAAGGCTCCCATTGGCTCGATCACGCGCACGTTCTTGATTCCACTCAAGCGGCCGAGCATGTATTGGCGGCGCACGTCGAACTCTCCGCGCATGTCATCGACGATCTGCTGGTCCCCCTGCAGGGCTGCGATCGCGCCGAACTGGGCGAATGTGGTCGGGTTGCTGGTGGTGTGGCCCTGAATATTGTCGATGGCATCAGCGATGACCTTCGGTGCCGCCGTATAACCGAGGCGCCAGCCGGTCATGGCGTAAGCTTTGGAGAATCCGTTCACAGTGATCGTGTGCTCGGCCACCACGGAGCTGAGCGATGCGATCGACACATGCTTGGTCTCGCCATAGACGAGCTTCTCATAGATCTCATCGGAGAGGATGATGATACCTTCTCCCACTGCGATTTCGGCCAGCGCTTCGAGTTCCTGCCTGGTGTAAACGGAACCGGTGGGATTGCCCGGTGAGTTAAGGATCACCATCTTGGTCAATGGCGTGATGTTGTTCTCGAACTCTTCCGGTGTCATTTTCCATCCGTTCTCGGCCTTCGTGTCCACGATGACGGCCGTGCCCCCGGCAAGACGGACCATCTCCGGATAGCTGGTCCAGTAGGGAGCCGGAATGATGATTTCATCACCCGGATTGCAAACGGCAAGGATGGCGTTGTAGCACGAATGCTTCGCACCGCAGTTCACGCTGATTTGGGACGGCTCATATTGGAGGCCGTTGTCGATCAAGAGCTTGGCGGCGATCGCTTCGCGAAGTTCGAGCAAACCGTTGCTTTCGGTGTAGCGCGTCTGGCCATCATGCAGGGCTTTGACCGCTGCCTCGACGATATGCTTCGGCGTATTGAAATCAGGCTCGCCGGCTCCGAATCCCAGAACGTCCACTCCCATCTTCTTCAGTTTTTTTGCCTCGGCCGTGATGGCGAGCGTCATGGAGGGTGTGAGGGCGGCGACGTTTCTTGCGATGATGTCCATGGAAGATTGGGCTGGATTAAAGGGGGCCGCACCAACGAGCGGAACAGGGTTTTGTCAACTTGTGCGAACCGTCTATCACGAACGTCGCGTGCGCGGCTTCTGGCTCATGAGTGATTCGATTTCATCCACCTCGACTGGAATGTCGGCCATGAGGTCCACCGGCCCCTCCTTGGTGACCACGATGTCGTTCTCCAGACGAATCCCAAAGCCTTCGGCGGGAAGATAGATCCCGGGCTCAACGGTGAGCACCCACCCTTCTGCGAAAGGCTCGTGCAACAGGCCCACGTCGTGCACATCCAGCCCCAGCGGGTGGCCCAGGCCATGCATGAAGTAGGGTTTGCAGGCGGGTGCATCCTCCGTGTGTTTCTTGATGTCGCTCTTCTTGAGCAGCCCTAGAGCCAGCAATTCCTCATTCATCATTTCCCGCGCCTCATTCTGCCAGACACGACTGACTTTGCCCACGGTCGCCCCCTGGATGCTGGCGCGCATGACTCTGAGCACCGCATTGTAGACCTGCTTTTGCCGCCGGGTGAAGCGACCGCTGACGGGAATCACACGGGTCAAATCGGCATTGTAATTGGCATAACTTGCCGCGACATCGAGCAACAGCAGATCACCGTTGCGGCACTGCAGATCGTTTTGGTTGTAGTGCAGAATGCACGCATTAGCCCCGCTGGCGATGATCGGATTGTAGGCAAACTTCGCGCGCTGCCGGATGAACTCATGAGCGAACTCCGCCTCCACCTCATGCTCCCAGACACCCGGCCGGGTGAACCGCGCAACGCGCTCGAAGCCATCCTTGGTGATGGCGCAGGCCTGCTTGAGCAGATCCAGCTCAAGCTTTGATTTCTGAACCCGCAAACGATGCATCAATGGCGCCAGACGGCGAAAGGTGTGCAGAGGAAACTGCTCCTTCATCCGGCGCACGAAGCGTTCGTCGCGGCTTTGGTTTTCAGCGCTCGCGCGTTTGTGCTCGTTGCTGTTCAGGAAGACATTCTCAGCATCGAACAGCACGGTCTTGAGCAGGCTGCCAAGCTCCGACAGCCACTTGATGCTGGAGATCCCGGAAATCTTCGATGCATCCTCCTTGCTGTGCTTGATGCCCTCCCAGATTTTCAAATGTTCGCTGGGTTCGCGCAGGAAAAGAATCTCGCGATGGCGCTCATCCGGCGCGTCAGGAAACAGCAGCAGCAAACTCTCCTCCTGTTCGATGCCGGTCAGATAGAACAAGTCGGAATTGGGCACGAGCGGCAACGTGCCGTCCGCGTTCGTGCCGAGAACGTCGTTCGCATTTACCAGGACGACACTGCCAGGAGGCAGAAGTTTCCTCAGTCGATCGCGATTTTGGATGAACAGTCTGGATGAGATCGGGGCGTGGCGCATGGAGATGTAGAACGGCGGCATGTATCGGCACCAGCCTGCTGCGCAAGTCCCATCGCGCGACTCTGCCAGCGCCCCCAGCAGACGAACAGCGCGTGTTGGCCGCCTGCTCCTATTTCGCTGTTCCCAGCAGCTGCCACTTTTCAACGCCGGGGGCGAGATCCTTCAGCCGGGTGAACGGCGGCATCGGTATCCCATCGACGTCATTGGATCGACGCTTGCTGGGCGATGCCGCAGTGGCCACCGGCTTTGGCGCGGCAGACTTCAGCATGTCCGATGCAGCTCCGGTGACTTTGGCCACCAGGCGTGAGCTATCGTCGAACATCTTTTGCGGCTGCACGCGAAGCCAGTCTTTGGTGGACCAGTAGCTGCCGTTGAATCGGTCTTTGGGCCGGGCACGCACATAGGTGTATTGCCGGTCAAAGAGCGTCTCGGGCACATAGCGAGCACCCACGTCGGATACGAAGGGCGGCTTGTCGGGATTGGGCTGGCCCTCAGTGGACTCCAGCAGGTAGTCCACGTTTTCCACGCGCACCACGACCCATGCGTGCTGCCCCATGTCGCCGAAGCGCCCCAGGGCGACCCGGGCATCGAAACCTCGGGAAATCAGCCAGTCCGCCAGCAGCAGCGCCGAGTCTTCGCAATCTCCCCTGCCCCGCACCATCGTTTCCAGCGGCGGCTGCCAGGCATCGCGATTGGGAGAGGCAGTGGTGTTGTCCTTCACATAGCTGGTGTTGCGAATCACCGCGTTCCAGATCGTGAACATCTGATGCAGACGGCCGGAATCATCAGGATAACGGGCCGGGGGCTCATAGCCTGTGAGGTAATCGCTAGCCCAGCGAAACTGTCCGCGCTCATCCGGAGCCAGCACCCCATAGTCGAGTTTGCAATTCGGGCAGTCCAAATTGATCGTGCGCTGGGCGAGCGTGATGCGGCAGGCGTGCGGCGTTTTGCAGTGGGGGCAGATGGAGAAAAAAGTGTCGCTTGTGTGGGCATTCAGACCAGCTGGAGTAAAATTCTCCAAACGTTGGCCGATGACCATCAATGCCTCGTAGCCAAAACTGCCCGCCTGTTCGCGCACCAGCAACGCGAGGTGCTGGCTGTTGGGTTCCGCAGGTGCTGCGTTCTGAAGTCGATCGGCCAGGACCCGCAGGTCTTTGTCGGCTGCTGAGCGCACATTGACCTGAAAATATCGGGGTTGATTGGCGAGGATCAGAGCCAGAACTCCATCCAAGTCATTCATGTCGATCTTCGATTGTGCCGAGACCAGCCAGGACTCGAGTTCATTGTCGAGAGAGACACCGGGCACTTTGGCGATCCGACGTGCGTAGTTGATGCGATCCACGAGATCGATCTCAAACTGGTCCGTCGAATAGGAAGTGTCGATACCGCCAATGCGCATCTGCACCCACGCCTCAATGCCACGCAGGACGCTGGGATGAGCAGCGAGATACCACGCAGAGACGAGGCTCCCCAGCAGCAGCAGGCCCATGACGGCTTTTCCATTCATTATGATAATTATACAAAAAGCGTGACGCAGGGCAACCACATTCACTGCCTTTTGTTCAATCTGCCAAACTCACCCCCCCGCCGGGCACTAGGAGAAGGACTTCCGCAGGTGGCTCGGCAAGATATTCAAAGCCTCCCGATATTTCGCGATCGTCCTGCGAGCCACTTTGATCCCCCTTTCATTCAAGAGTTTGGCTATCTTGTCATCACTCAGCGGCTTGCGTGCAGACTCGCCCGCCACGATCTCCGCGATCGCGTTCTTGACGCTGGTGTTGCTCAAGTCCTCACCGCTCTCCGTCTTCAAACCCTGCGTGAAGAAGTAGCGTAGCTCGAAAACCCCATGCGGTGTGGCAATGTATTTTCCAGCGATCGCACGGCTGACGGTGGTCTCGTGCACGCCCACGGCTTCGGCCACACGCGCCATGTTCAGGGGACGCAGGAAAGCCGATCCTTTGGCAAAGAACTCCGGCTGGTGCTGGATAATCTCTGTCGCGATCTTTTGGATCGTAGCCTGACGCTGGTGAATGCTGCGGATCAGGAACTTTCCGTTTCGAATTTTGTCACGCACATATTCGCGCACGTCTCCGCGTGCCCCAGGATCCGCGAGCATGTCCTTGTAAGCGTTGCTGATGCGCAAATGGGGGAGGTCGTCATTCCGCATGATTGCAATCCACTCCCCGCCCTGACGCTCCACGATCACGTCGGGCGACACATAGTGGTTGTTCATGCTGGCGAAACGTGCCCCCGGCCGGGGATCCAGGGTGCCGATGAAATCTGCCGCGCGCGAAATCTGCTCCATGGACACGCCGAGCTTGCGGGCGAGCAACGGATAACGCCGGGCCGCCAGATCATCCAGATGGTGCTCCACCAGCCGATACGCCAGGCTGGTCTGCTTGCCCAAACGAAGCAACTGCAGCAGCAGGCTCTCACGCAGATCAGCAGCTCCCACTCCCACAGGATCGAAACGCACCAGCAGCGCTTTGGCCTTTTCGAGGTCGTCCAGCGGCACCGAGTGATTCAGGCTCAGATCTGCCAGGGACGATTGCAGGAAACCGTCGTCGTTCAGATTGCCGATCAGGAACTCCACGTTCTCGCGCAGTCTCTCGTCCTCAGTGGACATGCGGCATTGCTCCACCAAGTGCTCTTGCAGCGTCGTGGCCACCACGATGCTGTCGAGCATGTGCCGGTATCGCTCATCGTCCACACCGCGGTCGCTGTTCGTGGCGCGTGCCTGGGACCAGTAATCCCGCCACTCCTCATCCATCTGGGAGAGTTCACGAAGCTCGCGATCCTCCTCCAAATCATCCGGCACGGCGTCCTCCAGGGACACCTCCGGCTGCTCCATTTCGAGCACGGGATTGATCGCGATTTCCTGCTGAATGAGCTGCCTCAGTTCCAGTGTCGGAGCCTGGAGGATATGCAGGCTCTGCTGCATCTGCGGACCAATGGTCTGCGTTTGCTTTTGTGATTGGTAGAGTCCGAAATCCGACATGCCGTTTCCGCTTGATGATCCCTAGAAAGCCTCGAATGCCCCGCCCGGCAAGCATCTTCCGGGCCAAATTCTCATTTGATTTATCCCACCCCTAGTCGAGCTGCGGCAGCTTGACGGCATACCGCTCTTGGGGAAACGCCTGCTCGCGCGCTATGGACACCCCTTTGGAAATCACACCAGATGAAGTGAATCGTTTGATGACGCTTCCTTCGGCACCCAGACTGATCGATTGCAGGGAGGAGGACGAATGGCACTGCTGTCGTATCGATGGCGCGCACCTCGTGCCTCTGAGCCGGTTCGCGCAAACAATGCCGGCGGTGCTGCCGGACGAATCGGAACACGTGATTGTGTATTGCCATCACGGGATGCGGTCACTGCAGGCCGTCCACTATCTGCGCCGTGCGGGCTTTGCACAGGCGCAGAGCATGGCAGGCGGCATCGATGCCTGGTCGCTGACCATCGATCCAGCGGTGCCCCGCTACTAGCCTCAGGAGTCCGAGGAGCGCCGCACCGACTTTCCGAGTCGATCAGGCCGGACTCTGTGCACCGCGCGTCCGCACTCGCGCCGATCACGCAGAATCGAAACTGGGAAGAATCTCCTTGGCCAACCGCAGCTGCACCTCTACTCTCGCGCGTGATTCCAAGGCACATGTATCTCAGCATCTGGTTAGGCATAGCGATGAGCACCACCCAAACCGGGTGCTCGATTTTCAACGGCAACGACGCCCCCCACCTCGCGAGCAACGAGGTTCGGAGGGCAACCATCGTGGACGACAGCTTCGTCGGGCGCCTCTTTGGCAAATCGCGTGGCAATGCAGCGACGATCATCAATCCGAATTCACCGATCCCGAACGTGCTTCCACCCGGAGCGCGCACCCGCTACTCCAGCATTCATACGGATGAGCCGGTGATCGCCATGACCTTCGATGATGGACCGCACCCATCGAACACGCCGAAGCTTCTGGACATGCTGAAGGAGCGCAACATCAAGGCCACCTTCTTCCTCGTCGGCGAACGTGTGCGCATGTATCCGCAGCTCGTGCGCCGGATTCTGGCGGAGGGCCACGAAATCGGCAATCACACCTACACGCACGTCAGCCTCACCAACCGGACAGACGATCAGATTCGCGTCGAACTTCAGCGATCCGCGGACGCCTTGCGGGAAGTCGCAGGCTACACCACGCACCTGATACGGCCTCCGTTTGGTGCCACGAGCAAGCGCGTGGAGCAGTGGATATTCAACGAGTTCGGTTACTCCTCCATTTTGTGGTCGGTGGATCCCCAGGACTGGCGCCGGCCAGGAGTCAGTGTTGTGCAATCTCGATTGATCAAAGGTGCGCATCGGGGGGCGATCATGCTCGCCCACGACATTCATTCGCCCACGATCACCGCGATGCCCAAGGTGTTCGACGAACTCCTGGGCAAGGGCTATCACTTCGTGACGGTCAGCCAGCTCATCAATATCGAGAAAAAGACGATGCCTGTCGGCGTGGTGATCCCTCCGAACGACGCAGCAGGCGTCACGCCCCCTCCCTCGAAATCCGGTCGCTCATCCTGACATCCGCGCACGCATGATCGGCCAGGCCTACTTCGACCTGCGCGCGCAGTTGGGCAAAGACCTGTTTCAGCTCGCGCAAATCGTCCGCGAGCACGGCGGCAGCGTCGATGACACGCACATCATCGAGAACATCATCGCCAGCCTCGACGACCCGTTCATCTTCGTCGTCGTCGGCGAAGTGAACACCGGCAAGAGCACGTTTCTCAATGCCCTGTTCGGCGCGGACTTCTCCCGAACAGGCGTGATGCCCACCACCGACAAGGTCTATTTTTTCAAACACGGCCCCGTCGTGCGGTCCGTGCCAGTCACTCCCACGCTGGAGGAGGTGCATGTCCCGTGTGCATTCCTGCGCGACTTCCACATCGTCGATACGCCCGGCACCAACTCGATCGAATCCGAGCACCAGCAGATCACGGAGCGGTTCGTTCCCGCCGCGGATCTCATCGTGTTCGTTTTCAGCGCCATGAACCCATGGGGTGCCTCCGCGTGGCAGTTCCTGGACAAAGTTCACCGGCACTGGCTGCGCAATGTCATCTTCGTCCTGCAACAGAGCGACCTGCGCACCGCAGAGGAGATCCAGGTCATCTCTGACTACATGCGGCAACTCTGCCAGCAGCGTTACGGGCGAGAGTTCCCTCTCTTTGCCGTATCCGCGAAACGCGCCTTCCTTGCCCGCACGTCTGGACTCGACCCGGAGAAACTGATGGCGGACAGCGGCTTCATCCCGCTGGAGCGTCACATCAACGAGATCGTCTCGCGTCAGCCCGCCCGTGTTGGCAAGCTGCAGTCCTCGCTCCGGCTGGCTCTGCAGATCCTGGACAAACTGATCGACGATAATGCCCTCCGACTGCGCAACCTGCATGAGCGACGAATGTTGCTGAATGAAATGATCGTCGAACGCGACGTGCAGGTGCAGCGCACGCTCGGCAAATTCTTGCTCGCGCTGGATGCGTCAGATCACGATTATCATGTGGCTGCTGGCCGCATCGTGCAGGCGGTGATCCCAAGGCTGACCGTGCGCGCGGCATTTGGCGCACGGGCCGAAGATGATCGCCTGCCCCCCAATCTCGATCATCGGCTCAACCAGGACCTGCTCACCCATGCTGGCGAGCGATGGCACCAGATGGCAGCCGTGCTGGCGGATGATTTCCGGCGCTTCGAGAACTACATGAGCCACCACTGGAAGGGCGAATTGTATTTGTCCGAGCTAAAGGGAAAAGACGATGCGGAGGCAGCCAGCGAGGAGGCGCATCGGCGCTTCATCGGCAAAGTGGACTCCACGCTGCGTCGGTTTGTGCTCGGCATTCACATTGAAGACGCCATGCAGCCCGGCCTTGCCCAGTCGCGCCAGCAAGCGCGCAAACTCCCGTGGATCATCGGCCTGGCTCTGGCAGCCTGCGCAGGTGCGTGGGCATGGAAGGGCTGGCCCGTCGGCGTGGCTGCCCTCGGAGCGACCGCCCTGCTTTCACTGGTGCTCCTTTGGTCCATTCGCTCCACCCTGCAGCGGACCGTGCAATCGCTGATCCGTCAGTTCGAAGCTGCACGTCCGGTGCTCAGGCAAATGCTGACCGATCATGCGAACTCGGAGACAGAGCGCGCCTTCGCGATTTTCACCCGCATCCTGCAGCCTTCCGGCGACGACGTGAACGCCCAGGATGCGCGCGCCCGCTCGCAGGCCGAAAAACTTTTCGCGCTTCAACTCTCACTCCAGCATATGGCCGCGAGGCTGAAACCCGGCCATTGATCCGCGCCATGTGAATCGCTGCTGCATTAGCGTCTTGCCCCGTATGCATGCGCAGCCTAACCTCATCGAATATCGTTCCTCATGGAGTCAAGCCCATCGTCCCCGCCCAGCAAGCGCCAGGTATTCATCACCCGGCTGTGCAGCACGCTAGTCCTGTGGGGCGTCATGTTCGTGGCGTTTCGGTCGCAGAACCAGATGTTGTTTGCCGGAGTCGCCGCGTTGTTCGGCATTGCCGGGGCCGCCGAATACTTCCGCCTGCTCATCCATGAAAGAGAGCACCGCGCCTTCCCGGCGCTGGGCCTGGGGATCACGCTGGGCTACTGGGGGATGGTCATCACGCACGTGCTCGCCCACCATACAGAGCCGCCCATGTGGCTGGACCTTTGCGCCCTCACTCTCGCAGTCCAGGGAGCGTTCTTGATCTGCTATCAAAAACAGCTCGAAGGCATTGCCACGTTGCAACGGATCTTCGCCATCGTGTTCGGCGTGGTTTACGCCGTCATCTTCTTCGGATTCATCGTGCGGCTGATGTATTTTCGCAGCGACGGCAGCGGCATCAGCGGACTGTTCCTCGTTCTGTTTCTCATCATGGTCACCAAATTCTCCGACATGGGGGCGTATGCGATCGGTTCCCTCTTTGGCAGGCACAAAATGATTCCCCACATCAGTCCGGCAAAGAGCTGGGAAGGCCTTGTCGGAGCGGTGCTCGGAGCACTGGCGGCGGCGGCTTTGCTGCTCGCCATCATCCCTCAGCACCTGCAGCCGCTGACCTGGGTGCATGGGCTCGTGC
>WBZU01003392.1_pt1 | contig 10459 bp, 13 predicted proteins | sample 5204311 | NCBI WGS metagenome assembly WBZU01 (sample SAMN12344359, study PRJNA552823) | activated sludge metagenome | biome: Activated sludge suspended growth; feature: Nitrification reactor; material: Wastewater; isolation source: activated sludge from nitrification reactor of wastewater... | reverse complement strand
GGGAACCAGTCCGCCCGCTGCGAAGGCCAATTCGCCACCCTTGAAACGTGGGCCTGCCGACAAGCCGTTGAGCGAATCGAGGAAGGCCACACCGACTTGGCGCACGGCGGCCGCCCGCACCACGTACTCGCCTGCGGACAGACGCGCCGGGATCGAATCCGAGGTGGCGCTGCCCGGCCCGGAGACAAGACCGCCACCCGCGAACTTCTTGATGCCACCCAAGAGCGCCATCACAGCGGCGACCATGGCTACCATCGCGGCCACCGCGAGTGCCGGGCCAACGTAGGGAATGGAAGCCTGCGACGCCGCCGCACCGGCTCCCGCCTTGGCCGCATCCATCGACACCACGGCGGTAGTTTCGGTGGTCTTTTGGGCGACCTTGGCGGCGCTGGCCGCAGCATCGACGGTCTGCTCCTGCTGGATGAAACCGAGTTTGAGCGCCAGCATTCGCGCTTGCATGGCGATCCACTGCTGGAAGGGCTGGATCACGATCTGCTGCAGGAAGGCGTCGGCCACCTGCTGGAAGATGCTCGCCAAGGCACTGCGCCAGGTCTGCGCGCCGGTGATCATCCCGTTGAGCGCACCACCAAAGCTCTCGCCGATGCGATTCCACAGCGGGGCCATTTCATCGACGGTGAGCTTGGTGCGCTCCAGTTCGTTGCGCCACGCCTGCACGCGAATCACCGCATCCGGCCCGATGGCCTGCGCGGCTTGCTGCATGGTCGGCAACAAGCGCTCCATCTCGGTGGCCGACTGCTGTTGCAAGGCCACGATCTGCTGACGCGCCTGTGCTTCGGTCAGCAGCCCAGCCTGTTGCTGGGTCTGGATGGCCTCCTGCGCATTGCGCAGACGCTCGGTGACCTGCCGCCATTGGGCTTCGAGCGCCGCCAGATTGGCCTGTGCAGCCTTCACATTGATCAGCCGATCAATGAGCGACACGCCGTCGGCATCGCTTTCTGCCGCCAGTCGCGCACGCAGGTCGCGGTAGCTGCGCTCGATAGCAGCTTGCCGGTCGGCATCTGTGGCCGTGCCTGTGATCTGTGCCAGTTCCTCACGCGCCTGCGCCAAGGCATCGGCCAGCTCACGCTCGGCTTGCGCTGCCTTGCGCGCATTGGCCTGTTCGATGTCCGTGCGCCGGTTGTTGAGCGTGATCAGGTCGGCTTCCGCTTTTGCGACCTCGGCCTTGGCTTTCAGGCGGTCGTTTTCCGATTTGCCCGTGGCGGCGACTTGCTGACTGCGGGCCAGCTCATGCTGCTTGCGGGCAATCTCGGCATCGACCTCGCGCTGTTCGATGGCCGTTTTCTGCGTGTAGTAGTCGCGCACCGAGACCAGACGGTCTTCGAGTGCAGCATCCAGCGCAGTTTGTTGCCGGGTCAGACCGTCCTTGAGCAGGGTGAACTCGGCGTCCAGCTGTGCTTTCATCAGCGAGGTCTGCGCGCCGGTGGTGTCCTGCGCAGTCTTGCCCGCTTTGGGTTTGGTCAAACGCTGCAGCAGTTCGGGGTCGGCCTGAATCTTGGGAGCCTTGACCTCGATGGGTTTGGGATCGAACAGGCTGTCGCGGAAGGACGCCAGTTCATCCAGTCGGTTGACCAGATTGCCTTTGAGGTCGGCAATGATGGCTTTGGCCCCTTCGGTGTTGCCCTTGAGGGCTTCCACGGCGGCAGCCACGCCAGCGCCGATGGCTTCGCCCAAGGCCACGAAGGCCTTGCCGACGGTGGCGGCACCCAGTGCCAGGGTTTTGAGCACCAGCACCACGCCATCAAGGATCACGCGCAGCGTGCCGCCTTGCTTGGCCGACTCGACCATGCCACCGGCCATATCGTTCAGGGCGGGCAGCAAGGACGCGATGATCTGGTTGCCGATGCTGGTGGTGGCCAGTTTTAGCTTGTCGAGCGCATCGTTAAAGTTGCCCGCCTGCGCCGCAGTCTCACTACTCATCTGCACGCCGAGCGCCTGCATCTCGGCGGCGAGCTCATTGATGCCGTCGCGCCCCTGATTCAGGAACGGAATCAGCTCGGCTCCGGACTTGCCGAACAGTTGCACGGCCAGCGCAGTTTTTTCCGCGCCATCGGGCATGGCCTTGAAGCGCTCGGCCAGATCGAGCAGCACCTGATCGGTGGCCCGCAGGGTGCCGTCCTGGTTCTTGAACTCGACACCGACCGCAGAGAATCCGCGCGCGGCATCTTCCGACCCAGTCGCGGCTTCCAGCATCGTGGTGGACAGCTTGCGCAGCCCCTTCTCGAACGATTCGCCGGACACACCGGACTGCTCGGCTGCCGGTTTCCATACCGACAGGGTCTCTACGCTGACACCGACACGCTGCGACATCTCATCCAGCGCGTCGCCGGTGTCGATGGCCGACTTGACCATCGCTGTCAGACCCGCCACCGACACCGCCACGCCAAGGTTGGCCAGCACGCCGTTGACGTTCTTGGCCGTATCGGTGAGGCCGACCAAGCCCCGCTTGATCGAGTCGAAAGCGGTCTTGGTCTGGTCGACGGCACTGATCAGGATTTGGGCACGATTGCTTGCCATCAGACTTTGTCCAGTTCTTGTTGAATCGCCTGCGCCAAGGCAGGTAGTGCGCGTTGCACGCCACCCGCCAGATTCAGTCGTCGTTTGAGATCGACGCGCTTGACCAGCACGGCGATGGGAATCTCCTGGCCACGCTTGATCTGCTTGGCCCCGGTACGACCACGCTCGGCACGCTTGAAGCGGCCCAGCTGCCCGGCGTTCTCTCTGATGTTCTCGGCCATCAGCAGCACGCGGCCGTTCTTCTCGATGAACCAGGCATTGCCCGAACGCATCAGGCCGTCGATGACTGCCTTGAAGCGCTTGGGGCCGATGCGCCCGGGTAGCAGCGGGATCAGCAGGTTGCCGCTGACCGTGCCGCCTCTTTCATGCAGGCCGAGCCAAGGGATCTTGCTGCCCACCAGCAAGGCGGGTAGTTGCACCGACTTCTTGTCGAACACCTTCACGCCCATCGAGGAGATGAAGCTGTTGCGCTTGACGGTGAAGGCACTGCGCATCTCGGATCGCGCCGCATCACGCACTTCACGCCCGCCCGATTGCATGCCCTTGGCGACAGCGGTGTGGATGGCACGACGCCGCTCGGTGCTCCACGCCGCCAACTGGCGCGGGTCCAACAAGCCGGTGGTGGTGAGCGAGAGGCGCATGGGTCAGTCCTTCAGAAGGTCGCGTTGCAGTTGTTCGATGCCACGCTTCTCGCCCTGTGCTGCCACGGCATGAATGCCGAGCAGCTGGGCAAGTTGCTGCCGTTCGATCTGTCCGTCGGCATCCAGAAAGGCTTGCGCCTGCGTGAGCGTGTAGGCCATCACGTCGCCAAGCCGGTGCCCGGCGCGGATCAGGCGGGCGACGGCACTGTCCCAGCCGAGTTCGTCAGCGAGCGCAGCGTCGGCGCGAGTCGCTGGGCCGCGCCCTGAATCGCCGGGACGACGTGCGCCACGAAAAAATCCGCGTTCACCTCGAACACGGCGGCGGCCAGTTGCACGGCGTCCTCCAGCGACAGGTCGTTGATCCACGCGCGTTCACGCCGGGTGGTGATCGCCAGCAAATCCAGCACGGCATCGCCGTGCCGTCCCAGCAGCGCCATCCAGTCCGGATCGCTGGTGATTTCCTCGGCCAGCGGGCGCACCACGGCCAGCAGCCGTGGCAACTCACCCAGCCGGATCGGCGTCAGTTCCAGCGCGGTACCAGACAGCGTCACGACCACAGGCTCAGGGGGGAAGGTCTTGAAGCCGTCCATCACAGCAGCACCAGACGTCCGAACTGACCGAGATCACCACCGACCGGCTTGGTCAGATCCGCCAGCACTTGGCCCGAAAGCTCGAACTTCAGCAGTTCGTCCGTGATGATCGAGAGTTCCTTGGCCGGGTTGATGGCCACGCGGTAGAGGTCGATCACCACCTCGCGGTTGCCGTCGGCGGTGTTGAGCCCTTCGAAGCGAATCCAACGCTCGGGCAAGGGCTGGGTGAACATCGCCGTGCTCTGCGCTGCGCCATAGGCGTAATCGACGGTGAACGGCTCGGTGTACGGGCCGCCCGACGTGGCATCCAGCACCACCAGCGAACCGTGCTTGGCATTGACGCTGTACTGGCTGGCCGGAAGCGTCTTGGGCGTTGCATCGGAGTCCTGGATCTGCACCGCCGACACGTTTTGCATGGCCAACGGATACAGACTGCCCGGGGTGACCGGGTTGGGCAGCAGTTCACCGGTCACGGTGCCGGGCGTGATCGTGGTCGTGGTGCCGTAGAGCGCGAGCGCCAAGTTGGTGGCGATCAACTCTTCCAGCGTGCAGGCGAACTCGCCTTTCTTGGTCTTGATCAGTTGCAGGTCGGTCAGGCGCTGACCCGACTGCGCTTCCTGGTGCTCGATGGTGTCCACCGACAGCGACACCTTCAGCTCGGGCACGTTGCCGACGAAGGTCAGTCCGGCCGGGTTGCCGAGTTCATCACGTGCGCCGATGTAGACGCGGCCTTGTCCGGAAAAGTAAGCCATGTTCAGTCTCCTTGGGTGGCTGCAGTTGTGGAAACACCGGACGTGGCATCACGGCGGGTGGGTTTGGAATCGGTGGCTGGGGTGGCCGCTTTGGCCGTGCCTTGTGTGATCAGCCAACGGGCGCTGGCGTCATTCAGATCAAGGCGATCACCTACGGAGAGGTGCTTGCCTGCATGGGTATGGGGTTTCAGTAGTTCGATGTGCATGGGTTCATCCTGTTTGGGTGAGATCAATGGCGTGGGTGCGGTAGCGGATTTCGTATCGGGCTGGGAGTGCGGTGGCACCGGCGTCGGCGTCATCGAATTCCCATTCGCAATCGATCTCGCGCACGGCGATGGCCAGCCCGCCCAGATTCGGGTCGGCCAGCAAGGCTGCGTGGGCCGCGACCAGTGCGAGATCGGCCACGTCGAAGGCATCCGCGCCGCGCGCCACGACGGCGAACCGGAGGATCAGCAGCCGGTCGACGAGGTGGTTGGCGTGGGCGGTGATGCTGTCGCCGTCGGCGAACAGCAATAGCGCGGGACTGGCTTCGCGAGTGACCGGCACGGCAGGCATGCGCAGCACCGGCGTTGGTGCAATCGCAGATGACAGGCGTGCGACGATCTCCCGCAAGATGCGCTCGCGGACAGAGTTCATGTCAGTAACCTCAGAGTTGGGAGAGCGAGGCGCGACGCTCGGAGCCGTCACCGATGGCGCGCACGTCGCGCACCTGATAGGTCTCGCCCGCGATCTCGACCGTGTTCCCGGCAGCCAACGTCAGCCATGAGGCTGGGTAGTCAATTTGGTAGTCCCGCGAGAGCGCGAAGCCATCGAGCACGGTTTCGTCCGGAGCACGGAAGGCGCAATGCACCGTGATGCCCGCCACCGTCACCGGCGTCAGCAGCCCGGCATTGCGGGCTGCTTCGTAGAACGCCGCGACGTCCATCAGGCGGAGGTCAGCTTGATCAGTACGCCCGGGCGGTGGCACATCGGCAGTGGGTTGGACTGCGTGTGCAGATCGGTGCCCCGGTCGAATTTGCGTGGCTCCTGTTTGGCATACAGCGGCTGCCCCAGCGTGTTCACCGTTTCGTTGAAATCGGCAGGCGCGAAGTAGGTGGCGAAGGTGTCCACCGTGCCCAGCGGGAACGCGTGGGCCTCACCGGCAGAGATGAAACGGCGCGTGTTGCCATTGGCATCGGTGGCTTGCCCTCGGTACTCCTCGAAGGTGATGCCTCCGTAGGTGAATCCGGCGCGCACGTCATTGATCAGGATCGCGCCGTTCTGCCAGTTTTCGAAGGCCTTTTCGACCTTGGCATGGCCGGTCAGCGAGGCGAAGAATTCGGGTGAGCACAGGCAGTGCACGCCGTTCATGAATTCGCCCTTGAGGTTGTCCTCGATCTTGGCCAGTACGGCGGAGCATTTGGCCTTGACGTTGGTGCCTGCTGCGCCGAGTTCGAAGGACACCGTCTCTGGGGTGATCTCGAACGCGTCGAACAGATCGATCAGTTCGCTGCCATCGGCGTCGAGGATCTGCCCCTTGAGCGCCCCCATGCGCAGGTGTTCCAAAGTGATGGCGTGCTTGTTGCGCATGGTTTCCAGATGCCGGGCCATGACGCCGCCAATGGCCTCCATCTCGGTTTCCGAACCAAAGGCGCGCAGGCCTTGCACCTCCTCGGGCAACACCACATCGTCATGTGGGATGTGCGGAATCACGAAGGAGCGCAGCTTGCGCTGGCCGCGTTCACCTACCGTGCCGGGCGAGCCCGGTGCGCGGGTGGGTAGCAGGTTCAGGCGACCGGCGTACTCCTCGACGATGATCTGTCGGGTGCGCACCGGCTTGGCCGGGAGCAGGTTCAAGGCTTCCAGCCGACCGTAGCGGTTGGGGATGAGGTTGATGGCGGCCGTCAGGCTCGCCATCGAGAAGCCGGGGTTTTCAAAAGGGTTCTGCATTTTGGATCTCCAGAAATGACGAAACCCGCCAGCGGCGGGTTTTCAGGGGGAGTGAAGTGGCGGTATCGGGCTGGATCAGGCGCTATCGCGGGTCAGGATGCCCAGTGCCTCGAGCTGTTCGATGGCAGCAGCCCTTTGCGCGTTGCTGATGCCGGTCGGCCAGATCAATGCGCCGCGCGCGACGATGGCGTGGCGGGCGATCAGGATCGCGTCCTCACGGTCAATCAGCGTCGCATCGACGTCATTGCCGAGCACGCCGACGGCGGTTTCCGTGCCGTCCGAAGCGCTCGGGTCGAGGGCCTTGAGCTTGGCGGTAGCCGTTTCGCGGCCCACCACGGTACCCAGCGACAGGTTCTGCGCGGCCGCGACGGTGTCCTGGTCACGCGAGTAGAGATTCGGCGCTTCGTACTTCAACAGGTCGCCGAGATTCTTGGGTTGAGAGACAGTGGGCATGGCTTACTCCTTGGCGGTGAGTTTCTTGACGGCAGCGACCACCGGACTGTTTTCCGGGTGCTGGCTGGTTCCTGCATCGGCGGTGATGCGCGAGGCGATTTCGGGTTGGTCGGCACGGGCGTCGAGCAAGGCGCGGCGCACCTGCGCTTCCGAGAAGCCTGCTGCGAGGAATTCCGCCGTGCGTTTGGGCTGGCCCGCGATCAGGCACATCTCTGCAATGGCCTGAGCTTGACCACGCCCGCTGGCGAAGGACTGCGCCAGTGCTGCATGGGCCGCAGGCGTCGGTTGCGGATCACCGTCGGGCTGCGGCGGATCGCCCTGCGGGTCTGTGTCGGTCGGATCGCTCGGGTTGTCGTGGCGGTCGTGATCGTCTTGGGGTTCTTTCATGGTGTTCTCCAGAGTGAAGGGTCGGGGTTGGGGCGAGGTTGAGAGAGGCTTCGGGGACTGGCCTCGCGGCGAGGCGCGGGCCATGCCCGGCTGCGCCAGCCTCTGCTTGGCGGCCAGCGCATCGGTGAATTCGGTCATCACCTGTTCGAGCGGCATTACTGCGTCGGCGAGGCCCACTGCCACCGCCTGTTCGCCGTAAAACACACCTGCCTCGGTGGCGCGCACGGCATCCGGGTCGAGGCCGCGCATCTGTCCGACCTGATTCACGAAGATGTCGTAGAGCCGATCCACCTCGGTCTGCAACGCCGTGGTGGCCTGCGGGCTGAGGGGCTCGTGCGGGGAGAAATCGTTCTTGTGGCTGCCCGCGAAAACGGCGGTGTAGTTCAGGCCATCCTTGGCGTCCTTCACCGACTGGTCGACATGCAGCGCGATCACGCCAATCGACCCGACGCCTGCGGTTTGTGAAAGCGTCAGGCGCTGGCATGCCGCCGCGATGGCAAAGGCCGCCGAGTACGCAGTATCGTTGGCGTGCGCCCAGACCGGTTTGATCTGACTGGCAGCGCGAATGCGCTCGGCCAGCTCGAACACGCCCGAGGCCTCACCGCCGGGCGAATCGAGATCGAGCAGGATGCCCGTCACCTGCGGGTCGGCCAACGCAGCATCCAGGCGGGCTTCGATCTCGCCGTAGGACATCAGGCCAGAGGCGGCTTCGATGCCCATCGAACGCTTGACCAGCGTACCGACCACTGAGATGACAGCAATTCCGGCAGGGCTGGCTGCGGTGATCTGCCGGGGGACGGATAGCGGCATCGCCATGTCCAGATCGGGCAAGCCGATGCGGGAACCCAGCACCGAGAGGATTACGTCGAGTTTGGGGCGTGCAATGAGGAGCGGAGTCCCGTAGAGGCGGGACGCCAGATGAACGAGTTGCATGTCAGTTGTCCTGATGGTCTTGCGGCACAGCCACTGTGGCGGCCGCATTCATGGGAGCGCTCAGAGGCGCTTTGTCGTGTCGCGGGTCGGAGTCGAAGACCAGACCGAGTTCGTCCGCCCGCAGGTTGTCGGCGGCGATCTCGCGGTCGATGTCTTCGGCGTCGTAGCCGAAAGCGGAGATGGCTTCCGAGCGAGACAGAAGTCCTGCACGAATGGCGGTCAGCATTGCGTCGAATTCCTTCTTGGGATCGACCCATTGCCAGCCCTGCGGAATCCACTTGGCCGACAGGTACTCGCGCCTGCGACGATTGAAGTCGGGGAGCGGCAGCGCTGCCTCCAGCACAGCTTGTTCCATCCAGGCCCGCCAGATCGGGCGGCACAGCTGATGCACGATCACGCCATGCTGGATGGCCTCGCAACGGCGGCGAAACTCGAGCAGACCGGCCCGGATCGACGAGTAGTTCACCTGAGTAAGGTCACCGGTCAGCATCTCGTAGGTGATGCCCATTGCTGCTGCAACCGCACGAAACTGCATGCGCAGAAATTCGGCGTAGCTCGCGCCGACGTCGGCGGGCTGGCTGAACTTCACGTCCTCGCCGGGTTCCAGAATCTGCATCGTGCCCGGCTCCAGACCGGCCATCGCTGCGCCACTGGCATCGGGCAGTCCTTCGCCCATCAGGTTGTCCTCGGGCGACAGGCGCGTGATGAAGCCCGCAAACATCGCGGCGGTTTTCTTGCGCACGAGTTCCGCGTCGTCGTATTGGTCGAGTTCGTTGAGCTTGACCAGCGCGCGGGCGAGCCACGGTTCACCTCGGATCTGCCCCGGACGCAAGGGACGAAACAGGTGAATGATCTCGCTGGCAAGAACACGAACCGTGTCGAGGCCACCGGTGCCGGACATGGGCGCGAGCGAGCCGTCACCGGGGTGCGAGCGGTAGAGGTGGTAGGCCACGCGCCGCCCGAGTTTGTCGAACTCGATCCCGGCGCGAATGACGTTGCCACTGGCCAACTCGGTATTCAGCGTGGCCGGTAGGTGCTCGGGTTCGAGCAGCTGCAATTGCAGGCCCACCGGCAATCCATCCTCCGGGCGGCGGAACCGCAATCGCACCAGACACTCTCCGCCTTCGAGCATGGCGCGACAGGCCAAAGCCTGCAGGCCGTAGAAATCGGTCAGCCCTGCGGCATCGGCCTCTTCGCACCAATCTCGCCATAGGCTGTGAATAGCCTCCCGTGAGGGCTGATCGGTCAGCATGCTCTGTGGCTTGATGCCGGTACCGATGGCATTGGAGACGAAGGCTTCAATGCCTGCCGCCGCCCAAGCATTGCGGCGAACCAGATCGCGACTCTTGGCGCGCAGTTCGTTCTGGGTGTAGGCCAGGGCCGCGACCGCGCCGGGATTGCCGACCTGCCATGCCAGCGCACGTCGACCACCGCCGATGCCGTCGTAGAACGGTGTGCCACCGAACAGGCGACGGCGAATCTGAGTCATCCAGCCCATCAGAATCCCTTGCCCGTAGTGACCCGGATCTGGCGAGGCGCACCGGGCCACAGTCCGGTGTCCACGGCCTGCTCGAAGAGGTCGCGCTTGACCGCCGCGATGGCGGCCTTGAGTTCATCGACGCTGCGGTATTCGACGGTCTTGTCGCCAAAAGTCACGCGCTTCTCGCCCTTGACCAGCGCCGCTTCCAACGCGTCGAGGTGTGCTTGTGTGTAGGCCATCAGCGGAACACCGTGAGGTTGATTTCAGATGAGTCGTCGAACGATGCGGCCGTGGTGGCGCAACTGATGTCGACGTACTGGGCGGTCTTCTGGTCGGTGGTGGATCGCACGATGGCGATGCGCTGCGTGCCGCTGTTGGTGCTGCTGCGGGCGAGCGCCGTCCAGCAGTAATTGGCATCCGGCATGGCAGTAGCGAAGGTCACGCGGTAGCGGCCAGTCGCCGTTCGGGTCACGCTGGCCACGTTGTGCGACGAGCGCACGACGATTTGCGTGCCGACATAGCCGAAGCACACCCACGCCCGGGCCAAGCCGGGGTGGGTGGCGTCGATCTTGGTCTTGACCTCGAGCCCGACACGACTGGCCAACGCACTGATGCGCGATGCGAGGCTCATCAGACCAGCGCAGCCACAAAGACCGCGACGAAGTCGGTGTCGGTGTTGCCGACATCACTGGCCGCGACGGCACCGATGTTGCTGCGCGCCTGGAGTTGTTCGGCGACGGTCAGCGACTGCGCAGCATC
>WBZU01002591.1_pt2 | contig 10459 bp, 6 predicted proteins | sample 5204311 | NCBI WGS metagenome assembly WBZU01 (sample SAMN12344359, study PRJNA552823) | activated sludge metagenome | biome: Activated sludge suspended growth; feature: Nitrification reactor; material: Wastewater; isolation source: activated sludge from nitrification reactor of wastewater treatment... | reverse complement strand
GATGAAGCAAATATCGTGATCTCGCTCGAGTTTCTCATGGAGCAGGCGGGCTATGAGGTCGCTGTTGCGCGCACGGGTGAGGAAGCGCTGGAACAGGTCGATCGCTTCGGTCCCGATGTGGTGTTGCTCGACGTCATGCTCCCCGGAATCAACGGGTTCGACATCCTTCAGCACATTCGGCAGCGCCCGCACGCTCAGCAAGTCGCCGTGATCATGCTGACCGCTAAGGGGCGCGAGGTTGAGGTTACCAAGGGGCTGGCGCTGGGCGCCAATGCCTACATTACCAAGCCGTTCTCCACCCGCGAGTTGCTGGCCGAGGTGCGCCGGCATCTTGGGGTGTCGGAGGATCATGAAACGTTCGCAAATTAGGAACCTGATCGCCCTGGCCGCGATCAGTGCGCTGGTGTTGGGCGCGGCAGGCGGCTGGTTCGGCGCAACACTGCTCAATACCGCGGGCAACTCCGCAATCTTTTGGGCCGGGGCCATGCTCATCGTGTTGTCGATAGGCGGCGCGCTCTTTGCGATCCACCGCTTCATGCGTGCGTTTCTGCTCGACGTCCGCGCCTTGGCGGATGCCGGCCGGTTGCTCCTTGGTCCCAACCCGGCGCGGCGCGTCGAGCCTGGTGGCCATCCTGATGTTGCCGACCTGGCAACGGTCTTCAACAGCCTGGCCGATCGCTATGTGCAATTGCAGGGTGAGCGAGCGAGCGAGATTCGCCAGGCGCGGGCTGACCTGGAAGAAGAGCGCAACCAGTTAGCGGCCCTGATGTCTGAACTGACCGAGGGGGTTCTGGTCTGCAACCTGGATGGGCAGATCCTGCTCTACAACCGCGGCGCACACACCATGCTCGATGGCGGCGGCACGTCGTATGTCGGGCTGGGCCGTTCGGTTTTCGGCGTCATCGACCGCAGCGCCATCGCCCATGCGCTGGAGCAGGTGCAGCATCGCCACCAGCGGCGCGATGAGGCGCGCGATACGCGGCCGGTGCTGACGAGCTTTGTGACGGCTTCGGCGCGCGGCCGCCTGCTGCGCACGCGGCTGGCGCCCTTCACCAACCACGCCGGCGACTTGCGCGGCTATGTCGTCACGCTGCAAGACATGAGTGAAGGCATCGAGCGCAGCAGTCGCCGCGACGCACTGTTACAGACGCTTACTGAGCGGATGCGTTCGGCGGTTGGTGCGATCCGTGCCGCGATCGAAGCCGTCGAGTCGTTCCCGGACATGGCGCCGCCGCAGCGCCATCGATTCCAGCAGGTCATCTACGAGGAATCGCAGTCACTCAGCGCCCAGTTGGATCAAACCATGCGCTCCTATGCCAGCGATCTGCGCGCGCAGTGGCGCCTCGAAGATATCCATGCGACCGACCTGATCTGGGCGATCGAACATCACCTGGTCGATCGGCTGCACATCGAGGTCGTGCTCGATACGATCGAGGAACAGTTGTGGCTCAAGATCGATAGTTACACGCTGGTGCAGGGTATCACCCATCTGGCTGCGCAACTACATGAAATGTTTGCGATTGGCACCGTCAAGCTCTGCCTGGCGACGATCGAACGCTACGCTGCGCTCGATATCTGCTGGCCGACGGAACAGGGCGATGCTGAAACCTGGGGGCGCTGGAAGGATCGCTTGCTGGTCGCCGACGACAGCGATGGCGTTGTAACGCTGCGCGAGGTCGCTGACCGCCACGGTGGAGAAGTCTGGTTTCAGTATGCCGACTCGGGCGACCATGCCTATTTCCGCCTGCTGCTGCCGCGATCGGCTGGACAAGATCGGACGCCAGGGCCGGTGATCCCACCGATTGTGTCGCTGGAGAGCCGCCCCGAATACTACGATTTTGACCTGTTTCACCGGCCAGGGCAGAGCCCCGCTGTCGACGATCGCGCGCTGCGTGAGGTGACGTATACGGTCTTTGACACGGAGACGACGGGCCTGACGCCCGGAATCGACGAAATCGTCTCGATTGGTGCGTTGCGCATTGTCAATGGCCGGCTGCTGCGTCAGGAGGTGTTCGAGCAGTTGGTCGATCCGCGCCGCGCTGTGCCGGTCACGGCCAGCGCGATCCACGGCATTACCGACGAGATGGTGCGCGGCCAGCCGGTGATCGAGATCGTTCTGCCGCGTTTCTTCGAGTTCGCCGATGGAACGGTCCTGCTCGGCCATAACCTGGCGTTTGACCTGCGCATGTTTCAAGAAAAAGAGGTGGAGGCCAACGTGCAGTTTGGCAACGCCGTGCTTGACACGCTGCTGCTGTCGGCGGTGCTCCACCCTGATGAGGATAGCCATAGCCTGGAAGCAATTGCTGAACGGCTGGGCGTGAAGGCGCTTGGCCGGCACACCGCCCTCGGCGATGCCATCATGACCGGCGAGGTCTTCCTGCGCATGGTGCCGATGTTGGAAGCACGTGGCATCCGCACGCTGCGCCAGGCGCGCGATGCCGCGCAACAGACCTATCTGGCGCGCTTGAGTTACTGATCGCATGTGCGCTGCCGCCCCGGCCATGCTTGCTCCTTTCCGCACAAACTGTCGTTGCGCCGGCATGGACAACATAAGGAATGGGCGGTAACATAGGTGACTGTAGGCAACGCCCGAAAACCCTATCGTTCACGAAGCATGAGGCTCATATGACGGCACGAATTCTGGTTGCCGACGACGATCCGATGTTGCAGCGATTGATCTCAAATACGCTCAAGCTCGATCAGTACGAGGTCATCCTTGCGGCTGATGGCCAACAGGCGCTTGACCTGGCGCGCACGGAAAAGCCGGATCTGATCGTTCTTGATGTCATGATGCCGGTGATGAATGGTTTTGAAGTGTGCGCGGCGCTGCGCAAGATGCCTGAAACCGCGACGCTGCCCGTTATCATCCTCAGCGGGTTGGGTCAGGTGCAGGAGAAGATTACAGGGCTGAAGGCCGGCGCCGACGAGTATGTCACCAAGCCGATCGATCCGCGCGAATTGCTGACGCGCGTCGAGATGTTGCTCCTGCGCAACCGCGTCCTGCGGGAGAGTTCGACCAAGCGCGCCGGCCGCGTCACTTGCATCATCGGCGGCAAAGGCGGCGCCGGCACCACAACGCTGGCCGTCAATCTGGCGGCGCTGTTGGCCCGGCAGGCCCGCAGTGTGATCATCTTTGAACTTCGGCCCGATTTCGGCACCGTCGCCGTGCAGTTGAAATTGTCGCCTGTGCAGAACCTGGCCAACACACGCGATCTGGAGCCGGCAGCCCTCACCGACCAATTGGTGGAACGGCTGCTTACGGAAAGCCCATTCGACGCTCGGGTTCTTTGTGGACCGCAGCGGATCGACGAATACGGGACAATGGATGAGAAACTGGCCGGTGCGTTGCTTGCCCGCCTCGTGACGCTCGCCGACGACATCGTGGTCGATTTGCCGCCAACCGCCAATTCATTGATCGAGGCGGCAGTCAGGACGGCCGCCAACACGATAGTTGTCCTGGAACCGGACATCTCCGGGGTGGCTGCCGCCGAGAAGCGGATACAGCAGCTCCGGCAGTATGAAAAATCGTTGCGCCTGCACCCCGTCGTCGTCAATCGCCAGGGCGCCATGATGCTTTCCCTGCGCGAAATCGAGACGCGGCTCAACCATCCGGTGACCGGGATCTTGCCACCGGCGACCGACGTAATGGGTGTGTCCATTCAGTATGGTTCGCCCTTGGTCGTCTTCCAGCCTGCGCACATCTACTGCACCCAACTGGAGGAAATCGTCGAGCGGGTGCTGGAAAGCCGGCCGGTATCGGTGCAATCATAGCAAACTGCCACACAGTCTGAATCGCCACACAACACGCGATCGGTAAGATGCAGCGGGTACCCCCGTGTTGCGCCAGCCCAGGACCGTGTATCAAACCAGTCGACAGGAGTAGACCGATGACCAACAGAACGCCGGCCGGCGTCGAGATTGTCGGCCCCATTTCCCCCGCCGTCACCGACGTGCTGACGCCGGATGCGCTTGCCTTTGTCGCCACCCTGCATCGCCAGTTCAATGACCGGCGCCTCGAGCGTTTGCAGGCGCGTCGCGAGCGGCAGAAGCGCTTCGATGCCGGCGAGATTCCCGGCTTCCTGCCGGAGACGGCTTCCGTACGCGCGGCCGAATGGAAAGTTGCCCCCGCGCCGGCCGATCTCAACGATCGCCGGGTCGAAATCACCGGGCCGACCGAGCGCAAGATGATGATCAACGCGCTGAATTCCGGCGCCAAGGTCTTCATGGCCGACTTCGAAGACGCGCTCTCTCCGACCTGGGAAAATGTCGTCCAGGGCCAGATCAACTGTAGCGACGCCATCCGGCGCACGATCGCGTTCGATAACCCGGACGGCAAGCGCTATGTGCTCAACGATGAAGTGGCGACGCTGCTCGTTCGCCCGCGCGGCTGGCATCTTGTCGAGAAGAATGTGCTCGTCGACGGGGCGCCCGTTTCCGCCAGTCTTTTTGACTTTGGCCTGTACATGTACCGCAACGCCGCCGAGTTGCTTGCCCGTGATAGCGGCCCGTACTTCTACCTGCCCAAACTGGAAAGTCATCTTGAGGCACGCCTGTGGAATGACGTGTTTGTGGCCGCTCAGGCGGGGCTTGGCCTTCCCAACGGCACCATCCGCGCAACCGTTCTGATTGAGACCATTCTCGGTGCGCTGGAGATGGAAGAGATTCTCTACGAGATTCGCGATCATGCGGCCGGGCTCAATGCGGGCCGGTGGGATTACATCTTCAGCGCCATCAAGAAGTTTGCCAGGAACGAGCAGCAGATTCTGCCCGATCGCGCGCAGGTGACGATGACGGTGCCTTTCATGCGCGCATATACCGAATTGATGATCCGCACCTGCCACAAGCGCGGTGCCCATGCCATTGGCGGCATGGCGGCGTTCATTCCGAATCGCCGCGACCCGGTTGTCACCGAGAACGCGCTGGCCAAGGTGCGCGAGGACAAGCTGCGCGAGTTTGGCGATGGATGTGACGGCACGTGGGTCGCCCATCCAGACCTTGTGCCGACTGTGCTGGAGGTAGCCAACGGCTATCTGGGCGACAGGCCGAACCAGAAAGATCGGTTGCGCGAAGATGTGCAAGTCACGGACTGGCAGATCACCGACGTCGGTGTGCCGGGCGGGACGATCACCGAGGTGGGGCTGCGGCTTAACATAAGTGTTGCGCTGCAATACATGAATGCCTGGCTGCTTGGCAACGGTGCGGCAGCCATCAACAACCTCATGGAAGACGCGGCGACCGCCGAAATCTCCCGATCGCAGATTTGGCAGTGGATCCACCACGGCGCCAGGTTGGATGATGGGCGTCCGGTGACGCGCTCGCTCTACGAGCAATTCCGGAATGATGAGTTGGCCAAGCTGGGCGGAACCTCAAGTGGGCGCTTTGAGGAAGCGGCAGAACTCCTCGACGAGCTTTGCCTGAGCAATGAGTTCATCGAGTTTCTGACCTTGATCGCCTACAGTCACCTTGATTGAGCGTTGCGTCGAAAGAACCGTAGCATGATTGAAGCGGCGGCCGGGGATCCCAGAGATCTCCGGCCGCTTTGCTGTACTATTCGCCGAGTACCCAGTCATGCTCAAAAACGCTCAACAACCGCGCGTAGACATCCGGTTCGTCGACGATGAGGACGACTTCGCGGTTGATCTTGTGGCTTGCCTCGCTCCCGTTGAGGCTGCCGATCGCCGACCATCGCTGCATACCCACGCTCACCAGCACTAGCTTGGCGTGAATGCCCCCGCCGGTAGGATTCCCAAGCCGGGCATCGAGGTCCAGCCCTTCACTGGCCGCAATCGCGCGCACGTATTCGACGGTAAGTTGGTTGTTGCGCAGGCTCTCGGCATCGTCGAAAAAGCTGTCGAGCAACAGGCGCACCTTTGCACCGCGCCGCGCTGCATCGATCGCTGCTTCAAGCCGCGGATTTGGATCGGCGACGGCGTTGCTGCCCGATTCGCCCCAAAAGGCATTTTCGTAGAGTTGCATCATGGTGATGGTGTCGCCCGCGCCGGCCTGAGCAATGAGGTGATGGATGCCGCTATCCGGCCGCATGGCGTTCTCCGGCGCGCTGACAACGGTGAGTTGGAGATTGGCACTTCGGGACATGGGCTCGCCAAAGGGCGCATCGTTGACCGGATAGACAGGCGCGTCCGGCAATACGAATTCCGCAGGCGGCGCACCGTACCGAGCGTGGTCTGCTGCATAGGGTCGAATGTCAGCGAAAACATCAGGCTGCCAGTCATGGCTGAACAGGGCTTGCAGGGCGCCACGGACTACACCGGCGTCCGTGAAAAGATAGAAGCCGCGCCGTCCGCCGTTGACCCCTGTGTCCGGCATTGGCATTGCGTCAAGGGTCAAGTTTTCGGTGCCAACAAATGTTGAACGGCCGTCGGCGATGCCGTACTTGGCGTGTAGGAACCGATAGCGCCGTTTGTAGCCATTTGGCGCATCGTCGGCGACTGCAAAGTAGCGGACATCGCCACCCGCTGCGGCAATCTGGGTCACGCACCATTTTTGCAGATCGCTGATCCCACCGGGTGGACTGCCCTCCAGCAGTAGCCTGACCTGCACGCCGCGCCTGGCTGCATCGGCGATGGCGATGGCCAGGGCAGGATGTTCGAGTGTGTAGAGGCTCAAATCGAGTGTCTGTGATGCCTGCGCGAGAAAGGTCGCCATTGGCGCATACAGGCCTTCCGGCCCGACCGCGACGGTAATTGTGGCCTGGTCGTTGCGTGACACGGGCCACAGGCCGTCCGCACTTTCCCAACCGCCCCAGCCCGGATAACGCACCCGCCGTCCCCATGCCAGGTCGGTCATGTCGCCCGCCCAGTCGATGGCCTGGTCGCTGTCGACGGGTTGACCGGTCAGCGCATCGGTTTTGCGTTGCCAAATCTGGCCCTGTGCGGATGCCAGCCCGCGCGTGTAGGCCATGGCCGGTTCGCCAAGCCATCCTGGCGAGGACTGGGTGGTATTGCCATAGAGCAGCGCATCGGCCAGCGCTCCCTCGGGGTCGAGCAGGCTGATGCTTCCGCCCGTATTGATCAGGCTCAACTTGTTGTCGAGGTGCACTGCGCCCTCGCTTTCGTCGCCCCAGGTGCAGCCAGGCTCCATCCCGAACGATTGTTTGAAAATTGCGGCCTGTGCCGTGCACCAGAGTCGCTCGCCCGGATCGAGCGTGACGGTTGCCGTGATCGGGAAGCGTGCTGTTTTCGTGCCGCTCTTGAGCGCCCATCCGGCCAGCAATTGCGGCCGCATCCCTGCGTTCCAGAGTAGAATTGCTTCGTCCGGCTCGTAACTAATCGCGCTGTCGATATGTGCGGCCGCGATCAATACCCGCGCGGGTGACGGACTTAGGACCAGGGGCAGATATTGGAAGGCAGCAGGCGGCGGGGCGGGCGGCGGCTCTGCCTGTCCGGCGGCGTTGCGGCTTGTCGCCAGGATGCAGGCGCAGATGATGATCATGGCCAGGGCAGTTGTAACGCGACGCGCTGTGCTGGGGCGCATAGGTACCTCTTCGGGAGCGTGGCTGTGAAAGCTGTCTGTGACGAGGATAGCGCAGCCGTGCCCGCAGCGCATCGGTCGATTGTAGAATTGTTGAGTACTTCACGCGTTGCACGCGAACAAAAACACCGGAGCCCGTTCGGGCTCCGGTGTTTCACGTGAAACAATGGGGTGGTCTACAGGTAGTCGCGCAATTTGCGGCTGCGGCTGGGGTGGCGCAGCCGGCTCAATGCCTGTGCCTCGATCTGGCGAATGCGCTCGCGCGTGACGCCAAACTTCTTGCCAACTTCCTCGAGCGTGTAGCAATAGCCATCGACGAGGCCGAAACGCAGTTGCAAAATGCGTACTTCACGCGGGGTCAGGCTCTGGAAGATCTCGTCGATGACCTCACGCAACAACTGCTGACCGGCAGCGTCGCCCGGCGCATCGGCGTCTTCATCCTCGATGAAATCGCCCAGGTAGCTGTCTTCTTCCTCGCCGACGGGCATTTCAAGGCTGAGCGGGCGCTGGCTCACACGCATGATATGTTCAACCTTGCGCGGCGCTACGCCCAATTCGTCGGCGATCTCTTCTGTTGTCGGGTCACGGCCGAGCTCCTGTACGAGCTGGCGGCTCGTGCGCGTCAGCCGGTTGATCTGCTCGTACATGTGCACCGGCACGCGGATGGTGCGCCCTTGGTCGGCAATTGCGCGGGTCACCGCCTGGCGGATCCACCACGTGGCATAGGTGCTGAACTTGAAGCCGCGGCGGAAGTCGAACTTTTTCACGGCACGGATGAGGCCGATGTTGCCCTCCTGGATCAAATCCAGGAAGGGAACGCCACGGCCGACGTACTTCTTGGCGACGCTTACCACCAGGCGGCTGTTGGCCTTGATCAGGTGCTCCTGGGCGGCCTGGCCGTCGCGCACGTACCACAGCAGCCGCTCGCGCTCCTCCCAGTCGACGTTGCCGTCGGAGAGCTTCTTGCGCGCATCGCGGCCGCGCTCCATGCGCTTGGCCAGATCGACCTCTTCCTCGGCAGTCAGCAGCGGCACGCGGCCAATTTCCTTCAGATAGAGGCTGATGGAGTCATCAATCTCGATCTGGCTGAGGTCAAAATCTTCTTCCTCCACCTCGACGGTCTCGATTTCCGCATCACTCACATCGCCGAGAACGTCGTGATCTTCCTCGCGCGCCTGGCCGACCTCAATGCCCTGTTCAAAGAGTGAGGCAAACACGTCTTCGAGTTGCTCCATGTTGCTCTCTGCCTCGGGCATCACCTTGAGTACATCGTCGTAGGTGACGTAGCCCTGAGAGCGGCCTAGCGTCAGGAGATGTTCAAGTGCCGCTTCGGGGCTCAACGCGACCGGCGTCACTGCTGCAACCTCGCCCATCTGATCGAGTTCGCCTTCGATCTCCAGATTTTCGTTCGGTTCGACTTCGAACCCATCCTCGTTCTCGACGTCCAAGTCGTCGTCGAATGAGGCCCGCATTGATTTCTGCTTTCCCATGCTTTTGCTCCTTGCCCAATCCACCATGTTGAGCCCTTGCTATCTAAATAGCATGGCTTCAACGCTACCCTGATGTCTATAATGTTGCACCCAATGCTTACGTCTATGATGCGTAATGCACAAGGATCTCGTCAACGGTGCGGAACAGGCCACGAATCAACCGATAGCCTCCTTCATGTCCCATACACCGTGTTGTTTTGCATAGATGGCGTTGCATGCCGTGCACGCAACGCGGTCTTCGCCAACTCGCTGCAACGGCTCGTCGCCGCAGCGCGCACAGCGCAGGATTCCGGCAATGTCGTCCGCCACCAGCGCCGCACCGGAGCGTTCACCCCCTGTCGGCACACCAACTTGCAAGAAAACGCTTGGCGCCAGCGGAAACGTTCCGCCGGGCGCAAAGAGCTTCTGGTCGAGCGCGGCAAGCCGCTGTGCCGGGATGCGCTTCTTGATCGCCGCCATGCGGAAATGCGACACGCCTAGTCGCTGCCTGGTTACCATCCCGGCCTCGGAAAGCTGGCTCGCTATCCAGTCTGGGTGAAAGTCGAAGTTCAACTTCACGAATTCAACTGGGTCCGGGTCCAGCGGCGACCACTCTTGGCGGCGTAGCACCCAGCGTGCAAGCGCTTTCAGATTGCGTTTGTTGGCATATTCCAGCACGCCAACGCTATAGCGGTGCATTACCCGCTGCAACTGCTGCAGGGCCGCCGGGACATCGGCCAGATGGTGCATGACGCGTACCATGACCAATGTATCGAGCGTGGCTGACGCCAGAGGCAGCGAATAGACATTTCCGGCTACGAAGACAAAGCGCGGGTCGTGGCCCCACTCATGAGCTGCGTCCTGCAACAGCGTCCGGCTATAATCAAACAGGATGATCTGTTCGTAGCCGAGATAGAGATCGGCAAGACGGCCGAAACCGGCGCCGATTTCGGCGATGCGACCGCCATTTGCAGGCAGCAACTGCATTAGCGCCAACCGTTCGGCAGCGTCTTCGTAGTCGCGACCCTGGTCCACCCAAAAATCAACCCGGTACTGGCTACCTTCGTAGTCAATCACCGGGATGTCGTTCGTTATCTTTCCCTGGACAGAACTTGTCACAAGCTGCCCTGTCTGCTTCGCCTGAGCACTTTTACCGTGGCACTCTGTTTCACGTGAAACACTCAGTGCATCATCCGCCAAAAAAAAGAGCGGGAGTCAATCCTCTGGTTGGATGCCCTCGCAATGGTGAGATTATAGCAGGGTTGGGATGCAGATTCAACACCCAAATTAAGATGTTTTTGCAGGAAAACTTGTAGTCTTGTAAGTTAGCGCTGTTGGCTATTCAGATACCACGTCACCGTCGCAAGAACGATCACCATGCCCAGTGCCTGCCAGGGAGATGTCAGATGTTCGCCCAGCAGCAACATGCCTGCCGACAATGTGCTCACCAGGCGCCACCCCATCAGGCTGCTGACAAGCGGCGCGCCCAGGTGGCGGAT
>WBZU01003391.1_pt1 | contig 10466 bp, 8 predicted proteins | sample 5204311 | NCBI WGS metagenome assembly WBZU01 (sample SAMN12344359, study PRJNA552823) | activated sludge metagenome | biome: Activated sludge suspended growth; feature: Nitrification reactor; material: Wastewater; isolation source: activated sludge from nitrification reactor of wastewater treatment... | reverse complement strand
CCAAGACCGGTGGCCGGCATTCTACAATCATGGACACTTCCATTCACATGTGTACGCCGGACGAACCGGCAATTCTCTAGCGTCCCTGGCGGATCTGATGGCTGAGCACCGGACGCCCCACGAGAAAATCAAGCACCCACTGCCGCTGAGCATCGCGCTCGTGGCGGCGCGCCGGATGCTCGGCATGGACGACATTCTCGATGACGGCCAGCACTTCCAGCGCCTCGGCCGGGCTGAGCCGGTAGTAACGCTCCTCCGTCTCCAGGTTGTCGGTGCGCTCCCAGCGGTCGATCCAGTCGTTCAGATAATAAGTGTAGCACTGGCGGCAGCGCCACACGCTGAAGGTCTGCTTGTCGCCCTCGGGCGTGGCGACGGCCAGCGCGCCCAGGTTGGCGATGCGTCCCTGACAGGCAAAGCAGGGTTCCGTCCCCGCACCGACACCGCTGCGCTCGACGATGCGGTCCGCCCACGACGGGGATTCCGCCGGCGCAACCGGCGCATCGTTGCGACTGAGCCAACGCCGGAACTGCCCAGCCAGCGTCCAACGCTCGTCGGTTTCCTGCTCGGCACGCTTGCGCATGGGTGCCAGTTCGACCGGCACCGTGTCGGCGGCTGCGGCCTTGGGTGCGCGGTCGCCGGCTGGCTGCCAGTGGAGGCAAGGTAGCGCCAGCATCGACTGCACGGCCAGCAGCGGTGGGAACTCGTCGACCGCGCCTTGCCGATCGCACGTCCCGGTAGCCAGTTGATCCGGCATACGCGCAGCGTGTGGCTGCCAGTGCCGGCATGTCCCGCACGCCTGCACCTGCCAGCCCGCTGCGGCCAGCGCCGTGCGCAGGACTCGCACAAACTCGGCGCCGCCTGGGTCGGGGATGCGCAGCAATGGCATGGCCTGAGCCGCGCTGCCGGCATTGGTTGCGCCGCGCCCTTCCAGCTCAGCCACGCACGCGGGCGGATCGTCATACCACAGGATGCGCGCCCAGCGCAGGTCGTTCGCATCAACCAGCGATTGTAGCCGCACGCGCTGATAGACCATCGTGCGCGTGCCCGGGAAGACGCCGGACATGGTCGCCAGGTTGAAAAGCTGGTAGGTGTCACTCATGCCGGTCAAGGATCTTCACGCCAGCGCTGCCTGCCTTATTTCTGATTGGCGTCATTGATTAACGCGGCCGTCTCGCGCACGGTGGCAGCAGGATCGGCGTCACCATCCACCACCTTCACAAACATATCGCCGCCGTAGCCCCAGGCCTCCGCCATCTCCGGCACTTCGGGCATGGGCTGGGCCGCCGCCGCCTGCTGCGCAAACCCTTGCAGGATCGGATCGTCACCCAGCGCGGCGTTGCGGCTGGCAGGCAGGCGCTTGCCCACCTGGGCGATGGAGGCGCCGCTCTCCGCACTGGTCAGGAAACGGGCAAAGTCGAGCGCCAGTGCCTGCTGTTCCGGCGACACCTTCGGGTTGACAAAAACACCGTCGGCCGTGAGCCAGGGCTGGGCAGGACCGGCGGGACCGGCGGGTAGCTGCGCAACAGCCAGGTTTTCGCCCAACGCCGCGCGCAACTCGTCAATCGCCCAGGGACCGTCGACGAAATAGGCAAACTCGCCCTTCTTGAAGCGGTCGAGCAACATGCCGTAGTCGGGGTCGACGTAGCTGCCCGTCGTCTCGCTGACGGCACGCAGCCACGCCAGATAACCGGCAGCGTCGCCCGTCTTGTCGACCACGGCCAGCCCGCTGTCGTCAAACAACTGGGCGCCGTAGGCGGGCAGCCCCCAGTAGAGGTGGTAGAGGTTGTTGTAGAGGCCGATGCCGGTGGCCGGCGCCTGCTGTGCCTGCGCCAGCCACGCGTCGGTCGTGGCAGGCATGGCGGCCGGGTCGGCCAGCGCACGGTTGACGAAGGTGGTGACCAGCTCGTAGTTGGTCGGCAGCGCGTAGAGCTTTCCCTGCCAGACAAAGTTCTCCAGCGCGGCCGGCCAGTAGTTCGCCCGCTCCTCCGGTGTGATCACACCATCGAGCGGCTGCAAGGCATCGGCGCCAACCAGGTCGCCCAGCCACCAGTTGGGTGCCAGTAATAAATCCGGCCCGCTGCCACCGGCCACGGCGTCGGCATAGGCTTGCGGCAGGTCCGAATAGGCGACGAAGAGCGTGTCGACCGTCACGCCAGGATTGGCCTGCTGGTAGGCGCCCAGGATGGCGGCCAGCGCATCGCCGTCGCCTTCGGCCCAACTGTGCCAAAGGGTGATGCGGCCGCTGAGCGGTTCGGGTGTGGGCGTGGCGGTCGGCAAGCTGGCGGCGCCCTGCCCCGACGCGGCCGCGTCGCCGCCCGCAGACGCGGCATTCGCTTGCGCCGGCACAGCCTCCACGACCGGCTCATCGGCAGGCGGTGAATCCTGGCACGCGGCCAGCGCAAAGAGCAGCAACCCCAGCAGGAGCGCAAAGAGCAGGGAGTGCGTCCCGCGCGTTCGGTGGATTGAACCTGGTGCGATGTGTCTCATGAGTGATCCTGCAAATAGTCAAGGAGAGCAGCCAGTCCCAGCAGATAGCTACGCCAGCCGAAGCCGCAGATTTGCCCGATGCAAACCGGCGCAATGACCGAGGTGTGGCGGAATTCCTCGCGGGCATGGATGTTGCTCAGGTGAACCTCGACGGCCGGCAACTTGACGCCGGCAATCGCATCACGCAGCGCATAGGAGTAGTGCGTGAACGCGCCGGGGTTGATTACGATGCCATCGGCCCACGTGCGCGCGTTGTGAATCGCGTCAATGAGCGCGCCTTCGTGGTTGCTCTGGAAAGGGCGCACCTCATGCGCGGCGCCGGCCGCGGCCGCCACCCGTTCGTCAATCACAGCCAGCGTCACATTGCCGTAGATGCTCGTCTCACGCGTGCCCAGCAGGTTCAAATTTGGACCGTGTAATAATGCAATCTTTGCCACCCGGTTCCTCCGCTCTGTTCGCTTCTCTACTCCAGCACGGACGCAATCGCACGCCGCACGATGGCGTCGCCCGGATCGTCGATAACCACGACATCGCCCAGCGCCTGCGGAATGACGAAGCGCAGCTTCTTGCCGGCGCGCTTCTTGTCATGCGCCATGGCCGCATGAATGGCATCGCCGTCAAAGCCGGCCGCCGTGACGGGCAGGCCCAACCGCTCCAGCAGCGTGCGAATACGCGCCGCCAGCTCCGGTGTGCATCGCCCCAGTTCGGCACTCATGTTGGCAGCGGCGACCATGCCAATGGACACCGCTTCGCCGTGGCGCACCTGGTATTGGCTCACCTGCTCGATGGCATGGCCGAACGTGTGGCCGAGGTTCAACGTGGCGCGCACGCCCTTCTCGAAAGGATCGGCTTCCACCACGTCGACCTTGACGCGCACGGCGTCTGCCACCAGTTGCAGCAGGTTGGCCGGCCCTTCCTCCTCCAGTTGCACGAAGAGCCGCGGCGCGCCGATGATGCCGTGCTTGACCACCTCGGCCAGCCCGGAACGAAACTCATCTGAGGGCAGCGTGCCGAAAACGGTCACGTCCATGATCACAGCAGCAGGCTGCTTGAACGCGCCGACCAGGTTCTTGCCCTGCGGCATGTCGACGCCGGTCTTGCCGCCCACGGAGGCGTCGACCATGGCGAGCAGCGACGTCGGCATCTGCACGAAGGGCACGCCGCGCAAATAGCTGGCCGCGGCAAAGCCGGCCATGTCGCCGATGACGCCGCCACCCAGCGCGATCACGACGCTGTTGCGGTCGAGCCCGACGGCCAGGAACTGGTCATAGAGCGAGCGCACCGTGTCGAGCGTCTTGTGCTGCTCGCCTTCCGGCACGCGGCAGATCACCGGCTCGAAGCCGGCCGCGCCCAGTGAGTCGCTGAGCAGTTCGGCGTGTGCGCGGATCATGTCGTTGGTGACGACGGCGGCCGTCGTCGGGCGCAGGCCGCGGTTGACGAGCAGGCGGCCGGCATTGGCCAGCAGCCCGTTGCCCAGGAGCAGGTCATAGCTGCCGTCGGGCGAACGCACCGGAATGCGAATCATGCCCGGCGCCTCGCGGTCGGCATCTGCCAGGTCCAGGATGCGGTCGGCCACCTGCTCGATGGCAAGATCGGTCGTGTCGAGCTGATAGGCGATCGCGCCGTACGCCAGGCGGCGCTGGAGCAGCAGGTGCCGGATGCGTTGGCGGCGCTCCTCGATTGCGCCCTGCATCAGCGGGCGGTCGTCGGCCGCGGCCAGCCGCGCCAGAATGGTCTCCTCGCCGGCGTGGAGGCAGATGACGGTGCCCGTGGCGGCCAGCGCGTCGCGACTCTCGGCGTTGACCAGCGCGCCGCCACCCGTGCTGATGACCAGATCGTGCTCGGCGGCCAGTTCCTGGCAGAGTTGTGCCTCGGCGACGCGAAAGGCCTCCTCGCCATCGTCGCGGAAGACCTCGGCAATCGACTTGCCGAAGCGCTCCACTAGAATGTCGTCCATGTCCACGAAGCGACGGCCCAGGCGCGCGCTCAGCAACCGGCCGGCCGACGTTTTGCCGGTGCCCATAAAGCCGGTAAGAACGATGTTGCGTGCGGGCATGGTCTCCTGCGTATCCTGCATGATTGCTTCCCAGTTCCGTTGTGGCCGGTCAACCCGGCTAAGCAGCGATATCACGTTTCAGCCACTGCTCGACCGCGCCCAGCAGGGAGCGCACCGGCTGCGCCGTATTCACAACCAAGTGGTGCTCCGGCGCAATCGGATATTGCCAGCAGCCATCGTAGGCGGCAAGCTGCGCCTGCATGGCTTCCCACCCGCTGATCTTGTGCGTCGAGTAGCCGGGGCGGCGGGCGTTGAGACGCTGCTTCCACACCGCTTCGTCGAGCACGGTTTCGATGACAAGCAGCCGCGCTTTGTACCTGGCCGCCAGCTCCTGCGCCGTCGCGTACCCTTCCGGATAGGCCAGCGGCGAGACGGCAATCACGCTCAGACCGAGGTCGAGCTGCGTTGCGCAAACCTGCCACATCACCTCGTAAGCCAGTTGGTTGGCTTCGGGCACGTCGAGCACGAAATCCTTGACGTCATCCTTGTCGATGAGCGGGATGCGGAAACGGCGTGCGATCACGCGGGCCAGCGCGCTCTTGCCGGTCGCGGGATGGCCCTTGGTCGCCATGAGCACGGGCGCCGAAAAAGGCGGCAGCTTGGGCGGACGGGCAGAGTGGCGGATGGCAGACATGACGGCGGCGGCTCACGGGAACAGGCGGAAGGCGTCGGGAGCGACGTGGCTGGCAGCGTGCATGAGCACGGCGTTGAGCAGGTCGATGGCGAGGCGCGACTCCAGCGTCACGCCGGCGCGCACGCCGACACAGGGATCGTGCCGCCCCTTGCGCAATTCAAAGTCGATCTCCTCCAGGTTCTTGCGCACGCTCTGCTGCGGCCGGGTAATCGTCGAGGTCGGCTTGAAACCGACGCGAAAGACGAGCGGCATGCCCGTCGTGATGCCGCCGATCAGCCCGCCGTGGCTGTTGGCCTGGTAGCCACTGCGGCGCAGCGGATCGTTGTTCTCGCTGCCGCGCCGTGCCACAACTTCAAAGCCGGCGCCGATCTCCACCCCCTGCACGGCGTTGAGACCGCCCAGGCTGCCCATGATGCGGAGCTTCAGGCTCTGGTAAAGCGGGTCGCCGGCCAGGGGTGGCACGTTCACGGCGACAACCTCCACGGCCGCGCCCAGCGAGTCGCCCTCGATGCGCGTCGTCTTGATCAGATCGCCGGCAGCGGCGGCAAAATCGGCATCGACCGAGTGAATCTCGGCGCTGGCCAGCTCCGCCTCGAGCGCGGCGATGGCAGCCGGATCGAGCCGGCCGGCGGCGCCGGCAAGCTCCTCGACGCGCTGCGCCAGCGTGCGCTCCGCCTTTAACTGGCCGACCTGGCAGATCGACGACAGCACAACTGTGCCAAACGTCTCGGCCAGGAAGAGGCGTGCCAGCGACCCGCCGATGACGTCGGAGATCGTCGAGCGATAGCTTGAACGCCCGCCGCCGCGCGGGTCCACATAGCCGCGGCTCTTGTAGTGCTTGACCAGGTCGGTGTGGCCAGGGCGCACCTCGCCGGTTGGCCCGGTGAACTGGGCGTAATCGGCCGACTTCTTGGCGGTGGAGAGCACGATGGCGGCAATCGGTTCGCCGGTGGTGTACCCTTCCGCATAGCCAGTCGTGGCGGAGGCGTCCTCGCCGGCCGCAACCTGGAGCGCCGGCCCGGCGGTCAGCGCTTCGATATCTTCCTGATAGAGACCGCTGAGCAGCACAACGGTGTCGTCCTCGCGGCGCGGCGTGCCGTGGCGGTTGCTGCCCGGCCGGCGCCGATCGAGGTAGCGCTGGATGTCGGCGGCGCGCACATAGAGCCCTGGCGGCATGCCAAAGACGATGGTCGTTACCGCCGGGCCGTGCGATTCGCCCGCACCGGCCACAGCAAAGAGTGGTCCGCCCAAAATCTCCATATGCGGATGCTATTATAGCGCCAGGTTGGGTTGAGACGGAATCGCCAACCGCCGCGCATGTCCAATGGACGCGCCGGCGCCCTGCGACAATGCAGGGCGCCGGATTGCTATAGCCAGGGAGACGCCAGGCAGACGTTAGTCGTTGCGTTGATCCGCGATGATGGGCATGTACGCTTGCGGCTGAATCTGGTCGTCCAGGTCGAGGATGACCGAAGCACCGAGGCCGTTGGTCGGGTCGAAGGGCTGCGTTGCACCTGTGTTGTTGGTGGCAACACCGGAATACTCGTAGAGGCCGTTGCTGTGGCCAAGCGCCGTGTAATCAAAATCCGCCGGGCCAGTATCGGTCGTGAAGACCTGCCACTGCGTCCATGCGCTGGCAGCGCCGCCAAACGGCGTATAACGGTAGAAAATCTTCACTTCGGTGATCGTGGTGCCTGGGGGCGTCAGCGCAATCCAGTTCACCGGGATGACGTTGGTAATCGGCGAGGTCGGCTTGATGACATTGGGGTTGAAGTCAAAGATCGCGGCGATCGGCTTGTCGAAGATGATGGTCGATGCCTGCGCGTTGGCGCTCCACGGCTGAGTGTTGCCGACGTTGTCAACCGCCTGGACACGGAATTCAAACTCGTCACCCAACTGGCCGCCCGTCACCTGATACGAGGTCGTCTTGGTCTCGGACAGGACGAGCTGCCAGTCGCCTTGATTCTTGCGCACCTGGAAGTTGTAGTACGCGATGCCGGAGAGATTGTCGGTTCCGCTCCAAGTCACGGTGAAATTCGGGCTGACGGTGAATTCGGGCAGCGGGTTCACCGTGGCGACCGGCGGCTCCGTGTCGACGCGCGTGCTGACGATGGGGCTCCAGGCGCCGAGATTTCCGGCGCGATCCGCAGCCTGCACCTGGAATTCGACGGTGGCAGCGTTCGGCGCCCAGCCCTTGAAGTGATTCTCCGTCGAAGTACTCTGGTTTTTCCAGTTGGTCCAGCCGCCGCTGTTGATGCGATAGCGCACGTTGTACCAGGCGACGCCGCTGGCCGGACAGCCAGGCTGATCGGGGTCGTAGGCGGACCACTTGACCAGGAAGTCTGCCGGCTGAAAGGCGTTCAACGCGCCCATGGTGGCAACCGGCGCCGCGGTATCGCAGTTGGCCGAGTAGTTGACGAGAATGTACGGCGCAAGTTGCGGGATCGAACGCGAGTTGAACTGGCGCCAGCGTCCGCGACTGGGCGTCTCGTCGCCCGTAATCAACAGGCCGTAGTTCGGCCGGCCGCTGTCCCAAGCCTTGACGACGTCTGTCGCGCCGCCGCTCACCCAGCCGATCGCCGGCGGAATACTGCCCAGCGGGAGCGAGTCGCCGCCGAGATAGTTGGCATTGTTCCACGTCACGCTGCCGGCGTTCCAGGACTGCTGCATGAACTGGGCACGGAAGTCCATGGAACTGCCGTCGTTCTGTGGGTTGATAAAGGTCTGGTTGATGTAAAAAGTAGCTTCGTTGATCTGGGCATTGCCGGGTATCGGGCCAAGATCGAACTGGACGAGCATGCGCATGGCATTGTAGGTTGTCTGGTCCCAGCCCAGGTTCATGGTGCTGAGGCCGGCAAAATTACTGTTTGGCTGGCCCGAGGAAATAAAGGTCGCCTGCGACGCCGGCAACTGCACGGTCGCGTTGATCGAATCGCCCTGCACCTCGTAGCTGATGACGGCGAACTTGGTGCGATCCGGCATCTGGACGAGCTCTTCGGCCGTCATGCCGGCCGGCAGTTCGACGCCTTCCGGCACTGCCGCCGTGGTGAGACTGGGCAGCGCGGCCAACTGGTCGCCCAGGGCGGCGGGCACATCGACGGGATCGGCATCGGCGTCCTGTCCGCTAGCAACGGCCGCCGGCAATACGGACAAGAGAAGAATCAACACGGCAATCAGGCGCAGCGTTGCACTGCGCGCGCGACGATGGCGTTGCGTTTGTTCGGTCATGAAAACCTACTCCTTTTTGAATCGTGCATTGGGTTGTCGATGGTTGCGCTGTTGGCCGCCAAGATCCCGAATCGGATTGACGGCGCTGTTTATGGCAGATGCCACGATACCGCTATTATACAAGAGTGCGGCGCGATCGCGCATTGTGCCTTACGAATGAAACACAGACCGTTTGCCCACGCCGGGGGCCGTGCTCAGCACAGCGCATGCCATCCGGCAACGAGTATGGTCCCAGCCAAAATGAGGAGGTAGCAGGTGACGAGCAGACGCATGGCCAATGTCCAACAATTCGTCGGCCGGCAGATTCCGGAGCGGCTCTCGCCGGTCGGCGGCTGGCTGGGCGGCATCCTGTTGCGCCTGGCGGAGGGCGAACTGGCGGCATCGTTCGTCGTCCGGCGCGAAATGACCAATCCTTCGGGCATCCTACACGGCGGCATCATGGCCACCATGCTCGACGAACTCATGGGCTTCACCGTTTTTCTGCTCGACGACGAGGCCTTCTTCGCCAGCATCAACCTGACGATCGATTTCCTCTCCAGCGCGCGCATGGGCGACGAAGTGATCGCCACGACGCGCGTGATCCGGCGCGGGCGGCGCGTCGTAAATGTCGAAGGCACACTCAGCCACAGCGACGGGACGCTGATCGCGCGTGCGACGTCGAACCTCGGCCTTGCGCCGGCATTGGCCCCGCCCGCAGAGCCGGCGTAGCCCCGCGAGCGGGCCGGCTGCCGGCTGCACAAAGAACATTTGGTCGCTCTCGCACTCGTGGTACAATCAGCGGCATGAACGGTCAGGTGCCAGAGAAGGTCGCGCAGAAACTAGACACGCTGCCCGTAGCCCCCGGCTGCTACCAGATGTTGGATGCTGCCGGCAATGTCATCTACGTCGGCAAGGCCGTCGTGCTGCGCAACCGCGTGCGCAGCTACTTTCATTTGTCGGCCAATCACAGCCCGCGCACGCAGGCGCTCGTCGCCGAAATTGCCGATATTTCCTGGTGGGTCACCAAGACCGAACTTGAGGCGCTGATCCTCGAAAACGAGTTGATCAAGCGCTACAAGCCGCGCTATAACGTGCGCCTCAAGGATGACAAGACCTTCCCCTACATCAAGGTCAACTGGCAGGAAGACTTCCCCAAAATCCAGGTCGTACGGCGCATGCGCAAGGACGGCGCACGCTACTTCGGTCCCTACACCAGCAGCCGCGCCTGCTACGAGACGCTCGACGCGCTGCGCCGCGTCTTTCCCTACCTGGACTGCGACCGCAACATTACAGGCGGCGACCCGCGACCGTGTCTCTACTACCACATCAAGTTGTGCGGCGGCCCCTGCATTGGCGCGCAGAGCCGTGACCAATACCGCGAGACCATCCAGCAGTTGATGCAATTCCTGGAGGGCAACAGCGACAAGGTGCTGAACCAGCTCCAGGAGCAGATGGGGCGCGCCGCCGAGAACCTGCAATTCGAGCTGGCCGCGCTCTATCGCGACCGCCTGCAATCGGCGCAGCGCATTGCCGAGCAGCAGAAGATCGTGTCGGCGGCGATGGAAGATGTCGACTACGTGGCGCTGGCGCAGGATGAACGCACAGCCGACACCGCGGTGCAGGTCTTCATGGTGCGCCATGGCCGGCTCGTCGGCCGCGACAGTTTCCTGCTGGAAGGCGCTGAAGTTTTCAACCTTCAGGCATGCAATGGCGAGGCAGGCGAAGCAGACCCTGCCGGCACCAGCCAGCTTGGTGCGCTCATCGGTGCCTTTATCCAGCAGTTTTACGACAACGTGGCCTTCATCCCATCGCTGATTCTGGTGCAAGCCATGCCGCCCGACCACGCGGTGCTGGAGGAATGGCTGGCCGACCATCGCGGCGCCAAGGTGCAGTTGCGCGTGCCCCGCCGCGGCGACAAGGTCAAGCTCATGGAACTGGCGCAGGAGAACGCGGCCGAATTTCTGCGCGTGCGCCAGGCCGAACAGGCGGCCGACACCAATCGCCAGACCGAGGCGGTCGCCGAACTCCAGTCGGTGCTGCACCTGGAAAAACCGCCCTCGCGCATCGAGTGTTACGACATCA
>WBZU01001852.1_pt2 | contig 10466 bp, 7 predicted proteins | sample 5204311 | NCBI WGS metagenome assembly WBZU01 (sample SAMN12344359, study PRJNA552823) | activated sludge metagenome | biome: Activated sludge suspended growth; feature: Nitrification reactor; material: Wastewater; isolation source: activated sludge from nitrification reactor of wastewater treatment... | reverse complement strand
GGCGACTACGGCTCGGACCTGCTGCCCGAGGCCGCGGTGGCCGGGCTGATCGCCGAGCGCGCGCCCGAGTTCATCATCACCGTCGGCGACAACAACTACTACGACGGCGCGGCGAGCACGATCGACCGCAACATCGGCAAGTACTACCACGCGTTCATCGCCCCGTACCACGGCACGTACGGCCCCGGCGCGGAGCGCAACCGGTTCTACCCGAGCCCCGGCAACCACGACTGGAACCTCGGCACGCTCGATCCGTACACCGGGTTCTTCCGCCTGCCGGGCAACGAGCGCTACTACGACTTCCGCCGCGGGCCGGTCCACCTGTTCGCCGTCGACAGCGACTACCACGAGCCCGACGGCGTGACCGCCGACTCGGCGCAGGCGATGTGGCTCGAGCAGGCGCTCTCGGCCTCCGACGCGCCGTTCAAGGTGGTCTACTTCCACCACCCGCCGTACTCGTCCGGCTACCACCTGGGCAGCGAGTACATGCGCTGGCCGTTCGCCGCCTGGGGCGCGGACGTCGTGCTCACCGGGCACGATCACAACTACGAGCGGCTCGTGGTCGACGACCTGGTCTACATCGTCAACGGCGTCGGCGGGGCTGCGCTGCGGACCTTCAACGCCGAGGAGGTCGGCGCCCAGCGCGGCACGCCGGATGTCTTCGGGGCCATGTTCGTCGAGGCAGATCCGAAGCGCATGACCCTCTCGCTGGTGACCCCGGTGGGCGGGCTCGTCGACCGCGTGACGATCCTCGCCGACCGCCCGGCCGCGTGGAACCCCCTCGTGCCGGTCGACGCGACCTGGCGCTACTTGCAGGGCGCGGCGCCGCCGGACTGGACGCAGCTCGACGTCCCGGTCGACACCTGGTCGAGCGGCCCGGCGCCGCTCGGCGCCAACATCGGCGGCGAGGCGACGCTGCTGACGCCCGGCTACACGACCTACTTCCGCCACGTCTTCCTCGCCGACGAGGCCGCCGTCGGCGCGCCGCTCCGCATGCGCCTCGCCGTCGACGACGGCGCGGTCGTGTACCTCAACGGCGCCGAAGTCTACCGCATCAACATGCCCGAGGGCCCGCTCACCCCCGAGAACACGGCGGTGACCGCGGTCGGCTGGTGGTACGAGGACAAGCTGGCCGAGACGATCGTGCCGGGCGAGGCGCTGGTGGTCGGGCCGAACCTGCTCGCCGTCGAGGTCCGCCAGCACAACGCGTCGAGCCAGGACCTGCGGCTCGCGCTCGAGCTCGCCGCCGGTCAGTAGATCGCGTCGACGAACGCCCAGCGGTCCGCGATCCACTGGCGCAGGTAGTCGACCTCCTCCTCGTAGGTGGTGAAGTCGTTGCGCCAGTTCCAGCCGTTGTAGTTGCGGTACTCGTCGCTCCAGCGGCCCTCGTCGCGGCGGGCGCTCGCGGCCGTCTCGGCGAGCATCGCGTCGGTCAGCGCCAGCACGTCGCCCACCGCGTAGATGTCCTTCAGGACATCCCCGTAGCGGGCCCGCAGCGGGTCGCCGATGCTCGGCAGCTCGAGGAAGCGGACGAACAGCTCGTTGGCCCAGGTGTAGCCGGTCGGGTCGGCGTCGAAGCCCTTGCGCGCGGTCTGCCAGGTCTGGCCGAAGCTGTCGTTGAAGTCCCACGGCACGTAGCGCCACGGGCCGCCCGACATCGGGTCGTGGTAGTGGTAGCTGTTCTTGCCGGCCGAGTCGTCGGCCATGATCAGGCTGACGAAGATCCACCAGTCCTCGTACTCGCTGCGCGTGATCATGCCGTCGATCTTCGCCAGGAAGTCGACGTCGTTCGCGGTGGCGACGAACTGCACCAGCGCGTCGAGGTCGTCGTACGCGCCGGGCTGGCCGTCGAGCGGGAAGCCCTCCTCCTTGGTCAGCCCGTCGTGCGGCGTCGCCTTCGGGCTGTTGTCGGCGCGGATCAGGCGGAAGTTGGCGTCGTGCGTGCGCGCCTTGTAGAGGTTGCCGTCCTGCAGCAGCCCGTGCTCCTCCATCAGGTAGCCGCTGACGTGGTCCGAGACGGTGTAGAGCCCGAAGTAGGCGCCGTCGAGGAAGACCACCGCGCTGTAGACCTGGACCTGGATGTGCTCGGGGTCGAGGCGGTTCCACAGCTCGTAGGCGAGGCGCTGGCGGACGTACGAGTTGTCGTCGAACGTCGAGATCAGCACCGCCTTGCGCTTGTCCGTGAAGCCGCCGCCGAGCTCCGGCTCGTTGAACTTGTCGTCCTTGGCGAACTTCAGCGTGTAGCTGTTCTTCGGGTACCACAGCGACGCGGCGCCCCGCAGCTTCGACTCGGCGACGTAGGTGTGGCCGCGGTAGATCACCGTCGCCGGCGTGTACGCGTCGGCCGAGATGCCGGGGTCGTTGTAGAGGAACAGGACCGGCAGGCCGTACTCCTCCGTGTAGATGCTCGGGTCGACGACCGGGACGTTGCCCGGCTGGTCCCACGCGTCGGCGACGCCGATCTTCACCGCGCCCGCCTCGCCCTTCGCGGTGATCGTGAGCGAGTAGACCGCCCCCTGGTCGAGCCCGGGCGTCCAGCTCATCGTCGCGGTCGCGGGGTCGTAGGTCGCGCCCGCCGGCAGCGGGTCGATCGTGAATTCGCCGCCGGCGAGCTCCAGGCCGGTCTTGCAGCTCAGCGGGACCTTCACCGTCTCGCCCTCGAGCAACCAATACGGGCCGCCGCCCTGCGGGTCACACTGCGCCAGCAGCGGCAGGTCCGGCGGCGGCGGGCCACTCGTGCCGTCGCCGGTCGTCGCGGCGCTCGTGGTCGGCTCACCCGTGGTCGGCCCGCCGGTGGTCGCGCTCGAGCTCGCGTCGCCGGTCGTGCCGGCGCCCTGCGTGGTGGCGCCGCCGGAGCTGTCGCCGCAGCCGGCGGCGAGCGACGAGGCGAGCGCGAGGGACACGAGGGGCTGGATCGATCGAGACATCGCCGCGAGACCTCCGACCCCGCATCGTAGCACCGACGCTCGACCGCGCGCGCGCGCGATCCCGCGCGAGCGTCAATTGAGCCGGATCAGCGCGCCGGCGATGTTGTGGACGCCCATCGCGGTGCTGTCGATCTTCGGCGCGGACAGGGTGATACCGCCGGCCTCGACGGTGATGCTGCTCGCGCCGACGGAGAGCTCGATCTTCTCGGTGCCGCGGAGCACCAGCGTGGCGGCCCGGATCGTCACCTCCTGCGGGCTGCGCACGAGCACCGCCTCCGGCGCGGAGACGTGGACCGTACCTGTCCGCGAGGCCAGGCGCACGTCGGTCTCGCCGCGCAGGTCGAGCTCGGCCGACTCCGACGACAAGCTGACGCCGGCGAAGCCGCTCAGCTCGAGGCGGTCCATCATCGCCAGCACGCTGACCGCCCGCAGCGCCTCGACGCCGACGCTGCCGTTCTGCGACTCGATGGCCACGTCCTTGAAGGCGACCGTCGCGTGCTTGCCCTGCGCGACGTGGAGCGCGCTGTCGCCGGCCTCGACGGTGACGGTGCGATCGCCGCGGACGACCGTGGTGCTCTTTCCGGCGGCGATCGTCGTCGAGTCGTCGCCCTCGACGACCCGCAGCGCGCGCGAGCCGACGACCTCGATCTGCTGCGCGCCGCCGATCGTGACGCGCTGATCGGCGCCGACCTCGAGCGCCTGGTTGCGGCCGATCGTGCGGACGTTGTCGTGGAGTGCGAGCTCTCGCAGGTCCCGCTGGGCGCGCAGCAGCAGCTCCTCGCGGCCGCGCGCGTCCTCGAAGCGCAGCTCGTTGTGGCCGCCGCCGCCCGGCGTGCTGTCGCTGCGCAGCGCGCTGCGGGTGCGCTGGTCGGGCAGCGGGTACGGCGGGCGGTTGGAGCCGTTGTAGACGCTGCCGGTGACGAGCGGTCGGTCGGGGTCGCCGTCGATGAACTCGACCAGGACCTCCATGCCGACCCGCGGCAGCAGCACGGCGCCCCACCCCGGGCCGGCCCACGCCTGGGCGACGCGGATCCAGCACGAGGCCGTGTCGTCGAGCGGCGAGTGGCGATCCCAGTGGAACCGCACCTTGATCCGGCCGTGCTCGTCGGTGTGGATCTCCTCGTCCGGCGGGCCGACGACGATCGCGGTGTGCGGGCCGTACACGCGCGGCCGCGCCGGGGCCCGCTGAGCGCGGTACGGGGTGCCCGCGCGCAGGCTCTCGAAGCTGTTCTGGTAGCGGGCCGCGCCCGTGACGCCGTCCGCGTACTGCTCCTCCTCCGGGGCGTCGCCGCGGTGGACGACGCGGATCACGAGGTGCTCGCCCTCGAGGTCGGCGCGCGGCAACCCCACCAGGGTGATCGTCCGCCCGGGCACGAGCTCGACGACGTCGCTGTGGCCGCAGCCGAGGTCGGCGAGCGCGGTGTGGGCCTCGAGCGCGAGGCGGGCCCGTGCGAGGCCGTCGTCGCGGTGCAGCCGCCGCTCGTCGTGCACGAGCCGCGCGCGCACGCGCCCGCGCGCGTCGCTGGTGGTCCGCGCGCGGTCGTGCGAGAGGGCGCTGGGCTCCTGCCAGTCCCAGTCGCGCTCGATGACCGCGGTCGAGGTGAGCTGGCGCTGCCAGTCGAAGGCGGCCAACGACTGCTCGCTCGCAGCGCCCGCGCCCGCGGCGACGAACGGGATCGGCGGGTGCTCGAGCCGCGCGGCGCCGGCGGTGGTGTCGACGAGGACGAGCGTCTCGCCGCGAGCGTCGACCGGGTGCTCGAAGAAATAGACGATGCCCTCCTCGTGCATGAGCCGGGCGGCGAAGTCGAGGTCCGACTCGCGGTACTGCACGCAGTACTCGCGCTCGGCCAGCGCCTCCTCGTCGAGCCGCAGCTCGAGCGCGGCGCCCATCTCGACGAGCGGCGCCTTGAGCACGAGCCGGAGGATCTGCGCGGCGTTCTTGCGCTGCCAGAAGCGCGTGTCGACCTGCTGGGCCAGCAGCGCCAGCGCAGGGCCGACATCGACGCGGACGCGCAGGCGCTCGCCGACGAGGCCGAGCGCGTCGACGCGGACGATCACGCCGTGCACGACCCGCCCGCCGCCGCCGCGCCCGAGCTCGAGGGTGCAGCGCGCGCCGAGCAATTGATCGGTGTCGGCCGCGAGGTCGTCCGCCAGCAGCTCGACCGACAGCGCGTAGGGCTCGGAGAGCGCCTCGCGCAGCTCGAAGCGGCGGACGTGCCACTCGACCGGCGGACCGTCGTCGCAGACGAAGCGGAGCCCGACCGGCGCGAGCAGGCCGGGCGACATCAGAGAGCGCGTGTGCACGGAGGGCATGGGGTCGGCGCTCGTGCAAGGACCGGACCGCCGGCCCCGCACGCGTGCTCGGCGGCCGGACGCGGCCGCGTCGCAAGCGCGGTTGGGGGAGACGCAACCCGGGTTGCCAACGCCGGCGGTTGGCGCTTGACGCGGCCCGCCGCGGCCTGGACCATCCGGCGCGCATGCCCTGGTCCAGAGACGAATTGCTCGAGATCGTGCGTCAGTCCCCGGACCGCGTGGCGGCCCACGACAAGGCGGGCTGGCTCGCGCTGTTCTCCCGCGACGGCGTGATCGAGGACCCGGTCGGGGCGCCGCCCAACCCGCGCGAGGCGCTGCCTGGGTTCTACGACGCGTTCCTCGAGGGCAACGACATCTCGTTCGACGTGCTCGCCGACTACACCACCGCCAACGAGGTCGCCCGCGACGTCTCGATCCACATCCGCATGTCGACCGGCCTGCAGATCACCGTGCCGTCGTTCCTCTTTTACGAGGTCGTCGAAGAGGACGGCGCGCCGAAGCTCCGCCGCATGCGCGCGGTGTGGGACCTGCGCAAGCGCTCGACCAGCGCGCTCGCGTCGGGACCGCGCGGGCTGTGGACGCTGACGTCCGTGAGCGCGGCGATGCTGCGCGCGCTCGGGCTCAAGTGGATGCTCGGGTACAGCCGCGGGCTGGTCTCGGGGATCTTCGCCCGCGGGCCGCAGGCCGCCGAGGCCCTCGCGGCGGCGATCACCGCCGGCGACGTCGAGGCCGCCGCCGCGCTGTTCGTGCCCGACACATGGGTCGAGTTCCCCGTCGGCGTGCGCTTCCCGGTGCGCGACTGGCTGGTGCTCCTCGCCGGTTCGCGCACCACGGTGTCCGCGGCGACGTCCGCCGGGTGGTTGACGGCGATGCGCTACGAGGTCGAGGGCGGCGCCGCCGGGGTCGCGCTGCTCGAGTTCGACCCGCAGAGCAAGAAGATCGCGTCGGCGCGGTTCTTCTCGCGGGCTGTCCCTCAGAGCAGGTAAGGGATCAGCGCGGTGCGCTCCGCCGGGTAGTCGGGGAAGCGCTCGCGGTACCAGCGGTGGGTGGCGATCGCCCGCGGCACGAGGTTGGCCGCGCTCACCGCGAAGATGAACACGCCCGCGAGCGACCAGGTGCACAGCGCGAGGCCGGCCCACGCGGTCAGCTCGGTGAGGTACGCCGGCGAGGTCACCCAGCGGAACAGGCCGCCGCGCGGGATCCGGTAGACCTTCTGGCCCATCGCCACCTCGTCGCGGCTGCGCAGCCCGCGGACGATCGCGTCCGAGTGGATGTTGAGCGCCAGCGAGACGGCGTAGATCGGGAGGCCGATCAAGAACCGCGGGTCGCAGAGCCAGTCGAGCGTGTAGTGCGTCCCGTACGTCGAGAAGAAGCTCGCGTGCAGGTAGCCGTGCATCGAGGTGACGCACCAGCCGACGGCGATCACCATCAGCGAGAACGACGCCTTCGAGCCGCGCGGCGAGCGGATCGACAGCGGGAAGAAGAAGCCGCGGTTGCCGTAGTGGAGGCACCACACGGCGAGGAAGAGCAGCGGCACGGGCTCGGACCAGTTCGGGCCGCGGAAGAAGAAGTAGAGGAAGCTGAGCGTGGCCGGCAGCTCCATCAACATCCAGCCGAGCCGCGGGTCGAGCGCGACGCCCCAGCGATCGGTGGCGAAGCGGCCGTACGGCGAGGGGATGAACGGGGACACCAGCGCGACGAAGGCGGCGAACGCCAGCGCGACGGCGAGGACGGTGTCGTAGGTCGGATCGCCCGTGTACCAGGTCATGCGGGCGCGCAGTATACGTCGACCCGGGCGCGCCGAGAGATCACAAGTGCGGGGCGCCGGTCCAGCGGGCGCTGCCTGTGAGGATGTCGACCCGCTCGGCGAGGTCGAACAGCGCCTGCTGGGAGACGCCGAGGGCGCAGATCTCGTCGCTGACGTACCGCTCGGCGCCGCCGTCGCGGCGGATCTCGGCGGCGACCGACGGCCCGTCGAAGACGTGGACGCCGCAGGTGCCCCCGCGGCTCGGGTGCGCGGCGGGGCGGGTGGCGAGGAAGCCGTCGATCGAGGCGAGGAGCAGCCGCACGGTCCGGAGGTCGACCTGGCCGGTCGCGGTCCCCACGGTCGTGACGTGCTGCGTGCCGAGGTAGGTGACGCGGCCCGCGGCGTCGACCGTCAGGTGGTAGATCGGGGCGGTGCCGAAGCTCTCGCGTCGCTCGATCCGCAGCGCGAAGTCCGGCGGGATCGCGCGGGCCTCGTCGGCCGGCGAGAGCGTGGTGTCGTGCAGCGCGAGCTGGCGCCGCCAGTACGGCGCGACGAGGTGGGCGAGGTGCGGCGAGCCGACGAGCGCGCGCCAGCCGGCCTCGCGCGGCCGGTTGCCGTATAGATCGAGCTTGCGGAGGCTCGCCAGATGCGGCGCCGCGGCGAGGGCGGTGAAGCCGTCGGGACCGATCGCGTTGCCCGCGAGGTTGAGGGTGTGCAGGCCCTTCCAGTCGGTGCGCGCGGCGATCGCCCGGGCGACGCCGTCGGGGTCGCCGCGCAGGTCGCCGGACAGCTCGAGGGTCTCGAGCGTGGTCGTGGTGAGCCCGCGGACGAGAGCGCGGACGGCCTCGGACCCGAGCTCACAGCCGTTCAGCCGGAGGTGGCGCAGCGCGGGCATGCGCGCGCTCGCGAGCGCCGCCCCGCCGGCAGGGCCGACGCGATTGTCGGTGAGGTCGAGCCGCTCGAGCCGCGGGAGCTCGCGGCCGGCGAGGACGGCGAGGCCGTCGGGTCCGACCTGTCCGTAAGGCAAGACGATCTCGCGCAGGTTCGGCCCGGCGGTGCGTACGAGCTCGGCCAAGGCGAGGTCGCCGACGTTGGTGCGATCGAGGCGGACGACCTCGAGCGCGGGCAGGCCGGCGACGAACTTGGCGAGGGCCGCGTCGGTGACGCCGTGGACGCGGGTGAGGTCGAGGACGCGCAGGCCGGCGAGCGCGCGGTTGTCCGCGAGGGCGGCGAGCGCGGCGTCGGAGAGGCGGTTGTCCGCGAGATCGAGGGTGCGCAGGCCGGCCCAGCTCGGGGTGTCTTTGAAGCCAGGTGCGTCGGGGGCGACGAGGCCGTGGGCGAGGCGGAGGACCTCGAGCTGCTGCAGGTGGGGGCTCTTGCCGAGAGCGGCGAGGCCTTCGGCGCGGACCGGGCTCTGGCTCAGGTCGAGCTCGACGAGGCGCGCGAGCAGCGGCGAGGCGGCCAGCGCGACGGCGTTCCTCGGGCCGATCCACTGGGGCAGCGCGAGCCGGCGCAGGCGCGGGAGCGACGTGAGGCCGCCGAGGTGGGCGATGTGCTCGGGGCCGGCGCAGGTCGGAAGGCGGATCGTGAGCTTCTCGAGCCGCTCGAGGCCCGGGGCCGCGGCGAGCGTGGCGGCGAACGCGGGCCAGCGGTCGCAGATGTCGTTGCCGCGGAGGTAGAGGGACAGCGACGTCATCTCGGCGAAGGCGCCGCGCGCGAGCAGGCGCTCGGCGGTGTCGATGTCATCGATCATCGCCGTGCGGAACAGCGACCAGCCGAACGGCGTCGCTGCGCCGCTGCGCAGCAGCTCGATCCACCCGGTGTCGGCGGCGCGGAGCTCGTCGGGCCAGGTCGCCGCCGCCGCGAGGCCGCGGCGCAGCAGCTCGTCGCGCTCGGGCCCGTCCGGGAGGCGCCGGAGCTGCTCGACGAGGCCCCACCACAATTGCCGCTCGTCGCGCCAGCCCGGCGCTTCGGAGCCGTACGGGGCCTCGTTGCGCGGCGCGGGCAGCAGCTCGATCAGCGCCGCGCGCGCGTCGGCCGGTGGGCGGCGCGCGGGCGCGGAGGCGTCGGGCGCGACAGGTGCGGACGCGTCGGGTGCGACGGGCGCCGGCGCGGGCGCGGAGGTCCGGCACGAGAGGAGCGCGAGGATCAGCGCGAGCCGGCGCACTCGATCAAGGTAGCGCATCGCGGCGCGCGGTGGCGCGCGACTGAAGCTGGCGCTTGGGTCAGGTCTTCTGGGCCAGGCGGAAGATCGGGCCGCCGGGGCCGCGGAAGTAGTGGTGGCTCCGCTCGAAGTGGTCGAGCGAGCGCATGCCGAGGGCGGCGAGCTGGGCGAGCACGCCGTCGAGGTCTTCGACCTCGAACTCGAGCCACACGGAGTTCTTGTACTGCTCGAGGTCGGGGAGGCCGCCGTCGCGGTAGACGACGCCGACGCTGCCGCCGTCGTCGAAGCGGTACACGTCCATGTCGGCGAGCTCGGCCTGCCGCTCGAGGCGGAGCACGCCCTCGCACAGGTCGCGCCAGGCCTCGCGAAAGTCGCGGGCGACGTGGACGAGCGCGTTCTTCCCGAGGTTGGTCATCGAGAAGTCATCCTAGCCGAGCTACGTGAGCTCGTCGCGGCGCGGGAGCCACGAAGGGCGGACCTGCGCCCACATCACCTGCGCGACGAGGCCGAGCTTGTTGCTGGCGAGCAGCGCGGCGCCGGTGAACTGGCGCAGGCGGTCGCTGGCAGGCAATGCGCGCGCGTGGCGGGGGACGAGGCTGGTCTCGATCGCGTGGCGCGCGGTCTTCAGGTACTCGGAGAGGAAGACCGAGGGGCGACCTTCCGCACACGAGAGGAGGGCCATCGAGCGGGTGCGACACTCGGGTCCGCGCGACCAGTAGTCGAACAGCGCGCGCTGGATCGCCCGGGCGCCCTCGTTGCCGCCGCGGAACGCCTCGTAGATCGCGTCGGCGAGCGCCTGGCGGGTCGGCACGTAGCGGTCGTGCTCGGCGCGATAGCGGCGCACGCTGGCGTCGTCGAGCCACGGCTCGTGCAGCGGCGCGGCGGCGCGGCGGTGGGCCTGCACGCCGAGGACCTCGGCGTCGCGCAGGCCCATGGTCATGCCGCTGGCGGTGATCGGGTGGGAGCAGCCGGCGGCGTCGCCGATCAGCACGAGGCCCGGCGAGGTCGCGCGGGGGGCCGGGAGGTTGACCGTCGGCGCCATCTCGAAGGGCCCGCGGTGGGCGGCGATCGCGGCGGCGACCTGCTCGCCGAGGTCGGCCGGCAGGTACGGGACGAAGGTCTCGAGCAGGTACTCGCCGAGCCGCGCGCCCTTGGCCGGGAGCTGGGCGGGCAGGTCGAGCGTGACGCGATACGTGAGCCCGCCGTCGGCCTCGCGGACGATCGGGTAGACGAGCACCGGGCCCCACGCGCCGAGGATGATGTTGCCCCACGTGGCCTTCGGGACAGCCGCGTCGCGCAGCTCGAGGCCGGCGGT
>WBZU01003389.1_pt1 | contig 10470 bp, 8 predicted proteins | sample 5204311 | NCBI WGS metagenome assembly WBZU01 (sample SAMN12344359, study PRJNA552823) | activated sludge metagenome | biome: Activated sludge suspended growth; feature: Nitrification reactor; material: Wastewater; isolation source: activated sludge from nitrification reactor of wastewater treatment... | reverse complement strand
ACGGTGTCGCCCTGGGCGGTGATCGTCCACCCCGGGACGTGCTCGTAGCCGGCCAGCGGGGCGAGTCCCAGCCGCAGCCGGGCGGTGACCTCGGAGGGACCGAACGCCCCGTCCTCCGGTGCGGGCACGTCGCGGTAGTTGCCGTCGTGGGTGAACCAGGCTCCGACGGCGTCGAAGTCGCGTTGGAACAGGTCGTCCCAGAAGCGCTCGGTCAGCGCGGCGTTGCGGACGGCAGGGTCGGACGGCTCGCTCATGGTCCCGACGCTACGGCCAACCCGGTTCTGTAGTGCGAGATCCAGGCGAACGCCTGGATCTCGCACTACAGAACGGGAGGTGAACGGTGGCGAGTCGGGCGTGGGAAGATCCCGACGTGGCCGAACCGAACACTCCATCGTCAGGGTCCCGCGACGACGGAGCCGACCCGGAAGACGGACCGACCGGACGTGTGGCCCGGACCCGGGAGCGGGTGGAACGCACCCGCGGTCAGGTCGCCGACGTCGCCGAGCGCGTCGTGGCCGCCCGGCCCGACACCCCGCTGATCGACACCGCGTTCGAGATCCACGAGCGCGACTCGCGCATCGCTGGGGGCATGCTCGCCGGGGCCATCGCGTTCCGGCTGTTCCTGCTGCTCGTCCCGCTCCTGTTGATCCTGGTGGCCGGACTCGGGTTCCTCCACCTCAGCGACGCTGAGCGCTCGACAAGTCAGCAGCTCGATTTGTCCGAGGCCCTGGTGTCGACGATGCAGACCGTCGGCGAGAACGCGGCCCGGGGCCGGTGGATCACGCTCTGGGTGGGTCTCGTCGCCGCGGTGTTCGCCATCCGCACGATGATCAAGTCGCTGCGCATCGTGCACAACCTGGCATGGGGCACCTCGGCGAAGGTGTCGGCGAACCAGCCCAAGGCGGTCCTCGCCGGCCTCGGGGTCACGATCCTCATCGTCGTCTACACGCTGGCGGCCCAATGGCTGAGGGCACACACCCCCGGCGGTGGTGTGCTCGCTTCCGTCGTGACCGGGGCGGGTGCGGTCGGGGTGTGGATGATCGTGCAACTGCTGCTCCCTCGTGCGGAAGGGGCGACGTGGATCCGGGTGCTACCCGGCGCGGTGCTGGTCGGCATCGGCCTCCAGGCGCTGCACGCCATCACCGTCTTCTACTTCGCCGGTCGGGTCTCGCGGATGTCGGAGACCTACAGACCGCTCGGCGTCGCCATCGTGGCCCTGCTCTGGCTGTACCTGATCGGCCGCCTGATGGTGTCGGCCGCGGTCATCAACGCCACCCTCTGGGACCGTCACCAGCGCGGCGTCCCGAGCTGGGCACCCATCGACCTGTCGCTGTTCCGCCCCTGACGACGGTCGAACTGCAGTGGCTGGCTACCCGCTGGCCGCGACCTGCGCAACGGCCGATGCGGTGGCGTCGAGCTCCTCGACGGTGTTCACGTAGTGGACCGACGCCCGCACCAGGGTGGACAGCCCCCGGTCGTCGAGGTCGAGTCGAGCCTGGGCCGCATCGGACACCCACACCGAGATCCTGTCCTCGGCCAACCGCACCCGGACGCGGTCGGCCTCGACTCCGTCGACGGTGAACGTGACGATCCCGCACCGCTGGACGCCACGGTCGCGGACCGTGACGCCAGGGATTGCTCCGAGGGCGTGACGCAGGTACCCGGCCAGCTTCCCGACCCGTTCGGCGATGGCGTCCAGGCCGAGCTCCAGGGCATAGTCGACAGCGGCGCCCAGACCCAGCGTGGCGGCACCGCTCCGTTCGAACGACTCGAATCGCGATGCGCCGGTCGGGAACGAGTAGCGGTCCGCCGCGTCCCATGTGGCACCCCCGGACCCCAGGGGCGTCAGCTCGGCGCCGATCAGGTCGTTCACCTCGGGTCGCACATACAGGAAGCCCGTTCCCCGCGGTGCCCGCAGGTACTTGCGGCCGGTCGCGGTCAGGAGATGACAGCCCAAGCTCTCCACATCGACTGGGAGCTGGCCGACGGACTGACACGCGTCGAGCAGGAACGCGACCCCGGCGTCGTTGCAGCGACGACCGACCTCGACGGCCAGGTTGACCAACCCGCCATGGGTCGGGACGTGGCTGAGCGTCACCAGTCGCACCGCCGGGTCCTCCAGGTGGCGTTCCAGGTCGGTGAGGTCGATCTGGCCGTGCTCGTCGTCGTCGACCACCACCGTGCGCACTCCGAACCGGTCGCGGGCCACCAACAGGTTGACGACGTTGGTCACGTACTCGGAACGGCAGGTGAGCACGACGTCACCGCGCCGCCACGGGATCGACCAGAACGCGGTCTCCCACGCGTCGGTGGCGCTGGTGGTCAGAGCGACGCCGTCCGGCTCGCCTCCGACGAGCGTCGCGATCGAAGCCCGTACCGCCGTCCGATCCGCGGCTCGGGTGCGATCGGCCTCGTAGCCGCCGAGTCGGGCCTCGGCTCGGAGGTGGCCGATCACCGCGTCGAGCACCGGCGTCGGGTTGGGCGACGACCCGGCGTGGTTGAGGAAGACCCGATCCGCGAGCGACGGCGTGTCGGCCCGGACCCGGGCGACGTCGATCCCGTTCACGATCCGGGTGCTCCGGCGTCGCTGTCGGGCCGAGCCGCGACGATCGGGTCGATCAGCCGGTCCGGGTCCAACCCGTTGCCCGACAGGCCGCTCCACAGCAGCGACGTCAGGTAGTCGACCAGGTCCTTGCGGTTCAGGGTCCGGCGGTCGAGCCACCACTCGGTGGTCACGTGCACCATGCCGAGCACTCCGTAAGCCCACGGTTCGGCCGGCCCCGAGTCCGCCCCCTGCTCGCGGAGCCACTCGCCGAGCGCCCGGGCCACCACGACTCCGACGTCGCTGACCAGGCGACGGTCCTCGAGCCGGCGTCCGGCACCGAAGCTGCCCTCGGACAGGAACCGGTAGATGTGAGGGTCGGACTCGATGAACGCCACCCAGGCCTCGATGGCGAGCCGGACGCGCTCGCGGGTGTCGTCCGAGGTGGCCCAGACCTCGCCGAATCGGGCGATGAGGTCGCGGGTGAAGCGCTTGGCCAGGGCATCGGCGAGGCCGGCCTTGTCGCCGAAGTTGGCGTAGAGGATCGGCTTGGTGATGCCCGCCTCGTGGGCGATGTCCTCCATCGAGACGCCGGCGCCGTCGCGGCGGATGGTCACGACCGCGGCGTCGAGCAGCTCCTGTCGGCGTTCGGCGCGTCGGTCGTCCTTGTTGCGCTTCTTGTGATCAGCCATCGCGGTGCGCAGTCTCGCCGTCGGACCCGGTGTCGGCCACCCGGTTGGCGGTCGGGACCGCGCCGGTGGATCCGTCCCCGGGCGTGAGGTGGTTCGACAAGCCGGGGAACACCCGTGACACGCGGCTGAGCAGGTAGCGGGAGTAGGGGCCCTCGATGGCGTGGACGTCCTCGTCGTCCCAGCGACGCCGAGCGCTCCGGCCAGACGGGGGGAGGAGGCCGTCGAGGGTCGAGATCTCGACGTCCCAGCCGGGGTCCAGGAACAGCGGCATCGAGATGCGATCCGTGTTCGGCGGAGCCACCCGGTGCGGCGTGGCAACCAGCCGGCCCCCGCTCAGGCGTTCGATCATGTCGCCGAGGTTGGCGACGAACGCGTCCTGAACCGGGGGGACGTCGACCCACCGGTCGCCGTCGGCCGCGGGAAGCTGGACCTGGAGTCCACCCGAGTCGTCCTGGGCGAGGAGGGTGAGCAGCCCGTAGTCGGTGTGCTCGCCCACCCCCCATGTCCCGTCGTTGCCGACCCCGTCGGTGTCGTTGCCGACTCCGTCGGTGTCGTTGCCGACTCCGTCGGTGTCGTTGCCGACTCCGTCGGTGTCGTTGCCGACTCCGTCGGTGTCGAGGCCCACCACGGACCGATCGAGCGCCGGGTAGTGGAAGATCCGGAACAGCACGGTCGGGTCGGTGCACCAGCCTGCGATCGCGTCGACACCCAGCCCGAGCCCGAGCCCCAGACCCCGCAGGACCGTGTGGCCCACCGCAGTCACGGCGGCCATCCACTCCGGCACCAGGCGGGCCAGCGCTGCCGGGTGCTGCGGGTACAGGTTGGGGCCGTGCAGCGGCCACCCGGCCCGGACCCGGGGGTCGTCCTCGTCGAGGTCGACCCCGAAGTAGAGGCCCTCCTTGGCATCCGGGACGCCTCCGGTCAGCTCGCCGCCGATGGGGAACCACCCCCGCCACGCCCGACCGGCGAGTGCCATCGCGATGGTCGCCTTGGTCTCATCGGGTAGGGCGAAGAACTCCCGGGCGGCGTCCTGGAGTGCGACGCGCAGCGCGGGGTCGACGCCGTGGCCCACGACCTGGAACACGCCGGGGTTCTGAGCGGCCTCGGCGATCTCGGTCCCCACGCGGGCGGCGGCCGGGTCCCATCCGCGCAACGGGGACCGGGCGGCGGTGTCGTCGAGCGGGGTGGTGTCGAGGAGCGGGGTTGTGTCGACGAGCGGGGAGATGTCGAGCACCGGTACCTGCCCGATCGACTCGGTCCCTGGCCCGGTGGGCGGTCCTGTCGGCGCATCCCGGAACGGCGAGTCGACCACGGCGCAGGTTGGCACAGGGCCCGACGGGGGGCGAACGAGACCGGGAGGACGGGCACGCCACCAACCTGAACCACCTTCGGAACGGCTTGACGGTGGGGCCGGCGGCCCCGCAGACTTGTCAGATTGTTCCGCCGTGGCTGTCCGCGGAACGGGGAGGGCGAGATGAAGCATCTGAGTCGATCGCGTGCAGGTCGGTTCGCCGCCGGAATGGTGGCGGTCGTCGCGGCGTGCACCGTCGCGGGAATGGTGCTGCTGCCCGGTGCACAGGCGCAGAAGGTGGCCAACCCGGGGACCTTCTCGCTCGCTCCGATCAACGGGTCCATGCGGATCGGCACCCAGGTGTTCGACCTCACCCCGCGTCCGCTTCCCCAGTGCGGCGACGGCATCGACAACGACGCTGACGGCTTGGTCGACACAGCGGACGGCGGTTGCAGCGTGGTCGGGGCTCCCGGCGGCTCCACCGTCGGTCAGGACGACAGCGAGCTCGCGGGCGGCTTCCAGCCCAAGGTGGACGTCACGATCAGCGGCACCATCGACGGGGCCGGAAACATCTCCGTTCCCCAGGCCGGCGTCGTGTTCCCGCCTGCCTACGTCCCGGTCCTCAACCCCCTCGACGGGATCACCTACGTGGTGACCGCCAAGGTCATCCCGACCGCGGCCGCGACGGGGTCTCTCGACCCGATCAGCGGCTCGGCCAACCTCCAGGTGAAGCTGCGGGTCGGGCTCACCGGAGCGCCGGCAGGGGTGGATCTGGGCGCGACGTGCTCCATCGGTTCCGACGCGGTGCCGCTGACGCTCAACCTGACGACGGGGAGCTCCGGCGGGGCGTTCGGCACCCGCTACAACACGACCACCGGTCAGGCGACGATGATCGATGCCGCGTTCACGGTTCCCGGCGCGACCGGGTGCCCGATCGGATTGCTCAACCTCAACGACATCATCAATCAGCAGATGAAGATCCCGTCGCCGTCGGGTCAGAACCTGGCGTCGATCAAGGGACAGACGACTCCGGTGTTCGCCAAGGGCATCGTCGCCCGCATCTCGACCACGCCGGGTCAGACGTCGGGTCCGGCTCCGCTCGACCTGTCGTTCGACGCCGGCACCTCCGAGGTCGCCAAGGGTCCGGCCACCTACCTGTGGACCTTCCCCGACGGGACCACGCAGTCGGGGCTGACCGCTCAGAAGACGTTCACCCAGCCCGGCACCTACGTGGTCACGCTGACCGTCACCGACGGTGACGGGGACAAGGCGACCGTCACCAAGGGCGTGTCGGTGACCACCGGTTCGACGACCGTCCCGACGACTGCGCCGACGACTGCTGCTCCGACGACTGCTGCGCCGACGACTGCTGCGCCTACGACTGCTGCGCCGACGACTGCTGCGCCGACGACTGCTGCGCCGACGACTGCTGCGCCGACGACTGCTGCTCCGACGACTGCTGCTCCGACGACTGCTGCGCCGACGACTGCTGCGCCGACGACTGCTGCTCCGACGACTGCTGCGCCGACGACTGCTGCTCCGACGACTGCTGCTCCGACGACGACCCCGCCGGGTAGCCCCGACCGGGCCTCGGTGACCGTGTCCGGCCGCACCGCCTACGCCAACTCCGGGACGGCGACCAGCGGGGGAGTCACGGTCGTCCGTGACGAGTTCGGCATCGTGTCGGCCCGCGGCCGCATCACCCTGCCGAGCACCGGCAGCGGGTCGGCGACCGTGGCGGTCGACGCCCAACGGGTCTGGATCCTGCCGCTGTGGACCGGTCAGGTCAGCGTGTCCGATCCCGGAGCGTCGGTCTCGGTCACCGCTCCGATCTTCGGTCAGGTCCACCCGTCCGCCGGGGTGAAGGCCGCGCAGGGCTCGTCCAGCTGGTTCACACTGGGTCAGTTCCCCGATCTGTTCCAGCCGTTCGCTGTCACCTGGAGCGTCGACGACGTCTCCTGACGACCCCGTCGGATCGGACCGCGTGGGTCCGCTCCGTGGGGTGCGAGTCATCGAGCTGGCCGGACTGGGACCGGCGCCGTTCGCGGCCATGGTCCTGGCCGACCTCGGTGCCGACGTCCTGCGGATCGACCGACCCGTCACCGCACCGCTCGTGCCTGACGCGACCCGACCCGACGGCCAGCCGGAGGCCGCGATGGGTCGGGGGGCGTCCAACCCCTACGACGTCCTCAACCGCAATCGGCTGGGGGTCGGGGTCGACCTCCGTGACGACCGGGGGTCGGAGCTGGTGCGACGCCTGGCCGGCGGTGCTGACGTCCTGGTCGAAGGCTATCGACCCGGGGTCGCGGAACGGTTCGGGCTCGGACCCGACGCCCTCCTCGAGGAGAACCCGCGGCTGGTCTACGGGCGGATGACAGGCTGGGGTCAGGACGGACCCATGGCCGCCCGCGCCGGACACGACCTCACCTACCTGGCGCTGTCCGGAGTGCTCGCCCACGTCGGACGGGCTGACCAGGCGCCCACCCCACCGCTCAACCTGGTGGCCGACTTCGGCGGCGGCGGGATGCTGTTGGCGCTGGGGGTGCTGGCCGCGCTGGTCGAGCGGGCAACCTCCGGCGTCGGCCAGGTGGTCGATGCGGCCATGGTCGACGGCGCCGCCCTGCTGATGGCGCCGCTGTTCGGGGCGTGGTCGTCGGGGTTCTGGTCTGCTGACCGTGGCACCAACCTGCTCGACTCCGGTGCACCTTTCTACGACTGCTATCGGTGCGCGGATGGCGGCTGGCTCGCCGTCGCGGCCATCGAGGCGCAGTTCTACTCCGCTCTGCTCGACGGTCTGGGACTGGCCGACGAGGACCTACCCGACCAGCACGACCGCAGCGGTTGGCCTGTCCTCCGGTCGCGGTTCGCGGAGGTCATCGCCGGGCGCGACCGCGACGTCTGGGCCGCCCGCTTCGAGGGGATCGACGCCTGCGTCGCCCCGGTGCTCGACATGGGCGAGGCCCCGGTGCACCCCCACGCCAGGGAGCGACGGGCGTTCGTCGATGTCGACGGGGTCCCCCAACCGGTCGCGGCCCCGCGCTTCTCCCGCACCCCGGCGGCAGAGCCGCAGGCGGCGCGCACCGGCACCGACCCCGCCGTCGTGCTCCGGCCCTGGGGTGTGTCCTCGAAGGACGTCAGCGCCCTGGTCGCCGCCGGCGTCGTCACCTGATCGGCAACCGGGGCAGGTCAGGCGAACAGGTACTCCGACATGGCGATGCTGCGCAGACGGTCCATGTCGAAGCAGTCCTGGACGCTGTCGAGCATGATGGTGAGGTTGCCCACGTCGCCGAGGTGGAACGCCTCGATGTCGGAGACGATCTCCTCGGACGGCCACGACTCGATGACGATCCCGTCGACCGGCACCGCTCCGGGGCTGACCGGGTGCACGACGGTGTTGCGCACGTAGCGGAGTCGCGGCTGCACCCGCTCCGACATCGGCGACTGGTGCCGGTACCACAGCTCGCGGAACGTGCGGGGATCCAGGCGGGGGTTGCGGTGCACCAGCGCGACGGTGACCAACCCGGGAGAGCGTTCACCGTCGGCCCAGCCGCGAGGCTCTCCCCGGGACTGGCCGAAGTCGGACCACAGCGCCTCGGTGACCAGGTAGGCGTCGTTGCGCAGACCGAGCGATCCCGCCGCCGCGAGGGCTCGCTCGGCCCGGTCGTGCGCCGGCACCCAGTAGGCGATCGCGGCGCGCAGCGGGAGCTCACCTCCGGGGGCGGGCGCCGGACCGGCGATCCCGACCCCGTCGTCGGCCAGGTGCACGCTCACCGCGGTCGCTCCGGCATCGACCAACGCCGGGACCACCGATCCGAGGACCTCGGCGCGCCACTCGCCGCCGTCGCGGTCGACGCGCTCACGCACCAAGTGGATGATCTTCTCCATGTGACCCCCGATTCGTGTTCTCTGGGTTCGTGATCACCCGTCCCGGATCGCTCCGGGATCAGCCGCCGGCCGGACCGCCCCGGGCCGGCCTTCTCCGGACCTCAGGTGGTGTAGTCGGCGTTGATCCGGACGTAGCCGTCGGTCAGGTCGCATCCGTACACGGTCCATCGTCCGGCGTCGCGCTCGTCGCCGACGCCGAGGTCGACCCCGATGAGCACCTCGTCGCCCTTCAGGTAGGTCTCGAGATCGGCGAGCCCGTCCGGGCCGGGATCGGTCGGGTAGACCTCGCGGTCGCCGAAGCGGATCCGCACCCGGTCCTGGTCGATGTCGGTGTCGTCGGAGCACTTCCCGATCGCCATCGCCACCCGACCCCAATTGGGGTCCGCGCCGTGCACCGCGGTCTTGACCAGCGGCGAGTTGACGATCGCCTTGGCGACCCGCTTGGCCTGGGCGTCGTCGCGGGCACCTCGGACCTCGACCACGATCAGGGTCTCGGCCCCCTCGCCGTCCGCCGCCAACTGGCGGGTGAGGTCCAGGCACACCTCGCCCAGCACCTGCTCCAGGGTGTCGGCGTCGACCGCTCCGGCCGCTCCGCTGGCCAGGACCGCAGCGGTGTCGGAGGTGGACGTGTCGGTGTCGACGCTCAGGCTGTTGAAGGTCCGATCGACCACCCGTCGGAACGCGGTGTCGAGCACGTCTGGGGCCACCTCGGCGTCGGTGAACACGAACGCCAGCATCGTCGCCATGTCGGGCTCGATCATGCCGACCCCCTTGGCGACGCCGACCACCCGGGCCGGGCCGCCCACGGCGTCGGAACGGGTCGGGACCGTCCGGGCCGCCACCTTGGGGTGGGTGTCGGTGGTCATCATGGCAGTGGCCACGGGCAGGGCCGAGGTGATCGGGAACGGCGTGGCCAGCCGCGCCAGATGCGATCGGACCCGGTCCATCGGGTAGCGGCGACCGATCACCCCGGTCGACGCCACCAGGACATCGGACGGATCCGCGCCGATCGCCCCGGCCACACCGGCGGCGAGCTCCTCGGCGTCGGCACGACCGGCTTCGCCGGTGGCCACGTTGGCGTTCTTGGACACGACGACCACCGCGCGCAGCGACCCATCCGCGACGTGACGCCGCGACAGCTCGACACTCGGTCCCGCGAAGCGGGAACGGGTGAACACGGCGGCCGCCGCACAGGGCGCCTCCGTGCTGATGACCACGAAGTCGTCGGTGGCGTCCTTGATCCCGACGTTCGCGACGTGAGCGGTGAACCCCCGGGGGAGCTCGATGTCCGCAGCCGGCTCCTCGGATCGGTCCTCTGGGGCGGTCATGGCCCAGATCCTTGCAGAGCCCACGGGGTGACAGACTCCCGATACCGGCGCGTCGCCGGTCGCCGACAACAGGGGGCAGCCATGAACCCGTCCGAGCCGACCCGCTCGCCCACCTCGCTCGAGGGCCGCCGGATCCTGGTGACAGGCGGTGCCCAGGGGCTGGGCGAGGCGATCTCGGCGCGGATCGTCGACCTCGGCGGCCAGGTCCTGATCGCGGACGTGCTGGTCGACGCGGGCCGGGCCACCGCGGAACGACTGGGCGACGGGGTGGAGTTCGTCGAGCTCGATGTCAGCTCCGCCGACGGGTGGCGTGACGCCGTGACCGTCGCGGACGACACGTTCGGTGGGCTCGACGGCCTGGTCAACAACGCGGCGCTGCTGCACATCGGCCTGCTCGAGGACATGGAGCCCGATCGGATCGCCCGGCTGCTGGAGGTGAACCTGCTCGGACCCACCCTGGGGATCCGGGCGGTGGCGCCGGTGCTGCGCGCCGCGGGTGGGGGAGCGATCGTGAACATCTCGTCGATCGGCGGGCTCGAGGGGATGAACACGACGGTGGTCTACTCGGCGACCAAGTGGGGTCTGCGCGGGCTCACCCGCTCAGCGGCCATCGAGTACGGCCGGGACCGCATCCGGGTCAACGCGGTGTGTCCGGGCATGGGCAACCCCGAGATGTTCACGCCGTTCCTCGGCGGCTTCGACCTGGAGCGCTACGTCGACAGGGCGCCGGTC
>WBZU01002350.1_pt2 | contig 10473 bp, 6 predicted proteins | sample 5204311 | NCBI WGS metagenome assembly WBZU01 (sample SAMN12344359, study PRJNA552823) | activated sludge metagenome | biome: Activated sludge suspended growth; feature: Nitrification reactor; material: Wastewater; isolation source: activated sludge from nitrification reactor of wastewater treatment... | reverse complement strand
TGCCGGATCTGCGGTAATATCTGCCGTATTTCTTTTAACCAGACTGATGTATTACCTGTACTATCCGGTTATTGATATTTCAGCTGACAGTGCTTCCTACTGCGCCATTGCATTAAAAATGCTTGATATGAGCTTCCCTCTATTTGATATGAGGACTCCCGGATATCCCTTTCTCTTAACTTTTGTATTTTTATTCTCAAAAAATTTTATCCTGACATATGTTTTTCAGAGTCTGATAGCTTTATTTTCTGCATTATTTTTATACCGGGCAATCTGCAGATATTATACATCCGCAGCATTATACTTTGCTGCTGCAATTTCGGTATTTATTACATCCACATTCTTTCTTGTGCTTGAATTCTCTGTTCTGTCGGAATCCCTGTTCGTCAGTTTTATAATGATCAACTGTTCTTATCTTTTGATGTCATTGAAAGATAACAGAACTTCGGACTGGATATTATTCTCGGTTACAACAGCGATTCTAATTATAATAAGACCTGCAGCTCTGTTCCTTATGCCTGTAATATTTGTCATGCTTATTTATTTTATGTTTAATAAATATGGCTTCAGGAAATATTTAAGTCTGATATTACCGCTAATTGTTTTAATATTCTCTCTATGCGCATATAATTATTTTACATTAAAAAAATTTACAATATCACCGGTAGGGGATCTGAGCTTTTTTGCAACGACAATATTGTATATGGAGGAATCACCTGAATATCCCCCGGAAATCAACAGTGCAATAAAAATGACACTGGATTCAATTCCCAAAAAAGAAAAAGCGTATGTTAAGGATCCAAAGGAAATTAAAAAGCTGTACAGAATATTCAATGATAATCTTTTCAGATCCTGGAGGTTTGTAGGCTTCGTAATGAAAGAAGACAGCGCATTGACATACATGGATATTCAACCGTATCTTGTTCAGATCACAAAGAAAGCAATCATAAATAATCCTGCAGTCTATGCAAGGATTTTGATCAGCAATTTATATCAGTTCATGAATAACATCTCTGATGAGTTGAAATTTTTTACTCAGCTGTCCAGGTCTTATCAGAGAATATATACAGATAATTATTATGTGAAGATCCTTGAAGACGATTACTGGGAGCAGTTTTATTCTGACAAAACAGCTGCTGCAGAAGTAACAGAACTCTATAATATCCAGATAAAAGATCACGGCAGTTTTGAATATGTTAAATATTCGGATGGCACCGTATTGTTTCAGGAAACTTTGCTTAAACAGATTTATGAAGTCTATGAAAAAATTTGTAATTATCTGTTCAGAAATATAATATGGATATTCATATTCTTATTTACTTTTGTTCTGAACACATATATGGTCATAAGAACAAAATTCAAAGATCCCGGAAGTTTCATTCCTTTTATATTCGGATTTATGTTTATGATGAACGCTTTGTTCATAAGTATACTTGGGACTTCAATAACGAGATACAGTTATATTCTTGAATTCATACTTTATTTCAGCATACCATTTTTAATTTATCAGATACAAAATTTCAGAATGCAAATTAATCAAACAGGAAACAAATGATACCATTTTCACCACCTTATATAGATGAGGACGTTACGGATGAAGTTCTCGATTCGTTAAGATCCGGCTGGATAACAACCGGTCCAAAAGTAAAAGCTCTTGAGAATGAAGTTGCAAAACTTACAGGAGTTAAAAATGTTCTGTGCGTAAACTCAGCTACATCAGCTATGATGCTGATGCTTCACTGGTTCGGAATCGGAAAGGGTGATGAAGTGATCATTCCGGCATATACATACTGTGCTACAGCATTAGCCGTGATGCATCTTGGTGCAAAAGCAGTGATAGTGGATGTAAATAAAGATTTCTGCATTAACACAAACGAGATCCGAAAGGCGATCACGCCCCGGACTAAAGCCATTATTCCTGTTGATATTGGCGGCTACCCGTGTGACTATGATGAGATAGATAAAATTATAAATGATGATGAAATTAAAAAGATGTTTATATCCGTAAATGAGAATCAGAGAATGCTCGGACGGATATTTGTGATGGCAGATTCTGCGCATTCGATAGGTGCTTTATATAAGGGAAAACCAAGCGGTTCATTATGCGATGCAACAGTTTTTTCTTTTCACGCTGTAAAAAATGTAACGACTGCCGAAGGCGGAGCAATTTGCCTTAACCTGCCTGGAAAGTTCAATAATGATGATCTCTATAAATGGCTCAGACTGCTTTCCCTGAACGGACAGACAAAGGATGCATTCACAAAATCGCAGGGAGGTAACTGGAGATATGATATTGTGTATCCCGGTTTTAAGATAAACCTTAACGATCTTTGTGCGGCTGTCGGACTTGCTCAGATAAGAAAGTATAATGATGATTTGCTTCTTAAAAGAAAATTAATATTTGAAAAATACAATGAAGCATTTAGTCAAACAGACTGGGCTGAACTTCCGCCATCATTAAACAAAGATAAGGAAACTTCATATCACATATATCTTCTCAGAATTAAAAACATCACTGAAGATCAGAGAGACCGTATAATAGAGGAGATAAATAAAAAAGAAGTGGCAGTAAATGTTCATTTCATTCCTCTGCCGATGCTTAAAATTTTCAGGGAAAGAGATTATAACATTGAGGATTATCCTTTAAGTTATGATAACTATTCACGGGAGATCACGCTGCCGGTATATCCGCAGCTGACAGAAAAAGAAGTTTATACGATCATTAATTCCGTAATTGAATCCTTTGAAAAAGTAATAAACGGATAATTATTATTCCCAATTAAACCAAATGAACAAATATATTTTTAAAATCAGATCCTCATGAAAAAAATATTTGACCTTTCATTTGCGTTAATAGGTATCATAATTCTTGCACCGTTATTTCTCTTTATTGGACTATGGATTAAGCTTGACTCAAAAGGTAAAATATTTTATAAACAAACACGTGTAGGTAAAAATAATACAGATTTCAGTTTGTATAAATTCAGGACAATGAGAGCAGATTCCGATAAAAGCGGATTGCTGACAGTCGGAGGAAGGGATAACAGAATTACAGGAGCAGGATATTATTTGAGGAAATTCAAATTAGATGAGCTGCCTCAGCTTATTAATATAATAAAGGATGAAATGAGTTTTGTCGGTCCGAGACCTGAAGTCAGAAAATACGTTGATCTGTACAATGAAGAGCAAAAGAAAGTTCTGACAGTGCTTCCTGGAATAACAGACATTGCATCCATAAAATATAGAAATGAGAATGAACTGCTTGAGAAAGCCGAAGATCCTGAAAAATATTATATTGAATATGTTATGCCTGATAAACTCAAACTGAATCTGGAGTATATTGAACAGAGATCTTTTGGGAATGACATAAAGGTGATCTTTAAAACTATTAGCGCAATCTTCAGTTAGATTTTTCCTTTATCTGCTGATTTTTTTTAAATATTGGAAATAATTTTTTAAAACCATAATAATAATTTATTCGTATTTTTAAAAAAGTTTGTTGAATCAATAGTATACATTTTGTAATTTACACCATCCAAAAACAAAACCCTTAGATAAAGATTGTTTCTTTAGAAATTGTGTTCTTTTGATTTTATGAAAATTATAATTGTATGTGTGCTAAGGTGAGATAAACTAAATCTTATGCTTGAAAATTTTTTAAATAATAAATTATTAAAATTAAGGAACAGACACTTCCTGTTCTTTGATTGTGTATTCCTTCTCATAAGTCCATTATTAGCTTTAGAATTAAGATTAGACGGTCAGGTTGATTTTCAATTATATCTGAACGCTCTTATTTCCTGTACATTCGTATTTCTTGCAATAGACCTTCTTGTATTTTATAAACTGGGATTATATAACAGGTACTGGAACAGCGCAAGCATAGACGAACTTGCAAAGCTTATCTATATCATCTTCTGGGCTCTGATAATTCAGACCTCTGTCTTTATCATCTTTAACAGAACCGAAATTTTAAATTTTGAGATATTACCTTTATCTCTTCCTCTTTTGGACGGAATCATTTCATTTTTCTTTGTCACAGGAGCCAGGTTCAGTATCAGATTAATAGAAAGACTGAACGAAAGAAGAAAAATGTCATATCATGGTGAAAGAGTTCTTGTGGTTGGTTCTGGCAAAGCTGGAAATTCCATAGTTCAGGAAATGCAGAGAAATCCTCAGCTCGGGCTTAATCCCGTTGCCTTTGTTGACGATGATATTGAAAAGAAAGGACTGAAGATCAGGGGAATTCCGGTACTGGGAACAAGACACAGTCTTCCGGAGATCATCACAAAGATGGATATTAATAAGGTCATCATTGCAATGCCTACAGCTCCCGGTTCAGAGATCAGGGACATTGTGTCTATCTGCAGGAAGACAGGAGTGCAGGCCAGGACCATTCCGGGAATTTATGAAATACTCGATGAGAAAGTAAGAATAGACAGCATCAGGCAGGTTCAGATTGAAGACTTACTCAGAAGAGAGCCTGTGAAAACTGATATCAAAAAGGTTGAAGATTTTTTAAAAGGTAAGAAAATTCTTGTAACCGGCTCCGGCGGATCAATAGGCAGCGAGCTTTGCAGACAGATAATAAAATGTCATCCTTCCGAGATCATTTTACTGGGACAGGGAGAGAATTCAATATTTGATATACAGCACGAGATACTTAAAAGACTTTCACTCACAAACGGAAAACAATACAGCACAAAAGTAAATACGGTAATTGCAAACATTAGATCATTTAACAGGCTCGATAAAATATTTGAAGAATTTCAGCCTGATGTAGTTTTCCATGCAGCAGCTCACAAGCACGTGCCTATGATGGAAATGAATTCATGTGAAGCAATCAGCAATAATATAAAAGGAACACAGAATCTTATAGACCTGTCACTTAAACATAATGTCGGACATTTTGTTTTTATTTCTACTGACAAAGCAGTGAATCCTTCAAGTATCATGGGAGCAAGCAAGAGAGTGTCTGAAATGATAGTACTGAAAGCTGCAAGAGTTTACGGAAAGAATTTTTCTGCTGTACGTTTCGGAAATGTTCTCGGAAGCAGAGGCAGCGTAGTCTTAACTTTCAAAAGGCAGATAGCAGAAGGCGGACCTGTAACAATTACTCATCCGGATATTCAAAGATATTTTATGACTATACCGGAAGCTGTTCAGCTTGTGCTTCAGGCATCTGTCATAGGTAATGGAGGAGAAATATTCGTATTAGATATGGGTGAACCTGTAAAAGTACTGGATCTGGCAAAAGATATTATCAGACTTTCCGGATATGAAGTCGATAAGGATATAAAGATAGTTCAGACCGGATTAAGACCCGGAGAGAAATTGTACGAAGAGTTATTTATTCCGGGAGAATTATATGAAAAGACCATTCACGAAAAGATCCTTATCGCTACAAATGCCAGTCATTTTATCCCGGATCACTTTGATTATAACCTTGAAACACTTCTTGAAAAAAGATATGACAGTGATAAAGAATTAATTGTAAGTATGCTAAAGAAACTTGTTCCCGAATATCTTTCCGAGGAACAGCAGATTCCTACCGGAGTTCAGTCGCTTTAATATTCCATCCGAAAATATATTCACTTTATAAAACATTATATCAATATAATATATGTTAAATTTTTCATTTCAAAATTAAAAAAATAAATGAAAAAACTTTTTACACTGATAATTTTCTGTCTGTTAATATTTGCAAAAAATGCAATAGCTCAGGTCGAGCTTGTACAGCCCAATCATCCGGTTTATGACTTTCTTCAGCGAATGCAGACACTTGAGATCATTTCAGATTACAACAGGGCAAATATCCCTATTTCCAGAGAGAACGTAGCCTCTTATTTGAAAACGATAGACGCAAAAAAAAGCAAGATCACTTCTGTCGACAAAGAGATACTTAATGATTATAAAATAGAATTTGAATTTGATATGTACGGCACCTTGAATAATGCAGCTCCTCTTTTCAAAGAAGGATTTAAAAATGTTCTTTCAAATAATAAACAAAAGTATCTCTATACATTTGCTGACAGTAATGCAAGTTTATTTCTTGATGTGCTTGGTGGATTGTCGCAGAGAGAATCCCGCGGTGATTCTATAGGCAGGCATTCAATTCTTTTAGGTGAACTTGGATTCAGAGTGAGAGGAACACTCTTCAACAGTGTGGGATATTATCTCCGTGCATCGAACGGACAAAAGCTGAGCGGAGATTCTGAAGATGTAAAATTTGCAAGATATACAGACCCTAAATTATATGCTCAGTATAAATTTGAATATGAACAGAGAAACTTTGATACTTATGACGGCTATCTACGGTACAGAGCTGAGCACGACTGGCTTGCATTAACAGTCGGAAGAAATCCGGTTTATCAGGGATTCGGATTCATTGACAGATTATATCTGTCAAACAACACCGTTCCGTTTGATTATATAAGGCTTGATCTAGGCTACAAGGCAGTGAAGTATACTTTTATGTACGGAAGTCTGCGCGGAGATTCACTCGGAAGAAGAATAGATGCAAAGAATATTGCAACACACAGATTAGATGTAAATTTTTCTGAAGCTGTCAGAGTAGGTTTTTTTGAAAGTGTTACCATTGCCAACAGTCCATTCAGCTTTACATTTCTTAATCCAATAAGTTTTCTAACATCTGCTGATTTAAGCAAGGCGTCACAGCCGGGACCGGAGAATACCAACAATGCAATAATGGGACTTGATGCTATGGTTATTCCTGTGAAAAAGCTTGCAGTGCAGGCTTCATTCCTTGCAGATGATCTTGAGTTCAGTACTTTGTTCAAGGATAACGCAAAGGTCACGAACAAGTTTGCGTATCAGTTAGGTCTGATGTGGACGGATGCATTCACGCTTCCCAATCTTGAGCTCAAATCAGAATATACAAAGCTCGATCCTTTTGTCTATACTCACGTTTCAAACAAGACCATGTACACAAACTGGAACCTCCCGCTCGGCCATCATCTTGAGCCGAACTCAGATGAGATAGCATTTAAACTTAATTATGATTTTTCCAACAAAGTAAATCTGAATATTCTTTATCAGCATCAGAGATCAGCAAACGGAATAGAAACAGATTCTGCAGGAAGAGTGATAGTTAATTACGGCGGCAATATAAATAATGCCACTGGGTACAGCTACTCTGATCCCGAATTTATGAAAGGTCACAGGATAAACAGAGATATTATAACAACCAATTTCAACTGGCAGTTTATAAGACAGTTCTTCATAGAGATAAAATATGTTCACAGAATAATTGATGATATGTATCAGAATTATAAATTCACGGATGACTATGGTTTTGCAACACTCAGAATAGATTACTGATAATGTTTTTTAAATTTCAGCGTCAAGACTGGATTGTCTTTCCTGCTTGTATCAAAGTTTTATCAGAAGTTTCTTAATGTTAAATTAATAAAAAGATCCGCACTGAATTATTTCAGGCGGGTCTTTTTATTATAAGAAAATTCAGTTATGACCATAACTCCGGACCATCAGGTGTCACATAATCTTTCATTTCATCATACTCCCATTCTCCGATTAATCTGACCATCTTGTTGCTTTTGTAAATGCATTCAAGACTTTTACCTCCGTCCCTGTAATACTCAATACATCGTCCGTTCTTTTTCCCTTCCTTATATTGAATAATACTTTCCAATCCTCCTTCATCATACCATGTTGTCCACTTTCCATTTTTCTTTCCGTTTTTGAAATATCCTTCGTGGGCTTTGTATCCTCCTTCAAACCAGGCTTCATATCTGCCGTGATACTTTCCATACCTGTATTTGCATTTTATCTTTTGCGCACCCAGATCATTATAACCTGTATAATAACTATCATAATGCCCGTGCATTACTTCTTCACCTTTCCATACACCCTGACAGTATTCAGCAAATACAGCGCCTCCTTCGGAGTCAGGTTCTTTTTCAATGATTCTTGTTTTGTTTTTGATTCTTTCTTTCTTGATCTTTTTACTTTTTGCTTTTTTCATGATGATTAAGTTTAGGTTAGTGAATATGTTTCTATAGATATTAATAACTATTTAATTTTCAAAAATTCTTAACTGCATTTTTATAAATAAATATTATCTTTCTGATTAAAATAATATTATTGAGGATTGACTTATAATAGCCAGTTCTTATACTGTAATATTATTTATATCTTAAGCGAAATATCCTGAAACCATTTTTGAAAAAGTTTTTGAAAATATTTTGAAATGTTTCCGATTCATTTATAAACAAAAGAAGAGTCCTGTACAAAACAGTTACTTCTGAATATTTAAATTTAATACTAATAATTAAATAACTACTTTGCATTACCCAAAATAATAAACCAACTAATCTTTCCATGGACGATAAAGAAAAATTCAAAGCTTCTATAAACGAGGGATATAATTTCAAAGGTGAATCAATATTACTCGGCGGTGCGATATTCAACGGAGAATGCCTGACCGGAGTGAACATAAAACTGCCTCTGAAGACAATGAACAGGCACGGATTAATTGCAGGTGCAACCGGAACGGGAAAGACCAAGACCCTTCAGGTGATCTCTGAAGGATTATCAGCTAAGAGTGTTCCGGTGCTGCTGATGGATATAAAAGGTGATCTTAGCGGGATCGCAAAGCCGGGATCTTCAAATGAAAAAATAGAGGATCGCGCGAATAAAATAGGAATAACTTATACTCCATCAGGATTTCCAGTAGAGCTGATGTCAATATCCGGTGAAAAAGGAATTAAGATGAGGGCTACTGTTTCGGAATTCGGACCGGTGCTGTTTTCAAAAATGCTTGAGCTGAATGACACACAATCAGGAATAGTTTCATTGATATTCAAATACTGTGATGATAATAATTACCCCCTGCTGGATCTGAAAGATTTCAAAAAAATGCTACAGTATATTTCTGAAGAAGGAAAGAAGGAAATAGAATCAGCGTACGGAAAGATATCTACAACTTCCACCGGCACCATTTTAAGAAAGGTAATAGAGCTCGAGCAGCAGCACGCTGACTTATTTTTCGGAGAGACATCTTTTGAAGTAGAGGATCTGATGAAAATTAATGATGAAGGTAAAGGGGTCATCTCTATCATTCGACTGACTGATATTCAGAGCAAGCCAAAACTATTCTCAACATTTCTGCTGTGTCTCCTTGTGGAAATATATAATACATTTCCGGAAGAAGGAGATTCCGAACAGCCTAAGCTTGTGATATTTATAGATGAGGCGCATCTTCTTTTCAATGAAGCTTCGAAAGCACTGCACGATCAGATTGAATCAATTATAAAACTCATAAGATCGAAAGGTGTAGGAATATTTTTCTGTACGCAGAACCCGACTGATATTCCTGATTCGGTACTAAGTCAGCTGGGGATGAAGGTTCAGCATTCGCTGAGAGCTTTTACTGCAAATGACAGGAAACAAATCAAACTAATTGCAGCGAATTATCCAATATCAGAATTCTATAATATAGAGGAGCTTCTAACATCAATGGGAATAGGGGAAGCAGCGGTTACAGTGTTAAGTGAGAAAGGAAATCCCACACCGCTTTCTGCAACATTGCTTTGTCCTCCGGCTTCCAGAATGGATATCATTTCTCCTGAAGAAATTGATGAGATCGTGAACAGGTCAAATCTGGTAAAAAAATATAATGAAGTTATTGACCGGGAAAGTGCTTATGAGATATTAAATAAAAAATTACAGGAAGCGCAGCAGCAGCAGGCTCCAGAGGAAGATAAAAGATCACCCGGAGGCCGTGAAGAGAAAAGTACTGTAGAGAAAGTCCTTACAAGCACAACAGCCAGGCAGGTCGGCAGAACAGTTGCCCGCGAGCTTACACGCGGAATACTCGGAGTGCTGGGAATAGGCGGAAGCACAAGCTCGAAGAGAAAAAAAACAGGATGGTTTTAAGCCGGGATATTCCCAATCCTGAAAGTTATAATGCCCTGTGGAATATGAGAACAGGAAACAGTCCTTATATAAGAAATGAAATCGAAAGACCTGAATGTATTACAGATGACATGAAGAATAAATCAGGTCTTAAAAATTTAAATCAGTTGAATTAAAGGAGTATGAAATCCCTGATATTTACAATATTCTTTTTAGATTAAATAAAGTTACAGGTCTTTTTAAGTTCAGATTTATTCAGTAAATAAGTATAGAAAATAAAAGTAGTATTGGGTAAATTGCTCTAATCAAAATCCTAAAATTAAAATATTATGAGAGAAAATCTAAAAGGTTTATTTTCACTGATAGTTCTGATCGGTTTAATGTTAGGCTGCAGCAAGCTCAGCAATCTGGCAGGTGATAATTCCGATAAGCTTTATTTCTGCGAGAGTTATAATGTGACCACTGATAAATGTGAGGGGAAAAGCACGAAATATTCCGAAGGATTTCTGACAGTCATGATCGATATCAGACCTTCAAAGAAAAAATTAAATGTAAAATCAGTAAATATAAACATAA
>WBZU01003387.1_pt1 | contig 10476 bp, 6 predicted proteins | sample 5204311 | NCBI WGS metagenome assembly WBZU01 (sample SAMN12344359, study PRJNA552823) | activated sludge metagenome | biome: Activated sludge suspended growth; feature: Nitrification reactor; material: Wastewater; isolation source: activated sludge from nitrification reactor of wastewater treatment... | reverse complement strand
CGCACGTATTGCGTCACAGCTTTGCCACCAATATGCTTAACAACGGCGCCGAACTGAATGCGATTAAGGAATTGCTGGGTCATGCCAATTTATCGGCTACCCAAGTGTATACTCACAACACGATTAGTAAATTAAAAAATATTCACTCACAAGCCCATCCAAAAGCATGATATAACTCTACTTGACCGAATTAAATAGTATTAACTAAAACAAACAACAAGATGAAAGTAAAAATTCAATCTATCCACTTTGATGCGGATAAAAAACTGCTGGATTTCATCAACGAAAAAATGGAAAAACTGCAACATTTTTATGATCACATCATACAAAGTGAGGTTTTCCTTAAAATTGATAAATCTGATGATACCTCAAACAAAATAGCCGAAATACGCATACACATACCGGGGCATGAATTGTTTGCCAAAAAGCAGTGCAAAACTTTTGAAGAAGCTGTGGATACATCCATTGATGCTTTAAGCAAACAAGTGATAAAACACAAGGAGAAAATAAAAAGTCTTTGATAAATACTATCACACTAGCAAAGCCGCTCGCACTTATGCAAGCGGCTTTGTTTTTTTATGAGTTTAGTGGCGTCTAGTTCACTACAATAAGTAAGCGATTGTTATGCAGATGCTTTGAGTTTTGCATTTGAAAGGCATAAATACTTACTTACATTAGTAAGTGTTGTAAATCAGACGAGTTGTTTTTTACTTCAGCAAATACATCTTCCCCCAGCCCTTCTTAAAATAAGCATCTGCATCGGTTGCACGCTTTTCGGTGGCTTCACCGTTGAGTTGAGTTACAGTTCTATAAAAGTAAACTCCGTTGGCTAACTGATCCCCAAAATTATCTTTTCCATCCCAAACATATTGGGTGATGTTGCGCCCAATATGAATGGGCCCTAATTCATCCTGAAATATTTCGCGTACCACCTTTCCGGTGATTGTCATTACTTGAATTCTGAACTGTTGTGGAATTTCACTGCCCGTAAGGGTAAATACAAAGCGAGTAGAAGTACTAAACGGATTCGGATAGTTCATTACCTCTGTGATACTGCTTTCATTTATTACTTCAAAACCAATGCGGTAATCAATATCACCTGATTGGTTGTTTGATTTATCCTTTGCCTGAACAATCAATTCATATTTACCATCTTCTTCTAAAACCGGACTAAATTCAACCTTACAGCGGTTATCAGGCAAGCTAGCCGGCACAAATCTTAAGGTATTTCCATCAAAGGGTATCAAAACATCGCTTGATTGATTCGGATAACGAATAAACACTTTAAACAAATTCTCATTGTCGAGTGCCAAGTATTTACTTTCATCCTTTAACTGAATTGATATTGCCGGTTTGGCCGAAACTAAATCACCGTTCAAAATATGTATCCCATCAAAAGTAACATCCAACAATGGATTAGCCTTGTCTTTGTTGGCCACAAATTCCTTCTGCAAAAAATTATTGAAATGAAATTGCTCAATTTGATCATACACATTGCCTCCACTTTTAAGCGGATTTGCCTCCATCCACAAGGTATTTTTCCCATCAAATCCCAGCGTTGAAAAAGAGACACTTGTAACGAGTGTATCATGTGCCAGTAATTTTTTATAACGTTGCTGTTTCAATTCATGTATCACTCTGCTCTTATCAACCAGCCAAAACCGAACAAGTAAACTGTCCATGTTTTTATTGGTAATATTTTCGATAGCAACCTTACAATTAATCTTGTCGCCTTCCTGCACCTGATTACTTTGAAAGCTAAATGCTTTTAACGGATTTACTGCTGCTTCGGGCATTTCATCATACACTACTTGCCAACGTTTAAGTTGCGATGGTGTATAATTGATTTCATCGGCTGTATAGGCATATAACTTTAAATAAGGAAATTGGGTAGCGCTCACATTTTGCAAATTTCGAGATCCTTTAAAAATATTACTGGTATCCATTAAGGTTACTTCTTGTCCATTTGATTGCACCCCCATTAACTTTATACGAATATTGTCGTTGCTGGGCTGTTCGATTGAATGGGCCTGCCAGTTCAACGAAGTCCATTGTGTGGCCGGACCTATTAAACGACTTAGCATTTCGCCACTTTTACGGTTATTTTTAATGGTGGCGTTTAAATTTATTTGTGAAAACAAACTATCTCCAATTACATATTGCGTGCTCGATGGTTTTCCCTTTTGCGTAAAAAATATCCAAGGACGTGTTGCATAAATTGAACTTAAGGTATCAAAACCAAATTGGCTGAATTGCGCAAATACGTTGGTTTTGTTAGACGCCCAACCTGCGGTGGGTTTATACCAGGTATAGGCTAATATATAATTCCCAACAGGCACACTGTCCCGTAACATAGTCACCAATCCCCGCATTTGAGCAGTATCATTTACATCAAACAAAAAGTATTTTTCAACTTGATTCCTGCAACTACCATTATCGTTGCGGTTGCCATAATAATGGGTAGGATTGTACACATAAGGTGGAGTAACACTATTGTCGGTCCAGCGATTGCCCCATGCTTCGAGTGTTAAGGAATCGATTATGGCTACTTGAATTTTATAGGTAAACTGACAGCTGGCTTCATCCTGTAACTGTCCGTCGATGGAATAAGACGAAGTAAACAAGGCTGTAATATTACTGTTATCGGCATTGTTAGTAGTGCAACTTAAATTTCGTGAAGCAGGTAAAAATTTAAACTTTCGCTGCAATGAATCATATTTTAAGAAACGGTATTCGTCATTCTTAAATTGAGGAAAATGTGCCTGCGACCAACCTTCTTTTCCTTGTATGTATTGAAAAGAGCTTTGTTTCCAAAATGGTGCTTGTCCGGGTTCGCTTTCTTTTCGAACTCGCCAGTAATATACCGTGCTATCTTGCAAAGTAAGCGGTACTTGCCAGCTTAAAATTCCACCAGGTGAATTAATGGTTGTAGATCGATACATAGGACTAAAGCTGCTAAATACATCGCTGGTATCAAGTTCAAAATAATAGTTTGCGGCAGGAGCCAAGGGATCAAAGGTACTCGCTAATAAAGAAATTGTTGAATTGGGTACTATTGAAAAGTCGTATGGAAAAAGCGGAGAAACAAATCCTGAAATAATATTCAATTCGGCAACGGCAGTATTGTTTACTGTGTTGTCTATTTCATCAATGGTATTGCTATAATCAACAACAACTTCAAACTTATTTAACCCAATTCCATTGATACGATCAATTGGAAATTTAATGCGAAAAGTTTCATTGTTATGTATTCCTTTTACAATGGTATCGAACGACACAGGAGGAACGTTTCCGGGAAAAATTCGCTTAACATGAAGCACACTCGAATCGGCGGTTGCTCTAGCTATATTGGAAACTTTTACGTTCACATAAAAAGTATCAAGTCCGGCAGTAATCGTAGAACTACCATTGGTACCAGAACTAAAATAAATATCCTGTGGGCGTATTGAATAATCAGGTAAAGCAAAGGAATTTAATACCAAAGCAGGATCGCCATGTAATGTCATTTCGAGCACAAGTGCTTTCATGTGAAGATAATTTGCCTGAATATCTTTCACAGTCTTTTTCATCGAATGTGACATAGGCTTCCCGTAATTATACCTTCCAATTTGATTATAAAAATCGATTGAATAATTATTTAAAAAAGTCGCTATGCCCTGTCCTACTTGAGCAATAAATGCTATGGAACCTCCATTCGGATAAAGCACATAATCTTCGTTAATGGTAGATTCGCCTTGACCAATTGGATTATGAATATTACCTGAATAACAAGAATTTGCTAATATAAGCGGATAGCGTCCTGCATTATTATACCCTTGGGGTTGATCAATACTTTGATCGAAACTGCTACCGGAAGCATGACCAAAAAAGGTTAATAAGGAGGCTCCTGTTTCAATAAGCTGCTTCACTGAATCGGAAAGCGTGATTTGAATGGGAGCAGAAGTTGTTTTCAAGAAGGTATATACACTACCTCCAAATGCAGTATCTTCAATAATGCTCTTATAGTTATTTAAAAAACTTGCAAAACTTGTTTGTTCTGAAATGCTAGTGCCTCCTCCAAAATGCAAAACACTTTTCATCCAACTTGCTCGCGGTGCACTTTCGTATTCCATTACCTTACTTAAATAATTTGCCAAATCTTGTGGATTTTTTGCAGCAATACGTCCTGTGGGAATAGCCGGCGCAAATAGTAATGAATCAAAAATATGGTTGGTTATTAAATTATCACAAGGTGGTAAACCAAAGGAGGGTACAAGATTTTGATCAAGAATGGTAGCATCATTTCTATAATATTCATGATTTAAATCGGTGGTTACTACTCCTTTTCCTATTAAAAATAAATAGCCGGCATTTTTTGCCCAGTTTTTTAGTCCATCCTTTGCAAATTGGCGCATAGCCAAAGGATTTCTTCTGATTCCATAAGCATATTGATCATACAATTCGTCAATATTCGCTAACAACACTTTATGCGAACCTCCCGCAACTGAACTTCGGTAGTTTTTATAATTTATAGCTTCTCCCAACAGTTTAGTGTGCGTAATCATTAAATAATCGGGCTGTAATGGAAGCGATGTTGCGTAATTGGTAAATTTAGCTGTAGGTGTTACAGCTATTACTTTGGGAATGGTTCTTATATGACTTTCAGAAATTAAAAATCCTTCAAAATTCTTATTAAAATTTGCAAACAACAAACTGTATCCTCCGGCAACAGGCAATGCAGTAATTCTGCGTCGATCGTTTAAATCATAAAGATATACAGTAGAATTTGCATTAAAATTTTGAATGTTAAATCTAGTTTTTGTTTGTAAAATAGTATTGGGAATGTGTATGAAAACAGAATCGCTTTGTTCCATATTGAAGGTATGCGGATATTTCAAGTGCGCAAATGCAACAGCCACATACTGGTCAGATTGCACCCCCGGTATGTCGATACTCTCTATTTTAAGATTACTGGTTGTAGAATTAAGCACCGCGGTTGGTAGCAAAAATTGGTGGTGAAATGTTTTATAACCATTGTAGGCAGAATCAAACAATAAGGTAGCATCTAAGGATAGCTTAGTATGATTGTTTTCTAAAACAGCAAAATCTTTGGTCCATGCGCTAACCGTAGTTTTTAATTCTGCAGCAGGGCCATTGGTATAGATGTTTGTAGTTTTTAGGGCAATCGTTTTAGATGATCCGGCACCAAAACTATTCGACATCCAACCTTCACCATCTGTATACTCCGGATCGGTAACTTTTGCTGCATCTGTTTCTCCTTGATAATATTTTGAAGAAAAATATTCCAAGCGATCTTGAAAAAAGAAGGGCTCGGGAATATAAGAAGAAGTGTCGGTGTCTGAAACACTCACTGCCATGCGCAAATTTGTAAAAGAAGTATTCCAGGTTAAAAAATAAAATGCAGTATCCGTAAATAAACTGTAATAAGGATTGGTATGATGTGAAGGCGAATCATATATTAGCGTATCGAGCCATCCATCGTTTCGTTGAGCATAAAATTCTATGAAGTCAGTACCGTTAAAAATCCCGTCCAAATCATTTTCACCCTTCACAAAAATTGGCAGCTCCTGTCCTCTACCAAACAACTGAAAATTACGCGGATCAACGTTTGCAAAGTTGACCCCCGAATTAGCCAGAGTAGAAGGTGTTATTCGATAAATACCGGTTTGAGTAATCGGAAATTTATAATAAAATTGGTTGTAATTTATCCACTCGTTTCCTATGACCTGAGCCGAAACGGGGAGTACAAATAAGATAAAAAGACTACAAAAGAGATAAATTTTCTTCATCTCAAACTTCTAAATTATGAATTTGCATCAGCTGCTTTTACTGCCTTTCGCGGATTTAAATCAATTTTTAAGGAAAATACATGCGAAACCAATCCAAAGGTTTGTCCAACATTGGCTAAGGCATAATCAATATAAATCGATTTTAATTTTACTCCTACCCCAATATTCGGTTGACTCACATAACTCGATAATCCATTTAAGTCTTGTACTTTTTGTATGTTGCCAATACCTCCACGTACAAACAATAAATTGCTATAGCCTATTTCTACACCCAAGTGAGGATCAACACTCACCGGATTTCCACGTAATAAAACATTACGCTTACCATCAAAAGAGGCATCTAAATTTAACTCTGCTTGTGCAGTAAATTTTTTGTAATTCACCATACGTGCTGCACCCAGTATCAATTTAGGAAGGGTTAACTCTAATCCATTTTGTGGCAATTCGTTACCGGTTTGTTCAAACACATATTTCGTTTCGTCGCTCAAATTATACGACCAGGAATTAAAGGTTGTTGTAATGTCACGTGCCATTAAACCTAGCTTCCATTTTTCGGTTTGGTACTTCACACCGGCATCTAATCCAAAACCCCAAGCACCTGCAAAATCGCCAACCTTACGGCGCACAACTTTAGCATTTGCACCAATGCTCAAGCCTTCGATAGACATCTTTTTTGCATACGATAAAATAAAGGCATAATCGGCGGCAGAGAAAGTAGTAATGCGGTTGTAATCTATTTGACCATTGGCGTCAATTAATTCGGTTGTATTTGGAATATCATCTACCCCAAAACGAATAAAGCTAATTGCCAGAGCACTTTTATCATCAATTTGCTTAGCCAATGCTCCATAATCGTATTTCGCAATACCGGCAAAGTATTCAGAGTGCATTAAGGAAATTTGCAAATTGCTTTTTAAACCTGTTAATCCGGCAGGATTCCAATAACCGGCTGTAACATCATCAATGGTAGCCACAGTAGCGTTACTCATTCCTAGAGCCCTTGCTCCCACTCCAATAGCCAAAAACTCGTTGCTGTATTTTCGACTTTGGGCGGCACTGGTAAATACTGTTAGAACTGCCAGACTCAGAAAAGCTATTTTTTTAATCATGGGTTTAGTATGGTTGGTGAAAATACTTAAAGATGGACAATATTTCAAAAACAATTCGATAACTGAAATTTTACCATTAAATTGTATCTCCCTGCATTAATAATTTCGCTTCGTTACTATAAAAACAAAAGGATTGCACGTAAATACAACCCTTTTGCTGAAATTTTGTTTATAAAACTGAAATTATTTCAATGCTTTAGCATCCGTCAATAATTTTTCACCTCGTTTAATGTAATCATCGTTTTTATCTTCTTTAGCAAGTGCAATCACCTTCTCAGCAGCAGCTGCAGCCCCTTTTCCATCTTTCAACTTTAAACAAATTTTTCCGTTTAATAAGGCTACCCAATAGGCTTTAGGATCATTTTCCATTGCCTTCTTACTCCATTCCAAGGCTGTTTTTAAATCCTTATCATTATCATAGTAATAACTAGCTGCCTGAAAGTAAGGACGCTTGTCGCTTGGAGCCATGGCAGTTTCAATATTTTTCATGATTTTAGCATCAATATCAGTGCTCACTGAAATGGCAACTTTGGTATTTTCCCAAGTTAATTCAATTTGGGTTGAATTGGAAGTAACTGCAGCAAAATTAATTGTAAAAGTCTCAACTTTATCAACCATACGGCTTGATTTTACTTTAATGCGTGCTAATTCCTCAGTTTCTTTGTAATCATTAACGTTTCCACCTAAGGTAAGATCTTTGTAAAGCATAACCGTCCATTCTTCTTTATCAGGAATAGTATACAAAGCATAGGTACCGGCAGCTACAGCAGTTCCTTCTATCTTAACATCGTCTCCAAAAGTAATTTTGGTGGCAGCATTCGCTCCGGTTCGCCAGATTTTTCCGAATGGCACTAAATCGCCAAATACAACTCTGTTTTTAACGCTGGGGCGAGAATATTCAATACTGATATCGGCTAATCCGAATGCTTGCTTAATAGTTTGCAATGGGCTTGGAGCCGGCGTTTTTAATGTTTGTGCGATGCTGATACTGCTCATAAAAAGTAGGGCGAGACAAGCGTTTAAAATTTTACTTTTTGCGTTTTTCATAGGTATTATTGGTTAGTTATTGAGATTAAAAATTAATTATTTGCAATTGCAATCATGGATATTTCAACATTTACATTTTTAGGAAGGCAGCTTACCTGAACGGTTTCACGTGCCGGATAATCGGAAGTAAAGTAAGCGCCATATACTTCATTTACCTTTGCAAAATTATTCATATCCAGTAAAAATATAGATGTTTTTACAACATGGCTAAAATTCAAACCGGCTTCGCTTAATATTGCTTCAATATTTTTCATTACCTGATGTGTCTCGGTCTCTATTGACTCAAGCACTAAATTTCCGCTGGATGGGTCTAAAGCAATTTGGCCCGATAAATAAAGCATACCCCCGGCAAGCACTGCCTGGTTGTATGGACCAATTGGTGAGGGAGCATTTTTTGTTTGAATTATTTTTTTCATCATGGGTCAAATATACAGCTTAGTTTGTTTTTTTACTTTTGCGCCCACAATTTTATGAAATCAACAAAAACTTATTTTTTGTGTACCGATGCCATTGAGCATTCGTTTGCCTTAACCGAAGTGCAACAGGCTGCCAGCTATTATGCGAAAGTAGTGGTGGTTTTAACAAAAAAAACAAGTTTTACTTTACCCGCAAATGTGGAACAGTTGTGTATTGATTTCGCAAATTTTAAAGCAGCAGATGTTTTAAAAAAAAATAAAGCGCTAATAACAGCAATTGTTTCAGCAGATATTTTAAGAAGAAGTTTCAACTTCAATTATTACAAAAGCAGTAAACAAAACCTAAATTATTTGCTTCAGGCCATTCATCAGGCCAATTGTATTGAAGCATATATAAAGCAAACTAAGATTGATGCACGTGAGTCGGTTTTTGTTTCATTTTGGTTTAATTCATGGGCCATTGCACTTGCTGTTTTAAAAAAACGCAAGCATATTCCGGCTTTTTATTCGCGGGCGCATGGTACCGATTTATTTGAATACCGAGTACGCAAAACCAAACGTATCCCTTTTAGGAAGTTTCAACTGAAATGGGTAGATAAGGTTTTTTCAGTTTCTAAAAACGGTCAAAACTATTTAAAATTGAAGTATCCTCGATTTGCTAAAAAGGTTTCGTATGCTTATTTAGGAACCGAAGACAATGGATTAAATCCCTTTTCTGAATCGAGTCAATTTACCATTGTGAGTTGTGCTACAGTGCGCAACATTAAACGTATTTATTTGATTCCTGAAATACTTCAACACTTGAATTTTGCAGTAAAATGGATACATCTGGGTGACGAAAATTTAAACGCACCCGATCCTACCAAAGAACGTTATTTAAAAAACAAAAAATCACTGCTTGCTTTTCCAAAAATTACAGCTGAATTTCCCGGGAACTTAAGCAATGATCAAATTTTCGAATTTTATCAAACTACTCCCGTAAATTTATTCATTAGTGTTAGTGAAACAGAAGGATTGCCTGTTTCAATTATGGAAGCTATTAGTTTTGGAATTCCGGTGATGGCTACCGATGTAGGAGGTTGTGCTGAAATTGCCTGTGAACAAACCGGCAGTATACTTCCTAAAAAATTTAATTGTAATGATGTAGCGAAGCAAATTACTGAATTTAAAGAATCTTCAAAAAACACTGAATCTTTTAGAAAAGGAGTGCGTTTATTTTGGGAACAACATTTTGAAGTAACTGCCAATTACACTCAATTTTTTAAATCTTTAGAAAAGTAGGATGACAGAAAAAACAACCATTTTACTCATTTGCTACTCCTTTCCACCTAACAAGGGAATTGGTGGACGACGCTGGGCAAAATTTGCGAAGCATCTTGCAAATAAAGGGTATCAGTTGGAAGTAATTTGCAAACATCCTTCACCGAATGAACGTTCTGAATGGACCCAAGACACGCAACATCCAAACATTCGTATGCATCGCTTGGCGGCTATGTATCCAAAAATATTGACCACAGTACCACAAACATTTTTTCAAAAACTAGAATACCGCATCTGGCTTTTGTTGTTTAAGCTTATTTCAAAAGGCACTTTTCCCGAAAGAACATTCTTTTGGCGCAAGCAATTGTTACGTAAAGCAGCTGAATTAATTCAAGAAAAAAATATTCGCAATGTGGTTGTTACCGTTCCACCCTTCAGGATTGGCTATTACACTTCCTTGTTAAAGTTAAAATTTCCACAGCTCAATTTTATACTCGATTATCGCGATCCTTGGACCGATAATAAAACTTTTCACGGGTTCATGAACCTAGCACCTACCCGAATGGCGCATGAACTTTGGATGGAAACTCAAGCAATTGAGCGGGCTAATTGTGTGATAACTGCAAATGAGCAGATGACCGATTGGCTGAAGGAAAAGGTCCCTTCATCAGAACACAAAATGATAACCATTGCTAATGGCTACGATATTGACGATATAGTGAAGAAGCCACAAGTTGCATCAAATTCTACCGTACAGCGTTTTATTTATGCAGGTACTTTTTATTCGAATGTAGAATATATTTTAACGCCATTTTTAAGCGCTTTAAAAAAACAAGAAACTGCCGACCCTCTTTT
>WBZU01003158.1_pt2 | contig 10484 bp, 11 predicted proteins | sample 5204311 | NCBI WGS metagenome assembly WBZU01 (sample SAMN12344359, study PRJNA552823) | activated sludge metagenome | biome: Activated sludge suspended growth; feature: Nitrification reactor; material: Wastewater; isolation source: activated sludge from nitrification reactor of wastewater... | reverse complement strand
GCTAGGAGTTTCTCCAGCATATCTCTCCGCGCTGGAGCACGGCAAACGAGGCCGGCCTGGGTGGCATCTAATTCAACGTTCCCTCGCTTATTTCAACTTGATATGGGACGATGCGGAAGACGTGGTGAAGCTGGCCCGCATTTCACATCCTCGCATTTCAATTGATACTTCCGGTCTCGACCCTCGTGCTACCGAGCTCGCTAACCGACTCGCGGATAACATCGCTCATCTTGAAGAAGAAGCTATCGACAGCATGCTGTTGATCCTGAACGGTCAGCCTTCATCAAAATTGAAACGCCGAAACTAAATCTTCCATGAAATTCTCGGATATCTTGAGCAATCACAGAAACATCTCATTAACTGTATCGTCGATCGTACAATAGCGACAATCTCGGAAGAGGATTTTTTAGGAATTTTTCGCCAAGATGTCGGCAGATCAAGTTGGGGATCAGCCAATGTATAGTGAAAACCGTCCTTGGGGTTCTTTTCACGTTCTCGACGAGAAACCGGGCTTCAAGGTGAAGCGTATCGTTGTGGCGCCCGGCGGGCAACTTTCATTGCAGAGCCACAAACATCGCGGCGAGCATTGGACCATTGTCAGCGGTCTTGCAACGGTTACGGTAGGAGAATCCATTTGCAAGCTTTCGCGCTCGCAGTCCATCGATATTCCCAAGGGGGCCAAACATCGCCTTGAAAACCACGATCAGGATACGGTCGAGGTGATCGAGGTCCAGTTCGGCGACTATCTCGGTGAAGACGATATCATCCGTTACGAAGACGTCTATAACCGTTCCTGACTTACACTCTTACGGCTTTTCCCATTTTCCACTCTTTTCCGAGCGGAAATAAGCATCGATGATACGCATATTCATGATGGCATCATCGACACCCCAAACGGATATTTCCTTGCCACGAATAATCCGGCCAAATGCTTCCGCCTGAAGCTGATACTGGTCAGAAACGGGGAGCTCATGCCACCTACCCACATCCATTTTCATTCCTTGTACGAAATAGCGATTGGGCTTGTCAGGCGGTGCGTTGAACGGAATCTCAATCTCGATACGGCCTTTGGTTCCTACGACATGGACCCGTTGAAATGGCGCTGACTGTGTGGAGATACTGAAAGAAAGATGACAGCCATTTCCATAATCGGCAAGTCCGCCCATCGTTCGGTCTGTCTTGAACTTGGGATCGCGGTCGAACGTTCCGACAACACGCTTGGGCTCGCTGCCAAAAATAAACCGTGAGACCGTTATCGGATAGCATCCAATATCCAGCAAGCCACCCCCACCGATGTCCAGAATGTTACGGACATTTTTAGGATCGATGTTGTGGTAGGCAAAGAAGACCTGCATCGCGCGAAGGTCACCAATCTTGCCACCCAAAACAATTTTTCGGGCCTCTATCCATTGCCGTGCATGCCTCACCATGAAGGCCTCGGCAACATGGATGCCTTTAGGTACTTTCTTGAGTTGTCCGGCTTCCTTTGCGTTAATCGCAATCGGCTTTTCACAAAGTACATGTTTGCCGGCCTTTGCAGCCGCAAGCGTGAGAGGAACGTGCAGATGATTGGGAAGGGGATTATAAACGGCTTCGATCTCAGGATCCGCCAACATCTCTTCATAGGAACCGAAAGCCTTGGCAATTCCGAGTTTCTTCGCCGCTGCTTTGGCATTCTTCAAATTGCGGGATGAAATCGCAACAACAGAAACATCTGCGCTTTTCATCATGCCAGGTATTACTTTTTCCATTCCAATGTTGGCAGTCGAGATAATTCCCCATTTCACCGGCTTCATTCGATTCTCCCGTAGCCTGATAGTGATTTACAATGGCCAGGCTTCGCCAGCACCGAGAGGTAAAAGACCCAAGTGCATGGCAATTGTCTGACCTATGTCCGAAAAACTCTGGCGGTGACCGATACTTCCAGGATGCGCGTTATTCTTGTATGTCATGATCGGAACCTGTTCACGCGTATGATCTGTTCCTGACCACGTAGGGTCATTGCCGTGATCCGCAGTAAGAAGCAATAAGTCATCGCCTCGCATCCTGCTGAACACCATTGGTAACATCGCATCAAATTCTTCAAGCGCCTGCCCATAGCCATGTGGATCGCGCCGATGCCCAAAATTGGTATCGAAATCAACAAAATTGACCATGATCAATCCACCATCAGAAAGATTATCCATGGCATCTAGAGTTGTTTCCATCAAAGCCGCATGGCCAGTAGCCTTTATCTCTTGCCCAGTTCCGGAATGCGCAAAGATATCGCCAATCTTTCCGATGGAAACGACATTCCGATGGGCCTCTTCGGCTCGATCTAGAAGAGTTGATTGCGGTGCTTTGATCGCATAGTCCTTGCGATGCCCTGTTCGGATAAAATTGGATTTATCGCTACCTATGAATGGCCGCGCAATAACTCTACCAATATTCATGCTGTAAGTAAGTTTTCTCGCTGTTTCGCAGAGATTATACAATCGCTGCAATCCAAATAATTCCTCATGCGCCGCAATCTGGAGAACCGAGTCGATAGAGGTATAAATAATGGGTTTACCTGTTCGAAGATGCTCTTCGCCATAGTCCTCAATTACTTCTGTTCCTGAAGCATGACACATCGCCAGAAAGCCTGGAAGTTCGTGCTGCGCAATCAAGCTATCCAAAAGATCCTTGGGAAAGGCGGGAATCTCATGGGGGAAGTAGCCCCAATCAAACGTGACAGGTACACCAGTAATTTCCCAATGACCGGTGATGGTATCCTTTCCTCGTGAAATCTCAGTTGCATAACCCCATCGACCAAGCAAAGGCATCATTGGCAGAGGATTGAGGCCAGCGGAAGCTTGCGCTGCAAGACCCAGCCCAAGGGAGCCCATGTGCGGAAGTTCGAGTTGCATATGATCCGATACGTGACCAAATGTGTTGGCGCCTTCATCACCAAACAAGCGTGCGTCTGGAGCCCCACCAATACCAAAACTATCCAGCACAAAGAGAATAGCACGGCTCATAAGCTAATTCTCTCCAAAACAGGGGAATTCACTAGCCCGGCTTCGCCAATTCGGTAGGCGTCTGTCACAATTTCCGAGGCTCGCATAAAATCCTGCTCAGTGCGCGCATGGATGAAACAGAGTGGTGTCTTGCTGTGCGTAAGAGAGTTCTTGCCAAGCAATTGACTTAGCCCGACGTCATGATCAATGTTATCCCCGGCAAGTCGCCGCCCCCCACCAAGAGCAATAACAGCAAGACCTAGATCACGCGTTGCAATACTGGAAACCACCCCGTCTCGCGCGGCAAACACCGGACGTATGAATGGGGCAGGTTTCAAATATTTACCTAGCTTTTCAACAAAATCAGAGGGGCCGCCAAGGCTGCTCACCATTATTGCAAATCGCTCAGCTGCTGTTCCGGACACAATGGTATTGATGAGTTTATCCCGCGCTTCAGCTAAGCTTGTGGAAAGCCCCGCACTTTGGAGAAGCTCTGCCCCGAGAGCCAGAGTAACTGCTTCAATGCGTGAATTTCGGTAGTTCCCTTTGAGAAATGAAACAGCATAAGAAACTTCCACAGCATTTCCTGCACAATCAGCTAAAGGTTCATCCATATCGGTAATTAAAGCGGAGGTCTTTACACCCGCTCCATTAGCAACGCTCACGAGGCTTTTTGCGAGTAAAATGGCATCGTCATAGGCAGCCATGAATGCACCAGAGCCCGACTTCACGTCCATCACAAGGTGTCCGAGACCAGCCGCAAGTTTTTTTGATAGAATGGAGGCCGTGATAAGAGGAATGGATTCAACCGTCGCGGTGATGTCGCGAATTCCATAGAGACGTCTGTCTGCAGGAGCAAGATCACCAGTCTGACCGATGATGGCAGCACCCGCTTCCTTGACGGCCTTACGCATCAAAAGAAGATCAGGTTGAGTGTGATATCCCGGAATAGAGTCAAGCTTGTCGAGCGTGCCGCCGGTATGGCCAAGACTCCGGCCAGATATCATTGGTACATAACAACCACAAGCAGCCAGCATGGGGGCGAGCATGAGTGAGACATTGTCTCCAATGCCACCTGTTGAATGCTTGTCAACCACAGGGCCTGGCAAATTCCATGAAAGAACCGTTCCAGAATCGCGCATGGCGAGCGTGAGCCCAACCGCCTCATCTGCACTCATGCCACGAAAGAAAACCGCCATTGCAAAAGCCGCAACCTGTCCTTCCGAAATAGAGCCATCCGTAAGACCGACTATGAAATTGCGAACTTCATCGCCTGTGAGAGATCTACCGTCCCGCTTCTTTCGGATGATCTCCTGAGGCAACATATCAACTGTCCCGAAAGTAACGAATGAGGAGACGCTTCATATGCTCCGCGGCTCTGGCTCCTTGCCGCTTCGTCTCCTCATGGCTGGGCGAAGCGCCTTCGATGCCAGCAGCGAGATTTGTAATGACAGAAAGTCCCGCGACGCGAAGTCCAAATCGTCGCGCAAGAATCGTTTCTGGAACGGTGGACATGCCGACCGCGGTACCCCCGATTTTTCGGAAAAAGCGGATTTCTGCGGGGGTCTCGAAAGAGGGACCAGAATACCAGAGATATACTCCCGAATAGAGTTTCAGCTTTTCAGCTTTAGCAGCAGACTTCAGGCATCTCTGTAGCTTTGGATCATAGGCATGAGTCATCGAAACGAAATTCTCATCCCCATGCTGGCCGACAAGTGGATTCATGCCGGAATAATTGATGTGATCGGCAATCATCATGATCGAACCGGGCTGCATTTTGGGATCAAGCGAGCCTGCGGCATTGGTAAGAATAAGAGTTTCGATTCCAGAATTCTTCAATGCTTCTATGACGGGTCTCATAACAGCGGCATTGCCACTCTCGTAAGGATGCGCTCGACCCGCAAGCACCATAACATCCTTGCCTCCAAGCGTGCCGACGACAAGCTCTCCGGCATGACCCGAAATTCGCGGAAGGGGAAATTCCGGCAGCACGCCATAGGAAACGCATATAGGGCGGTCGACAGCAGCAGTGATACTTCCGAGGCTTGAGCCAAGAATGATCGCTGTCTTTGGAACATACTTTCCAAGATGTCTTGTGAGGCTATTCATCTTAGGTGATCCGGCCCAAAAGAATGTGGAAGAAGTTCATCAAGAGTGAATGTTTTGCGAATTGAACCATCTTCACCACAAACATGAATTTCAATGGTTCCAGCAGCAAATTCACGAAGCTTCTGGCGACATCCGCCACAAGGCGTAACCAACTTTTCACCCGCACCGATGACCACAGCCTCGGTAACTTGTTTGCCACCGGCCATTATCATCGCAGTAATAGCTGAAGACTCGGCACACCAGCCTTGTGGATAAGCAGCGTTTTCAATATTGCAGCCAGAAAATACACGGCCTTCTTCATCTCGTACCGCTGCACCCACCAAAAATTTTGAATAGGGGGCATAAGCCTTGAGGCGCGCTTTCTTTGCGGCGTCGACAAGATCCTGGCTCATCTCAGCGATCCTTGCTGTAGGGAACACCACTGGCCTGGGGCGGTATAGATTTACCAATGAAACCAGCAAGCAGGATAACAGTCAGGACGTATGGTAGCATGTTTATGAACTGCACCGGAATAACGACCCCGCCAACCTGAACACCTTGAAGGATGTTCCCAAGCGCTCCGAGAAATCCAAATAAGAGGCATGCCCCGAGAGCTGGCCACGCCCGCCAATTAGCGAAGATAAGCGCTGCAAGAGCCATGAACCCGCGCCCCGCTGACATGTCTTTGATAAAACCAGCGGCGAGGGAGGTCGAAAGAAAGGCACCTGCAAGGCCACACAGAAACCCCGCAATGATCACTGCGCGGTAGCGCAGCCCGGCAACCGAAATGCCTGCAGTGTCAACGGCATGTGGATTCTCTCCGACAGCCCGCAGCCTCAGGCCAAATCGAGTTTTGGCTAGCGACCAAGCTGTGAGCGGCACCAGAAGGAAAGTCAAATAGGTAAGCAAGGAATGACCAGAAGCAACTTGATATATCCAGCCGAGCAAAGGGACGTTATGAAAGGCTTGCTCTCCTGGCAATTCGATAGGCATAAATCGCTGATCTGTTCCAAGCGCCGGTGTACGACCACCTTCACCAAACCACTTGTTGCCGAGAACGAGTGTAAGTCCAGCCGTCAGCATTGGGTGATCGACGCATAGCCATGGACAAGGGAGATTAACACCGAAACGATAAGCGCCAGAAAAAGACCCGCCCAAGCTGATTGAAAAGCGTATGCTGCTGCTGCCGCCGTGAAAGCCGCAGCCAGCATTTTTCCTTCAAGACCAATGTCCACGATGCCGGATCGTTCCGACCACAATCCAGCCAGACATGCCAGAATGAGTGGCACAGAAAGACGGACGGAGGAAGCGAGAATTTCGGCGATCAGGTGAAAACTATCCATGCCTAACTCTCCGTCCGCGCAAAATGTGCCGCAAGCCATGGCCTGAATGCGGATTCAAGCGCACCCATGAAAAGTATGACAAGACCTTGAATGACCACAATCATATCGCGTGTTATCGCTGGCTTGGCGAAAGACAATTCAGCACCACCCTGATAGAGAAGGCCGAACAGCATAGCCGCCAAAACCACGCCGAGGGGATGAGATCGTCCCATCAACGCCACAGCGATGCCAACAAAACCAGCGCCGCCAGCAAATTCGAGAACGAGACGATGCTGCACACCCAGAACTTCATTGACCGCCATCAAGCCCGCGAGGCCACCTGAGATGATCATGGCGATGACTATGATACGGTCAGGCTTTATTCCCGCATAAACAGCAGCTTCGACATTTGCCCCAACAGTGCGGATTTCATATCCGAGCTTTGTTCGCCATAGAAGATACCACACTCCCCATGCAGCAATTAAAGCGAGAAAAATCGTGATATTGAGCGGTGTATTTGGAAGTTTCATTCCCATCATCCGGCCAAGTTCTCGAAACGTAGGCATGACGATGTTGGTGATTTCCCGGCTCTCAACTGCCATACGACCCGCGGGTCGAAAAATTTGATCAATGAGATAAACCATCAAGCTTGCAGCAATAAAATTGAACATGATGGTGGTGATGACGATATGGCTTCCGCGCTTGGCCTGAAGGTAAGCAGGTATGGCCGCCCAGAAAGCCCCGAATGCGGCACAGGCGAGGATCGCGAGAGGCAACGCAATGGGCCAAGGAAGGAACTCGAGCCCCAGACCGACGAGCCCAGCTCCCAGACCTGCAACGTATACCTGGCCTTCACCGCCTATATTGAAAAGGCCTGCGTGAAATGCGACGGCCACAGCCAACCCGGTAAATGTGAAGTTGGTTGCGTAGTAGAGGAGATATCCCCAGCCTTTAAGGCTTCCGAGCGCTCCGTTGAGCAGAATTCCCATGGCTTCGATCGGATTTTCACCGATGATAAGGACGATTAGTCCGGAAACAAGGAGAGCAATTGCGAGATTGAGTGCTGGTACAACACCCACATCAATCCAGGTCGGGAGTTCCCCTCTGCGATCGGCCATTATGCCGTCTCCCGCATGACACCCGCCATCAGAAGACCGAGGTCCCGTTCATCAGCTCCTGAATCTCTTTCACCAACGATCCTCCCGGCAAACATGACGAGGATACGATCGGAAAGAGAGCGAATTTCATCAAGCTCGACAGAGACAAGTAAAATAGCCTTTCCTTGATCGCGAAGTTCGATGAGCCTGCGATGAATGAACTCAATGGCCCCAATATCAACACCGCGCGTAGGCTGACCTACAATCAACAATTTGGGGTCACGTTCAATCTCACGCGCAAGGATTATCTTCTGTTGATTGCCACCCGAAAATTTTGCTGTTTTAAGCAGAGGATCGGCCGGGCGAACATCAAACTCTTCCATTTCCGACTTGCAACGCCCGATCACTTCACTTCGCTCCAAGCGAAACCCTGATCCTAATGATTCATCATTGTGCCATCCAAGAATGCAGGATTCTGATGCATCAAAGGATGAAACCAAACCGCGATGCTGCCGATCTTCAGGCACGTGAGCTAGGCCTAACTCACGTGCCTTGCGAGGATCACTTGACGCGCACAAATCGTGCCCTCCGAGCAACACGCGACCTGAAGTGGGAGATTGAATGCCAGCAATGACCTCCAGCAATTCCGACTGGCCATTTCCGGAAACGCCCGCAATGCCCAAGATTTCGCCTGCCCTGATCGTAAAAGATATATTGTCGAGTCTTTGAACTCCAAATTTGTCACGCAGTGAAAGGTTTTCGACCGTGAGTATAGTTGGACCAGGCCTTGTCGAACTCTTTTCGACTCTGAGAAGCACGCGTCTACCCACCATCAGCTCTGCAAGCTCTCCTGCCGAAGTGTGGCTGGTTTCCCGCGTTGCCACGACTTCCCCGCGACGCATGACCGATACGTGATCTGTGATCGCCATGATTTCGCGAAGCTTGTGTGTAATCAAAATTACAGTCTTTCCCTGATCCTTGAGTTGCTGGAGGATTCGAAAAAGATGATCGGCTTCATCGGGCGTCAAAACGCCTGTAGGCTCATCGAGAATGAGAACATCAGCACCCCTGAAAAGAGCTTTCAAAATTTCTACGCGCTGCTGCAAGCCCACAGGCAAAGTACCAACGACTGCATCCGGATCAACATCAAGTTCATAGTCGCGGGCCAAACGCCCTAGCTCAGCCCGCGCGTTAGCCAAGGCTGGGCCAATTAGCGCGCCATTTTCGCTCCCGAGAACAACGTTTTCCAGAACAGTGAAAGGTTGGACCAGCATGAAATGCTGGTGCACCATGCCAATGCCATGGGATATGGCATCCGCGGAATTTCGAATCTTGACCCGCTGACCTTTTATCCGGATCTCTCCTTTGTCAGCCGAATAAAACCCGAATAGAATCGACATGAGTGTCGATTTTCCGGCTCCATTTTCGCCCACGATTCCGTGGATGGAACCTTGCCCGATCGATAACGTCACATCATTGTTGGCATGAACCGGACCAAACCTTTTATCGATACCGATAAGCTCGATGGCAGGTAGCATGTAGCTTGATCGTTCCCCGTTACTTCTTCTTGCTCGGAAGTTCCCTCTTTAACGAGGGTGCCTAGTCACCCTCGTTTTTTGTGTTAACACATATCCATCAGAAAAGAGAAAAGCAGTAAATTCCCCACGTCACTGCACGGGGCACTTTTCATCCGACATGTAATCGTGAATCTTGAGCTTTCCTGCAATGATATCAGCCTTAGCGGTTTCCGCTTTGGATTGCATGTCTGCTGTCACCAGGGCCTTGTTGTTGTCATCCATTGCATAGCCAACGCCGTCTTCGGCAAGACCAAGTGACTTAATGCCCGGTTTGAAAGAGCCATCCTTGGCAGTTTTCATTACTTCATAGGTAGCAACATCGACGCGTTTCAGCATAGAGGTCAAAACTTTGCCTGGATGCAATCCATTTTGATTAGAATCAACACCTATACCCAATGCGCCATTGTCAGCAGCCGCTTGAAGAACACCGACACCGGTTCCCCCCGCGGCGTGATAAATCACGTCTGCACCTTGTGCGATCTGCGCCTTTGCAAGTTCTCCACCCTTGACAGGGTCATTCCACGCTGCGCCGGTATCGCCTGTCATGTTTTGAAAAACGGTGTCGTCTGCCTTGACCGCCTTAACTCCCTGAACATATCCGCAAGCAAATTTTCGGATCAGCGGGATATCCATGCCTCCCACAAAACCAACTTTGCCGGTCTTTGACGCCATCGCGGCCAACATGCCAACAAGATAAGATCCTTCATCTTCCTTGAAGACAATTGATTGGACGTTGGGAAGGTCAACGACCATGTCGATGATTGCAAATTTCTGATCAGGATATTCTTTGGCAACTTTTTCCAGTGCCGAAGCCTGAGCAAATCCCGCAGCAATGATCGGGCTGTAGCCCTGATCGGCAAAGTTGCGCAGCGCCTGCTCGCGTTGGGCCTCATTGGAAATTTCAAACTCACCGTATGCAATTCCCGATTCGGTCTTGAATTTTTCAGCACCATTATAGATGCCTTCATTGAAGGACTTGTCAAACTTGCCGCCAATATCGAAGAGGACGGCAGGTTTGTCATCTGCTGCGAAGGCTGAAACCGCCATCATGGCCGTTATTGCGGCTGCGGTGAGGAACTTCTGGATCATTATTTCGTCTCCCTGTAATTATAAATCGGCTGATCAAGCCTTTTCGCATGTTGACGCCAGTTTCTACTCATTTGCAAGCACCATGGGGAAAGGTGAACGGCTGTAACTATCTACAGACGTAGGACGAGAAGGGAGGGATGCTTAGTAATCAAAATTCCTGTAAACAATTGAAATAGCTATTTTTTTCCTTCAATAGCATCCCAAATAAGCGCTGCAATATCGGCACCTCCAAACCGCTTCACTTCACGAATACCCGTCGGCGAAGTTACGTTGATCTCGGTGAGAAAATCACCAATGACATCGATCCCGACGAAAATTAAACCTCGCGCCTTG
>WBZU01003378.1_pt1 | contig 10494 bp, 8 predicted proteins | sample 5204311 | NCBI WGS metagenome assembly WBZU01 (sample SAMN12344359, study PRJNA552823) | activated sludge metagenome | biome: Activated sludge suspended growth; feature: Nitrification reactor; material: Wastewater; isolation source: activated sludge from nitrification reactor of wastewater treatment... | reverse complement strand
CAATGCGACCGCTGAAAACATGCATTGTCCGGCGAAGCGGGAACCGGTTCGCCGCAGATGCGGTGAGGGCGACGTCCGCACCTTCGGCGGTGCGGGAGTTCGCGCGATTTACGCCGGGTCGGCTTCGAGCGGAACGGTCGGCGCGTCCTTGGGGTTGCGCAGCGTCAACGACGTTTTCACGTTGCGCACATGGGGGGCGGCGGTGAGCTCGACCACGAGCGCCTGAAAGGCGGCGAGATTGGGCGCCACGCATTTCAATAGGAAATCAATCTCACCCGAGAGCATCCAGCATTCCCGCACGAACGGCTGGTCGCGCACGAAAGCCTCGAACGCGGCAAGATCGGGCTCGGCCTGGCTTGCGAGATGCACCATCGCGAAGGCGGTGACCTCGTAACCAAGCATCTTCGGATCCAGCAGCGCCCGGTATCCCGTTATGTAGCCGGCCTCTTCGAGGGCCCGCACGCGACGCAGGCAGGGAGGGGGCGACATGCCGACGCGGCGCGCGAGCTCTACGTTCGATATCCGGCCATCGTCTTGCAGTTCCTTTAGAATTTGGCGGTCAATGGCGTCAGGACGCATGGACACGACGAGTTCTCCGCAACATTGGGCGGCAAGCAAGCTTTACACGACATCGCGCATCGCGGAAATAATATTGCGCACGCCCGGCGCAAGGCTCGGATTGCAGGGTAGAGGTGCGCTGACCTGAGGTTGCATCGCTTGCATAGTTTTTCCCGCATTCGGTAAATAGCGGGTGGCTGCATCCCGCCGCGGTCGGTGGGTAGAGCGCATGGGCCTGATTAAACTGGTTGTTCGGACGGAGTGACATGGGGAAACCCACCCACGCCAAGCTCGTGATCATCGGTTCCGGCCCCGCCGGTTACACCGCTGCGATCTATGCTGCACGCGCGATGCTGGAGCCGATCCTCATCCAGGGCATCCAGCCCGGCGGGCAGCTCACCGTCACCACCGATGTGGAAAACTACCCGGGCTTTGCCGAGGTGGTTCAGGGACCGTGGCTGATGGAGGAAATGCAGAAGCAGGCGGCGCATGTCGGCGCGAAGATCGTCGTCGATCATGTGACGAGCCTCGATCTCGGCCGGCGGCCGTTCCGCCTGTCCTGCGATTCCGGCGACAGCTATCTCGCGGAGACGGTGATCCTCGCGACCGGCGCCCAGGCGCGCTGGCTCGGGCTTCCCTCGGAACAGTCCTTCCGGGGGTTCGGGGTGTCGGCATGCGCCACCTGCGACGGTTTCTTTTACCGGAACAAGGAAGTCGTGGTGGTGGGCGGCGGCAACACCGCGATCGAGGAGGCGCTGTTTCTCACCAATTTCGCCGCGAAGGTGACGGTGGTGCATCGGCGCAACGCGTTTCGCGCCGAGCGCATTCTGCAGGACCGGTTGTTCAAGCACCCGAAAATCTCCGTCGTCTGGGACAGCGCCGTCGAAGAGGTCAGCGGCCGGGATGATCCACGGCGGGTCGTCGGGGTCGTTCTCAAGAACCTGAAGACCGGGGAGTTATCCACACTCCCCTGCGAAGGCGTGTTCATCGCCATCGGCCACGCGCCAGCGACCGAACTGGTCGCCGGCCAACTCGAGATAAAGCCGTCCGGCTATGTTAAGGTGGCGCCGTTTTCGACAGCGACGTCGGTTCCCGGCGTGTTCGCCGCAGGCGACGTTGCCGACGAGGTTTACCGCCAAGCCGTGACCGCGGCCGGCATGGGCTGCATGGCCGCCCTCGAGGCGGAGCGCTTTATTGCGGCGCAATCGGAGGCCGGCGCCGCTGCGGCGGAATAGGCAAGAAAAAAATTTCACAAGGAGCGTCTGCTCCGAGCTTGATCCGGGTTGGGAAACGCAACGCGACCCGCTTGTGCTTGGGTGCTGATCTTTCACCGCCGCCCTTCGTCGCGACGAGGGCGGCTAGCGCGATGCCGCGCGACTTGGGATTCGACTGGACGAGCATGGATTGGGACAAGCTCAAGATTTTCCACGCCGCGGCCGAAGCCGGAAGCTTTACCCATGCCGGCGAACAGCTCGGCCTCTCGCAGTCGGCGGTGTCGCGACAGGTCAGCGCGCTCGAACAAGACCTCGCGGTTGTGCTGTTCCATCGCCACGCCCGCGGGCTGATCCTCACCGAGCAGGGCGAGTTGCTGTTCCGCACCGCCCATGACGTGTTCACGCGGCTCGAGGGCGTGCGCATCAAGCTCGCCGACAGCCGCGAGCGCCCGACCGGCGAGCTCAAGGTCACCACCACCACGGGAATCGGCGTGCACTGGCTGACGCCGAAGCTCGGCGAATTCACCGACCTTTATCCCGACATCAGGCTGACCCTGATCACCACCGACGAAGAGCTCGACCTCGGGATGCGCCACGCCGATGTCGGGATCCGCCTGCGCCTGCCGACGCAGCCTGACCTCATTCAGCGCAAGCTGTTTTCCGTGCATTTCCATGCCTACGCCGCGCCGGACTACCTCAAGCGGTTCGGTACGCCGCACTCGTTTGAGGATCTCGACAGCCACCGCCTGCTGATCCTCGGCGGTTCCGATGTGCCGCCCAACCTGCAGGATACGCGCTGGCTCCTGTCGGGAGCGGGCCGCGACGGCAAGGAGCCGCGCACCCCCCACCTCGTCATCACCAATATCTTGGGAATTCTGCGCGCCTGCCAGGCAGGCATCGGGATCGCGCTGTTGCCCGACTACATCGTCGAAGAGGGCGGCGAATTGATCCAGCTGTTCAGCCAGGATTCGAACATCTCGCTGGACGCCTACTTCGTCTATCCGGAAGAGCTGAAGTCGGTGTCCCGGGTGCAGGTGTTCCGCGACTTCCTGGTCGCCAAGGCGCAGCGCTGGCGCTTCTGAGCGCGCGGGCGGCCTCATGTCGATTCCGCATGGGAGGCATGAGAAAATGCCATTTGTGCAGTGCGGTCGAACTATTCCATTCTACCAAACTACAGTTGGTAAGTTGGTTGTCTCCCGATTGTGACGACGCGTAGCCGACTGTCCCTCTGGAAGGTGGTGTCGGTCTTTGACGATCGACACAACTGCGCCGGGCCGAAAGGTCCGGCTTTTTTTGTGTGCTATATCAGCGCCCGGGCCGGATGTTTCATGCCGCCTGGCTGCTTCACACCCATAGCCGTTCGCCATCCAGCCCCTTGTAGAGCTGCGCAACGTATTCGCCGTAGCCGTTGAACAATTGGGTCGGACGCCGCTCGTCGGTGCCGAGCAGGCTCTCGCTGGCCTGGCTCCAGCGCGGGTGCGGCACCTCGGGATTGACGTTCGCCCAGAAGCCGTACTCGCTGCCCTGCAACCGCTCCCAGAAGCCCCGGGGCCGTTCCGAGGTAAAGGAGAAGCGCACGATCGATTTGATCGATTTGAAGCCGTATTTCCACGGCACCGCGAGGCGCAACGGCGCTCCCATCGACTTCGGCAGCGGCTTGCCATAGGCGCCGGTGACGAGGAAGGCGAGATCATTCGTGGCTTCCGCCAGCGTCAGACCTTCGGTGTAGGGCCAGGGATACCAGACCTGCCTTTGGCCGGAGGCGACGGACGCGTCGAGGAAGGTCTGCATCTGCAGATAGCGCGCCGACGACAGGGGCTTCGCCAGTTCGACCAGCCTGGCGAGCGGAAAGCCCGACCATGGAACGGCCATCGCCCAGGCTTCGACGCAGCGGTGGCGGTAGAGGCGTTCCTCCAGCGGCATCCGCTTCAGGAGATCGTCGATGCCGATCTCCATCGGCTTGTCCACCAGGCCGTCCAGCTTGATCGTCCACGGCCGGAGGATGAGCGCGCGGGCCGCGCGTGAAATTGTCTTGGAGGAGCCGAACTCGTAGAAATTGTTGTAGGTGGTGTTGATCGTCTCGTCCGTGATCGGGCGGTCGAGCACGAATTTGGCGTTCCGCTTGACGGGATAGAGCGAGGCCGTCGGATCGGGGAGATCGGCGCGGCGCTGCGCGGCCGCGATGCCCGGAATAAGCGCTGCCGCGGCAGCCGCGCCGGCGCCGGCCAGCAGGGTGCGCCGGGAGAAGAACAGGTTCTCGGGCGTCGCCTCGCGCTCGGGCAGCTCCCACCCGCGGCGATGGATCACGTGCATGCTGCGCTCCTCCAATCTCGGCGCCCAACCTCTGCTACATATACGTAGGCAATGGGGCGTTTGTTTCCGATGGCGAAAGCGGCAGCGGCGCCTGCGACACCGCGCGCCGCCACGCCGGCAGCGGGGCCGTGCGGACGGAGCATGGAGACTCAACTCACGTGAGCGACGAGACCGAAGCGATCGCCGATATCCGGACGGCCGTGCGCGCCTTGTGCGGGAAATTCCCCGGCGAGTACTGGCGCAATCTCGATCGCGCGCGCGCCTATCCCGCCGAATTCGTGCAGGCCTTGACCGAGGCGGGGTTTCTCGCCGCGCTGATTCCGGAGGAGTTCGGCGGCAGCGGACTGAGCCTTTCCGCGGCTGCGGCGATCCTCGAAGAGATCCATGCATCGGGCTGCAACGGCGCGGCCTGTCACGCGCAGATGTACACGATGGGCACGGTCCTGCGGCACGGCAGCGCCGCGCAGAAGGCGCGCTACCTGCCCGGCATCGCCCGCGGCGAGCTGCGGCTGCAGGCCTTCGGGGTCACCGAGCCGACCTCGGGAACCGACACGCTCAGCCTGCGCACCACGGCGCTGCGCGCCGGCGATCATTACGTCGTCAACGGCCAGAAAATCTGGACGTCGCGCGCCGAGCACTCCGACCTGATGCTGCTGCTTGCCCGCACGACCCCGCGCGAGGAGGTGCGCCGCCGCACCAACGGGCTCTCGGTCTTTCTCGTCGACATGCGCGAGACGCAGGGTCTCACCATCCGGCCGATCCGCACCATGATGAACCACGCGACGACCGAAGTATTCTTCGACGACATGCGCGTGCCGGCCGACAATCTGATCGGCGAGGAGGGCAGGGGCTTTTCCTACATTCTCTCCGGAATGAACGCCGAGCGTATCCTGATCGCCGCCGAATGCATCGGCGACGCCAAGTGGTTCATCGCCAAGGCTTCGGCCTACGCCAAGGAGCGCGTCCTTTTCGGCCGGCCGATCGGGCAGAACCAGGGGGTGCAGTTTCCCATCGCCCGCGCTTACGCGCAGATGCGCGCAGCCGAATTGATGGTGGGCGAGGCCGCCTCGCTCTACGAAGCCGGGCGCGACTGCGGCGCCGAGGCGAACATGGCGAAGCTGCTCGCCGCCGACGCTTCCTGGGCCGCCGCGGACATGTGCGTGCAGACCCATGGCGGGTTCGGTTTTGCCGAGGACTTCGATATCGAGCGCAAATTTCGCGAGACGCGGCTCTACCAGGTGGCGCCGATCTCCACCAATCTCATCCTCTCCTATCTCGCCGAGCACGTGCTCGATCTGCCGCGCTCCTATTGACCTTTGAAGCTTCGGGACGGCCGCCGCCGGCGGCCGCCGCCCGTGCGCGGCCGTCGGCTGGTGAGGCAATTCGTCGCAATGCTTTTCTATCGCTTAACGCGGGACGGCGTCGGAAGCTTTCAATTCGGCGCGTTGACAGATTTCAGCTGCGCGCGAGCTTGCTGACCAAAGAAAACAAGAATGCCAGGGGCGATTTAGGAGCCCACGCAGCCCGGCGGCATGGCTGTGTGCGTGCGCTGCGAACGCCCGGCAATACATGGGAGGAACCGATGCCGCACCGTGTGCTCGTGGTCGATGACGAGGCCACCATCCTTCTTGCGCTCGAGTTCCTGATGAAGAAGGCCGGCTACGACGTCCGCACCGCACGCGACGGCGAGGAGGCGCTTGCCGAAATGCAGAAAGCGCGCCCGGACCTCGTGCTGCTCGACGTCATGATGCCCAAGCGCAACGGCTTCGACGTCTGCGAAATCATCCGCGCCAATCCGGAATGGAAGGAGGTCCGCGTCATCATGCTGACCGCCAAAGGGCGCGACATCGAACGTGAAAAAGGCTTGGCGGTCGGCGCCGACGACTACATCACCAAACCGTTCTCGACCCGCGAGGTGGTTGAACGGGTGAAGGGCTGGCTTGCCGGCGCTCCCAACTCGGCCGAAGGAAACGGCGAACAATGCGAGCATCCGGCGCCGTAGCGATACTCCTCGCGCTGCTGAGCCTCGCTGCGTTCACGGCGTCCGGGGTCGCACTGTGGTGGGCGGTCAAGAGCAGCGGAGTCGTGGGCGCCTTCCTGTCGCTCGCGTTCCTCGTGGTGGCGGCGTTCACCGCGGCGGGCTACGGCGTTCTGTACAGCAAGCTTCTCCGGCCGCTTGCGGCGCTGACCGGCGAATTGACGATGCATGCGCAGACCCGAATCGATCGCGCGCCTTTCGTCGCCCCCGGCCACTGGCTCGACGGGCTGCCGGCGGCGGTGGCGAAATTCGTCTGTACGCTGCAGTCCGCCCGCGGCGAGATCGACCGGGCGGTGAAGGCCGCCACGCTGCGCGCGCAGGAACAGAAGAGCCGGCTGGAAGCCATTCTTCTCGATCTCTCCGAAGGCGTGATCGTGTGCAATCTCGATCATCGGATACTGCTGTACAATCAGGCTGCCGCCCGCATTCTCGACATGCGCGATGCGCTCGGGCTCGACCGCTCATTGTTCGGACTGCTCACCCGCGAACCGGTCGAGTACACGCTCGAACTGCTGTTCGAGCAGGCAAACGTTGCGAGGAGCAACGAGGAGCCGGCGCGGGAGACGGCCCCCGAAACGGCGACGCGCCATTTTGTCTGCAGCACGGTCGATCTCGGCGCGCTGCTGCAGGCCAGATTGAGTCTGGTCCGCGATTCCTCCGGGGGCGTATCCGGCTACGTGCTGACCTTCGCCGATGTCGGCGCCGAGCTCGAGAGTCTGGCCCAGCGCGACGCCTTGCTGCGCGAAGTCGCGGTGGAATGGCGTCGGCCGCTCGCGAACCTGCGCGCCGCCGCGGAAATGTTGACCGAACACCCCGAGCTGACGCCGAGCGAGCGCACCGCGTTCGAGGCGATCGTCGGCAAGGAGATCGCCGCCCTGAACCAGCGGTTCGGCGATTTGACCCGCGGCTACGACCGGCTTGCGGCCGGTCCCTGGCCACTCGCCGACATCCATTCGCTCGATCTGTTTCGCGCCGTGCGCAAGCACTTGGCGGAAGCCGACGGTATCCAGGTCACCCCCGTCGGGGTGCCGGCCTGGGTCCACGCCGACAGCCATTCGCTGCTGCTCGCGCTCGAACACCTGGTCCGCGCCATCGCCGCGCACACCGGCAGGACGGCGTTCGATATCGGCGTCGTCCCGCGCGACAAGCACGCCTATGTGGAGGTGACGTGGGACGGCGAACCGGTCCCCTCTGCGGTGATCGACGGCTGGCTCGGCGAGCCGCTGAGGGGCACGATCGGCAATCGGACGCTGCGCGAAATCGTCGAACGGCACGCGAGCGAACTGTGGAGCCAGTCGCTGCCGGACGGGCGCACCTGCCTGCGGCTGCCGCTGCGCTCGGCCGAGCGTCCGCGCGTGCGGGAGCGTTCGGAGCGGGTTCCGCCGTGGTCGGAGTTCTACGATTTCGACCTGTTCAAGGGCCCGAGCGAAGCGCTCAAGGACACGCCGCTGCGCAAATTGACCTTCGTCGTGTTCGACACCGAAGCGACCGGGCTGCGCCCCGGCGAGGGAGACGAACTGCTGTCGATCGGCGCCGTGCGCGTCGTCAACGGACGCATCCTGACCGGCGAGACGTTCGAGCGGCTGATCAATCCCGGCCGCGAGATTCCCGCGAGCACGATCCGCATCCACGGAATAACCGCGGACATGGTGCGCGACAAGCCGCCCGCGCCGATCGTGCTCGCGCAGTTCAAGGCCTTCGTCGGCGACGCCGCGCTGGTCGCCTACAATGCGGCGTTCGACATGACGTTCCTGGAGAAGGGATCGGAGCAGGCGGGGGTCACGTTCGACAATCCCGTGCTCGATGCGCTGCTTCTGGCGGTCTATCTACAGGAGGATGTCTCCGATTTCTCGCTGACGGCGGCGGCCGACCGCATGGGCGTCGAGGTCGTCGGCCGGCACACGGCGCTCGGCGACGCGATGACGACGGCGGCGATCTTCGTGAAGCTGATCGACCTGTTGGAGGCGCGCAATATCGAGACGTTCGGCCAGGCCGCCAGGATTTCAAAATGGATGATGGAGCAGCGCCGGCAGGAGGCGCAGCTGCGATGACGCGGCGCGGCTGCGAGGGGCAACGGAATAACGTCGGGAGATCGGCATGGTCCGGCGAGGATTGACCAACGAGCGGCTGACTAGCCTGTTTCTGTTCGGACTTCTGCTGTTTCTGCCGCCGCTGATCGGGGTGTTCGACAGGCCGTATCTGGTCGGCGGCATTCCCCTGCTGTACCTTTATATCTTCGTCGTCTGGGCCGGGCTGATCGCCGTGCTGATGCTGATCGTCGAGCGGCCGCCGAGCGACGCCGATCTGGATGAAGGCGAGCAGGGCATGGGCGCGGAAGCCGATGTCGATCAGACAAGGGAGTCGAGGGGCTGAGCCATGCTGACCGGGCTCACCATCGTCTCTGTCTCGCTGGTTTATCTGCTGATCCTGTTTGCGATCGCCTATTACGGCGACCGGCGGGCGGACCAAGGCCGCAGCGTCATCGCGAGCCCCTATATCTACGCATTGTCGATCGCGGTCTATTGCACGGCATGGACCTTCTACGGGAGCGTCGGGCGCGCCGCGTCTTCGGGCGTGAGCTTCCTGCCCATCTATATTGGCCCGACGCTGACCTTCATCCTCGGCTGGTTCCTGATCCGCAAGATCATCCGCATCAGCAAGCTGAACCGCATCACCTCGATCGCCGACTTCATCGCCTCGCGTTACGGCAAGAGCTACTACCTCGGCGGGCTCGTGACGATCATCGCGGTGGTGGGGATCATGCCCTACATCTCGCTGCAGCTGAAGGCGATCTCCGCCAGCTTCACGGTGCTCCTGCACTATCCGAGCGTCGCGATGCCGGCCACGCTCGGTTCGACGCCGGTGTTCCAGGACACGGCCCTTTACGTTGCGCTGATCATGGCCGCCTTCGCTATCCTGTTCGGCACGCGCCACATCGACGCCAGCGAGCGGCACGAGGGCATGGTGGCGGCCATCGCCTTCGAATCCGTGGTCAAGCTCTTCGCGTTCCTCGCCGTCGGTGCGTTCGTCACCTTCGGCGTCTATAACGGCTTCGGCGACGTGTTCTCCCGCGCCGCCGCCGATCCGGCATTCCACAAGCTCTTCACGCTGAGCGCCGCCGGCGGCTATTCCGGCTGGATATCGCTGACGCTGCTCTCGATGGCGGCGATCGTCATGCTGCCGCGGCAATTCCAGGTTCTCGTGGTCGAGAACGTGGACGAACGCCACGTAAAAAAAGCGATCTGGCTGTTCCCGCTTTACCTGCTGCTCATCAACTTGTTCGTGCTGCCGATCGCGTTCGGCGGTCTGCTGCAATTTCCGCAACAGTCCGCCGACGTGGATACCTTCGTGCTGACCGTGCCGATGGCGAACCATTATCAGGCGATCGCGTTGTTCGCCTTCATCGGCGGCTTGTCGGCGGCGACCGGCATGATCATCGTCGAGACGATTGCGCTCGCCACCATGGTCTCCAACGATCTCGTCATGCCGTTCCTCTTGCGTCACGGGCGCCTGCACCTGTCCGAGCGCAAGGATCTGACCGGCGTTCTGCGCGCGATCCGCCGCGGCGCGATCATCTTCGTCATTCTGCTTGGCTATGCCTATGTGCGGCTGATCGGGGAATCCTACGCGCTGGTGTCGATCGGGCTGATGTCGTTTGTCGCTGCGGCACAGTTCTTTCCCTCCATCATCGGCGGCATCTTGTGGAAGGGCGCGACGCGGCTCGGCGCGCTGGCCGGCCTGAGCGCCGGATTCCTGGTCTGGATCTACACGCTGCTGCTGCCGTCCTTCGCCCGGTCGGGATGGCTGTCCGAGCATTTCCTGCACGACGGCCCCTGGGACGTGACGCTGCTCATGCCCTATGCGCTGTTCGGGCTCGACGGTCTCGATCCGATCGCGCACGCCCTGTTCTGGACGCTGGTCTTCAATGTCGGACTCTTCGTTGTCGTCTCGCTCTTTACCAGCCAGTCGATGATCGAACGCAGCCAGGCCGTGCTGTTCGTGGACATATTCAAGCGGACGTCGGAAGGCGCGCGCATCTGGCGCGGCCGGGCGACGATCGGGGACCTGCGGCGGCTGATGGGCCGCTTCATGGGCGAGGGGGTAGCTTTTCAGGCGCTCCGCCGGTTCGAGCGCGAAAAGGGGCGCCGCCTCGACGAGGCGCATGCCGCTGACGCCGACACCGTCCATTATGCCGAGCGGCAACTCGCGGGCGCCATCGGCGCCGCTTCGGCGCGGATCATGATCGCGTCGGTCCTGCGCGAGGAGATGCACGACATCGACGAGGTCATGCAGATTCTCGACGAGGCCTCGCAGCTCGTGGTGTACAGCCGCCAGCTCGAGGAGAAATCACACCAGCTCGAAGCGGCGACC
>WBZU01003377.1_pt1 | contig 10498 bp, 10 predicted proteins | sample 5204311 | NCBI WGS metagenome assembly WBZU01 (sample SAMN12344359, study PRJNA552823) | activated sludge metagenome | biome: Activated sludge suspended growth; feature: Nitrification reactor; material: Wastewater; isolation source: activated sludge from nitrification reactor of wastewater... | reverse complement strand
GTTGACCCGGGCAAAGGTGGACAGGGCGCCGATCAAGCCGATGTTCGGGCCTTCCGGGGTCTCGATCGGGCACATCCGGCCGTAGTGGCTGAAGTGCACGTCACGGACCTCGAAGCCGGCGCGCTCACGGCTGAGACCACCCGGGCCGAGCGCCGACAGGCGGCGGCGGTGGGTCAGACCCGACAGCGGGTTGACCTGGTCCATGAACTGGGAGAGCTGCGAGGTGCCGAAGAACTCCTTGATGGCGGCCACCACGGGGCGGATGTTCACCAGGGTGGTGGGGGTGATCGCCTCCACGTCCTGGGTGGTCATCCGCTCACGGACCACGCGCTCCATCCGGCTGAGGCCGATGCGCACCTGGTTCTGGATCAGCTCGCCCACGCTGCGGATGCGGCGGTTGGCGAAGTGGTCCTGGTCGTCCAGGCGGTACCCCGGCTCCTGCTTGACCAGGTGCAGCATGTAGCTGATGGCGGCAACGATCTCGTTGGGGCGCAGCACGTCGGCGTCGTTCGGGTCGCTGTTCAGGCTGCGCTTGTTCGGGTCGTCCTGGTCCACCTGGAAGAAGGCGCCCAACTCACGGGTCCCGGCGCCGAACAGGTCGTCGAGCTTGGCGATCTCGCTGCCTAGCTTGCGGTCCAGCTTGTAGCGGCCGACGCGGCTGAGGTCGTAGCGGCGGTTCTCGAAGAACGCGTTGCGGAAGTAGGCCCTGGCGGACTCCACCGTGGGCGGCTCGCCCGGGCGGGCCCGCTTGTAGATCTCGACCAACGCCTCGTTCTGGGTGGGGGCGATGTGGCGCTCCTTGTCCCACTGGCCCTCGAGGAAGTCGAAGTGCTGGACGAAGCGCTCCAGGAACCCGGGGGCGTGATCCTCGTCGTAGCCGCAGGCGCGCAGCAGGGTGAAGATGCCCATCCGGCGCTTGCGGGCGACGCGGGTGCCGGCGGTGACGTCCTTGCCCGGCTTGTGCTCCACGTCGAACTCGAGCCACTCGCCGCGATACGGGTGGACGGTGCCCTTGACCAGCTGGTGCTTGCTGAGGTTGCGCAGGCGGAACCGCTCGCCCGGCTCGAAGATGACCCCCGGGCTGCGGACCAGCTGGGAGACCACGACGCGCTCGGTGCCGTTGATGATGAAGGTGCCCTTGTCGGTCATCATCGGGAAGTCGCCGAGGAAGACGTTCTGCTCCTTGATCTCGCCGGTGTTGCGGTTCATGAACCGGGCATCGACGTAGATCTGGGTGCTGTAGGTGAGGTCGTGCTCCCGGCAGTGCTCGGCCGAGTACTTCGGGCCCGGGTTGTGGTCCTCGTCGTCGGAGCGGAACTCCAACTCGAGCTGCAGCGCCTCGGAGAAGTCCTTGATGGGGGAGATGTCACGGAAGGTCTCGCCGAGGCCCTCGCTGATGAACCACCGGAAGCTCTCCCGCTGGATGGCGATCAGATCGGGCAGCGCCAGCGGCTCGGTCAGGTTGGCGAACGAATAACGCTCGCGGGACACGGATCGTGAGGCCATGGGCTACTCCTGGCTGGAAGGCGGGGTGAACGGGGGCAAAATCGGGGCGCGCAACGTCAACGGGACAGAGCAGTGGCAGGAGACGGCACGCACGGCAACGTGCGAGCCTACCGGCCCGGCACGACAAACGTCAACCGCTCACGGGCGTCCACCCGGCGGCTGGAATCAGTTGGCGCGAACGGTAAGCCCTCGCGGCGTCGAAAGTCAAGGACCGATGCCGCGGATCTGCGGGAACATCCGAGTCCGGCTAACAGCAGGCTGGAGCGGTGCAGTTCCCGACGATGTTGATCGTGGCGACGAACGACGCCGGAACCGGATTGGAACAACCCGTGCAGCAGTCATAGATCTGGTGGCAGTAGTGGAACTCGCCAGCGATCTCGCACCGGCGGCACAGTCTCCGTCCCCGCCGATCCGTGCACGAGATGTCGGCGTAGATCGCGGCGCCGCCGCTGGTGCTCCCGAACCGCCCGACGTGATCGTTTGGGGGGCAGTAGCCGTGCGTCCACTGGTTGGGGCCAACCGTGAAGGTGGTCGCTCCCGACAGCGCGACCGTGACGCTGCCGCCGCAGCCACACGCGCTCCCAGTACTGGCGATGTTGCCCAGACGGAACGTGTAGGGATGGAGGTCATTGACCGGGCCGTTTCGCTGGCACGTCACCGTGAACACAGTCGCGGTGAACTGGCCCCCCACCAGCGGCGCGCACTTCGGCGTGCAGGCGACCTGCGCTGACGCAGGCGTTGTCAACACCGTGGGCGCCGACCAGACGATCGCCCCTGCCGCAGCGGCCTTGCGGAGCGCGGCTCGACGGTCAAGATGCTGACCCGACTCCTTGGACCCGTCCAAGGAGGACGATGAATCGGTCATGACAAGGACCCCCTCATTGCTCGCCGCCCGCCGGTGCCCGATCCCGATGACGCGACGGATCACTCTACCAGGTGTGTCGCGTCGAACCAAGCACGGTGTGGGCTCCGGCGGGACGCGCTCTCGCCGACCGGTCTCCCGGCCGGTGAGCGTGCACCAACAGGTGTATCAATCCCGGACCGATCCTCGGTTGCCGGTGACGAACTGGCGGGCACGGCTCAGTGCCTCGGCGTGGTCGACGACTCGGGCCACGACCACCACCTGACGACGGAGCAGGTCCATCCACGCGTCCACCGCCGCGCCGACGACTCCCGTGCTCGCTGAGAGCAACGTTGTGCTCGGTTCACCCAGGCTGACGATTGCGTCGAGTGGCCGACTGTCGATGTGACCTGGGAACCGGCACCTGCCCGTCTCCGCCGAGACCCAACACGTCCGTACCCGATGGGCGGAAGCCCGCCCAGCCAGGGCCGTCCCAACCAGGAGGGCACAGCGACCGTGCTCGACGACCGGCTGAGCGACGATGCGCAACCAGCCAGTCGGGGGGGAGAACCCGACGAGCTCCGCACGCAAGGCCGAGTTCATTCGTTTCCATTCGCGCCCACGCCAGACCATCGCGCCATGATGCGTCACGGTCATCAGAGGCCGCCGACCCGTCCCGCCGGAGAGCTGATAGGGGAACTCGTCGCCGATGACACCGGTGGCGCAGGCGAAGGCGCGATCAAGCCGCCGAACGAACGCCGGTCGTTCGCACTGCACGCCGATTCGATCGTGTCCTGCCCGCAGCACCACCGCCAGCGGGTCAGCGATGGTCACCGCCGTGACGTCCGGTGGATTGCTGTCGACAAGCAGCCTCGCGCTGTCGAACTGGCGGACGGCGTCATCGACGCCGCTCAGGAAGTCATCGGCGCAGCCGCCGAAGACCGATGCCATCTCGGTCGCGATCGAAGAGCGGTCGGAGGCGCCGTCCAACGCCGTCCACACGGCCGCCGCGGCGCCCACGAGACGGTGCACCGACTGCGACGCGCCATCCCATACGACCACCTCGAACGCCTCGGACTGAAAGGTCTCGGTTCGCAGGCCGGCGGCACGCCGAAGCACGCGGGCGTCCATCAACGCTCACCGAGGAGCTGGTGGATGATCCCGGCCACCGGCGCCATCCCACCCAACGACAGGGTGGCGCACGGCACGCGACGGACGAGTCCGGCGAGTGCCGCAAACGTCTCGTCCGTCGCGGTCATCATGCTGGGGCTGGCCGTGCACAGCCCCACCAGCGCCTCGGCGGGTCCGATCCGCTCGAGCGAGGTACGAGATCCGCCGTTGACCCGCGGGAAGACAATCGCGCCGGGCGGAGGAGGCGGGCCACTGTGACGGCGACCGCCGAGGCTGCTGATCGGCGCAAGGACCTCGCCACCGACAAAGCGCGATCGCTGGTGGCCGTCGCGCTGGCGGCGACCGTCCAGGGGTCCGCCGCTACGCAGGCCGAGCGGGCGCTGGAAGCCGGTGACCGTGCCGTCCTCGTTGATCGAGGTGACCTCGTCACCGAGGTACGACCCGCCGTGTGTCGCCAACCACCCGGCGCAGGTCGTCTTGCCGCTCATCGTCGCCCCGACGAAGACCACGGCTCGCTCATCGAGGACGGCGGTTGCGGCATGCAACGCGTGCCGGGTCCGTTCCAGCATGATCCGATTCAGCTCCCACTGCTGGTGGAACAGGACGTACGACTCCTCCATCACCAGCTCGCACGGTTCGGCGTCGCGCCACATCGACCAATGGACCCACGGTCGGACCTGGCGAACCGTGGCGAACCGGACCTGTGGCGCCGAGGGGCGTGGATCGGTCGCCAGGTCGGCCATCGCCCAGCGAACCTCGTCGGCGTACTCAGCGTCGTTGGTGGTGACGTAGACATCGACCCCGCCGACGTCCAGCGGCCCCACCACGAACGGGCAGGGGACCGGTGTGGAGGTCTCATCCACGGCGCGATCGTCGCAGGCGCGCCATCGCGGCCACGAAGTCCGCCGCCTGACGCGGCCCGAGGCCGGCAAGCGAGGTCAGCGCCTGCGCCCGGAACGGCCGCTCGGCCAGGAACACCCTGAGCACCTTGCGCTCGACCATGCTCGGACGGATCGGTCGGGACAGGGCCACCTCGCTCGGATCCAGATCGAGGCGGATCGCCGTCTGAGCGGCCGCCTCGGCGATCACCGCCGAGCCTTTCCACGGCCCCACCAGGCGGGCGGCATCGTCGAGCCGGGCGCCGGCGTGCACCAACTGGGCGACGTCGCGGAATGCGCGCAGTTCGCCGAATCCCCCGAGCACCGCGTGATAGCAGGCGTGCACGAGGCGCCATGGCCGCGCCAGGACGGGGATCGCCGCGCCGGCCAGCTCGATGTACTCGGGGTCGTCGCCGAAGACGTCCTCCATCCGCGATCTGACCCCGAACAGCCCGACGGCGAAGCGGAGGTGCAGATCGAGCTCGAGGCCTTCGGGAGTATCGAGGGTCACGCCCTTGCCATAGCGGGCGACGAACCGGTCGTCGACGGTGTCGAACTGAGGCCGGCAACCGGCGTCCTCCAGCGCACGACGAGCGCGGTCCCACTGGTCGGGACGGATCAGCACGTCGGCATCACCGAACCCACGCCACGACGTCGTGGGGTAGTCGAGATGGGCGACCGCGGCGCCCTTCGTCAGCCGCCACTCCACGGACGCCGCCGAGAGGGCAGCGGCGCAGCGTACGACCAGCGCCTCGACCACGACGCAGGCCACGAGTTGCTGATGCCAGTCGTCCACGAACGCGGCACGAACAGCCTCGCTGGCCTCGACCGAGCCCTCCTCCAGGGCCGCCACCATCATGCCGCTCAGCCGGTCACTGCGGGCCGCCCGGCGCACGAACTCGGCGTCCGCCTCGCCGATCACTGCCGGAGCGCCGGGAGGGCGAAGCCCCACTCGTGCGGCGGCCACCAGCGCTGGATGGTTAGTGGTCCACATGCACGCAGCCCAGTGCACGAAGTGACTCGATGGTTGCGCCGATGTCGGCGCTGACGACCTCTGGGGCGACGTCGTACACGTCGGCCACCGCAGTCACCAGGGCGCCCATGGACGCGGGGCTGTCGAGCAGCGCCCAGATGACGTCGGCGGAGCCGGAGGCGGTGGTGACGCGACCGTCGACCGTGCACAACGCCAGGAACCCGGGGGCCGACCGCCACAGCACGTCGCCACGCCGGACCAGCGCGTCCGGGCCGACGCCGGCGGGGAGGGCAGCCATCCGCTCAGGCTACGAGATGCCCGCCGGTGTGGCGGCGGCGGTCCACCCGCCGCCGCCACACCAGCTGGGCGCTCGGTGACTACTTGATCTCGACCGATGCGCCGGCCTCGACCAGCTTGGCCTTGGCGGCCTCGGCGGCGTCCTTGTTGGCCTTCTCCAGCACCGGCTTCGGTGCGCCGTCGACGAGGTCCTTGGCCTCCTTCAGACCCAGGCTGGTGAGCTCACGCACCACCTTGATGACCTGGATCTTCTGAGCGCCGGCGCCGGTGAGGATGACGTCGAACTCGTCCTTCTCCTCCTCCACCGGGGCAGCGGCGCCACCGGTGGGAGCGGCGGCGACGGCGACGGGAGCAGCGGCGGTCACACCGAACTTCTCCTCGAACGCGGTCAGCAGCTCGCTGAGCTCGATGACGGTCATGTTGGAAATTGCTTCGAGAATGTCGTCCTTCGACATGGTTGGTTCTCCTTGAAAGATGTGTGTTCGTTGGGGTGGTGCGGCTCAGGCCGCGGTCTTCTGATCGATGAGCGCCTTGAGTCCGTAGGCGAAGTTGCGGGGCAGGGCCTGCAACAGCCCGGCGGTCTTGACCAGCGGCGCCTGGAACGCACCGGCCAGCATGGCCAGCAGCGTCTCGCGGCTGGGTAGGTCGGCCAGGGCCTCGATGTCCTTGGCGGTCATGGCCTTGCCGGCCATCACCCCGCCTTTCAACACCAGCAGCGGGTTGGTCTTGGCGGCGTCCTTCAGGGCCTTGGCCACCGCAGCGGCGTCACCGCTGACGAATGTGATGCCGGTGGGACCCACCAGGATGTCGTCGAGACCCTCCACGCCGGCCTGCGCAGCGCCGAGGCGTGCCAGGGTGTTCTTGTACACCTTGTACTCGCCTCCGGCAGCGCGCAGCTGGCGGCGCAGGCCGCCGAGCTGGCTGACCTTCATGCCGCGGTACTCGGTGATGATGGCCGCGTCGGCGTTGGCCAGCCTGTCGGCCACTTCCTGGACCACCGCGACCTTCTCGGCACGGGGATTGTCTGTCGTCATTGTCACCTCCTCTCGCTTCGACTCGTGGTGCTCGCAACAGCGAACACCGCGAGGAGCTGAGAGGCTCCGATGCGACATCCACCTCGGCTGGCGATCCTGGCGGATCATTACCCCGGCCCGTGGGGCTGGGACCAGCGGTCTACGGCGAGCGACCGGTTTGGTTGTGGGCGACAGGCTAGCGGGATCGCGTGGCCGCGCCCACCGAGTCGCGTAGTCCGCGGAGCCGGCCGAGATGCCCTGACATGGACGACAACCACTGGTAGCGGCGGTCGCCGAGCAGATACTTCGGCGTGGCCAGCATCAGCCAGGCGACCGCCCGGAGCTCGGCGGCCCTCGACAAGCCCGGCCCGGAGAGCCTGCCGCCAGCAGCGTCGCCCATCCTGACTTGGGATCGGCCCTGGCGATACCGGCGACGGGCCATGCCAACCAGTCCGGGTCGGAGCCGCTGATGGACCACCGCCTCGGGTACCCAGCGCAGGACGAACCCGGCGTCCCAGGCCCGTAGGAAGAACTCGGTCTCGTCGCCGTCACCGCTGAGGTCGTCGTCAAAGCCGCCGAGCCGTCGCCACATGTCCCTGCTGAATCCGCAATTCCCACCGAAGCCGGCATCGACCCCCGGGCGTGCCGAACCCGTCCGCGGTAGCTCGGGAACCCCCCAGATCCGCCGCGTACGGGCTGAGTTGAGCCGTTCGTAGCTCAACGCCCCGCTGACCCAGACGCCGGGCGCCAGCGCACCGAGCAACGAGCGCAACCACCCGTCGCCCACCTGGTCATCCGCATCGCAGAGAAACACGGCATCGCCGTGAGCGACCCGCACGCCGGCGTTGCGGGCCCGGTTCACCCCCCGGCGCGGCTCGCTCACGAGGCGGAGGTCGTAGCGCCGCGGCCGGTAGCCGGCGACGACGGCAGCGGTGCCGTCGGATGATCCGTTGTCGACGACGATGACCTCGAAGGGCTCGGCGACGTCCTGCGCGTCGAGTGCCGCCAGTTGCTGGACGATGGTCAGCTGGGCGTCCAAGGCCGGCACGACCACCGACGCGATCACGGCCTGCCCCAGATCGCCGCCTGACCAGGACGGGATTCGATCAGCGCGAGGAGAAACAGACGAGGCGACGCCAGGAACACGGTCAGCCAGCGCCGTAGCCGACCACCGCGGCTCTCGGCGAAGGCGATGCGTTGCCACTGCAGTGCGCTGCCCTGCACGGGAATGCCCCGTCGGCGCAGGTCGGCGCGCAGGCCCGTGGTCTGCCGGCTGATCAGCCGGACGCGGCGAGCACCAGGGTCCGGGACCCGCCCGGCGGGCGCAATGCTCAGCGTGACGGCGCGTTGTCGAGCCTCGTGCTGACGGGAGAGACCTGCGGGGTTGTCGGTATGCCTGGCACCCACCGCCGTCAGCCCCAGCGCCTCACCGGCACGCATCAGCCTGAGCCACAGCCCGTAGTCCTCGGCGAGGAGCTGGTCGGGTCGATACCCCCCGCAGGCGCGGGCCGCGTCCCGGCGGAACATCACCGTCGAGTGCACGAGCCGGTTCCCCGTCACCATGGCAGCCGCCAGCCGCGCGTGAGAAGCCGGGGGCACCGAGCGACCGAGCCGTGTGCCTTGGGGGTCCACCCGATCCGCCGCACACCCACACAGCACCAGATTCGGGTGCGTGGCGAAGGCCTCGACCTGGAGTGCCAGCCGTTCCGGAAGCGCCTCGTCGTCGGCGTCGAGGCGGGCGATCAGCGCGCCCCGAGCCTCCTCGAGCCCGCGATTCAATGCTCCGACGATGCCGACGTTGTCCCGCATCCGGATCACACGAATCCGTTCGTCGACCTGGCGGGCGAGGATGGTCGGCGTCTCGTCCGTTGACCCGTCGTCCACCACGACGAGCTCGAAGTTCGAATACGTCTGGGTCAGGACGCTGTCGATGGCTCGCTGCAGTGTCGACGCCGCATTGAAGGCGGGCATCACCACCGACACCGCAGGCCCGCTCACCGGCATCCCGGCTGGGGTTGATGGCAGTGCGCCGGTGGGCTGAACCGGTGAGCGGGCGGCGCGCCCGATGACGGCGCCGATCATGGTGCGCCAGTTCTCCAGGCGATCGGGCCGCGCTGCCACGGCCCGCACGCCGTGGGCCACCGCCACGGCCCGACCGCCCGTGCGCCGGGCGTTGACCGAGGCGACCCGGTGGACCAGGGCCCTGCCGTGCCTGGTCAGTTCCTGCCCGTAGTGGGACAGTGTGTACTCGGCGGCCTCGAGCCGGGACGCGTCACGCGTCGCCGAGCGCGCCGCGTCGGGAAACCACCGAACCAGCTCGTCGGCCAGCCCGATCGCCCGCAAGCCGCGCTGTGCGAGCACCCGCGTGATCCGAAAGCCCAGTTCGAAGTTCTCGCCGTAGCGAAGTGGCGCATACCCCCCAGCGGCGGCGAGCACATCGGCCCGGACCATGAACGCGCCCGCGAGGAACAGCACGACATAGCCGCGGAGGAGTTCGCCGGACGGGTGAGGGCTGAGCGACTCGCTGCCTCCGGCCGCGTCTCGTTGCACCCCGCCGCAACAGACGAGACCGACGTTGGGATCGTCGAACGGCGCAACGAGGTGGGCCAACCACCTCTCGTCGACCTCGTCATCGGCATCGAGGAAGGCGACGAGCCGGCCGCTCGCCTTGGCGAGACCGGCGTTTCTCGCTGCCGAGACACCTGCGTGGGACTGTGCCAGCAGGGCGCACCGTTGATCGGCGACCGCGCCGACCATCCGAGCTGTCCCGTCGGTGGAGCCGTCGTCGACGACGAGGAGTTCGAAGTCGGCCATGGTCTGGCCGAGCACCGACTGCACGGAGCGCTCGATCGTCTGCTGGCCGTTCCTCACCGGCATGATCACCGAGACCAGAGGATTCGTCCTCACCATTCGTACGGATCCCTGATGACCCGCGCCGGCACGCCGCCGGCGAGGGCCCCTGCTGGCACATCCCGGGTGACCACGGCACCCGCAGCAATCACCGCACGGTCCCCGACGGACACACCCTTGGTGATGACGGCCCTGGCGCCGATCCAGACACCGGTGCCGATGCGGACCGGCGCGGGTCCGGCAGTGCCGTGCAGGTCGTCGTCCATGATCGCCACGTCGAAGCCGATCATGCAGTTGGCGCCGATCTCGACGAGCGTGGTGGCGGTCACCGAGGTGTTCCGGTTCAGGTAGGCGCCGTCGCCGATCACCACGCGCGCCTGGCGGTTGCGCAGCTCCGGGCGCACGTTGGGGAACAGCTCGGCGCTGGCACCCACCACCAGACCACGACCCGGCCGAAACGGGAGGCAGTGGACCCGGCGATGAACCTTGAGGTGCGCGGCGCCTCGCACACCGTGGAGCGTGCGCCAGATCGCCCCGCGAACCCGAAGACCGATCAGGCCCACCACGCGGGTCCCGCCGAGCGCGCCCAATCGAGCCCAACTCACGTTGGTTCCTGGGACGCTGCGCCGCACCCGCCCAGCCTAGGGTTCTCCCTGCCGGGCGCCCGGGCGGCCCACTACGCTCCATCGCCCAGGATCAAGGAGTGCCGCAGCTGAAGCCACGACTGCACGCCATCATGGTGACGTACCGCCGTCGTGACGCCGCCGCTGCCACCGTCGCAGCGTTGCTCGCTCAAACTCGGCCGCCCGACACGATCACCATCGTCGACAACGACGCCGACCCGCTGGTCGAGTCGATCGCCCGCCGCCTGGGCGTGCGCTACGTCGCCCAGCCCGACAACGGGGGACCGGCGGGCGCCATCGCGGCCGGCGTGGCCGATCTCGCATGCTGGGCCGAGCCACACGACCTCGTGCTCTCCATGGACGACGACGACCCTCCGGCGCACTCG
>WBZU01003374.1_pt1 | contig 10501 bp, 3 predicted proteins | sample 5204311 | NCBI WGS metagenome assembly WBZU01 (sample SAMN12344359, study PRJNA552823) | activated sludge metagenome | biome: Activated sludge suspended growth; feature: Nitrification reactor; material: Wastewater; isolation source: activated sludge from nitrification reactor of wastewater treatment... | reverse complement strand
CATCGGCGCACCCGCCATGAAGCCGTGGCGCGCATCGTTCAGCTTGATGAATCCCCCGCTCCAGATCACGGGGAACGAAAGCGTCTCAGGATCAAACACTGCGGCCTTGTCATCGAAGCGCACGCACACGCCCTTCGTCACCGTCACGCCGGCGCCTTTGAACGTGCCGCAAAAGAGACTGCCATGATCCTGCGCCGCCCAGCGGCCATCCTTCCATGTGTCCTTGTCATTCTGATTGCCCCAGTGGCCCTGCTGTCCGCCGTCGAGTCCGGGGAACTGCGCGATGAGTTCCGGCAGCGGCTTCTGCTTCATGAAATGCAGCGCCTGCTTGCCATAGTAGTCGAACACGCGTTCGCGGTTCACAAACTCCCGCCAGTGCTGATTGTCCTCTGGATGCAGCGGCGCCTTCTCGGGTGTGAACTCGGCAGCCTTCGGCGCCGGCGGCGGCAGCAGCGCATCAAGATCGTCAAAGCTCCACAGGCCGATGGTGTTGTCCATGCGCTGGCGCGGCGCACTGCCTTTGCGCGGCTTCATCACACCGCGGGCGATGCGCACATCGTCGATGATGCCATCACAACCGATGGTGCCTTCCACCAGCTGGCCAAAGGCGATGCCGCCCGGCTTCGGCGTTCCCTTCAGCGGCTGCACTCCTTTCTCAAACACCTGTTTGCCGTCGATCCAGAGCACCACGGACTTGTCATCGACGCTCGCGAGAAAGTCGTGCCATTGGCCATCGCAGACCGCCACCTTCGAATCGTAGTTCCCGCCGCGTCCCGGCATGTAAAGCGCCAGCGAACCGCTCTTCGCCATCGTGTAGAGTTCCCAGTGCGTGGCCGAGGCTTTCACATCGGAGGCGACGAGAATGTTAAAGTGCTCTTTGCTGTCGAGCTTCGCCCGGCACTCGATCGTGAGCGGAGGATTGCGAAATGCCTCATTGTCCTGCTCGAGCCATCCGCCCTTCAATGCCTTGCCAAACTCAGCGCTGAGCGACGGCACCGTCGATGCCTTGTTCACCGCCGACGCCGGCCCCTTGATCGCCATCGCCTCGCTCCACGTGCGATAAGTTGGCTTCGGTCCCGGCGTGTTGTCATCGAGCTGAGGCACCAGCCAGCGAAGCCCGTCCAGATTGTCTTGCAGGCGGCCTTCGGCGTCTTCGTTCGTGTGATTCAAGATCCCAACCGGCCCGGTGTAGCCGCTGGCGCGAATAATGCGGAGCACCTTCACATCCAGTGTGCCGGCACCCAGCGGCAGGATCTTGCGACCCTTCGCCTCGCCGTCGATGTCCATGCCGTTCAAGTTCAGGCAGAGCAAGTGCGGCAGCATCCGCGGCAGGATCTTCTCCAGCCGGTCGAGATGGCCGTGGCCGTGATGGAGATTGTATGCGATGCCGACGTTCTTCACGCCCAGTGTCTGCAATGCTTCAACGATGGCGATCATGTTCTCCGGCTCGCCGAACCATGAACCGTGATTGTAGAGGGCGACCTTGCAGCCGGCTGCTTCTGCCGCCTCGCAGATCGGTTTCAGTCGCTCCACCTCTTTCGCCACGCGCGCCTTTTGATCTGCTTCATCCTTCACGGCGATCGCGCCGCCGCCGCCCATGACCCAAAGCTGCGGATGCACGCCATGCTGCTTGAACAATTCGAGCGCCTTCTTCGCTTCATCGTTGAGCTGCGTCGGGAACCACCAGCCCATCAGCTCGATGTGGTGCTTCTTCAAAGCATTGAGTTCGTCATCCCACTGCGGGATGTGCTCGGCACGGTAGTCATACACGAACTTCGTGAAGCCCAGCTTCTCCAGCATCGCCGCACGTTCTTCGGGACCGCGCTTCGCTTTATCAAACGGCACGATGCACCACGCGGCGAGGTTCTTTTGATCGAACAGTGATGTATCCGCAGCAAAAGCTCCAGCTGCGAAGAGCAATGAAAGGCAAAGGTATTTCATGGGCAGGTAAAGAGTGCGTTCGATGAGGGCTATTTCTTTTTCTTCTGTGACTTTGCGTTCGCTTTTTGGCTCATCAGCCACGCCGCGATGTCCGCGCACTGCTGGGGTGTGAGCGTTGCATTGAACGGAGGCATCGCGGAAACGGGCAGCGTTTCGTGCTTCGTGATGTCGCTGCGCAGGATGCGTTCGCGCTGGCCAGTGGCGAGGCCGAGCGTGATGGCGAGACCGCTCTCATCGAGCAACACGCCCACGTGCGTGCCCTTCCGGGTAGTGATGACGTGTGAATTAAATCCCTCGGTGATCACCGCGCTTGGCTCGATCATGGATTGCAGCAAATGCTTCACCTCGGCGCGGTCGCCGATGCCGGTCAAATCGGGACCGAAGTGATTGCCACGTCCGCCGATGTGATGGCAGGCAATGCAGCCCGCGCCCTGCGGATGCAGCACGAGCAGACGCCCGCGCTGTGTGTCCGCATCCTTCATCGCTGCGAGCGCCGCATCGAGCGTGGTCGGCGTGGCGGGTGGCTTGATCGCAGGCGGCATGCCTTTGATCGGCACCACGTTTTCGCGGTTGATGCCGTTACCCTTAACGAGAATCTCCGGCGCATCGCCGGTCGTGTTCTTGATCCAAAGCGAAGCCAGCTTCGCCGTCTCAGCGTCAGCGTCCTTCGTCATCGCGGCGACTTCATCGTGATTCAGCGCGCCATCTTCCAGAAGCGCCAGCAAAGCCGCGCGACGCACCCCGGCATGCGAGTCCGTGAGCATGCTTTTCAGCAATTCCGTGCCCGCCAGCTCGCGCAGAGCCCGCCACGCGCAATAGTAAGTGAGGCGATCGGTCTCTCTCGCGGTGATGGCCATCAGCAGCGGAACCATTTCGGTGTTTCGCGTCTGCCAGATCGCCTGCACAATTTCAAAGCGGATGCGTGCGCTGCCGTCCAGGATGGCCAGGCGAAATACATCCGGCACGGTGATGCTCTTCGCATTCCGCATGGAGGAGCGCAGCGTCTGGATATTCACGTTGTCCTCGGTGAGCAGGCCATCGTTCACGATCATGATCGGCGCAATGCGTCCCAGCGCACCGATGCCCCAGGTCTGCTGCGCCTCGGTCAAATCCCCGCGCTCCAGTTCGCGACCGAGTTCGTTCTGAATCGGCTTGCCGCGACGCACGAGTTCGTCCTGCGCGTCGATGCGATGCACCGCGAGTGGACTGTTGAACGCGGCGACGAGTTCCTGCACCGACCGATCCTTCATTGGCTTCATCGACACCGGCGCAGCTTTCGCGTCCTTCGCCACGATGCGACAAATGCGGCCCTCGCTCGTCATCTGCCCCGCTTTGTCATACTCCGCGCCATAACCGCGCGACCAGCTCATGCACCACAAGGCGCCATCCGGCCCGAACGCGAGATCCGTCGGACGAAACAGCGATTTGCCGCCGACGATGAATGGGACCCACTCACCGCCCTCGCACTTCATCAGCGAGCCATCCCACTTCGGTTTGAATACAAAGGTCGTCTTGTTCAGCCAGTCGTTGATGAAGAAGGCACTGCGATGCTCACCGAGCGATCCAAAGACAATGCCCGTGCCGCTACCATGAAACACCGCGTGGCTCACAGGAGCGGTGGGCAGGTGATCCGCACCAGTCCAGTCGCTGCTCCACGGATGATTCCAGCCGAAGTGCGCACCGTAGAACGGCATCATCACGCGGTCGCCTTCGTTCTGATCGTTGTCGGTGCATAGCCAGTTGAAGCCATCGTCATGCGCGATGTCCCACGGATTGCGGAAGCCGCGCGCGAAGACTTCCAAGTTCTCGCCCAGGTCATCGCAGCGCAAAATGCCGCCCATGAGACCCCAGTCGTCTTTCGGGTCTTGATACGAGTGCTGGTAATCTGCGGCCCTGAAGGTCTGCGGCGGCGTGGCCTTCGGGGTCGTCGATTGCCCGAACAACTCGCGAAACGGTGCCGGCGCGATGTTCGGCTCCTTGTTGAGCCCTTTGCTGTTGCCCTTGCTCATGTAGAGCTTCCCATCCGGTGCCCACACGAGCCCGTGGAGCGCATGCTCGATGTTGCCGAGGTCAGTGAACACTTTGACGTATTCATCCGCGACATCATCGCCATCCAGATCGCGGACGATCGTCAGATCAGGTGCATTCGCCACCCACAGATCGCGCCCATGCCACGCAAGGCCTTGAACGCAGTTCAAACCGGTCGCGAAAACCTTCTTTGAGTCCGCAACGCCATCGCCGTCTGTGTCCTGAATGATGCACACGCTGTCGCCTGGCGTGTCGGGCTTGGGATTCCGATACTGCGGCCCCATGCCGACGAACAGACGGCCCTTGGCATCAAACGCCATCGAGCACGGCTGTTGGACGAGCGGCTCCTTCGCAAAGATGGAAACGCTGTAGCCTTCGGGCACCTGCGGCAGTGCGTTGAGGTCCGCGCCGGTGTCCACCATGTCGGCGTGCACGATGAGTGGAAGGATGCACAGGGCTCCTCCGATTTGCCGCACAGGAACGGATAGGCAAAGGGCGCGAAGATTTGAATAAGAAGTCATGAGGCGAACGAATGGCGGGAGATAACGTGAGAAACTCGGTAATCTCCGCCTCTTTGCCCCTCTGCGATCAAATCGAGGCCGGTCGCAACAGTGTGCCCGCCTTCACGACTCCGCCCTGCATCACAGCGATCAAGTTGTCGCGGTCTTCGAGGATGCGGATGTCCTTCATCACATCGCCATCGACCACGATCACGTCGGCCAGCTTGCCTTTTTCGAGCGTGCCGAGTTCATGCGCGCGGCCCATCATCTTTGCACCGCCGAGAGTGGCGCACTTGATCGTGTCGAGCACGCTGAAGCCGACATAGTTCACGAAGAAGGTCAGCTCCTGCGCGTAAGTGCCGTGCGGCGTCCAGCCGAAACCGTAGTCGCCGCCGAGACCGAGCGTGCCGCTCGCCTTCAGCACCATGCGGGCGCTCTCAGCTCCGGCTTCAAGGGTTTCTTGATGGCCGTCGATGACGCGCTGCGACAAACCAAAATCTTTGCCGCGCTCCACGCTCCACAGCTCAAAGCCGAGCCCCGGACACATCGGCACGTTGCGCTTCAGCAGCAAGTCGAGGCACTCGTTGTCCATGAAGGTGCCGTGTTCGATGGCGTCGTAACCCGCCTTCAGGGCGTTGTAGATGCCATCGCGCGCACGGCAGTGGCCGGTGACTTTCAGGCCGTGATTGTGCGCGGTGGCCACCACAGCGTGCATTTCATCGAAGGTCATGCACAGCGTGTGGTGATCGTTGATGTCTGGCGATGCCGCGTCACCCGTCGGATAGGTTTTCACCCACTCGATGCCATCTTTAACCAGTTTGCGCACCGCTGTGCGCGCCTGCTCGGGTCCGTTCACGATGAAGACAATGCCTTCCATGCCGATCTTCCGGTAGTCCGGGTTCCAGTCCATCAAACCGCCCGCGCCGCAGATCTCGCGGCCGCTCGTGCTCAGGCGCGGACCGGGAATCATGTCCTCCTCAATGGCCTTCTTCATCCACACATCGATGTTGTGCAGGCAGCCGCCGCTGCGGGCCGAGGTGTAGCCACATTCCAGCGCGGTCTTCGCATTCACGGCGGATTGCAGCGTCACGTATTCGACCGGGAACTTGATATCGAGATCCTGCAGCTCGGTGACATTGAAATAGGTCAGATGAATGTGCGCCTCGACGAGCCCCGGCATGATCGTGCCGCCCTTCGCGTCGATCTTCCGCGCATCCGGCGTCGGCGGCGCGTCCTTCGCAGGTCCAGCGTAAGTGATGAGACCGTCCGTGACGATGATCGCCGCGTCGGGCACAGGCGGAGCGCCGGTGCCGTCGATGAGCTGGCCGTTGGTGATGAGTGTGGTGCCGGGTTGGAGCTTCATGGTGGGTGCGCAGAGCTGATGACATCAACGTGCTGCCTTCAAGCACCTTGCGCCATGCGCCAGCCTAACGCACCGCCTCCCGTATCGCAGGCACCAGCAGTTCAGATACCAGCTGGTGCCCAAGATCATTCGGGTGCATGCCATCGAGAAGAAGTCCATCAATGGTTGTTTGATGCTGCGCCGCAAATTGCGCATACGCGCCATGAACGTCGACCAGCGGGACCCTCAGTTCCACAGCAAGCTTGCGAACAGCGTCATTATACTTTCGCAGTGTCGCTGATTCAAAACCGTCATCGGCTTCAGGGTGATACGGTGGTTTGCCGTAGAGCTCCCGCAACTTCGACGTCCAGCGCAATGGATTCGCAGTCATCAAGATGACCTTCGCACCTTGGTGCCGGGCCTGGCTGACAAGCGAACGCAGATTCTGAAGATACTCTGCCAGCGGCACTCTCGGCTCGGTCGCAGCCGGCTTCTTCCACACATCGACAGCCGAATCATTGATCCCGAAAGACACCACCACAAGGCGCGGCTTGTGCACCAGAACGTCCTTTTCAAATCGGCGCACAGCGTCACGCGTGGTGTTCCCTCCCACTCCCGCATTGTAAACCGACAAAGTCGAGCCGATGCCCTGCAGTGCCTCCTGCACACGCTCCGAATACACCTTGACGCCCGCGCGGGGGGCAGTCGTCGAATCGCCAAACATAATAACTCCACCTGCCCGTGGGGACGCCGCAGGCCTGGCCTTAGCAGCCGGAATCTCGCCCGCCATCAAATGTGGCGCGGCCACACGCATGCGCAACCCGCCCTGCATGGTGGTTATCCAGAACTCGCCCGGATGCCGCTCATACAAATAAGGATACGACACGCGACCACCGGATGCGTAGTTGGCCGCCACCACGATGGCCGGCGACCAAGTCGCTGCCTCATCGGCGGAGAATGCGATCGACAGCTCGGCACGGCTTGTGCCGCTGGTCGGAAGATGACGCGGGGGCGCATTCCAAAGCAAGGCAATGCGCCCATCGCCAAGCCGCGCTAGCTGCGGACAGCAGGTGACGGACCTGACCCTGCTCTGTTTCAGCCCTTCCCACTTCAATCCATCCTTCGACGCAGCCTCCCAAAGCCAGCCTGACTCGGTGCGCAGCAGCATGTAGAGCGTGCCGTCGTTGCGCTCGATGACACTGCCTTCAATGCTTCCCGCGTGATCATGCGCGCCGATGCCATGGTCGAGCATGTCGCCGCGCTGCCAGGATTTGCCGAGGTCATCGGACGCCCATATCACCGTGGCATGCCGCCACTGCGGGATGATCTCCTGTCCGACGAGCACAAGACGGCCAGTGCGCATCTGAATGAGCGAGTGAATGCAGCCGCACCATGGATCGCTGAGCTTCACAGGCGCCTCCCAGGTCTTGCCATCGTCGGTGCTGCGACAGGTGTAAGTAGGAAGCACGAAATCCTTCCACGACACCGATGGGTCGCCCCACTTCCAGTTCTTTGGCGACTTCTTCTCGACCCCGTTCATCCAGCCCGCGATGATCACACCCTCGCGCGTCCTGAGAAGTGCCCTTTCGTTGCTGACACCAAACTTTGCCGGCTCGGCGAAAATCGCGCTGCTCTTCCAGCTGCGGCCGTCATCCTCGCTGCGCAAAGCGTTCTTCGTATCGAGGCAGAGCACATGGCCGTCCCCGGTGGTCACGAACGGTCCCTGGTGATCGAAGGGCAACCGGCTTGCGCGTGGATGCAAGACCGGCGCGTCCGCAGCCACGCTCACGACCCGCGCGGCAAGAAGCATGGAGAGAAGAACTCGCATGAGCGACATACGCGGCCCGGCAGCATGTCTCACAGTGTTTCGCTGGAATCCCGCCACACGGAACCCGCGACGTCTACTTGGTCACGCGCAACCGGATGAATCGGCGTGGGCCCGCGGCTTCATCACGCACCTGCAAGGTTGCGGATGTCTCCTGAAGCACCGTTGTGTGGGGGGCACCGGATTGCCAGAAGGACAGATCATCACTGACCTCGATCGTGAAGATCACATCGATCGCATCCGGATTCCTCGTTACGGTCATCACGAGATGCCCTTCTGTCAGCGCGACGCTCGGAAGCCAATCCGGATTGGGCGCGAGCGGACTCAATCCCAATGCATACTCCATCAAATTGTCCGCGCCGTCGTGATCAGAATCTGCGAGCGGATCGCCCGCAACGCCGAACCAACCGAAGAGCCACTGGGCGAAGGGGGAATCATCAGCGGCGTTTTCGAGGGCACCGAGGTCCAGCGCGGGGCCGTTCATCACGCGAGCGACGCCGCTGGCGGGGGAGGCGTATTGGACATCGACGGCTTGCGCACCGCTGGGCAGCGCGGTGGCGGCGTTGATGCAAGGCGAGCCGTTGCTGAGCACGCCGGTGGTCCAGGTGACCTGCGGATCGGTGCCGGTGATGGCATTGCCGAAGCCGGTCATCGTGCCGTCGCCGGTGCCTGCGACGAGGCCGGTGCGGAACCAGTTGGTGCCAAGCGCATAGTCTCCGTGATACTTGGCGAAGTTCAGTGTGATGCCGCCGCCAAGCGCTTGTGTGCAATGCACGATGTTGTTGCTCGCCTTCACAGCGGCCTGCGGTTCACTGAAGCTGAAGAGCGTGGTGCTGCTGCGTTGCGAGTTCACCACGATGCTGTTGTGAAGGAAGTGCATGGTGCCGGTGCGATGCGTGCTGCCAGCGGTGCCGAAGATGTCGCCGATCTGGATGACGGTGCTGTTGTCCGTGCCGAAGTCGGCGCTCGCGGGCGGTGTGGGGCCGTTGATGAAGACGTTGCCATAGACGTGCGAGGTCTGGAACGCGGGATCATTGTAGAGGCTGCTGATGGGTGCGAAGTTGAACTTCGGATCGGGGCCGTAAAGCAGGTAGCCGCCCCCTTCGATGCGGTTGCAACGGATCACACTGCCTGCGCTCGCTTCGCTGATGTTCACCGCGCCGCTGCTCGTGCCTGCGGGACGATTGAGGTCGCAGAATTGCAGCGTGAAGCCGATGGCCTCGCCGAGCACATTGCAGCCGTTGCCGTTGCTCGGCGAATTGCCGGTGAACGTGCAGCGCTCGACGAGGACATCGCGGCTGATGTCGTTCTCGGTGGAGCCGCTGCGCACGGACACGCCGCGATGACTGTTGGTGAAGCTGCACTTCCGCACGGTAATGTGCTCCGCGCCTGCGATGAACAAGGCCGCGCCGGTGCTGCTGTAGTTCTGCGCGTTCGAGGACGTGTCGAGGTAGGTCTGGCTCGGGCCGGTGTTGGTGAAGGCGAAGTTCTCGATGACGAGGTAGCTGGGCTTCACGCTCGATGCCTGGCTGCTGCGTCTGCGCACGGTCCACAATGCCGCGCTTTCGACAAACTCAAACGAGGCGAACTGGAGGCTCGCGGGCGTGGTCGCGTTCGCGCCATCGAGCAACGGCTTATCACCATTCACCGTCACGCCGATGATGCGGATCGGTTCGCTCGCGGTGCCGCTGGCGCTGAGCTGCACTCGCTCGTGATAGCCGCCGGGCTTCGGATAAACGAGCACCGTGCTGCCTGCGACGAGGTTGCTCCACGACACATCGGCCAGCGACGTGCGGTCTTTGCCGGGACCGACTTCGAGCACGCTGGGCTGTGAGTCGTTGTCGGCAATGGTGACGGACGTCGTCGCGGGCGAGCCTGCGGCGACGCCACCGGTGAAACTCGTGAGACCCAGCGTGACGCTCTCGCTGCCGCCTTCGTAGAGCGAGTCGTCGATCACGGTGAACGTAATCGTCTTGTCCGCGCCATCGTGATCGGCCCAGCTCACCGTCGCGGGCGAGATCGTGTAATCGCTGCCTGCGAGTGCGGTGGAACCACCTTGCGCAGCGATGGTGGCGCTGACGTTGCCGCCGGTGCCGTTGAGTCGTCGCAGGGTGATCGTGAAACTCGGATCGCCTTCGGCCTTGCTGTAGCTGGTGGTAGCGAAGGAGATGTCGCCGACCGGTGCAGGCTCGTCGTCGAGGATTGTGAGCGTCGCCGTCGCTGGCGTGCCGATCTGTGCGACGCCGCTGACCTGGCTGATCGTGATGAGCACGGTTTTGTCGCCGTGGTAGATGGCGTTGTTGAGGATGGTGACTTCGAAGGTCTTCGAGGTCTCGCCATCGGCAAAGGTAAGCGTGGAGCCGCCAGCGACGAACTGCACGCCATCGGTCGCGGTGCCTGCCGTGGCGGTGCAGGTCACGTCGATGCTGCCCGCTGTGCCGCCGCTGCGCTGCACGGTGATGAGCGCCTCTCCGCCCGCGACGTTTTCGTTCACGGTGTAAGTCGTCGCGCTCAGCGCGAAGGTGCCGCCGGGTGGCGAGTCGTTGTCAGATAAAGTGGCTTCGGCTTCAGCCGAAACTTCCGCAACGTGATACCCCACGCCATCGATGAGACTGAGCACCAGTGTTTCGCCGCCTTCGAAGAGTGCATCATCAAAGGGCGTGAGCGTGATGGTCTTCGTGGTTTCGGAGGACGAAAAGGATACTGAGGACGGAAGGGACGTGAGGTCTGCGGCGGTGGCGGTGCTGAGGGTGGTATTGATGCTGAGCGCCACATCCAACGAGGTGCTCGGATCGCCGCTGCGTTTGAGAGTGAAGCTGATCGTGTCGCCGCTCTCGCTACCGGTGTTATCGGTGGCGGTGATGT
>WBZU01003373.1_pt1 | contig 10505 bp, 10 predicted proteins | sample 5204311 | NCBI WGS metagenome assembly WBZU01 (sample SAMN12344359, study PRJNA552823) | activated sludge metagenome | biome: Activated sludge suspended growth; feature: Nitrification reactor; material: Wastewater; isolation source: activated sludge from nitrification reactor of wastewater... | reverse complement strand
CGACGGCACACGGCAACCGAGATGGACACACTTCTGGTAGATCGCCAGGATGCCCTTCTCCATACCGGGCAGGGCGGCCTGGCCCTTGTAGACCACGCGGCCCTTGGGCAGAGCGGCCTCGGGGTACTCGACGAGCCACATGCGGCCCTCGGGCTTGTAGAGGAACCCGCCGCCGGCCTCGATCTCGCCCCGGAGGTCGGTGATCTTTCCCATACGGATCTTGCTGCCGAAGCCACCGGCGCCGGTCGGCCACAGGAAGGCGGTGAACGCCGCGGCGGCGAACGATGAGATGGCGAGCGTCATCATCGTGATGACCGAGCGGTTCAGGAACTGGCGACGGGTCACACCGATGGTCTCGGGGTCCGGCGGCACCCAGAGGGTCGGGGCCGACGACGCGGCCGGAACCACGGCCTCGGAACGACCGAGGATGACAGCGCGCTCGATCTCCTTGCCGCTGGCGACCGCTCCGACGCCGACGAGCTCGGGCTCCTCCTTGCGGCGCGACGCGTCACGCTTGAGCGTCTCACGCGAGAGCTGCCCCGTGGCCGAGCCGAGGTCGCGTCGACGGGCGCTGCCCGCGACGAGGGCCACGGCGGCCACGACGATGACGATGATGGCGATGACGATGAATGGAGTCATTGGTTGTCCTGTCTCATTGCTGAAACGATGGGTTCACAGTTCGAAGAAGAGTCCGTCACGCCACGGGAGCGTGAAGTTGAAGCCCGGCCCACGGAAGAACGAGCCGATCATCACGAGCACCGCCCAGAACATGAGGTGGACGGTCATCAGGCCGATGGCAAACTTGCGGTCCTCCGGCTTGTTCGACGGGTTCTTGTCGACGTAGGGAGCCAGGATCAACAAGAAGATGCCCATGCCCGGAATGGTCACGCCCGCGACCATCGGGTGGAACATGGTGAGGAGCTCCTGCAGGCCGAGGAAGTACCACGGTGCCTTGGAGGGGTTCGGCGTCTTGTTGACGTCGGCGAGTTCGAGGAGCGGTGCGTTCACGAACACCGAGAAGATCGTCGTGAAGGCGAGGATGAAGAGCGCCGACGCGAACTCGATGATCAGGAGGTGCGGCCACACGTGGACCTTGTCCTGCGGCTTGGCCTTGACGTCCTGGATGGAACCGGACTTGACCACCGTCAGCAGTCGCTGGGTGTGACCGCCAGGACCGGTCGCGAGCGGCGCGGTGGGCACGGCCACCGAGCCACCGCCGGCAGCGGGGGCGACCGTCGCGACGGCGCCACCACCGGCGTCGGCGTCGGCGTCGGCACCGCCGGCCTTCTTGGCCTTGGCTGCCTTGGATCGCTCGAGCAGGTGCGCGGGGATGCGGCTGTCGCCGGCCGACTCAGCAGCGGGCGCGGCCGCCTCGGCGGGAGCAGCAGGCTCCGCCGACTTCGACGCAGCCTTCTCCTTGGCCGCCTGGGCTCGCTTGAGGAGATGTTCTGGAACTTCAGTCATCGGTAGCTACCCCTGCCTTACAGCGGACCTGAGATGCCGCCATCCTTGCGCACCCGCCAGAAGTGGATGGCCATGAAGATGACGATGATGAATGGGAAGAAGAGCACATGGAGCACGTACCACCTGAGGAGGGTGTCGGTGCCGATCTCGGCACCGCCGAGGAGCACAAACCGGACCTGACCGCCGAGCACCGGTGTGTACCCCATCATGTTGGTACCCACCGTCACGGCCCAGAGCGCCAGCTGGTCCCACGGAAGCAGGTAGCCCGTGAAGGACAGGAGCAGGGTCAGGGTGAGGAGGATCACGCCGATGACCCAGTTGAACTCGCGGGGCGCCTTGTAGGCACCGTGGTAGAAGACGCGGGCCATGTGGAGGAACACCGACAGCACCATGAGGTGGGCGCCCCATCGATGCATGTTGCGCACCAGGAGGCCGAACGTCACCGAGGTCTGCAGGGCGTAGATGTCGTCCCAAGCGTTGATGGCCGTCGGGCGGTAGAAGAACATCAGGAAGATGCCCGTGACCGTGAGCAGGATGAAGAGGAAGAAGCTCAGCCCACCGAGGCAGAGCGTGTAGCTCACCTTGACCGCATGGCGCTTCACCTTCACCGGGTGGAGGTGGTAGAGCACCGAGTTCATGATCACGTACGACCGGTTACGAGGGCTGTCGGAGTAGCCCTTCCGGAAGATGGAGCCCGGACGGAAGATCGAGTTCCAGGCCTGACTGCCCTGGACGTTCTCGTTGAGGTTCGTGATTGCCTGCTGGGCCCGCTGCGCTGGGCTTCCCTGCATGGTCTTGGCCACGGGGTGACTCCCTGGTTCGTTCTTCGGTGACTTGACGGTGGTGAGTACTGGCGATGGAGGTAGGGATCCGCTGGATCCCGGCGGTGGGCGGTGACCCGCTCACCACTCAGCCGAGGCGCATTCCGTATCCGTAGCCATGGCTGTTGGTGCGACCGTGCGGGTCGCCCGACGCTGACGGGTCGCCGACCTTGCCCATGATGATCACGCCGGTGGGGCAGCGGTCGACGCAGAGGGCGCAGCGGGTGCAGACGTCGTCGTCGATGAGGAAGAGCACGTTGTCGGTGGGGTCGAGGCCGGGCTGCTCCACCCCGATCGCTTCGTCGATCGCGGTGGTGTTGACCATGTGGATGCACTTCCACGGGCAGATGTCGACACAGCCCTCGCACATGATGCACTCGGACTGGTCGATGTGGATGAACTGCTTGGGCTTGACGGCCTTGGACAGGTAGTCGGCATCGACTTCCTGCAGGACGTAGTCCGCGCGGAACTCCGGCATCGGGGGATTGGCATCAGTGGCACCCATCGTCGGTCTCCCTGCTCAGCCCTTGGCCTTGGAGACCAGCGGGCGACCGTAGGCGGAGACCTTCTCGACGTCCTTGGCGACCACGCCGCGCTTGTTCCAGAACCCGAAGGCCCAGATGAAGCCGCCGAGGCCGACGCCGTAGATGACGACCGCGAGGATGTCGCGGAAGATCTGCTTGTTGATGGTGAGCGGGATCGCCGTCCACAACCCACCGGTGCCCCACCAGTCCCACGTGCCCTGCGGACCGATGACGTTCATGTCGGGGCGCCAGGCGAGCTCGGCGTCGGCCCAGTTGAGGAACTCGTGGGGCAGCACGCCGTAGAGCCAGAACAACAGGAAGAACACGTAGGTCGCTGCGACCATCGCCTCGCCCCACGTGAGGTCCTGGCCCACCTTGCGGCGGTCGGCGACCACGAAGAACGGGATCATGAAGACGATGAGCAGGAGCACTGACATCACGTAGCGCACGCTGATGATCTTGGCGTCGTCGAACCGGCCACGCTGCGGGCCGTCCGCCAACCACATGAGCACGGCCGCCCCCATGGGCAACGCGAGCAAGGTAGCGATGATGAAGCCGAATGTCTTTCCCGCCACGTTCAGCGTCTTCAACTCTGGCCTCCTCGTGCCACCGGCCGCCTTCGGAGCGGACGGCTCGTGAAACTTCTCACAATCTACCGGGGCAAGTGCCCCGTCGCATACGGACTCGGTTTATCACGCACGTCACCCCGATGGCACATTCTGGGTCGCCGCGGGGATCACCCCCGCCACCGGCGAGCGGTCCTCGCGAGGTCGACTCCCGCGACTCGTCGCACGACTTTGGTGGGACGATCGAGACCCGGCCTAAACTGCGCCTCAAGAACCAGGTCTGTGCACCCGAGGGATCCACCGGCTCGCGTCGACGACGCCGAGGCGGCCCAGAGGTCACACCGACATGCCGCCGGAGGCAGCGTTGACCGAAATACCCGAGCATCTCCTCGCACGAAGCCGAGCACGCCGCGCCGGCGCCGCTGCCGGAGGCGACGCCGCCACTCCTGCCACGACCGGCGATGCCGCTCCCGCCAAGGCTGCGGCCGCTGCTGCTCCCGTTGCCGCCGCCGAAGCCCCCAAGCCCGTCAAGGCCGAGCCGAAGCTGCCGTGGGTCGAGGCGGCCAACGCCCGCCGCAAGATCCCGGTCTGGGCCGTGTCGGCGCTCGTGCTGCTCCCCGTCTGGGCCATCGTCTACGCGACGACCAACGACCCACAGTCGCCGAAGGCTGCCGGCCCGCTCACGACCGGCGCCACCGTCTACACCTCGTGCGCGAGCTGCCACGGCGCGACGGGTGGCGGCGGTGTGGGCCCACAGCTCAACGCCGGCGCTGTGGTCGCAGCGTTCCCCGATCCCGCCGAGCAGATTCGTTGGGTCATGTTGGGCACCGCCGGCTACAAGCAGGAGGGCACCGCCACCTACGGCGTCGACCAGAAGCCCGTTGGTGGCCTCGGTGTGATGCCCGCGCAGATCGAAGGCCTGACCGCTGCCGAGCTCCTCTCCGTCATCCGCCACGAACGCGAAACGTTGTCGGGTGAGAAGTTCGACATCGCCAAGTGGGAAGAGGCCGTCACGACCCTCGAGGCCGACCCCAACCCGAAGGTCGCCGAGAAGGCCAAGGAATTCAAGACGATCATCGAGGAGTGGAAGGCGCTGCCCGCCGGGGCATGACGTCGTTCGTGCGCCGGCGCCGTGCCGTCGACCGCCCCGTGCGGTCGACGGCCCTGGTGCTCACGACCCTCCTGGTGTTGGGTGGCAGTGTCGTCCCCGGATGCTCGTCGGACGACCAGGAAACCTCCTCGGTCCTCGATGAGGTCGCTCCCACCAAGTCAGACGTGGCGACCGCTGCCGGCATCGTCTTCCCCCCGTCGACGACCGACTTCCGTCTCGTGCGGATCAGCGGTGACCAGATCGACGTGTCGTTCACCATCGCGGCGACCGACGTCGACGAGTTCGCATCCGGCTCGGGCATCGAGCTGACGTCCGGCGAGCGAACGATCACCCACGCCTCACCCCTCTGGGACGTCGCAGTCAGCGGCGAGGTGCAGGGCGGGTCGTCGACCCGCAACCAGATCGGTCGGAACGCAGAAGTGCTGGTCGAGGGCGACACCGCGACGGTGCGCCTGTCGATCAACCGCGGCTGATCTCCTCGAGCGACACACGGAAGGCCCGGTGGCCCGACGCGTGCAGCGCCGCGAGGTCGCCGGCCGCCTGCGCCGCCTTGAAGGCGCCGAACGTGAACGTCTGACCGGGAATCTCGAGGTCGTGACCATCGGCAGGGTCGGAGCACACCTGCACGACCACGATGCTCGCCGGCCCACCCTTGTGCAGCTGACCGGTGGAGTGGAGGAACCGGGGGCCGAACCCGAGGGTGGAGGCGACACCGAGGCGCCGGGCCGTCGATGAGCGGAACTCCTCGAGGTCGTCGGCGACGTCGGAGCCCGGGTCGACGAACGCGCACACGGCGAGGAGATCACCGGGACCGATCGCAGCGAGTGCGTCGGCGAGCGGCGTCACCGGCGGGGCCGGCGGGGCATCCGCGTCGAGCAGCTCCCGCGCCGCTGCCTTCGCCGCCTCGACGTCGGGCTGGTCGAACGGGTTGATGCCCAGGACCTTGCCGGCCAGCGCGACGGCGACCTCCCAGAGCAGCACCTGCGCTCCCACGTCGTGCAGCTCTTCGAGGGACAGTTCGATGAGCGGGGCGCCACTGGCCCGTAGCTCGGCGATGCCCTCGACGTCGCCGATGGTGACGAGCAACCGACGGTCGGGAGTGGCGCACACGTCGGGGATCGGTTCGCCGACGATCGGGATGATGCCGTCGCCGTGCTTGCCGGTGGATTCGGCAACGAGCTGCTCGAGCCACAGCCCGAACGACTCCAGCGCCGGGGTGAGAACGATCGTGAGTTGGTCGCGCCCAGCACGTGCCGCGGCGCCGAACGCTGCGCCGAGGCGCAGACCGATGTTGCCGTCGGCGTCGTCACCGTCGCCGAGTGGCTCGAGGGCGTCAGCCATGTCGAGCGCGGCCTCGAGGATCGCGTCGCCGTCGGCATCGATGAGCGCTGCCGGCACCATGCCGAACAGCGAGAGCGCCGCGTACCGGCCACCGATATCGGGGTTGTTCTCGAAGACGTGACGGAAGCCGCGCGCACGGGCGAGTTCACCGAGCGCCGACCCGGGGTCGGTGATGACGGCGAACCGGTCGGGGTCGCCGGAGCGCTCCCAGAACAGATCGAGGTGCGAACGGGTCTCGAGCGTCGTGCCCGACTTCGACGACGCGACATGGAACGTGCGCGCAGGATCGGTTGCATCCAGCACCCGCCGGACGGCGTCGGGATCGGTGCTGTCGATCACGTGCAGGTTCGGGAAGCCCTCCGCCGACCCGAAGGTGCGCGTGAGCACCTCGGGGAACAACGACGAGCCGCCCATGCCCATCAACACCACGTCGTCGCTCTCCCCCGCGATCTCCGCGGCGAACGCAACGAGGCCGTCCCACACATCGGAGCTCTCGGTCGGCGAGTCCAGCCAGCCCAGCCGGTTGGCGCAGTCGGCCGGATCCTCCTGGAACAGGGTGTGATCCCGACCCCACAGGCGGGTCACGGCATCGGCGGCGGCCAGCTCGATGGCAGCGGCCTCGACCGCGGCCTCGAGCTCACCGAGGTGATAGCGGGCGGTGATCACGACGCAGCTCCGTTCTCCGACTCGACGGCGTCGGCGAGTGCCGCCACCCCGGCCAGCTCGACGGCGACCTCGGCGGCCGCCTCGATCGTGTGGGCGATGTCCGACTCGCTGTGCGCCAGCGACGGGAACAGCACCTCGTAGGGGCCGGGCGCCAGCGCGATGCCGCGGTCGAGCATGCCGTGGAACCAGCGCGGGTAGTGCCCGAGATCAACGGAGTCCTTCGCCTCGTCGTAGTCCGTCGGCTGGTGCGGCCCGAAGAAGAGTCCGATGAGTGGCCCGACCCGGGGCACCTGGGCAGCGACACCGGCATCGGCGAACGCCGCCGCGAGGCCGTCGGCGAGAGTCGTGGCCGTGCCGATCAGCTGCTCGTACGCCGCAGGCGTCAGCTCACCCAGCACAGCGAGGCCAGCGGCCGTCGCGAGCGGGTTCCCCGACAAGGTGCCGGCCTGGTAGACGCCGCCGAGCGGCGCGAGGTTGGACATGATCTCCGCCGACGCGCCGAACGCTCCAACGGGCAGACCACCACCGATGACCTTCCCGAAGCACCAGACGTCGGGCTGGACACCGTAGAGCGCCGTCGCTCCGCCATGGTCGACGCGGAACCCCGTGATCACCTCGTCGAACAGAAGCAGAGCGCCGGCTCGGTCGCACGCGGCACGAAGGTCGGCGAGGAACCCGTCGCGCGCCGGCACCAGTCCCATGTTGGCTGCCACCGGTTCGACGCACACCACCGCGACGTCGTCGCCGATCTCGGGGATCACGTTCCACGGGGCGACGATCGTGTCGGCGACCGCGCCGTCGGTCACGCCTGCCGACCCGGAGAGGCCCTGGTCGGCGACGCCCGATCCGCCGGCTGCCAACAGCGCGTCGGAATGACCGTGGTAGTGGCCCGCGAACTTGATGACCTTGTCGCGGCCGGTGACGCCGCGGGCCAGACGGAGCGCCGACATCGCCGCCTCCGTGCCCGACGACACGAGGCGCACCTGCTCCATGCCCGGCACGCGTTCGCACAGGGTCTCGGCCAGGCGCACCTCGCCCTCGGTCGGTGCGCCGAACGTGGTCCCGCGCAGCGCCGCGTCGCGTACGGCGGCGATCACCGTCTCGTTCGCATGGCCGAGGATCGACGCGCCGTAGCTCTGGACGTAGTCGGTGAAGCGCGTGCCTTCGACGTCCCACACGTAGGCGCCCTCGCCCCTGGCCACGAAGTACGGCGTGCCACCGACGGAGCGGAACGCACGGACCGGCGAGTTCACGCCGCCGGGGATGACCTTCAGGCCACGTTCGTAGAGGGACTCGTTGGTGACCTGATGGCCTCGGCCATCGGCTTCTAGCTCAGCCACGCGGCAGCCTCCTTGGCGAAGTAGGTGAGAATGGCGTCGGCGCCGGCGCGCTTGACCGCCGTGAGCTGCTCGAGGGCGACGGCGTCGCCGTCGATCCAGCCGTTCGCAGCGGCCGCCTTGATCATGGAGTACTCGCCCGACACGTGGTACGCCGCGAGCGGCAGATCGGTGATCGCCCGGGCCCGGGTCAGGACGTCGAGGTAGGTGACGGCCGGCTTGACCATGATCATGTCGGCGCCCTCGGCGATGTCGGCCCGGATCTCCTCGAGCGATTCGCGGACGTTGGCGTAGTCCTGTTGGTAGGCCTTGCGGTCGCCGCCCCCGACGATCGATACGTCGACCGCGTCGCGGAAGGGCCCGTACAGGCTCGACGCGTACTTGGCGGCATAGGCCAGCACCGCGATCTCCTCGTGCCCACCACCGTCGAGCGCGGCACGGATGGCCCGCACCTGGCCGTCCATCATGCCGGAAGGTGCCACGACGTCGACCCCCGCCGCCGCCTGCGCCAACGCCGCCTCGCCGTAGCGGACGAGCGTGGAATCGTTGTCGACCGTGCCGTCGGGACGGAGCAGGCCGCAGTGGCCGTGATCGGTGTACTCGTCGAGGCACAGGTCGGCCATGAGAACGATGTCGTCGCCGAACCGGTCACGGAGCCGCCGCAGCGCGACCTGCACGATGCCGTCGGGATCCGATGCTCCCGACCCCACCGCATCCTTCGTCAACGGCACCCCGAACAGGATCACCGCCGGCACACCCAACGCCACCAGCTCACCCACCTCGGTCTCGAGGGACGCGAGATCGAACTGGACGACCCCGGGCAACGACGAGATCGGCTGGGGCTCGTCGATGCCCTCGCGGACGAACAGCGGAGCGATCAGGTCGTTCGGCGTCAGCGTGGTCTCGGCGACCAGGCGGCGGAGCGCCGGGGTGCGGCGGAGCCGACGGAGACGACGCTCGGGAAAGCCCGCAGACGACGGGGAGGTGGAGGACCCGGATGGAGGCACCGCCGGAGTCTACGGAGCGGACCGACCCCGGCGGACCCGCGGCCTGGGGAGACGTCCCGGGACCGCGTCGCAGACCTGCCGGAGCCGAGCCAGCGCCGGGGGTCCGACTGTCTCGGCAATCGCTACAGCTCCTCCCCCCAATCGACGACAACCTCTCCATGAAGATCTCGCTGGGTGCGATCGTAGGAACGTTGATGGCCGGCTGCCTGGCCGCGGGGTGCGTACCGCCCGCCTCCGGCGGGACCGGGTCGAACAACGGGGGCGGCGGAAACGGCGGGACCGCCACGCCCACCACGGCGGCGTCGACGCCGCCGACGTCCCCACCCGCAACGAACCCCAGCTCCCCGGTCATCGACGCCTTCTCGGCGACCACGACCGCAGCCGCCTCCCCGCTGACGACCGCCTTGCGCTGGACCATCCACGATCCGAGCGGCGACGCGTTGACCTGCACGCTCGACCTCGACGGCAACGGCTCCGTGGACGTCACGATCAGCCCCTGCACGAGCGACTCCTCCCGCACACGGACGTTCACCGCGGTCGGCACCAACGCGGTCACGCTCGCCGTCACCGACGGCGGCTCGACGACGGCGTCGACGATCGCACTCAACGTCGCCGCGCCGTCCGCTGACCAGTACTCCGTGACCCTGCGGTTCACGGGCACGATGACCGGTGGCCAGACGGCAGCCTTCACAACCGCCGCTGCGAAGTGGGCGTCGATCATCAAGACCGGGCAACCGGACCGCACGGTCTCGATCGGCGCCGACTATTGCACCAGCGGCACGGCCGCCTACAGCGGTGTCGTCGACGATCTGCTGATCGACGCCCAGATCGTGCCCATCGACGGAGCCGGCGGCATCCTCGGTCAGGCCGGGCCCTGCCTGGTCCGGGCATCGAACGGTCTCCCCCTCTACGGCATCATGCAGTTCGACAGCGCCGACGTCACCGGTCTCGAGTCCTCCGGACAGCTCGCGAACACGATCGTCCACGAGATGGGCCACATCCTCGGCATCGGAACGGTGTGGACGAACAAGGCGGTCCTCGCCGACGCCGGCACCTCCAACCCGACCTACACCGGCCCGGCGGCGATCGGCGCGTGGCGTGAGCTCGGGGGCAGCGGCAACGTGCCCGTCGAGAACGGCGGCGGGCCGGGCACCGCCGACTCCCACTGGCGTGAGACGACGTTCCGGACCGAGCTGATGACCGGATACCTGAACTCCTCGAACCAGCTGAGCGCCATGACCGCAGCGTCGCTCGCCGACCTGGGCTACGGCGTCGACATCGCCGGAGCCGACGCCTACTCGTTGCCGGCGCTGCGAGCCGGCTCGGTGCAGGCGGACGGGGTGCACGACCACAACCACGAGGACTTCATCACCGTCCTGCCGATCGGGTCGGCGTAGGAACTCAGGGTTGCCGGACGGCCATCTCGAGGAGGAAGCCTCGGTGGTCGCTGCCGGGGACCTCGACGTCGGTGAGCGAACGGGGGAACAGCCCCGGTGTGAACAGCGCGTGGTCGAGCCGCATCACCGGGCCGAGCCATGACAGCACGGCAGGATGGGGTGTCCACGATCGACTGAGCCCCTGGCCCAGCGCATCGTGGGCATCGGTCAGGCCACGGGCGAGCAGCCGACGGTACGGGCCGTGCCACGGCGCGGAGTTGAAGTCGCCCGC
>WBZU01003369.1_pt1 | contig 10510 bp, 10 predicted proteins | sample 5204311 | NCBI WGS metagenome assembly WBZU01 (sample SAMN12344359, study PRJNA552823) | activated sludge metagenome | biome: Activated sludge suspended growth; feature: Nitrification reactor; material: Wastewater; isolation source: activated sludge from nitrification reactor of wastewater... | reverse complement strand
ATTATCGCTTTTGAGAATCATGCAGAAATTATTAAAGAATTTGTAGAGGACCAAAACTACAAGGACATCGGTTGCCTTGAAATTGACGCATAGGGCACAACCTATAACAGCAAGCAAGCGCAATGTCCTATTTTGGGCAGAAAGTAGTTTGGCTAAACTTTAGTGCTAGCAAAAAGTTGGTGCAAGTAAAAATATTGCAATTTAGCTTACGGTAGAAATTTGTTTAATTTTATTGCAATATTTTTTGCGAAACTGACATGCTCCGAACCCAAAATAAAACACTGCGCCTGCTAGCAAAACGTTATAAGCAAGCCTAAAAGACGACCGTGCAACCATCAATCGGACACCAAAACGACCAAACTTTTGACTTCCAAACTTACTTCCGGACGACCTTAACTCGGTTGACAATTTCGCTGTAACTTGCACCGACCTGACCAGTTTGCCGACACTCAAGCCAATACAAGGTTTTAAAAATTTTCCCACCGCACATTTTAAAAAATAATTTTAGCCAGCCCGCATTGGCACATTTGGGGTTTGCCCCTTCACACAAGCCGACACACAGGCAAACCCCAAAAGAGCCAATTTCCCACCGCACCAGATGATTTTCGTCATATTTTAAAGTTTTCTCAAAAAAACTTGCAGGTATAAATAAAATAGAACCATCTTTGTGAGCGAATATTCACTTACTTAAAAATATAAACAAGATGAACGGTAAAAACAACATTGCAATAGGCTTCCTGACAATGGGGCTTTTTATGGCTTACGGCTTTCTATTAATCTACCTGCGAGACTTTGCTCCGGGTAAAGAAGAATGGGTAAACTCATACAGCATAGGAAAGCATTTTGAAAGCAGACTGGCTCACGTTCACGGGAACTTGTTCGCCTTTCTAAACATCCTAATTGGTTATCTGCTCCTACATTTCAGAGACAAACTCCAAAACGTGAAAGTCATTTCTTGGTTGGCACTTACTGGATTGTTAATGCCAATAGGAATACTAACAGAGGTGTATTTTGGTTTGCCTCCTGCTTTAGTATTAATCGGAGCAATTGCAATGACAGCTTCGGTAATTTGGTTAGGTGTTGCCTTTTTGAAAATGAAATCTGTCACTCAATAAATCATAAACTCTAAAATAAATAAAGATGAAAAAAATAAATGCAATTGGTTTACACCAAGACAAAGCCGAAGAACTGGCAAATAAATTAAACGAGTTACTCGCAAACTATTCAATTTTTTATCAAAACACAAGAGGCTTTCACTGGAACATTAAAGGTGAAAAGTTTTTTGAATTGCATTTAAAATTTGAAGAACTCTACAATGATTTGTTGCTGAAAATTGATGAAGTAGCAGAACGCATATTAACATTGGGACACACACCCGAGCATAGCTATTCTCAATACGCTAGAACATCAACCATAAAAGAAAGCAAGAAAATTTCTGATGGTTTGATTGCAGTAGAACAAATTCTTGAAGGATTTAAAACAACAATCGTTATGCAAAGAGAAATTCTTGGATTAGCTTCTGATGCAAATGATGAAGGAACAAATGCTTTAATGAGTGATTATATCCGCTTTCAAGAAAAACAAGTATGGATGTATTCTTCTTTTTTAACAAATAATAAATAAAAAGATAATGGAAACAAATAACAAAAACTTAGAAACCTTAATTAAGTTGAGACATTTATCAGAAGGTTTAAATTCCAATTGGGAAGCGTTAAACACGGCAAAAGTTAAAGTAGCTCATTTGCTTGATGAGGCAAACAACATTGTAAAAATGTTTGGAAGTGATTTAGGTAAAAGCAAATTTCAGGAAGATGTAAATTTAATTGCTTCTTTGAGAGATAAAATTGAATCTCAATTAGCCTATTTCAAAAATAAGATTGAAAGCCAATCGAGTAGTGATAGTTCAGAGATTTATAAAGATTTTTTGTCGAATACGGAATCCATTTCTTCTATATTTACAAAAATTGGTAAGTATCCCGATGACTACTTTTCAGGGATGAACAGTGCGGATTGGTTTGGAGTATGGGCTGTCATTCAGTCTAATATCTATACTGTTCAGGGCATCGGTCATTCTGCATTTGTTCAACTACAGATGTTTGAAAATTTTAGTAAACAAGAGATTGACGACCTTACAAAAGAGATTATAAAATACATTCCAAAATCTTACCATATTGAAGATGCTATTCAATACAAACAAGAGTATATGACAGCTTTAGCTCAAATGGAAGAAGAAGCGAATAAAAAAGATAATCTTTGGGATCGTTTTTTAAATTTATTAGCGGGAAATATTCCATTTAAGCAAACTCCACAGGAACGTGTAATGATGATGCGATGGGTAAATGGTGAGAAAGGCGAACTTTAAAAAGCGAAAAAATGACAACAGAAACAATTTCTGATAGACAACTTGAAATTATTGAAGCAGCAGGAAAAATATTGACAGCTTCAGGAATAAGTGGGCTAACAATTAAGAACTTGGCTAAGGAAATGAAATTTTCTGAAAGTGCCATTTACAGACACTTTACAAGCAAGGAAGAAATCATAATTGCCTTACTTGTGTATCTTGCTCAAAGTATGGATGAACGCTATACTAATGCGATTAAAAACGAACAATCGCCCGAAGAAAAATTTACAACGCTGTTTCAAAACCAATTTTCATTCTTCAAAAAGCATCCGCATTTTGTAGTGGCGGTATTTTCTGACGGATTAATGGAAGAAAGTGAACGTATCAATGAAACCATTCTAAAAATTATGCAGGTTAAAATGAAGCACTTGATTCCTATCATAATAGAAGGTCAACAAAAAAGCATTTTCACTAATTCAATTACTTCTGATGAGTTAATTCATATCGTGATGGGCACTTTCAGGCTGCAAATGTACAAATGGAGAGTTGCTAATTTCCAGTTTGACATTATCAGAAATGGAGACAATATGATACAGGCTGTTTTAACTCTAATAAAATCCAAATGAAAAAGTATGTCCTCAATACATCAGCAGTAATTCTAACTGCCTTTGGCTTGCTTACTCTTTTTCTTAGCACATCAGTAATTTTTGATTTGTTTGGTATCAGAGAAAAGGAAGGCAATTATGTTCTGTTTGTGGTTTTGTCAAATTTTATCAGTAGCATTCTATACCTTTTTGCTGCTTATGGGTTTGCTAAAAGCAAAAAATGGACAGCTACTCTATTAGGAATTTCAACAATTATATTGATAGCTGCATTTATCGGACTTAAAATTCACGCTAATTCGGGTGGTATCTATGAAACAAAAACCATCGGTGCAATGATTTTCAGAATTGCGGTAACGCTTGTATTTGCAATCATTGCATTTTTCACTATCAATAAACAATTAAATAAAAATCATAATGAATAAATTAATCTTAACATTTGCCGTAGGTAGCTTATTGCTATATAGTTGTGGCAATTCCACAAACGAGAAATTAAGTAATCAACCAGAAATTGCTGAACATAATGATCATCATCACGATGATGAAAGTGAAGCCATCGAACTTAACAATGGTGAAAAATGGCAAGTGGATGCCAATATGCTAACTCATATCAGAAATATGGAAAATGATGTTGTTTCCTTTGCTAAGGTCGAGCAAAAAGATTACAAATCATTATCTGAAAAACTACAATCAAACATTGATTTACTTACTTCAAACTGCACTATGAAAGGCAAAGCCCACGATGAATTGCACAAGTGGCTGTTGCCATACATTGATTTGGTAAAAGAACTTTCAGAAGCTAAAAACGAAACCGAAGCAACTAAGCAATTTGAAAATATTCAAATTTCATTCACAACATTTAATCAATACTTCCAATGAACATAAAAGAATTACATACACAAGAAAAACCAGTTTCAGCAACTTCTCTTTTCAAAAGTGAACTGGGTAACGCAACAGCTATTCAAATTTTGCAAGGCGAAAAATTAAAAGAGCATATCACCAAAACACCAGCACTTTTGATTTGCGTTGAAGGAGAAGTGATTTTTGAAAATGAAAAAGGAATAAAAGAAACACTATTATCGGGCGACTTTGTAAACATTGAACCAATGGTAAAACATTGGGTTGTAGGAACAATTGAAAGTCAATTAATTCTCATTAAGTAAAAAAATTTGACAAATGAAGTTAGCGAATATTCACAAACATTATGTTGCTCTGTTATTGATAATAGGAGGCTTTCAATCTGCACAAGCACAAACTTGGACTTTGCAACAATGTATTGACACCGCACAGGTTCATAACAAAAATCTGCAAATGAGCAGAAACAATATGGCTATTGGCGAACAAAGAGAAAAAGAAGCCAAAGCCAATTTAATCCCAAAAGTAACAGCCAATGCGGATTACAAGTATTTTACAAACCTGCCTTATCAGCTTTTACCTGTGAATGCTTTTAATCCTGCACTACCTGAAGGTGAATACAGAGCAATGCAGTTTGGCGTTCCGCACAACATCAACGCAAACTTGCAACTCTCAATGCCATTGTATAATCCACAAGTTTATGGTGCTATACAAACAACAAAAATCGCTTCGGAATTGACCGACTTACAGTATCAAAAAACGGAGGAGCAAATCTATTTTGAAATTTCCAATTTGTATTACAATGCCCAAATCTTGCATCATCAATTGGCATTTATTGACAGTAATCTGATTAATGCAGAAAGACTTCTAAAAAATATGCAATTGCTCAATGAACAATTGCTTGCTAAAGGAACAGATGTAAGCAAGGTAAAATTGCAAGTATCACAATTAACCACCCAAAAGGAAACCATCAAAAGCAAATACGAGCAGGTTCTAAATGCGTTGAAATTTGCTATGGGTATTTCCATTGAACAAAATCTGCAAATTGAAGCAAACATTCAATATCAAAACACAAATGAATATTCAACTTCATCAACCTTAGATATTCGAATAATAAAAACTCAAAACCGCTTATTGTCGAGTGAACTCAACACACTCAACAAATCAAGGTATTTGCCATCGCTAAATCTGGTTGGAATGTATGGAACAACGGGCTTTGGTTATAACGGACAACCTGCTTCTTTTCTTGATTTTTATCCGATTGGTTTTGCAGGTATTCAATTGTCCTATCCACTATTTAACGGAACGGTTACACTTCGAAAAATAAATCAGAAAACGCTTGAACTCCGAAACAATGAACTTCAATTTGGATTGCTTACCGAGCAAAACAATATGCAAGTTGAAAATGCCAAAATACAAAGAGAAGTCGCTAAAAAAACGGTAGAAACCACAACCGAACAAATACAATTGGCACAAACAATCTATGAGCAAACCGTTCTTCAACAGAAACAAGGAACGGCAAGTTTAACCGATGTTTTGCTTGCAGACAATGCTTTGCGTGAAGCACAACAAACCTACCTATCTGCTGTAATTGATTACCTAAAAGCAGATTTAGAACTAAAAAAACTCACAGGAAATATTTCAACAACCAAATAATTATCACAATGAATACAAAATCATCAATCCTAAAAAAAGCACTCTACGTCATCATTCCGTTGGCGATAATTGCCATTGTGGTAATTAAGTTGAAAACAAACAAGGAAATTACGCAGAGTAAAGTCTATCAATACGATAAAGAAGAAGCTATAAATGTTCAAGTAGATACATTGCAACTTGAAAATGTGAATGCAGAATTTTCTTATTCAGGCACATTTGAGCCCAACAAGGAAACAAAAATAAGTGCCGAATTACAAGGGAAAATTAACACCATTTTAGTTGATGCTGGAAGCGTTGTAAGTAAAGGTCAAACTTTAATTCAATTGGATAATTCATTGCTGAAATTGCAACTGCAAACTATTGAAGTGCAAATAGAAGGATTGGAAGCAGATGTAAATCGCTATACCATTTTGGCTAAAGCAGATGCCATTCAAGGTGTTCAATTAGAAAAAGCAGAATTAGGTTTGAAATCTGCAAAAGTTCAGAAAGCGACTTTGTTGGAGCAGATAAACAAAACGACCATCAAAGCACCTTTTAACGGAGTAGTTACTGCAAAATTAAGTGAAGAAGGAGCTTTTGCTGCACCGGGCGTTCCATTGCTCCAAATAACGGACATTACAACTTTAAAATTCACCGTAAATGTTCCCGAAAAAGATTTAAGTCAGTTCAAATTAAATCAAAGCTATTCGCTTACGGCAGATGCCTATTCTGAAATTCTATTGACTGGAAAAACTACTATGATTGGCAGTAAAGCCAATATGGGCAGTAGTTTTCCTGTTCAGTTTACGGTAAATAACACATCGGACTTGAAAATAAAATCTGGGATGTTTGGTAAAGTTTTACTCAAAAGCGAAACGTCTGGAAAGGGAATTATCATACCCTCATCTGCTATACAAGGCACAGATAACCAACCACAGGTTTATGTTTTGCAAAATGGCAAAGCAATTTTGCAAAATATCACTATTTTAAAAAAGATACAGAACAAAGCAGTTGTTTCAAATGGATTAAATGAAGGTGATGTAATTGTAACGAATGGCTTCATCAATCTTTTTGATGGGGCAAATGTAACTGTTAAATAAAATCAGCGAAAAATGAATATTACAGAAATATCAATCAAACGTCCTTCGCTGATTATAGTGCTTTTCAGCGTATTTACTTTATTAGGATTTATCGGGTATAAAAATTTGAGTTACGAATTGATGCCCGACTTTAATCAGCCCGTAGTTGTAATTAAAACTGTTTACCCTGGTGCCGAACCAAACGAAGTAGAAACATCCGTTTCACGAAAAATAGAAGATGCTTTATCCAACTTGGAGGGTGTAGATTACTTGGTTACAAAATCATTGCCCAATGCTTCTATCATCATAGCCAATCTAAAATATGGGACAGATTTGGATAAGTCAATGCAAGATGCACAACGCTACATTGACAACATTCGCAAAGATTTACCACAGGATATTTTAAGTCCTGTAATGAGTAAAGTTTCGCCAAATGATTTGCCGATAATGTCTATCAGTGCAACAAGTGATTTGTCTGCCACAGAGTTTTATCAAAAAATGAAAGATGATTATCTGCCCCAAATTCAACAAATAAAGGGTGTAGCAGAGATTACTGTTTTAGGTGGAGAGGAAAGAGAAATACAAGTAAAAATAAATCAGGACAAACTGAAATTGTATAAAATATCAATGGTTCAGGTTGTTGAAGCAATTAATCGTTCTGGTTTAGACTTGCCTGCTGGAAAGGTGCAAACCGAAAAAGAAAGTAATTCAGTTCGTTTAACGGGAAAATTCGCATCTATTGAGGATATTAAAAATGTCCAAGTCGCTATGCCTGTTTTAGGAAGTCCAGTTTATGTAAAAGACATAGCAGATGTAATTGATGGTATAAAAGAAACAACTTCCATCAGTCGCTACAACGGTAAAAACTGCATTGGTTTAATGCTTAAAAAACAAGGAGATGCAAACGCAGTAGATGTTTCAAAAGCAGTTCGGGAGAAATTTCAATCTATCGAACAACAAAATGCCAGTTCAGGTGTAAAATTTATTATTGCAGACGATAGCACCGATAACACGATTGCAGCCGTTAATTCCGTTGTTTTTGATTTAATCTTAGCGGTATTATTGGTGTCGTTAGTGATGCTTTTATTTCTGCGAAGTTTTAGAAATTCTTTAATCGTTTTGGTAGCTATTCCAACATCTTTAGTTACCGCATTCGCTGTGATGTGGCTTTTGGGTTACACCTTAAACTTAATGACCTTACTGGCAATGTCTTTAATCATTGGTATTTTGGTTGATGATGCCACCGTAGTTTTAGAAAACATACAAAAGCACTTAGACAAAGGAAAAGACAAACGAACTGCTGCAATGGATGGTCGTATGGAAATTGGCTTTGCGGCATTGTCAATTACATTAGTTGACGTAGTGGTATTTTTACCAATTCTTTTTTTACAAGTGTTTGTTGCTGATATGCTCAAGCAGTTTTCGGTTGTAGTAGTAACTTCTACTCTCACCAGTTTATTGGTTGGTTTTACTTTAACGCCTTGGATGGCTTCTCGTATTGGCAAAAAAGAAGACTTACAACCTACCAATTTTTTCAATCGCTTTTTACTATGGTTTGAAATTCAATTAGAAAACTTTAATGAATGGTATGGTCGAAGATTAGAATGGGTATTGAGCCATAAATTAGCTTTTACAGGTATCGTTATTGTGCTTTTTGCAATGACTTTAGGCATTATGAAACAAGGAATTATTGGTAAAGAATTAATATCTACAGGAGACCAAGGTAAATTTAGAATGGCTTTGGAATTTGACAAATCCACATCTATACAACAGAACAACTTAATTGCTCAAAAAATTGAAACATACATTATTCAACAACCCGAAGTAGCAACAGTATTCAGCAATATTGGCGGACCAAGCACTGGGATTGGAAGTTTGGGTGTAGGTTCAGCAAATAAAACTGAATTTACAATTCAATTAAAATCCAAAAAGGAATTGGATAATTTACCTACCGAAACATTTATGAAAAATCTTCGGGAAGATCTAAAGTCAAAATTTCCGAGTATCAATTATTCAATGGCAACATTGGGTTTAATTCCACGTTCAGCACCTATTGAAATTACGTTAAGCGGAAGCAATTTAGATTTGGTGATGAAAACGGGTGATGAATTAAAAACGGTAATTGAAAAAATTCCCGGTGCGGATAATGTTCGCTTATCCGTTGAAGCTGGCAGTCCCGAATACAAAATAATTCCTGATAAAGATAAAATGCAACGATTAGGTTTAACAACCGCTTATGTTGGTTTGAACCTTAGAACTGCCTTTACAGGAAATGATGATGCGACTTTAACCGAAAACGGAACAGAGTATCCTGTGCGAATTTGGTTAGATGAATTTAGTCGACAAAATTTTGAAGATGTTCAACAACTTTCTATCATTAACCCAATGGGATTGCCTGTAGAAGTTTCACAGTTTGCAAACGTAGAGCAAGACAATTCTCCGTCATTGTTAGAACGAAAAGACCGACAACCAGCTGTTACACTCACATCAGATGCTTTAGGCAGACCATCAGGAACAGTAGCAGATGATGTAGTAGCATATCTAAAAGAAAATCCTTTGCCAAACGGAATACAAATGACTTGGGGTAGCGACATCAAAAGACAGAATGATAGTTTTGGAGCATTAGGTTCTGTATTGCTCATTTCGTTTTTGCTGATTTACCTGATTATGGTAGCATTGTATGACAGTTTTGTTTATCCATTTGTAGTTTTATTTTCTATACCAGTTGCAGCAATTGGGGCGTTTTTCGCATTGAATTTGTCGTTAAGCAATCTGAGTTTATTCGCCTTATTGGGTTTAATTATGCTAATGGGCTTAGTGGTAAAAAACGCTATTCTAATTGTGGATTTTACTAATCAATTAAAAGCAGAAGGTAAACATTTTAAAGAAGCCTTAATCATTGCAGGAAAAGGTCGTATGCGACCAATCCTAATGACAACTCTTTCAATGGTAGTTGGTATGCTTCCTATTGCAATGGCATCAGGAACAGCAGCAGAATGGAAAAACGGACTTGCTTGGGTTATAATTGGCGGACTTCTTTCATCTTTAATTTTGACTGTGTTTTTAGTGCCTATGGTCTATTATTTAGTTGACACAGCGAAAGAAAAAATAAACAGAAGAAAATAGCCATCGCACAGGTGTAAGCACATTTGCAATTCGCACAAGCCAACGCACAGTCCAAAAATTGCAAAAGAGCTTACACCTTTACCACCCAAAGAAAAATTATTTTTTAAAATTTCCTTCCCTTCTAAAATTTTTAAAACCGCTACCCACAGCCGACACAAACAGACCCATTCGCAACTCGACAATGACAGCGAAACTCACAGCGGACACGGACTTTACAACCTCGACAGACAGAAGGCCAGCTTATAACAACGGTTTGGCAAAAGTGGCGGTTCAGTGCTTCGTATGACAGTTTTTCCTAAATTTGAAGTGTGTGCTTCGTATGAAAATTTGTGGTAAAATCGCCACCTTCGCCAAGCCGCAAAACGTTATAAGCAAAGCGGCCACTTAATTCAATTGATATGTAGAGTTTGACAAGAAAATAACTTTCCATCTTTAAATTGGAAATAACATTACAGAAATTATTTAAGTCTAGTAATTAAAATAAATCCATTTACTTTTGATAAGAGAATTAAGTTTTAATCAGTTGAAGTTTCTTCATTAGCACAATGTCTAATAAACCCCTTCTTTTTTTCCTTTTGCTTCTCTACTCAGCTGCAAATGCTCAGCCCCTCACAATAAACTGGATGGACAAAAAAGCAGACACATTCTCTGAATTTATTAGAAAGGACTCACAAGGTAATATTATTGTGGTTGGAAAGGTTGGTAATTATATTCCAGTCGATTATGCGATTGTTTATAAATACAATAATTCAGGTACATTTCTTTGGCAAAAAAAAATTTTATCTCAATACAATGGTTGCCAGGTTAGGGCTTTCGATGTTGAAATTGATAGTTTAGATAACATTTATATAGCAGGAACCATTAATTTTTCC
>WBZU01003368.1_pt1 | contig 10511 bp, 7 predicted proteins | sample 5204311 | NCBI WGS metagenome assembly WBZU01 (sample SAMN12344359, study PRJNA552823) | activated sludge metagenome | biome: Activated sludge suspended growth; feature: Nitrification reactor; material: Wastewater; isolation source: activated sludge from nitrification reactor of wastewater treatment... | reverse complement strand
CACGCGGCCGATTATCAGCGAGGCCGAACGCGCCGAAATCGCCCGGCTGATGGCGCTTGACGACGACGAATGAGGGGCGGTGGGATGCGCTTTTTCACCCCAGACCGGGAGAGGATGCACAGACGGCGTCGCAACCAGCGGCGCCGTTTTTGATCTCTCGGTCAAACGGCGGTACGATCGATAGATTGAGCACGGCAATGGCCGTATCCAACCCATTAGAAACGAAAGTCGAGCAAAGCATGAGCAATTCCCAAGAGTGGCGCGTCGCCGTCATCGGCGCCGGCACCATCAGCCAGCGGGTGCATATTCCCGTCTTCCAGAAGCAGCCGAACACCACAGTCGTCGCCGTGTGTGATGTCAACGCGGCGCGCGCCGAGGCCATCGCCGTGGAGACGGGCGTGCCCAACGTCTACAGCGATTACGAGAAGATGCTGGCGGAGATGCAGCCGAACATCACGGTCGTCGCCACGCCCAACATCTTTCACAAACCTATGGCCACGGCGGCACTCGAGGCTGGCTCTAACGTGCTCTGTGAGAAGCCTGTGGCGCTGACTTATGCTGACGCTTCGGAGATGTTCGCCACGGCCGCAGCGCGTAATCTGGTGCTGACGGTGGGCACACACTTCCGCTTCACCGCTCCCATGCAGGCGGCCAAGAATCATGTCAACCACGGCTTTTTCGGCCGCATCTACGCCGCGCGCACGGTCTGGCAGCGGCGCAACGGCATCCCCGGCTACGGGAGCTGGTTCACCAACAGGGACCTGGCCGGCGGCGGCGCTCTGCTGGATATCGGCGTGCACACGCTTGACCGCGCGCTCTATCTGATGAACTACCCGCAGCCGGCGCGCGTCACGGGCGTCACCTTTGCCGAGTTTGGCCCGCGCGGCCGCGGCCTGGGTGGCTGGGGTTCGGACATTGCCAAGCCGTCGGCCAACACCCGCTACGATGTCGACGACCTGGCGTGGGCGCAGGTGATTTTTGCAGATGGGACCGTGCTGCAATTTCAGGTGGCCTGGGCAGCGAATTTTCCCGAGACCTTCGTCACCGAGATCTTTGGCACCGAGGGCGGCGCGCGCATTGGCGGCCAGGACTCGGTCGAGCTGTACTCCATGCTCAACGGGCTGGAAGTCAAGACCGACACGCAGTTGCCGGCGCAGAAGGGCGGCTCCTACGACCAGTTGATCGCCAACTTCGTGCGCTATCTCAACGGCGACACCAACGCCGACATCGTCACGCCGGAGCAAGCACTGGTGCACGTGCAGATCGTCGATGCGATCACGCGGTCGGCGGCGGAGGGGCGTGAGGTGGTGTTGTAGGGGTGGTGGGATGACAGGATGGCCGGGTGACAAAATGAGCTTTACACATGCGGCGACGATTCGCCACATATTCGTGTCACCCGGCCACAACTATTTGGGGCGGCCCAAGGATGGGCCGGGCGCGCACCCGACGCATGATGTGGCACGGGTCGAGGTGCGCGCCGGGCTTGGGCTGGTGGGCGACCGCTATTTTGGCGTGGCCGCGCATTTCAACGCCCAGGTGACGCTCGTAGCGTGGGAGGTCTTTGCCGAGGTGCAGCGGGCGTTTGGCGCACACGAGCTGTCGCCGGTGCTCCTGCGGCGCAACATCGTCGTCGAAGGGATCCCCCTCAACCAGCTCATCGGGCAGGAATTCACCATCGTGGATGCGTCCGGCGCTGCGGTGCGCTTGCAGGGCGCCAGTCACTGCGCGCCCTGCGCGTGGATGGATGCCGCGCTCGGCGCCGGGGCTTGGCAGTTGCTCAAGGGCCGCGGCGGCCTGCGCGCGCGGATTCTGAGCGACGGCGTACTGCATCGCGGCCCGGTCCACGTGCAGACCGACGTCGAGTTGGACATCAGCACCGTCACAGCGCCAGTTGCTCGGCCGCGCCTCCCCGCATAACCTCTGCTACTTCCGCTTTTTCTTCTTCTTGGCGCGTTGCTGTTTTCGCGCCGCTTTTTCGGCCTTGCGCGCCTTGCGCCGGCGTGCCTGCTCCGCGGCGACCTTTGCCGTATCCCCCTGGTCATCAGCCACGTCGGGCCATGCAAAATCGTCGTCACTATCGAGTCGGCCGGAGGCAGCCGCCTCTGCGCGCAGCCAGCTACTCGGCTCCGGCGTGATACGCTTGTCCAGCAACCCGAGCACAACCTGAACCGTTTCCCAATCGCCCAGCAGGTCAATGCAACGACGTTGGCATCGAAGGCGGCTTCCATGCTGCTTGCCATCTCAACGGCACGAAGATCGACCAGGGCCTCGACGAGATACGCGTTGACGACCCGCTCCGGTTCATGACGGTCCAGTACCTCCGCCAGGAAGTGGATGACGTCCGTCCGGTGCTCGTCATCGGTTTTGACAGCCCCGGCAAGCGCACTGATGGCGGACGTGCGTACAGATTCCGGTGCATCGCGATCGCCGATCATGATCGTGAGGGGTGCAATCGCAGGAGCGCCAATCATGGCCAGCGCGATTGGAATGTCCTCAATTGCGTAGTCGTCGTCATCGGTCTCGATCCGATTGAGCAGCTTTGTCAGCGGCTCGGCGGCTTCGGCGGCGCGCAGTTGGCCGAGCGCACGCCACGCATGGATTGGCGCCCAACCTTCCGCGCCAGTCAAGTCCAAGTCGTAGAGTGCCGCATCGTCGATCATGCGCAGCAGTTCCGGCACGTCGTCGGCGGTCAAGCCTAGTTTCAGATAGTCGCGCCACTCGCCAAACGCTCCGATTTCACCGAGTGAGAGCAGCTTGGCTGCGTTGCCTGTGTAGTCGTTGCTCATCAAAGACTCCTTTCCTGGTCAAGTCTGAGTATTCTGGCCAGCTTGCGCACGGTGAAGCGGTTGCGCAGATAGTGGCCGTTGTCCAGCGCCAGCGCCACCTCCGCCGGGGAGAGGCCGAGTTCAGCAGCGCTGGTTGGGCCGCCGGCGATTTCGAGCAGGCGCGCGATCTCGGCGGGCGGCGGCACCTGCGCGGCGATGGCCTGGATGTCGTCCCAGTGGTCGAGGATGAGGCGTTTGATCGTTTCGTACGTCTCCGGCGTCATGTCAAGAAACGCGCCGTGCGTGCGGGCGACGGCCTCCGCCTCGGCGCCAAAGGCCGCGTCGATGGCCGCCAGCTCGGCAGCGCGGTCGGGCAGCGTGGAGGCTTCCAGCCGGTCGGCAACCTCGGCGCGGGTCAGGCCGCGCACTTGCTCGTACAGCTCTGCGATCAAGACCGTCGCCACGCCCACCTTGGCGCCGTGCAGGATCGCCGGGCGCCCCTCGCGCAGGAGCAGCATCTCCCAGAAGTGCGAAAGGTGATGCTCGGCGCCCGACGCCGACGCCGAATCGCCAAAGTCGAGGATGCACAGGCCGGACTCCACCAGCGCGTCCATGAGCAGGGCAATGCTCGCCGGCGTGGCCTGGCCGATGGCCTCGGCGTTGGCCTGGCAGACCTTGGCGACCGCGTAGGTGCGCTGGGCGATCGTCTCATCGTAGCGCTCATCGCGCAGCAGGTGGCCGAGGCGGAAGTCGGCCACGGAAGTGAACTTGCCCAGGATGTCGGCAAAGCCGGCCGCGATCATGGCGCGCGGCGCGGCGGAGATCACGTCGAGATCGGCGAAGATGGCAGCCGGTGCGTGCGTGGGCAGCGAGATCTTGACGCCGTCGATGAGCATGGGCGCGCCGACCGAGGCAAAGCCGTCCACCGACGGCGCCGAGGGCGTGGCGAGAAAGGGCAGGCGCGTGCGATGGCTGACAAAGCGTGTGATGTCGGTGATCGTGCCGGAGCCGGCGGCGACCAGCGCGCGCGGCGTGGCGTCGAGCGCAAGCATTACCTGATAGACGCGCGCAGCATCGGCAATGATCTCCTCGCCGTGCAAGATGACTTTGCGCACGTCCAGGCCGGCGGCGAGCAAGGTCGATTCCAGTTTGCGGCCCAGCGCAGCATCGGTATTGGCGTCGGCCACGACAAGCAGGCGCGTGTGGCCGTGTTCGTGACAATAGGCAGCCAGTTGCGCCAGCGCATCGGGCGCGACGACGACGGGATTGGGTTTGGCGTAGGGCATGAGCGATTCCTTTTCCTGTTCCAAATAGGAGAAGGGTAGCACGCGTGGCGGTTGATGTCGAACCAAAGGCCGCGGTGGCTGCGTTCTCTCTGTGCACGCTGCGCCGGCCGGCCTGTCACAGGATGCGGGTGCGGCCGATGTAAGAGGAATGTTAAATCGGGAAGAATCCTACTTTGTGCGGGGCCACTTCGCACTACAGTAGTGCCACCGCAACGATGTTCGGTAGTGCGGGTAATGCAGCCGCAGAAAGACGAGAAACCATGATCAGACAAACGAGCGGGCTCCTGCTGGCAATGGCAGTGCTGTTGGGCAGCATCGTGCTGCCGGCGCCGGCGATGGCACAGGCCGCCTGCGCACAGACGGTGACCGTGCAGGCGGGTGACACGCTGTCGACGATTGCCGGGCGCACGCTGGGCAATGCCGCCGCCTATGACCGCATCGTCGCTGCCACCAACGCGGCCGCCGCGGTCGACGGCTCCTTTGCCACCGTCGAAAGCGCCAATCGCCTGGCCATCGGCTGGAAACTCTGCATCCCGGGTAGCGCTGCTACGCCGGCCAGCGCGCCCGCCTCGCCGGTGGTTGCTACGCCGACGCCTACTACGACGCCGGCCCCTGCAGCCGACAACGAGGGCGGCTTGATTGAGACAGAGCCTTTCGACGGCGAGGCGCTGACCATCGACTACCTGCGCGCGCAGCGCTATCCCGATCAGCAACTGGTCATCGAGCAGGAACTGGCGCCCGGCGCCAACTATGACCGCTACATCGCGAGTTATCTCTCCGAGGGGTTGCGCATCGACGGGCTGCTGACGGTGCCGCAGGGCGAGCCGCCGGCAACGGGCTGGCCGGTGATCATCTTCAACCACGGCTACATCCCGCCCGACGTCTACCGCACGACCGAGCGCTACGTGGCCTATGTCGACGGCTTTGCGCGCAACGGCTACATCGTCTACCGGCCCGACTATCGCGGTCACGCCTTCTCCGACGGGGAGGCGCGCGGCGCGTACGGCTATCCTGATTACACCATCGACGTGCTCAACGCCACGGCCGCGCTGAAGAACTATCCCGCCGCCGACCCGGCGCGCATCGGCTTGTGGGGCCATTCCATGGGCGGCTACATCACGCTGCGCGCCATGGTGACCGATCCCGACATCAAGGCCGGCGTGATCTGGGCGGGCGTCGTCGCCAACTACCCGGATCTGCTGACGCGCTGGCGGCGTTCCAACAACCAGCCGCCGCCCTCGCTTTCGACGGCGCGGCGCTGGCGCACGCAGTTGCAGGAACAGTACGGCACGCCGGAGGAGAATCCCGACTTCTACGCGTCGATCTCGGCCAACACTTACCTGGACGATCTCTCCGGCCCGATCCAGCTTCACCACGGCACGGCCGATACGTCGGTGCCTTATGAGTTCTCGACGATTTTGGTCGATCAACTGGAGGCGGCAAACCAGCCGGCGGAGTTGTTCACCTACACGGGCGACGACCACAACCTGTCGCAAGGCTTTAGCGAAGCGATGGCGCGCTCGGTGGCCTTTTTCGACGAGCATGTGAAGAACGCCGACTGATTGCCCTGCGCGTGCGCGGCGCCTGCCATTTGCCCAGGCGCCGCGCACGCGGGTATCCTGTGCGCCGACATAGGTGGATGAACACACACGGAGGGGGCGCATGGGTGTCTTGACCAACGACGCACAATCGATCGAACGGCAGCAGGCACAGGCCGGTGCGCGCCTCATCGGCGGGCTGGGCTTTGACTACGCCTTTGCGGTGCTGGCCGCTATCTTTGTCGGTGGTCTCTTCCTCGACGGCTGGGCGCACAACCACGGCCGCGTCGACAACAGCTTCTTCACGCCCTGGCATGCGTTCTTCTACGGCGGCTTTGCACTCACCGCACTCTTTCTGCTCGGTACGGCGGGCATCAACCGTGCCCGCGGCGCGACGTGGCGCCTGGCGATACCGGCCGGCTACGGGCTGGCGCTGGTCGGCTCGGCCATCTTTGCCGCCGGCGGTGTGGGCGACCTTATCTGGCACACGCTCTTTGGCATCGAGGAGGACTTCGAGGCGCTGGTCAGCCCCACGCACCTCATGCTCGGCGTGGGCATGGCGCTGGTGGTAACGGGACCGCTGCGCGCGGCATGGCGTCGTTCGGGCAGCCGCGGCTGGCGCGACCTGGCGCCGGCGCTCGTTTCCGCCACGCTGCTGCTTTCGATCTTCACCTTTTTCATGATGTTTTCGCACCCGCTCATGAGCATCATCGGCGGGCGCATGCATGGCGAGTTCAACCAGGAGACGGGCAAGGTGGCCGGCGTGCTGAGCCTGATGATCGACGCCGCACTGCTGACGGGCGTCGTCTTCCTGCTGCTGCGGCGGTGGACGCTGCCGCCCGGCGCGCTGACGCTGATGTGGGGCGCCAACACGATAGCCATGGCCATCGTCAACTGGGAGGTGCCCTATGCGTGGACGTTGTTGGGCGCGATGCTCGTTGCCGTGCTTGCCGGCGACTGGCTGCTATGGCGGGCGCAGGCGCTGCTGCCGGCAACGCGCGGGCTGCGCATTTTCGCCTTCGTGGCGCCGGCCCTGCTCTTTGGCGCTTACTTCCTGGCACTGCTCCAAACCGAGGGCTCGCGCTGGTCAATTCACCTGATCGGCGGGGCGATCTTCCTGCCGGGCGTCGCCGCGCTGCTGCTCAGCTACGTGGCCTGGCCGCCGGACCTCCCTGCGCGCGATAGTTGATTCTGTGAACTGAGAAGTTTTGACGCAGAGGTGCAGAGATGCAGAGAGAACGCAGAGAAGTCTTGACGAAATCTTCGCTCAGCGAGCCTCTACGCCCTAGCGCCTCTGCGTCACCGTGACTACATACGGCGAAGCAAGGCGACAATCCCACCTTCTCTCTGCGAACCTCTGCGCCCCTGCGCCTCTGCGTCAAAGTTGATAGCGCTGCGGATTACTCCAAATTGGCGTGGCGGCGCATCATGGCGGTGTTGTCCTGGTCGCAGCGTTTGGCGAGCATCGCGCCCACGCAATCGAGGTAGATGGCCATCGCTTGCTCCAGCGCGTTGGCGAGCGGCAGACGCGTCGGTGTGGCAACGTCCGTCTTGACCGAGCCCGCCGGCAGGATGACCACCACATCGGCCAGCTCGGCCAGCGGGGTTGCCGCGTGCGAGGTGATGGCCAGCACGCCGGCACCAAAGCCGCTTGCCTTGCGCGCCATCGCCAGCACCGTCTCCGTGCGCCCACTGCCCGAGATCGCCACCAGCAGGTCGCCCGGCGCGATGGCCGGCGTCGTCACATCACCCACCACGTGCGCGGCCAGGCCGATCTGCATGAGCCGCATCGCGAACATGCGTGCCAGCATGCCGCTGCGCCCCAGCGCCACGACAAAGACGCGTTCGGCGCCGAGGATGGCCTCGACCATCGACTCGGCACTTGCATCATCGACACGGTCGAGGATGGCCGTGACTTCCTCCAAATCGTGGCGGATCCACTCGGACAAAGGCAAGGTCATCATTTCTCCAAAGCTGCAATAGAACGCAGATGACGCGGATTAGGCGGATCTTCACGGATTTCTCATCCGCGTGAATCCGTCTAATCCGCGTCATCCGCGTTCCATTTCTTCCTACTCCACAATCACGCGGTCGCTGGCGCTGCGGCCGAAGACCTCGGGCGAGTACATCTCCTCGGCCTTGGCCGGCGGCACGACGAACTCGCCGGGCGTTGTCGCGCGGGCGACGTAGCTGTAGTTGTAGACGCCGTCCCACAGGTAGGGCGTGAAGGCCTCGGCGCCCGCATCGCGCAGGTTCTGATGGTCATACCACGGACCCCACCACCACCAGTACGAACCGCTCGTCGATGTGTCGTTGGGATCCGACGGCACGCTCTCGGAGACGGCCAGGTCCGGGTTGATGATCTCCAGACCGGCGGGCAGGCGGTCGACCAGCGCCACGTGATAGCGGCGGTTGACGGCCACCATGGTCAGGCGGATACGCACGCGCGCGCCGGCCTTGATGTGCCAGACGCCCTCCTCGTCGAGCCGCACGTCGGCCGGGTCGTCGACCGCCTCGTAGGTGCGCTGGACAACAAAGCCCATGTCGAGCGGGTCGAGGCCCAGGTCGGTCGGGGCGTAGCGCAGGCCCAGGCGGTAGTAGAGGCGGCCGTCGCCTTCCTTGGCAATGACGAGATCCTGCGTGCCGGGCTGCTCGACAAGCAGGCTCATGGGCACGACGGTTTGCAGCGTGTCGGTCGTGCGCCCCTGGTGCGCGTGCTCGGCGACGTAGGTGTCGCCCAGCCACATGCGCGCCACGAAGTCAGGTGTGATGGACTCAAAGGTGTTGAAGTAGTGGTCCATGGCCAGCAACACGAAGACGTTCTCCTGCGTGTTGCTCCAGCGGCCGTTGGTGCGCCCGTTCATCAGCCCGGCAACCACTTTGGGAATCAGGTCGCTCTCCGGCGTCTCCACCATGAGCGCGTCGAGGATCACGGCATCGGTGCGCCGATTGGAGTGCAGCATCACGTAATCCTGGTCGTCGTAGGAGGTGATGAAGTTAGCGGCGCCCGGCGTCTCGACCGCGCGGTTCTGGATGTTGCGCTCGATGGCGGCGACGATGTCGGCCGAAGCCGGGTCGTTCGAGAGCACCTGCCAGAGCCACGCCTGGGCCTCCAGGGCCTGCTCTTCCAGCGGCAGTTGGTCGTAGATGCTGCGCGCTTTGATGATGTCCACGTCGCCGCTCAGCGCGCGCACGTAGAGCGCATAGCTGCTGACCGCCTGGCGCGTCTTGGCGCTGTACCAGCTCGGGAAGTAGCTCTCCACGTCGCGTAGGTACGTCAGCGCGCCGTCGAGCATCTCCTGCGGTACGGCGTAATCCTTGGCGCGGGCGACCGTCAGCGCGTGGGCCACAAAGACCGAGTTGTACGGGATCGACTCGCGCCCCTTGGTCCAGTAGGGGAAGCCGCCGTCCCAGTTCTGCATCATGCGCAGCGTCTCGATGTCGCGCTGCATGGCCGCCACGATCGCCGCATCGGAGGGCAGGTCGGGCGACTGGAAGGCCGTCAGCACGTCGCGCAGCGCGGCCACGCTCATGATGCGCGAGCCAAGCTGTTCCGAGCACTCGAAGGGATACGCTTGCAGGTAGAGGAAGGCGTCGGTGAGCGTCGCCAGCGCCGTGGACGAGGTGCTCAGCTCCAGCCCGCCAAACTGCGGGAAGACATCCTGCGGCTGGGCAATAGGCTGCGCCACGGCACCTTCGTCGAGCACGCCATAGGTGGCGAAGGCTTCGGTCGTCGCCGGCGTGTAGACCGGCAGATCGGCGGTGGCGGCGTCGGCATACTCGCCCGAGACCGCGGCGAACTGCACGCGCGCCGTGCCCACGCTGTCGGTCGCTGCAGCGAAGCGCACCTCGACGCGATCGTTGGCCGGCACCTCGACACGCTGGCCCGCGCTGCCGTCGAGCTTGAGGTTGGTCGCCTCGGCCACGACGTCCACGGTCAGCGGCGCGTCGGTCTGGTTCTGCACCACGACGGGCAGCTCGAAGCGGTCGCCGAAGTTGAGGAAACGTGGCGCCGACGGCCGCACCATAAGCGGCAGGCGGGCGGTGATGTTGCTCTCGGCCGAGCCGAACTTGTTGTCGGTCACGGCCACGACCATGAGGCGGTAGCGCGTCAGGTTGTCGGGCAGCTTGTAGTCGACGTGTACCGTGCCGTCGGCGCCTGTGCGTTCGGCCGGTGCAAAGAGGGCCAGTGGGTTGAAGTCCGTGCGCACGGCAATGGGTGTCGCCGGCTGGGCCGGCGCGCCGGGCATGGCAGCATCGGCGGCCATTTCCATGGCTGGCGCAGGCGCTGCGGCCGGCATGGCCAGCATCGCACCCTCCTCCATCGCCATGCCGGCGGTAGCCGTCGGCATGGCCGCGTTGGCGCGCAGCATTGCGTCGCCGCCACCGCCACCGCCCAGACCCTGTTCGGCCTGGAGCAGGTCAGGGTTGGCCAGCACCATGCTCTGGCGGCTGTAATAGCTGCTGATGTCGGCGCTACGCGCCGTGTAGAAGGTCGCCACCGGGTCGGCCAGTTGGTAGCCGGTCAGCGCCAGCACGGCCTCGTCGACGACGACGATGGCCAGCTCGGCGTCTTCCACCGGCGCACCCTCGGCATCCACCACCTTGACCGCCACGCCGGTTGCGGCGCCGGGATCGAGGCTGGTTGCGTCAGGCGTGATCTCGACGGCCAGCGTGCGGCTCAGCGGCGGGATGTTGAGCGACAGGCTGCCCGTGGCATAGGCGGGCTGGGCAGGCGCGCCCTCGATAGGCTTGCCCTTGTCGTCCAGCCGCGGCGCCGAGCCGTTGACATCGACCTGGATGTTGACGTTGGGCAGGTAGCTTTCCTCGATGGGAATCTCCAGCGTGGCGGTGCCGCCGTCGAGCGAGAAGTTCTCGGTGTAGAGGATGCCGCTGCGCGCCACGGTGAGCAGTCCCTGCCC
>WBZU01003365.1_pt1 | contig 10513 bp, 5 predicted proteins | sample 5204311 | NCBI WGS metagenome assembly WBZU01 (sample SAMN12344359, study PRJNA552823) | activated sludge metagenome | biome: Activated sludge suspended growth; feature: Nitrification reactor; material: Wastewater; isolation source: activated sludge from nitrification reactor of wastewater treatment... | reverse complement strand
CATGTTCGTCTTTCTATGTCAAGGATTGTAGACCCAGCCGCCCGGCGGAGCGGCACCGATGCAGGTATAAGCAAAGTCCTTGGCCTGGTCGTCCGTGGGTTGCGGAGGAATGCTGTAGGAGAAGGCGATTTCGCCATTTTTCTCGTTGCCGGTGAAGATCTTGTTCGGGTTTGTCTGCAAGTCGATCGCGCGATACGTTCGAATGTAATCGACGCGCACCGAGTCCGCGGAGACCGTCACATCGAGAAACCCGGTATTCGGCATCCGCACGCTGTAATCGGCTTCGTACACGCCATACCCGGCCGGACCTTGCCAATCGATGGTCGCCGGCGCGTACGCGTCGCAATTGTAGGCAAAGTAGCTGTGGTCGCCGGGATTCGGCACTTCTTGATAGACGACCCCGTCGACTCGCTCCCGCGCATACATGTGATCGTGGCCCTGGAAGAAAATGGTGACCTTCGTATCGGCGAAGAGCTGATGAATGGGTTTGTCCCATCCCGGTCGATTCGCGGCAAACCCCTGTCCTCCGCCCCATTCTTGCCGCCCCACGATCGCCGCCGCCCCGCGGTTGTTGCCATTGACGTGATGTGCAAAGACGAACTTCCACTTCGCGGTGCTCGTTTCCAACGTCTTTTTCAGCCAAGCGTATTGTTCGTCGCCGAGCGTCGCGCCCCACGGCGGTTCGGGATCGGCAAACAGCGTACTGTCGGGAGAAACCTCGGCCGAATGCCAATAGGGGTCTATCGTGACAAACAACGCGTCACCCCAGGTAAACGCGTAATAATCGCGCAGCAATCCATCCGCCGCGGCAATGGTCGGATAACCGTTCATGGGCGTCATTTTGCCTTCATCGCCGGTATAGAATCCGCCCGGTGCGGGGAGCGGATAATACTTCAATCGACCGTCAGCGGCCCAAATCGAAGCATTGTTGAAGATGCCGCCCAAATTCGCCAAGTGCGCTTGTTCGTGGTTGCCGTTCACCAGCATCAACGACGTTGCATTCGCCATGATGCCCAGGTATTTCTGACGCATCTCCAAATACGCCGCATTGGTTTGCGGAGCCATCTTCCCATCGGTGATCATCTGTTGGGAAAATGGTTTGGCCAAACCTTGGTACGTCGCATACGGAGCCGCGCCTTCAACCGCTCGTTGAAATGCATAACCTGCGCCGTAGTTGGCGTCTTTGAAGTTCTGAATGATTTTTTCGATGCTGAAATCATCACCCAGCAGGAAATACATATCCGGTTGGCGATCCCGAACTTGCTCCATCGTGAGCGTAAACAGCTCGGCATGAAACATCTTGCCCGTGCGCTCGGGATGCGTGTCGCCTTGTACGCCGAAATGGAAGGTTCGTCCGGGGGCGCGTTGCGTGCGGAAACTGTGCAAATTGTCCGGCGTGTCTCCCTGACCTCCGGCTTGGAAATGCACGCGATAATAATACTTGGTGTCCTTGGTCAAACCTTGCACGTCGATGACCATCGGCTCGCCGTTGACGGAAGCCATCGGCTGCGTCGTTTGTCCCCCGACGATATTCATCGAGGTTTCATCCAGCTGCGTCCCGTATTCGACAAACGCTTTGTCCCCCGCGGCATTCGCCAACACGCTGATCGCAATGGATGAATCCGTCGGTCGCCCAAGGACCGTATTGAATTGCGACGGATTGACCAAAGGCGGCCCCTCGACCATACCGCCGGCACTTCCGCCGACGCCACCGGCTCCTGCGGATCCGCCGACACCACCACCACCACCGCCACCATTTCCGGCAATTCCGGTGCTCCCGCTGCTGCTCGTCTGCGTATTGGAACCGCCCGTGCAGCCCGCCTGAAGCGCAAGTATCGAAAATAAGCCGATGCAAACCAACGTATCTCGCATGGAACCTCCGTCCCCGTCGATCGAAAGAATCGCGGTGCCTTCATCCGCTCGCTCGCGCCTCGACCTTCAAAACAAAATGCGATTTGGGGAGGAAATTTTCGTACGGTCGGGATAACACGGCCCCGCTTCGAAGTGCCGCAATAGAACAAAAGTCGCGTGTCGACAAAATGCCGTCATTGCAATGACGTCATCGACATTTCAACACGCAACGGTTCGAAACTACGACTTGAACCCTGCGCCACTTACCTTACCATCGACGTCTCGAGGTCTATTCTCTCGAAAGGAGTTTTTATGTATCGACGGTTTGTCCTCGCCTCCGCAATGGCGCTGGCCACGTTCGCCGCGCAAGATGCTCACGCGGTGAGCCGCATGTTTCCCAGCGGAAGCTTGATCATTCCCATGGATCAGGAATACCAGGCCGACGGAATGTACCAATCTTATGGGCTGCTGTTTCACCTTTTGCGTGAAGGCGTGCCGGTTCATTGGGTCATCGAGCCCAAAAAAATCTGGCACGATGCGCCTTGCAACACGGCCGGCGATCTGTGCACCTGGGATTGCGGCGAAGAAGGTTCCGGCGTGAAATGTGCCTACCCCACGGCGAGCCCGGACTTTTTTGCGGGTGGTCAAGTGCTTTGGGGCAGCCCGTCCAAAGGCGCGACGATCAAAACGCACGGTTATCGGGGCGGTCCGTTTGTCGTGGACGCAGCATTTCACGACAAGGCGATCGCGATCATCAACGCCTGGAACGATCAAACCTTGTGGGCGCAATATCCGTGGGCCAATCGCAGCGTTTTCAAAGTCGTGACCGTCCACGAAGCAACTGCACCGTTCACCGCCGATTCGAAAAAGGAGCTGCTCGCGGCCCCCACGATCGCCGTTTTTGCCGACGGCAATGAAGACATCGCGACGGCGTATCTACGAGCCGCGGGAATCAAGCAATCAAATGGAGGGGAATTTCCAGCAGCCAAGTGCGCCGCGGGCACGTGCGGTCCGGGTACGGCAAATCCGGATTTGCTCACGGTACCGAGCATCATGGGCAATATGGGCACGTGCGATGCTCCGAATCTGGACCACAAAAACGGGGCCTTGTTCACGTCCGATGGTTTGCCCGCGTATTGCCAGATCATGAGCATGCATTGGAATGTGAACGATCGCGAAACCGTGGAATGCGGCGGAGCGAGTTGCCCGGCGACTCAAGCCGAATGCACCGGCAAACCCATTACGTACCACGGCCACGAGGTCGTCGCCGAAGTGCGGTCGTTTCTTCAATACCCGACGCATTTCTTCGCCGAATGCCAAGCCGTCAATGCGTACGAAAATACGGTGCCCAATGCCGCATGGCCTTACCTCGACGATTCCAATCGTATCGGCCATTTCCTGACGACGATGGGAACTCCGCCCGCTTGCCCCTGCACACCCGGCCCCAATGAAGGCACGTTTCAATGCGTGGTGGACGGTTGTGGTGCCGGGAAAGATTGTTGTCTGCCGAAAGACGTGAAAGAACGAGGCGCCGGTTTTCTGATTGCGCCTTCGCCGAGCCCCTTCAAGGTGTTACGCCCGGACGTACCATATATGCAATTTGATGGCTTGTTTGCACCGGAAGGCGGCAGCGAACCGGCCTATAACCTGAGCACGTACCTCGGAACGACCTACAAGAACGATCGCGACGTGACGTTTATCACGGCATTGGACGGACCCGGCAAAGACGACGTCTGGATGTCCGGTTATATGGATGGCGCTTGTGACGTGGATCCGCCGCCCGTTCCCAAGGTTCGAGCCGACAATGCGCCGCCGCGAGACTTCAACCCCGACGAATCCTGCGGCGGGAAAGTGAGTTATTTGGGCGGCCACTCGTATACCGGCAAAGCCGGCCAGCGCCTCTTCCTGAATGCGTTATTCGAAGCCGATTGCACGAGCGCCGCGGGACAACCACGCATGAGTTTGTCACTCCAAGGTGAGCTCATCGTCGCGGCGCAAACCTTGCCCGTCGAGCGTGGTTACGTGATCGGTTATCAAAACGACGGCAGCGGCCCGGCGCTCGACACCGTTCTTCGGGCGCTCAATGCGGCAAGCGGGCTCGAAGTCGTCGACGCAAAAATGGGGATGGTGTCAATGGTCGGCGGAAGCTGGGATCTCGGATCCGTCAGCGGATTGATTTCGCAACCGAGCGATCCTGCAAAAGCCGGCTCACGCGATGCGACGTTGAAGTTTACGCAATTCGGCGATCACGTGCTCAACCTGGACATCGGATATCGGGTTGGCGTGTCAAACCTTTCGAGCGCCAAAACGTACACGATTCGCGTGCTCTTGGATACCGACGCGGACGGCGTGCCGGACGAGACGGATCCCGCGCCGAATGATCCCGTCGCCTGCGGAGACTCGGATATGGACGGATGCGACGATTGCAAGAGCGGTTCATTTGATCCGGCCAACGACGGGTGTGAACCTTCCGGCAATGGTGGCAATGGTGGCCAAACCGGAAGCGGTGGAAATGGTTCGTCGAGCGACGGTTCGTCGGATCCTTCCGGTTGCGGCTGCCGTATCGGTCCGACAAACGCCGGCTCCGGCATGCTGCTCGCGTTTTCGCTGCTGGGGCTGGGCCTCAGCCGAAGGAATCGACGTCGCTCACGCTGAAGACGCGAGATACGTTTTTCAATCCAAACATACTCTTCAATCGACGTCTACGACGTCAAGTACGCCTCGAGCGCCGCAATCAGCCCGTCCATGGTGCTCGTCTGCGCCGTCAACGTCACGTTGATGCCTCGTTTGCGCGCCGTCGCCGTCGTCACGTCGCCAATGCTCGCCACGATGACTCCTTCGAGCAGCTCCGCCGCCCGTGCGCCCAATGCATCCGCCAAAACGTCCGCAATGCTGGAAGCCGAGAGCAACACCACGTCGACACGTTTTTCCTCGAACAGCCGCACAAGCTCGGCGTGTTTTTCCGGACCGACCTTTTGAGTCTCGTACGCCGTGACCAAATGAACGTCGCATCCCGCCGCACGAAGTTTTTCCGGAAGCACCTCCCGCGCCACGAGCGCTCGCGGAAACGCAATGCGCACGGGCTGCGCGGCGGATAATCGTTGCTGCACGAACGATTGTCGCAAGATCGCCTCGGCCAAACCTTCCCCGTGAAATTCCTCGGGCACGATGTCCGCGCGAATACCGAAACGCGTCAAGGTGGCCATCGTGCTCGTTCCGACCGCCGCGACTTTTGCCCGGCCGAACGCTCGCGCATCCAGTCCTTCGTTCGCGATGACCTCGAATAACTGTTCCGCGCTGTTTTCGCTGGTCAAAACCACGATGTCGTAATCGCCGAGATGCCGCACGAGCTCGCGCATGGGCTCCGGATTGGCCGGAGAAACGATTTCAATCGCCGGCCAAAGAATCGCTTGCCCGCCTTTTTCCCGAATACGCTTCGCCACTTCGCGCGTCTGCGCACGCGGGCGCATCACGAGCACGTGTTTTCCAAACAAGGGCCGCGTATCGAACCAGCGCAAATGTTCGCGCCGCTCCGCCGCCGCCCCGACGATGATGATGCCCGGACTGCCCAATTTCGCCTCGCGAGCCAACGAAACGATTTCACCCAGGTTGCCCGAGACGACGCGTTGTTCGGCGTGAGTTCCCCATTGAATGACGGCGGCGGGTGTTTCCGGACTTCGCCCTCCGGCATCCAAAAGCCCCCTTACCATGACGTCGATGTTGTGCATGCCCATGAGGATGCAAACCGTGCCTCGAATCAGCGCCAATTCGCCGAAATCAAATGGTTTGCCCGCGCGCGTCGTGCCGCTGATGAACACGACACTCGATGCATGATCCCGGTGCGTCAGGGAAAACCCGGCGTACGCCGTCGCCCCAAGCGGCGAACAGACGCCCGGAACCACTTCGAAAGCAATCCCCGCATTGGCCAAAGCCTCCGCTTCTTCCGACCCGCGACCGAATAAATACGGATCACCGCCCTTGAGACGCACGACGCGTTTGCCCATTTGCGCGAGAGAAACGAGCTCCACTTCAATGGCGTCTTGTTTGGCTTGTTTGGATGAACGATCCGCGCCGCGTTTACCCACGAAACGCACTTCGGCCTCGGGTTTGACCAGCTCGAGCAACGCGGGATGCACGAGTTCGTCATGAAGCACCACATCGGCCGTAGCGAGCAATTCGGCGCCGCGCACGGTGATGAGCCCGGGATCACCAGGCCCACCACCGACAAGAAAAACCATTCCGTTTTTCGTGGACGTACTCACGACCCGTTCAAGACCTCGACGAACGGCGCCTGCGACGCATCGCGAACAACAATCCGAGACCCACCCAAGCATACTTGCGTTCCGGTGAATCTTCAATGCTGCATCCGCATCCGCCGTCATCCGTAATCACGAGCGGCGGACGTCCGCCACCGCCGGCTCCGCCCGTTTCGCCGATTCCGCCCGTGTTCATTCCACCCATTCCGCCGTTGCCGCCATTTCCGCTGGAGCCGCTGCTCGAACTGCTGCTCGGCGATGCAATGCAAATACCAGCTTCGCAGATACCTTTGGAGCACATCGAGCCGTCGGGTTTGGCGGGATTGGAACAAGCGCCCGTCATGGGATCGCACGTGCCCGAGTCGTGGCATTCATCGGAAGGAGCGCAATCGAAGGGGACGCTGGCTTGACAAACCCCGGATACGCAAACGTCGTTGACCGTGCAAGCATTGCCATCGTCGCAAGGTGTACCGGTCGGTTTTTCCGGATTAACGCATGCGCCCGTCGCCGGATCGCACTTGCCCGCATCGTGGCAATTATCGGGTGCCAAGCAATCGACGATGCCGCCCGCGGTGCACGTGCCCGCAATGCAAACATCGCTCAACGTGCAGAGATTACCATCGTCGCACGCCGTGCCTTCGGGTTTTTCCGGATTGGAACACAAGCCCGTCACTTTATCGCAAACGCCCGCATCATGACACGCATCGAGCGCCGCGCAGGTCACCGTCGAAACGGGCATACACGCCCCGGCAATGCAGCGATCGCTCAATGTGCAACGATCGCCGTCGTCACACAACGAGCCTTCGGGTTTGACCGGATTCGAACACGCGCCCGTCATGGGATCGCACGTGCCCGCGTCGTGACACGTATCCATGGCCGCGCACGTGACCGGACTCGCGCCTACGCATACGCCCGCATTGCATGCATCCATTTGCGTACACGCATTGCCGTCGTCGCACGCATTGCCCGTCAAGGACCGACACATACCGTCTTGCAACGCCCCCGCGGCAACGGAACACGCGTCGCAAACGCCTCCGTTGCAGGGCGAATTGCAGCAGACTCCATCCACGCAAAAGCCCGATCCGCAATCGGTCGCCGTAACACAAGCCGCCCCTTGACCGCCCGCCGTCGTCAAATCCCCCGTCACCACGAGCGCGAACGGTTGCGGACCATTGGGAATATTGAACGATCGCACCGTCACCGTGTATTCGCCGGCCATCGGAGCATTCAAGACCACCTGCTCCACTGTATTGATCCGATCCGCCATTCCGCCCGTCGTCGATTGACCGGCGGTGAACACATTGCCGAGATAGGTTCCACCAGGACCAACCACTTCGAGGTCCAGGTCGTTGTTGATGTGCGGCATCGCCGCCGGCGTCGAAGGATAATCGGTCCAAGCGAGCGTCGCTTTGAACGGGGTTACGGCCGCGCCGACGTTGAACTTGAAGACTTGCGTTTCATTCGTCGAACCTTGGGCAAAACCCGTCGTTTCGTCCTTCACCCAGAGTTTGCGCACGTCATTGGGGAAGTATAGCGTATCATCGAGCGTCACGCGTCCCCAGCCTTGACAATTGCCGGGAATGGGCGTGGCGTTCGTCACGCGAGCGCCGGAGTTGATCATCGTGGCGCGAATCAAGGCCGAGGTGGGCGTAAAACCATTGATCGCCGTCAGAATGCCGGACGGGTAAAACCCATCCATGTAATATTGGCGAATCAAAGCGGCAAAACCAGCGGCCCCCGGCGTGGCCATGCTCGTGCCGCTCATCGTGCGCGTATTGCAATTGAGCGACGTCGTGTTGTTGTCGCTGTTTGCGGAGACGATGTTCGACCCGGGTACAACGATTTCGGGTTTGATCCGTCCGTCATCCGTCGGTCCGCAGCTCGAAAACGTGGACATCGAATTGGCGCTCGTACCTCGTTGCGTCGATCCCACGGAAAGAACGCTTTTGCCGGTGGACGGAGTGGAAACCGTGGCATCGGCCGGACCGGAATTACCCGCGGCGAAGACAATGAGAAAGTCCTTGTGGTTCCACGAAAATTCGTCGGCATCCTGCGTCGCGACCGAATAATCGTTTTGAACCGCGGCGTTTTCGTTGTCGCCCCAGGAATTGGAATGAATCCGCGCCCCTTGATCGTATGTTTGCTGGAAAATCGGATTCAAGTCGACGACCGGACAACCAATCCCCGGAAGGTCCGCGCAATTGTTGACCGCATACCCACCGTCTTGAATGACGAGTTTCGCGGCCGGAGCCATACCGTCGCCCGGATCGTGCCCGAGCAGATTGGCAAAGTTATCCCCCGCCACCGTCCCCGCCACGTGCGTGCCGTGATCCTGATTGTCCCATTCATTGTTTCCGATCCCGCCGTTGCATTCGTTCTGATACAGAAAATCCACGGCGATGACTTTGCGCTGGTTCGTATCGACCGTGGTCCCGCCATTGCATTCGTTTCGCGGGGGCAAACCCAAGTTTGGATCGCGGAAATAACACATATCCGGATCAATGCCCGTATCGAGCACCGCGACGATCTGCCCTTGCCCCTGAATTCCATTCGCAAAGACGGGCGTCGTTTGCCCTCCGGCCAAACCGGATTGACCCACCCAAATGGTCGTATCGTTGAGCAACACGCGGCGGCTCTCGATATCGAGCCAAAATACATTCGGGATTTGGGCCAGCGATTCACGAAGCTCGACGATTTCCGCATCCGTCAAGAGCAAGCGAATCTTGGAAAACAGGTTGCCTTGCCCCTGCCCCGCGATCTCTTGGACCCCCAACGATCGAATCTGCGCCGCGACATCCTCCAAAGGTGCGTCCGGAAATACATGCACCATCACGATCCGCGCCTCGGGTTGCGTCGCGGATTCGCCGGCTGATATCGCCGCCATCGCTTTGGATATCTTGTATTGAGGATGATACGGACCAACCCACATCGCCCCGGTGGCTCGTTGCAGTTCAACCGCGTTCGACCCCGGGGGCATTTGCACGAGGTACGTGAATTCAGGCAAATACGTGTACACCCGTGGAACCACGCTCCGCAACACCCGATCCTGTTCGGCATCGATCGGCGCCGGATACTTTACCAGGACGAAGCGTTCGGCGGCGAGATCGCCCGGACGAACTCGCAAAGACGCGGGAAGGTCGCTGTCCGGCGAACGAATGTCGATGTTTTTCGATTCGAGCGAAATCACGGTGGACATTTCCGTGGATGCCGTTCGTTCCGCGGATGTCACGCCGCAACTCATGAGCGCAACCGGTATCAAACACAGGGGCAATGCAGTCAAGAAACGAATACGCATGAAGAACCTCGAGGTTGAATCATTCGTTGGCGGACGAGCCTCTTTAGGCGAAGGCGGCGGCGGACGCAAGCACGTCGAGCACGGTTGATGCGAATCACTGAAAAATACTCGGCGACAACACGTCGCTTCTGGTTGACCGGCGCATTTTGTTTTACGATGCCCGTTCGACGACGAACAACCTTGGAGGTATCGATGCGAACGCGTTCCGTGCTTGGTTATTGGGCAATCATCTCGACCATCACAATCAGCTTCGCCGGCTGTCTGGAACTCGGTACGACAACTCCGCCGGAAGAAACGTGGTCCTCGAGTTCGACATCGTCGGGAGACGTCGGCTCCAGCTCGACTTCCTCCTCGAGCACCACAACATCCTCGTCGAGTTCGTCCGCGTCGAGTTCGTCCGCGTCGAGTTCGAGCGGAATGCCTGCTGGAATCATTGCCAAGTCAAACTTTGGCTCGACATTGCTCAACAACTTTGGCGCCGTCGCCTGTGGCACGGACATGCAGGAACTTCCCATCGGCGGCACGGGTGAAGTTTTCGAATGCACGCACATTTCGCAAGCGAAGGGCGACTTTCATCAGGGTCTCACGGCGACCTTGCAACCCGGCCAAACCTATACGTTCACGTTTTTCTTCAAAGGCGGGACGTTCGCGATGCCATTTGATCAACCGTACACGAAAATCGGCATTGGGTATCAAGTCGAAATTGCCGTCGATGGCGGCCCGCTGGTCACGACAACGCCCTACCTCAACGGTTGGTATCGACAGAAAATCACCTTTTCTCCGGGCAACGCACCAAGCGTCGATGTCTTCTTCACCCAATCCATCGACCAGATGCCCGGCGGCAGCTATTGGCTTTACGGATTTCAGCTCGAAGAAGGATTCACGCCGTCGGACTACGTGCCGTAATTCGGAGCGTCAGGTAAAACCATTTACCCCGTCCCGTGTCGCTCGACATAAAATGACGCACGGCTATCGCGGACACGAACTTGCCGGCGCGAAACACGCGACGGAATTTCGCCGAATACAACAAACCATCCCAACGTAAAAGTACGCGGAATGCCGCGTCACCGTGACGATGCGCACGCCCGTGCGCATGATTCCGTTTCGTAGT